>JGI24721J26819_10007023_pt1 | contig 10798 bp, 8 predicted proteins | sample YelNatPaOPGAMG01_FD_26819 | JGI IMG/M metagenome (IMG submission 26819)
ATAAGAAGGTTCGAAGATCCTATTAGGTATTACTATTCTACTAGTGTGGATATACCTGGTATAAATTTGGTTGGCTTGTACGTTTATGAAGTAGCTCTTCCTTATTCACAAGCAACAATAGAAATGAAGTATGATGAAAGGAATGTTTTGGATGAAAGCACGATAAAAGTGTACAAGTGTGAAAAATGGAACAATGGTAAAAAGGTGTGCTATGGATCTTGGGAGGAGGTTACAGGCACTGTAGATACTGTGAGAAATTTGGTGAGTGTGACTACTTCAAGCTTGTCTGCTTATGCTCTAGGCACTCTAAAACAACTTTCTGTTGAATTTAGCTTGAACAAGGAAAGCTTCTACTTGAAGGATTTGATAAGAATAAGGGGTATTGTCTTGGACGAGAGTAGAAATGCAGTAAGCAATGCTACTGTATCAATAAGCCTGAAAGGTACGAGCATAAATACTACAACTACAACAGATTCTAACGGAATATTCCAAACAGAATTTATAGGACCTGGATCTGAAGGCTCATATGCCTTACTGTTAAAAGCAGAAAAATATCCTTACATAAGTTTTAACACTAGCAAGGAATTGAAGTTTGAGAGAAGCCAGGAATTTTCTGTAGTATTTCCTGATACAGTAAGAGCTGCTGCAGGGGAGAACTTGACACAAGAGCTTGATTTAATAAACACAGGCCAAAGCGATTTGTACGGCTTACAGATTTTCATTACTGGGATACCTGCAAGCTATTACAGAATAGAGAAGGCTTCAGAAGATTTGAAAGTTGGAGAAACGAAAAAGATACAAATTTACTTTTCCATACCTTCTGATGCAAATCAAACTACTCTTAGCGCTTCTCTTACAGTTTTTAACGACCAAGTGAAAAAAGAAAAGACGTTCGGCTTTACAGTATTAGCGACTAACAAAACTGTAATTCAGCCAACAGGAATAACAGGAAGAGTAGTCTTGCCAGAAATAGATTGGAATGTAGTTTTCATTATACTCTTTGCATTAGCTTCCTTTTCTCTTGCTTTCATCCTTAAGAGAAGGAAAGTTAGCAGAGGAAGGGAAGAAGTTAGAAGTTTGTTGTTCGATTTGAAGAACCGTTTAAAAATGTCTTTCGTCGAACAAAAGTTTGATCCAATAGAAAAGGAGGGAGAATATGGTAAGAATAATTGACGTTTGTTCTGGTAAGGGTGGTGTTGGAAAAACTACTGTAGCTGCTAACTTAGGAGTTGCTTTACAAGAGCTTGGTCAGAAAGTTGTTGTTATGGATTGCAACTTAACCACATCTCACTTAAGCTTACTGTTCAACGCATACTCTTTCCCATTCACCTTCAACAGTTTTCTTAAGAACGAATGCAAGCTTGAAGAGGCAGTTTATCTTCACCAGTCAGGACTAAGCATAGTACCTGCATCTTTAGAGCTAAGAGAGCTACCAGAAATTGATGTACCAAGCTTGAAAAACAAGATAAAAGAAGTTTTTGCTAGTTTTGATGTTGTTTTGCTAGATTCTGCCCCTGGTCTTGGCAGAGAGGCTTTGATAGCTTTACAGCTTGCTGATGAAGTTCTTTTCGTTGCAAACCCTTCTATACCTTCCTTGCTCGATGTTGTAAAGTGCAAGCAGTTAGCAAGTTCTCTTAGCCCAAGACCATTGCTTCTAGGAATTGTTTTGAATAGAGTTAAGGGAAAAAGGTATGAAGCCTCTATAGAAGAGGTAAGACAGTTCACTGAACTACCTGTACTAGGCATTATACCAGAGGACGAAAAAGTTCTAGAAAGCACGAACAAGGGGAATCTAGTAATTATAAAAAGAGATTCTTCTGTCAGCCAAGCATTCTTTGAGCTTGCGGGTAAGCTTGTTGGTGTAGCTTACAAAAAGCCAGGAATCATTCAGAAAATTTTTTACAAGTTAGGTTTAAGTAAGAATTCTTATGGTCTGGTTTGGAGGTAGTGTATGAATAAAATTGGAAAAAAATCTTTAGCATAAAAGGAGAGTTGGTGTAATTTGTAAGAGTTTTTGATGATTTTGGTAATTGGAAAGAAGTGAATGATAATATAAAAAACATTTGAAGTTTAATCGATAATCTTCAATTCCTTATTTATCTCTAACGTTCTGGCTTCTAAATCTTTCATTATTCTCGTGTATTCTTCCTTGCTCATTTCTCCCAACTTAAAATACTTTTCTTGAGTTTTCAGGATGAGTTTTTTAAGTTGTTCTCTTTCTTTCAAAAGACTTTCCCTTTTTCTTAACTTCAAGAAACCGATTTTCTTTGATAGCAAACTTATTTTTTTCATTCTTACTTCAGTCAACCTCTTCTTGTACTCGTTTATCATATCCAAATATTCTGACTTAGATAAGGCATTTTTTATGAAAAAATCTATCTGGGCTTTTTTGATCAACTTTTCAATTGTTTTTTCCTCCAAGCTCAAAAACTTAATATTTTTAGACAAGNAAGAAATGACAAAACTTCTATAAGAAAGTAATGAAATTATTGAAATCACGAATGAGCTGGAGATAATTGCCCACCAATATTTGTGTAAGAATTTTATTGTGTTAATGTTTTTGGCTTCAATCATATAAGCAAGTAAAGCATTTTTTGCCCTTTCTTCAGCTTTTGGATAATCTTCCCTTAGCATGGCTGAAAGGGCAAGAAAGTACATCTTTTCTGTTTCTGGAGTTTTGATATTAAANGCATTTGCTTCTCTAATCTTTTCTACAATTTCATTTAGCGTTGAAAAAACAGATATCGATTTTTCTTTAGTCGAAATAATTTCATCTGCTAGTTCTTTTGCCCTATCAAAGTCCCATTCTTCTAAAGCCTTTTTAGCTTCTTGTAAATTTTTTTCAATTTTCTCAGTCGATAAATTAAGTTTTTTCATTTCTCTTATGGCCTCTTCTGCCCTTTTAACCTCTTCTATTGTTTCATTTTCGGTAATGCTGTGGATTCCTAGGATAATTTTTCCAGAAGAAACTATTCTTTTAGTTAGTGTAAAACCAACAACACTTACATTCATTTCATATTCACCATAACTCATGTAACTTGGAGCAAAAAGCTCGATCTCAAAAATTTTAGTCTCCCCACTTTTCAATTTTTCAAAAATCTCCGGATATTTTTTTATATGTACTTGAGGATAACCGGAAATTATCAGTGTGACATTCTTAAATTCTATGTTATTTTCTTTTGGATTATTCACAATTACATAAAAACTTCCAGTTTGATTCCTGTAGATGTCTACTCTTTCAGGAATAGAGAGCAAAAANTTATATTCAACAACCGCTGACGCTGCTACCACTTCTAAAACTTTTTTACCCTTTGGCATTGGACAATCCATGTCTGAAGCATAAGTACAACCAGCACCACAAATTCCATCATAATTGTTACAATTCACATTCACAAAAAAGTAAACAGTTTTGTCAACATTTTCTGAGCAATTGACATCAACATAAACTGTTGAAAGTCCAGCCACAGCTTTTGTCGGATCTAAGTATATGGTGAGTGTTGAGTTTACTCTTTCGTTCGATGAAATGTTCGAAAGATATTGTAGTGTATTGCCACTCGTATTAACCCAGCCTTCAGGAACCCTCCACATCAGCCAAACATCGGTTGCATTATCACTGCCTATGTTTCTTACAGTAGCAGTTAAATTAAACGTTTCTCCTTGACTAATCATGGGAGAATAAATTGGAGTGATGAGAAAATATGGCCCACTGACAAATGCTACAAGTGTTGCATTGATTGTTGTGTTTTTCGGCTTAGCATTTGGGTTTGTTGCTTCCACCAATATTTGAATGGTATATTCGTAAGCTGTCTGTGGTGCTGTGACGTTGATTTGAATTGCTTTTGTTTCTTTTGCATTCACGTCGAAACTGTTATAGTTTGTTATGTTGTAGAATGTATTTTCCCAAGTCGAAGAAAGTCTGAAATTAAGCGGATAATCACCTGTGTTGTTTATTATTAAAACACCAAGGGTACCATTTTCTGTTACAGGAACCCAAACTTCCCCAAAATTTTCAGGCAAAGTTTTCCAAGAATAATCGTAGTCTACTGATAAATTATACTGTATGGTAGAGCCAGCATTGCCAGTTGAATCGTTAGCCCATATTTTGAAGTTCCAAGTATCGGGAGGTGAAGATGGAACAAAAGAAGCATTCCATGTATTCTCTCCAAGGTAATTCATGGTCACGTTATTCCAAGTTGCAAGACCTCCTCTTTTGTACATGAAAATTGCCGTATTTACACCACTTGGGTCTTTTATTTTTGCTGTGATGTTTATTTCAACATCCGGATCGATGTCGTCTTCAGAGCTTGGCGAAAGTGTTATATTTTCTATGGTTGGAGGGGTGTGCCTATCAACCCAGAATGTTCTGTTCGAATCACTCCACTTACTTTCCAAGTTGTAATTATAAGCCAGACAGTTCCATGAGTAGAGGCCGTCTGGAACATTTTCTATAGTCCAATTTTGGCTTGTTTCGTTAGTTAAAATTCCTGAGTAATAATGCTCTAAAATCTCATCTTCTGTCAATGTTCTGTTGTAAATTACTAGTTCATCTATAGTTCCATTAAAATTTCCGTATCCCGGCCCTTGTCCTATGATTAGATTATAATCATTTTTAAGTAATGGGGGATAGACACCAGTCTCTGAACGATAATCTTCTAAATTACCATTAACATAAAGAGATATCATAGAATCTCCTGTAGTGTGATTATATTTCCATGTGCCTACGATATGATAAAACTCGTACGGCTCTAGTGATGTTGAAGAAACATAAGTATACTCTTCTGATTGAGAGACTACATAAAAAATTATCGATTTATCGGGATTTATAAGAAATGAATATGGCGAGGTATCTATCGCATCTCCCTTCGCAAGAATTGTTTCTTGATTGGAAATATCATTAATCCTTACCCAAAATTCTATACTTAGTTGATCTATTATGTCTAAAATATCGCTATCTTCTATAACAATATTATCGGAAATTCCATCAAACTCAAAGGACCCAAAAAATTTTCCTCCAGATGAATTGAAAGTTGGTCCAAAAACTGTTCCGTTATTGCCATTACCGCTCCAGTCATAAACCAAATAATCATTCTCTCCAACTTCCGAATTGTTATTGAAATGCATAAGCAAAACTGTAGAATTNTCAGGATCTACCTCACCATATTTTTTTGTTTTTTCCAGCCTGAAACTTCCACTGATGTTGTGATATAGGCTCACATTTTTAATGTAATAGCTGTCGCTTACATTGCAAACAAATGTTATACTGTTTGTAGCATTAAGTACAGTATTATCTTGTGGTTCGACCAACACAACCTCCAAAGCAAAAATGGAAAAAAGAGTGGCAAAAAACGTTAAAAGAAAAAATGTTGCGAGTATGTAAAATTCTGTTCTCCCCACTATTTTAATCCTGACATAATTCATATTTTTCGCAAAATGTTTTCGACTCATACGCTGATTATTTTGTTACAGAATTGAGAGACCAATTTCACTTTTTATATCGTTGAAATCTGGGTCTATGGCCAAAATGATGGTTAATTTTCTTCTGGTTAAAAAGTCTGAAAGGGTGTGTTGGAGGAATCTTATGATTGTCATGCTGTCATAGGTCAAAATTGTAGTGAGTGTGTCAAAAATTATGAACTTGTATTCTTCTTTTTTTGTCAGTCTGCCTAGCTCTATTGAAACATCTGTTGGGTTGAAAGGCCTTTTCAAAAAAATTTTATTATCCTCTTTTTTATCGACAGTAGAAGAGACACAATCNACTATCACCAATTTTTTTGTGTCCACTTTATTTTTTTCTAGTGTAGATAAAATTATGTCACAGGGTTTGTTCACTGTAACTAGTATCCCATTCAACTTTTTTTTGTTTATCAGAAATTTCAAGATATCGATCAAAATTTTTTCATATTTATTTAGGGATGTGGAAATGATTAAATTACCGCCACTAATAAAACTTTCCAAGTCTGAATGAATAGGCATTAATTATTAATTCAATTTTTGATTAAATATGTTTCTATTATTGTTAATAATAAGTCAACCTATTATTGATTTTACTCTTTTTACAAGCTCTTCCGGCTTGAAAGGCTTGTTGATGTAATCGGCAAGCCCTTCTTCCATGAGCTTCTTTTTTCTAGCTGGAGAACATTCCAAAACACTTAAGAAAGCAACTTTAGTTTTTTCTAGTTTTCCTGTCCTTTTTATTTTATCAAAAACATCCCAGCCAGACATGTCTGGCATCATGATATCCAAAAGAACCAGGTCAAAATTTTTTTGTTCCATTATTTCTAAACATTCTTTTCCACTCAATACCGTCTCTACTTCATACCCCGCATCCTCTAAAATCATTTTAATTAAGTTCACCGTATCTTCTTCGTTGTCAACAGTCAAAATTCTCTTCTTAACCATCGCTACCTTTTTTACTTTTTAATTTTTCAAAGATAAATACTTTATCCTCTTCTACGGAAGACCGAAGCTGAAAACATAACTTTTCTGAGGTAGCAACTTTTTTTCGTAATAACTTTTGTAGATAATCTTTCCTACAGTTTTGATTTAACCTTTTGACGAAGAACCTCCAAATTCTTCTTAACTTCTACAAGTCTTCTACCACATCTTTCGATTGCCCTTGTATATTCCTTTTTTTCCATCTTCCTTTCTACGAAATACATTCTTTGTACATCCTTCATCATTTTTTCTAAGGCCTCTTTCTCCCTTTCTAATGTTTTCGTCTTGTTTTTAATAGCACGAATTTCTAGTCTCTTGTAAACGAAATATCCGAAGGAAGATAAAAAAATAATAGAGAATAAAATAATATGCCAGTTCTCTTTGATCATTGGAACTAGCTCGTACTCCTTTGACTTTTCTATTGTCTGTGAAAAAGCTTGTTCGGCTTCAATTTCTTCTAACTTTTCTTCAGCTTCTGTTATCAGCTTTTCAGCTTCTTTGTAATCTTCAATTTCAAACATCTTTATTCCTTGATTGAAAATTTCCATCGGTACTGAAACGTTGATTCCTCGAGACCTAGCATCGTATAACTCATTCTCTACCTTGTCTATCATCTCATAAACTTTCATGGCTGTTTGTTTGATAAATTCTACNTAATTTGCTACCGATTCTGCTGCCAAATAGTCTCCTCTCTCGAACAAAAGTTTTGCTTCGTTTAGGGTGTCATTAGCATATTTCACACCAAATCCCAATTTTTTCATTTCTTCTATCTGCTTTTCAGCATTCTCTATCGCTTGAAGAGCTTTAATTTTCTCTCTATCCTCGCCTAAANTCTGAGCTAAAACTATTTGGAAAAAAATTATTAATAAAAGTAAGGTAAAGACGATTTTCTTCATTCACTCACTTTTTAGTTTATACCTTCACTTCTTCGAATTCACCAAAAATTTCCTGCTCAGGAAATACCTCAATTCCTGANTCAGATATTTTCATCGGTACAATCCTTTTCTTGAATTTGGAACCACGCATTTTCAAAATTTCTATTGCATGTTCTCTCACACCGCCCTTTCTCAAGTAATAGAGAACTATCACACCATCCGCCAAAAATTCTTCAACACCACTTCTGCTATAACTTGTAATTCCATGTGCTTCTGAAATTAAGAAGCTGTTAACCCCCAAATTTTCAAAAAATCTAAAGAGTTGCTCTATGTAGCTTCTGTAGTTCTCTTCCTTACCGATGAAAGCCGAAGCAATAGCACTAAGTGAGTCTACCACAACTATATCTGGCCTGAAATTTTCTGGTAATATAATTGGGTCGAAATCTATCAATAATTCACCCCTTTCTTTTGCGTAAAGAGCATCCATAGCCCTTGAGATGTCTACACTACTGTAACGCTTTATGATTAGATTTCTTTTCTTCTCAAGCTCAGAAGGGTTCCAACCAAAACTTTCCATATGTTCTCTGAGCCTTTCTTCAGATTCTTCAAAAGACATGTAAAGACATTTTTTTCCTTCTTTTGCAGCATTTGCAACTATTTGAAGACAAAAAAGAGTTTTTCCAGAACCAGGACCACCAGACACAAGAACAGAAGAGCCTTTTGGGATGCCCATACCTTTCTCGAATAATTCATCAAAACCTTTTATTCCTGTTTTTATCCACTNCTCTTCTTTTTTTCCTTTACTTTCTCTCTTTTCTTCTTTCCTTCTTCTTTTCATTTATTCTCAATTTTAATTTATAGTTCGGCAATATAAATTTTAGGTATTTTATTTTTCCACGGGTAAGCTGAAACTGAAAACAGAACCTTTTCCAAGCTCGCTTTCTGCCCAGATTTTACCACCATGTGCTTCTATTATCCCTTTGGATATAGCTAAGCCAAGACCAGTTCCTTCGTGTCTTCTCTTGGCACTCATTTCTGCTTGGAAGAATTTTGTGAAGAGTTTTGGCATATGCTCTTTTGCTATGCCTATGCCNGTGTCTTCTATTGAGACTATGAGATTGTCTCCTTCTTGTCTTGCCCTTACTGTTATCTTGCCTTTTTCAGTGAACTTGATTGCATTGTCTAAAAGGTTCGTCAAGACTTGGGATAGCCTAAATTCATCTCCTTTTATAACTGGAAGCTTTTCTGGCAAATCCAAGACGAGCTCTAGTCCTTTCTCCTTTATTTTTGGCAACATTTGATTTGCACAACTTTCTATCAGTTTTTTCATATCTATTGGCGACATGTCAAANTCCATGGTTCCTGCTTCAAGTCTAGAGATGTTCAGTAAATCATCAACAAGCTTTTGCTCTCTCTTTGCTGCTTTGAGTATTATCTCTAGCTTTTCTTTTACATCTTTGGGCAAATCTTTTGATAAGAGAAGCTCAATGTAGCCTATTATTGGAATTAAAGGTGTTTTGAGCTCGTGGGCAGCTATGTTCACAAACTCAGATTTCATCTTGTCAAGCTTCTTCAGGTCTTCTACCATCNGGTTGAAGGTGTCTGCCAGCTTACCGATCTCATCATCGCTTTTGATATCAGCCCGAACGTTTAAATTTCCTTCTCGAACCTTTTCCATAGTTTTTTCTAATTCTGTGATATTTTTTGTTAACGAAGTTGAAATGTACAGAACTACTGGTAAAAAGAGAGAAAGCACTAAAGATAAAATCAAAAAACTATATNGTACAACATCCTCCAATGGACTGTAAACCTCAGCTTCGTCTACCTCAGACACCAAACACAATTCTAAATCATCAAGCCAATTATAATACCCAAAAACCAAAATGCCTAAGTAATTTTTATATTTTAAAAAACCGTCCTTACCTTTTAGACATTCTTTAACACCATCTGTGTGTATTACTACAGTTTCTCCTTTTCTTNTTAATTCAGAAACGAGTAAATTATATTTGTTGACTAAATAAATTTCTCCTGTCTTACCAAGTCCTGGAATTTCTTGTAGCACATCATCGATTTCTTCTCGACCAACGCTTGAAACTAAAACTCCTAATAGATTACCTCNTTTATCTTTAATCGGAATTGAAATAATTATCTCCACGGTTCTTGTTTCGTAATTAAAATAAGAAAGAGAGATGAAAAGTTTTTCCTTGCCTTTAATGAAATATTCTTCATTATTTTTTAACTTACCTTCTTCAGAATCCTCTGTTGAAATTATAATTTTTCCATCTAAATCAAGAATAGAAACTCTTTTTAAATTTTTAAGGAAAATTTCTTCTTTCAAAAAGGTCTTCAAGTTTTGATAATATGTGCTGCTCTTATCATTTGTGGAAAAATAATTGATTAAATTTTCTAACACAAGAGTTCTATTTCCAATTTCTCCGGCCTCTTGTATATACTTTTTTATCAGTGTTCTTAAATTATTTTCTTTAAGTAACGATATGCTCTTTAGTTGTGATTCTATTCTACTTGATATTATTTCTCTTAAAACATGATAGTTTATAATGAGATAAGTTGCAAGTGAAGTTGTTAAAAATAATAATAAACTAGTAGCTATCAGCAATTTGTACGATATCCTCATTCTTCACCCTTTTTAAATTCTTTCTAATTTAATTTTGTATACGATCTGTCTTATTTTTATCCGATTTTTTTGACTCTTTCTCAAAAGCTAATTTGTATATTGCCCCAGCTGCTAAAGAAATGTATCCAGCAAAGTAAAACAAATCTAATAAGTTTCCAACCTTGTAGCCGGTATGCTGCTCAACAAAACTAAATAAAACATCAGCAATCATAAAAAGGAAGAAGCCAATAGTTATCATTAACCATTGTAACCTTTCATTCCTAACTTTTGATGTCAAAGTAGGATAAAGCCCAAACGAAAATATTACTAAGTCATAGATTACGTATAGGCTACTCACAATTTTATTAATAAATGGTTCTTCTGAGACAAACAAATCATACAATTCTAGGAAAAAACAAATTATCAAAAAGAGAAGAAATAAAAACAATGTTGTAAGAACTGCTTTTTTGGAGAATGGTTTAGCAAAAATATAAGAAAGAATGAAGATCAAAACAAACGGATATCCTGTTATATAAAAAATATCGGCTATTCCAGGATATGGGGCCTCTTCATTTATTATTTCATAGTATGCCCAGGTAGTTTCAGCAATACAAAAACACAAACATCCAATCACAAATAAACTCCAAAAAAGCTTTTCATCACTTTTTTGTCCAAGCGATCTCAAAACTTTAGTACCAATTAATACTGGTAAGAGTGAGAAGAAAATGAATAAAAAATTCCCGATTATTGTTAAATCTGAAAATGTGAGATAAAATATTGAAGAAATCAAAAACGATACGGCAAATATTAAGAAGATTTTTTTCTCCGCCATTAATTAACTCCCTTTTTCACTAAATAATACTATCGAGTTGAT
>JGI24721J26819_10007024_pt1 | contig 10797 bp, 8 predicted proteins | sample YelNatPaOPGAMG01_FD_26819 | JGI IMG/M metagenome (IMG submission 26819)
CCCCAGAAGGCCGCCAAGCCGGCGGCCAAGAAGACGGCCGGGCGCCGGGCCGGCGCCGGCGAGCTGCGCAGCACCAACTAGCCGGGACCCCTCGAGCAGCCCTTGAGCAGCCCTTGAGTATTGCCGCGTCGTCCATCCGAATACCGCTGCGCGTTGTGGCCGCCGGGGTCCAGAGCACCACCGCGCTGGTCGGCGCCTCCCTGAACATCGCGGCCATCCCGCTGCGTGAGGGCGCCCGGGCGATCTCCGGCGACCTGCCCCGGCCGACACCCGCCGGCGCCGCGGCCCCCGCCGTGGGGCCGCCCGGTGCCGGGGCGGTGCCGGTGATCAGGGCGGTCACCGTGGCCGCCAACGCGGCCGGGCTGGGCATCGCGCTGACCGGCCGCGCCCTGCACTGGCCGCGGGCGCCGATCGCGGTGCTGGCGGGCGCCGTCGCGGTGGACTACCAGCCCTGGCTGCGGCGGCTGATCGAGAACGCCGTCGGCCGGCCCGCGACGGACACCGCGCTGACGCTGGCCGCGGTCGCCGCCGAGACCGCCACGCAGTCCCCGGGGGCGTTGTCGGTGGGCCTGCTCATGCAGTCGCTGCGGGCCGCCGAAAGCCGCGCCCAGGCGCGGGTCCGGCGCCGGCACGAAGCCCAACTGACGCGCCGCGCCGACCCGGATACCGCGATGGCCGCCCGGCCGGCGCGGCCCGTCAGGCCCCTGGACGGCACGGCCCGCGGTTTCGCGCTGATGCAGGCCGTCAGCGCCGGTCTGATCGGCGCCACCACCCGCAGCGTGCACATGGCCGCGACCGCGGTGCTCGTGACCACGCCCAAGGCGACGCGCACCACGCCCGAGGCCTTCGCCGCGGCGCTCGGGCAGGGGCTGGCCGATCGGCACGCGGTGCTGACGCTGCGGCCGGACGCCCTGCGCCGCCTGGACCGGGTCGACGCGATCGTCATCGACCCCCGGGCGCTGTGCACCAGCGGCCTGCAGGTGGTGCGCGTCCGCGGCGCCGCGCAGGACGAGCTGCCCGCGGCGTGGGGCCGCGCCCAGCTCGTCCTTGCCGGGGACGGCCTGGAGCCGGGCTGGCACCCGGTCCCCGGGGTCTCGGCCCTCCAGCCCGATTCCATCGTCGAGGCACTGGTGCGTCCGGCGCACGATCCGCTGGCGTCGGCGGTGGTCGCCGAGGCGCACCGGTCGGCGGCCGACCTGGTGTCGGTCGACGTCGATTCCCTGGGCGAGTTGCGGCAGGCGTTCGACGACCTCCGGCCACCGGGCGACCGATCCCTCGACGACGCGCTCGCCGCGACGGTCGCCGACCTGCAACGCGCGGGCCGCACGGTGGCGGTGCTGTCCGCGCCGCAGGGCCGCGCGCCGGCCTCGGCCGACGTGGCGCTGGGCCTGCTGCCGCGACGGGACACCGATCCCCCGCCCTGGGGGGCCGACCTGCTGCTGCCCGACCTGGCGGCCGCGTGGCGGGTGCTGCGCGCCCTGCCTGCGGCCAGGGTCGCCACCCGGCGCGGCGCCAGGATATCGGCCGGCGCGACGGCCATGGGGTCCCTGCTGATGATCCCCGGCGTGCGGGGCCTGGGGCCCGGCCCGATCAACACCGGCGCGGCGGCGGGGCTGCTGTCGGGGTACCTGCTGGCACGCGGAGTCGTCCGCGCCGAAGCGCCCCGCCCCGGATCGGTGCACGACTGGCACGCGATGCCGGTCGAGCAGGTCCGCGCGCTGCTGCCCGCCCCCGAGTCGGAGCCGGCCGGCNAGCCGGGCCGGCTCGCGCCGGCCGCCATCGGCGCCGCGCAGCCCGACACCCCGGCGCGCGCGTTCCTGCAGTTCCTCGACGCCGTCCGGGCCGAGTTGACCGACCCGCTGACGCCCGTGCTGGCGCTGGGCTCGGCGGCCAGCGCGGTGCTCGGCTCGCCCGTCGACGCGGTGCTGGTCTTCTCGGTGCTGGCCGCGAACTCGATGCTGGCGGCCAGCCAGCGGCTGCGCGCCGAGAACCGCCTGAACCGCCTGCTGGCGCAACAGATTCCGCCCGCCCGCAAGGTGGTGACGCGGCCGGACGGGCAGCGGGCCCACGTTGACGTCATCGCCGCGCAGCTGCAGCCCGGCGACCTGATCGAGGTCCGCACGCACGAGGTGGTGCCCGCCGACGCCCGGATCGTCGAGGAGGTCGACGTCGAGGTCGACGAGTCGACGCTGACCGGTGAGTCGCTGTCGGTGGACAAGCAGGTCGAGGCCACGCCCGGCGCCGACCTCGCCGAGCGCCGCTGCATGCTCTACGCCGGCACCACACTGGTGGCGGGCACCGCGCTCGCCGTCGTGACCGCCGTCGGTGCCGACACCCGGGAGCGCCGGGCCGCCGAGCTGGTGTCCGCCGACCCGTCTTCCGAGGTGGGCCTGCAGCACCAGCTCAGCCAGCTCACCAACCGGGCCTTCCCGGTCAGCGTCACCGGCGGCGCCCTGGTCGGCGCGCTGGGCATGCTGCGGCGCGCGGCCCTGCGCGAGGCGGTGGCCAGCGGCATCGCGATCGCCGTGGCCGCGGTCCCCGAGGGCATGCCGCTGGTGGCGACGCTCGCGCAGTCGGCGTCGGCGCGGCGCCTGACGAGGTTCGGCGCGCTGGTCCGGGTGCCGCGCTCGGTGGAGGCGCTGGGCCGCATCGACGTGGTCTGTTTCGACAAGACCGGGACGCTCAGCGAGAACCGCCTGCGCGTCGCGGAGGTCCACCCGGCGCCGGGACACTCGCGCGAGGAGGTCCTGCGCTGCGCCGCGCACGCCGCGCCGGTATCGAACGGCGACCCGCACGTGCACGCCACCGACGCCGCCATCGTGGCGGCGGCCGCCGAAGCTCTCGGGGCCCCGACGGCCGTGCCGCAGCCCGGCGCGCACCTGCCGTTCCGGTCGGGCAGGTCGTTCTCGGCCTCGGTCACCGATGACGAGCTCACCGTCAAGGGGGCGCCCGAGGTCGTGCTGGNCGCCTGCGGCGCCGCGGCCCCCGAGCACACGGTCGGTGAGCTGGCCGCGCGCGGGCTGCGGGTCATCGCGGTGGGGCGGCGGGAGCTCAGCCCGCAGCAGGCCCGGCGGATCCGCGACGACCCCGACGGCATCGCCGAACTCTGCACGCACGGATTGACCCTGGCCGGGTTCCTCGGCCTGTCCGACACCCCGCGCGCCGAAGCCGCGGAACTGCTGGCCCAACTGCGGCGCCGGCAGGTGGGCGTCAAGCTCATCACCGGCGACCACCCGGTCACCGCCGCGGCCATCGCCGGCGAACTGGGGCTGCCGGTGACCGCCGACCAGGTGATCAGCGGTGCCGAATGGGACTCGCTGTCGCGCAAGGACCGGGAACGCGTCGTGACCGAGCGGGTGATTTTCGCGCGGATGACACCGGAGAACAAGGTCCAGGTCGTGCGGACGCTGGAAGCCGCCGGCGTGCTGTGCGCGATGGTCGGCGACGGTTCCAACGACGCGGCCGCGATCCGCGCCGCCACCGTCGGCATCGGCGTCGTCGCCGGCGGCAGCGACCCGGCGCACCTGGCGGCCGACGTGGTGCTGGTCGACGCCCGCATCGGGGCCCTGGTGCACGCCATCGAGGAGGGACGCCAACTCTGGCAGCGGGTGCAGTCGGCGGTCTCGGTGCTGCTCGGCGGCAACGCCGGCGAGGTGCTCTTCGCGATCATCGGCAGCGCGCTGACGGGCACCTCGCCGCTGAACACCCGGCAGCTGCTGCTGGTGAACATGATGACCGACGCGCTGCCGGCCGCGGCGCTCGCCGTCAGCAAGCCCAGGGGCCCCGTCAACCCCGGCCTACGCGGCCCGGACCAGCCCGCGCTGCGGCGCGCCGTCGCCATCCGCGGCACCACCACGGCCGCCGCGGCGACGGCGGCGTGGGCGATGGCCGGGGTCACGGGCCTGCCGCGGCGCGCCTCCACCGTCGCCCTGGTGGCCCTGGTGGGAGCCGAGCTGGGGCAGACGCTGCTGGATTCTCACGCCCCGCTGGTCGTGCTCACCACGGTCGGGTCGATGGCCACGATGGCGACCCTGATCAGCATCCCGGTGGTCAGCCAACTGCTCGGCTGCACTCCGCTGGATCCGCTCGGATGGGCGCAGGCTCTGGGAACCGCCGCTGCCGCGACGGTCGCCCTGGCCGTGGCGAACGGTGTCGCGGAGAAATGGGGCAGTCCGGGCACCCAGCCGCAGCCGATTGACGACGTGCCGGTTCGGTCTGGACAATCTCCACAACCCCCGCGCGCCACAACAACGCGTAGAAATGCCTCAGGGGCACGGCGAGCACCCAAGCGACCGGTGCAACCAGCGGGTCGGCCGGGGTCTCGGGCGTCGACATGACACCGACGGTGGCCGGGTGACCGGGCGGGGCGGGAAACCCCTCGTTACAGAAAGGCAAACGATGGCGGAAAAGAAGGCGCGCCGGGGAATGTCGCAACACGAGGCGGTGCAGAAGATCCGCGAGGGCGAGACGTTCGTCGTGAATTTGCCGATGGTGGGGCAGATCGAGATCCCGCGACCCGAACAGCTGGCCTACTACGGCGGCCTGGCCGCCCTGGCCGCCTTCGAGCTCATCGACTGGCCGGTGGCCCTCGTCATCGCCGCCGGCCACATCGTGGCGAGCAACCACCACAACCGGCTGCTGGAGGAACTCGGCGAGGCGATGGAGGAGGCCTGACCAACCCGGGTGCCCGCGGGGGTGCGGACAGCTCCCCCGCTGCGCGCGGAGCCCGACCAGCCGCCCGCGTGCCGGACGGGTCCGGGCGGGGGTAGCCTCGCTTCAGGGTCGATCAACAGAACACACCGCGGGAGCGCACGACCAGTGCGCTGAGAGGACGGCTCGGGGCCGTCGACCGTACGAACCTGACCGGGTAATGCCGGCGTAGGGAGATGACAGGATGACCACAACCATCGAACCGTCCGTGACCACCGGTCCCATCGCCGGCAGCGGCAAGGCCTATCGCGACGTGGCGGGGCCCGACGGCGGGGCCGCGCTGCGGGTTCCGTTCCGGCGGGTCAACCTGTCCACCGGGGATCACTTCGACCTCTACGACACCTCCGGGCCCTACACCGATCCCGCCGCGGCGATCGACCTGGCGGCCGGCCTGCCCGCGCGTCCCGGCGTGGTGCGCGACCGCGGCACCCAGCTGCAGCGGGCCCGCGCCGGCGAGATCACCGCGGAGATGGCGTTCATCGCCGCCCGCGAGGGCATGCCCGCCGAACTGGTGCGCGACGAGGTCGCCCGCGGCCGCGCGGTGATCCCGGCCAACCACAACCACCCCGAGAGCGAGCCGATGATCATCGGCAAGGCGTTCGCGGTGAAGGTGAACGCGAACATCGGCAACTCGGCGGTGACCAGTTCGATCGCCGAGGAGGTCGACAAGATGGTGTGGGCCACCCGCTGGGGTGCGGACACCATCATGGACCTGTCCACCGGCAAGAACATCCACGAGACCCGCGAGTGGATCCTGCGCAACTCCCCCGTGCCCGTCGGCACGGTGCCGATCTATCAGGCGCTGGAAAAGGTCAACGGCGACCCGACCGAGCTGACCTGGGAGATCTACCGCGACACCGTGCTCGAGCAGTGCGAGCAGGGCGTGGACTACATGACCGTGCACGCCGGCGTGCTGCTGCGGTACGTGCCGCTGACCGCCAAGCGGGTCACCGGGATCGTGTCCCGCGGCGGCTCGATCATGGCGGCGTGGTGCCTGGCCCATCACCGGGAGTCGTTCCTGTACACCAACTTCGANGAACTCTGCGACATCTTCGCGCGCTACGACGTCACCTTCTCCCTGGGCGACGGGCTGCGGCCCGGCTCGATCGCCGANGCCAANGACGCCGCGCAGTTCGCCGAGNTGCGCACCCTNGGCGAGCTCACCACGATCGCGAAATCCCATGGNGCGCAAGTGATGATCGAAGGCCCCGGCCACGTTCCGATGCACAAGATCGTCGAGAACGTGCGGCTGGAAGAGGAGCTGTGCGAGGAGGCCCCGTTCTACACGCTGGGCCCGCTGGCCACCGACATCGCGCCGGCCTACGACCACATCACCTCCGCGATCGGCGCGGCGATCATCGCCTCGGCCGGCACCGCGATGCTGTGCTACGTGACACCCAAGGAACACCTCGGGCTGCCGGACCGCAAAGACGTCAAGGACGGCGTCATCGCCTACAAGATCGCCGCGCACTCGGCCGACCTGGCCAAGGGCCATCCCCGCGCCCAGGAGCGCGACGACGCATTGAGCAAGGCGCGCTTCGAGTTCCGCTGGAACGACCAGTTCGCGCTGTCGCTGGANCCCGACACCGCACGCGAGTACCACGACGAGACGCTGCCGGCCGAACCGGCCAAGACCGCGCACTTCTGCTCCATGTGCGGCCCGAAGTTCTGCTCGATGCGCATCACCCAGGANGTCCGGGACTTCGCCGCCGAGCACGGCCTNGAGACCGAAGAGGACATCGAGGCCATGCTGGCCGACGGCATGGCCGCGAAGTCCCGCGAGTTCGCCGAGCACGGCAAGCAGGTGTATCTGCCGATCACGCAGTGACGTGGACTATCTGCCGCTGCCGGCGTCGGGAACCACCCCGCGCCGCGTGCTGACCATCGCGGGATCGGACTCCGGGGGCGGCGCGGGCATCGAGGCCGATCTGCGTACCATCGCGCTGCTCGGCGTGCACGCCTGCGTCGCGGTCACCGCGGTCACCGTGCAAAACNCGCTGGGGGTCGACGACTTTCACGCGGTGCCCGTTGACGTCGTCGCCGGGCAGATGGAGTCCGTGGTCACCGACATCGGGATTCAGGCCGCCAAGACCGGGATGCTGGCCTCGGCGGATATCGTCGCGACGGTGGCCGCCACCTGGCGCCGGCTGCAGCTGAGGGTCCCGCTCGTCGTCGACCCGGTGTGCGCCTCCATGCACGGCGACCCGCTGCTGGCGCCCGCGGCGCTGGATTCGCTTCGCGGGCAACTGTTCCCGCTGGCCACGCTGGTGACCCCCAACCTCGACGAGGTGCGGCTGCTGGTGGGCGTCGACGTGGTCGACGAGGAGTCGCAGCGCACGGCGGCCACGGCGCTGCATGCGCTGGGCCCGCGGTGGGTGCTGGTCAAGGGCGGGCACCTGCGGTCGTCGGNGCGCAGCCGCGACCTGCTCTATGACGGCGCCGATTTTCGCGAGTTCGACNCCGGGCGCGTGCCCACCGGCAACGACCACGGCGGCGGCGACACGCTGGCGGCCGCGATCGCGTGCGCGCTGGCGCACGGGTTCACCGTCCCGGACGCGGTCGGCTTCGGCAAGCGGTGGGTCACCGCATGCCTGCGCGCCGCCTATCCGCTGGGCCACGGCCACGGCCCCGTGTCCCCGCTTTTCCGGCTGTCATGAACCTGGATTCGATCGCCGGCGTCGCGCACGNACCTGCCGGGAACCCGTGCGGCGTCGTGGTGCTGACCCACGGCGCCGGTGGCAACCGGGATTCGCCTTTGCTGCAACGGGTTTGCGACGAATGGGCGCGGCGCGGCTGGCTGGCGGTGCGCTACGACCTGCCCTACCGCCGGCGCCGGCCCACCGGTCCCCCGTCCGGCGCGGCGGCCGCCGACCGCGCCGGGATCGTCGAGGCGATCACGCTGTGCCGCGGCCTGGCCGCGGGCCCGCTGGTCGCCGGCGGGCACTCCTACGGCGGCCGGCAGACGTCGATGGTGGTGGTGGCCGCGGCCGAGGCTTCGCCCGTCGAAGTGGACCTGCTGACGCTGTTCTCCTACCCGGTGCACCCGCCGGGCAAGCCGGAACGCGCCCGCACCGAACATCTGCCGCAGATCGCGGTGCCCACCGTGTTCACCCACGGGACGTCGGACCCCTTCGGCACCATCGCCGAGCTGCGCGCCGCCGCGGCGCTCATCGCCGCGCCGACCGCGGTCGTCGAGGTCACCGGCGCGCGCCACGACCTGCACTCGAAGACCCTCGACGTGCCCGCGCTCGCGGTCGACGCGGCCCGGCGGCTGCTGGCCTGAGCGGCTAGCGCGCCGAACGCGGCGATCTGGGCGTGTCGCTCTCGGGATTTAGTCAGTCAAGACTGGACAGTTTTGACTGACTAAATTAGCCTTGGTGGCATGGACGGTGCCGGCGAGTCCGCGGCGGCGGCCGCGCGCGACCTCCGCGTGGTGATCGGCCGGCTGCGGCGCAGACTGCGCGAGGTCGCGGTCGACGGCGACCTGACGCCGTCCCAGACGGCGGTGCTCATCCGGNTGTGGAAGGAGGGCCCGTCGTCGGCCGGCGTGTTGGCCGGCGCCGAGCGGATCCGGCCCCAGTCGATGGCCGCCATCGTCGCCGCCCTCGGCCGGCGCGGGCTCATCGAGCGATCCCCGGATCCCGAAGATGGCCGGCGCCAGGTCATCTCGCTGACCGAGGCGGGCCGCGAGCGGGCCGCCAGCGACCGCCAGGCCCGGGAGGAGTGGCTGGCGCGCACCATGCAGGAGCGCTACACCGAACGCGAACGCCGCGTCATCCTCGACGCGTTGTCGCTGCTGGAGCGCTTGACCGAGTCATGAAAGGGAATTAGCAGCAATGGAATTGGGAGTGCATTTCATCGACTTTCTACCGGGCGACCCCGCGGCCCTGGGTCCCACGCTGGCCGAAGCGGCCAGGGCCGCCGAACATGGCGGCGCGACGTTGTTCACCCTGGCCGACCACCTGTTCCAGATGGAGAACGTCGGACGCGCCGACGACCCGTTCCTGGAGGGGTACACCTCCCTGGGCTTTCTGGCCGGCCGTACGTCGACGATCGAGCTGGGGCTGCTGGTCACCGGCGTCACCTACCGCTATCCCGGCCTGCTGGCCAAGGCGGTCACCACCCTGGACGTGCTGTCCGGCGGCCGCTCGCTGCTGGGCCTGGGCGCGGCGTGGTACGACCGCGAGCACACCGCCCTGGGCATCCCGTATCCGCCGCTGAGCGCGCGCTTCGAGATGCTGGAGGAGACGTTGCAGATCTGCGCCCAGATGTGGAGCGACGACAACGGGCCCTACGACGGCGAGCATTACCGGCTGGCCGAGACCATCTGTGTGCCGCAGCCGATTCGGCGGCCCCCCGTGCTGATCGGCGGCGACGGGGAGCGCAAGACGCTGCGCCTGGTGGCGCAGTACGCCGACGTCTGGAACAGCACGACCAGCGATCCCGGCGAGTTGCAGCACAAGGTCGACGTCTTGCACCGGCACTGCGACGCGGTCGGCAGGGACCCCGCCGAGATCCGCAAGACGGTCGGCGTTCCGGCCGATCCGTTCGCCGCCCCCGACGAGTACCTGCGGACGGTCGAACGCTACGCCGCGCTCGGCATCGGGATGATCAACGCGGGTCCGCTGCCCGGCAACCCGGACCCGGTCGGCTTCATCCGCCGCCTCGGTGACGAGTTGATCCCCCGACTCGGCGAAATCGGCTGATCCACAGGGCTTTCCGTCAGCCAGGGTAGCGGGAGTAGCACGCGTCCATGTCGCCGACCACGCCCCCGCGGAACGCGGCGATCCGGGTGAAACCGGCTGGCACGCCGGCGCCGTCGGCGTCGCTGGCGAACAGGTGATTCGTCAGCAGGCCGGCGACCGCCTCGTCGAGATCGCCGGCGTTCAGCAGCAGTTGGTGCGGCGCGGACGGGTCGACGGGCTCGGCCATCCTGCGGTGCACCACGCCGGTCAGGCATGCCGTCCGCAGCGCCGTCCACGGGCTGTGCATCGGCAGGCCGCGTTCGCGCTGCACCGCCAGCGCGTATCGCGACATCACGATGGACAGCGCGGTGTCGTCGCCCTGCGGCAGCGCGTGCTGCCGCTGGTCTTCGACCTTCGCCATCGAGGCGAGCGCGGGCAGGTCCACCACGATGGTGTTGCTGGCCGGGCAGTAGGACGCCGACAGGCTCGGCCTCGCGTCGGCGCAGCCGGCGGGCCGGTAGGCCAACGTGGGCGCCTTGCGGGGCGCGAACACGTTGCCCAACAGTGCCATCAGCATCGACAGGGTGTCGGGGTCGATCGGGACCTCGCCGGTCTCCGGGTTTCCGCTGTCGCCGGGCCGCAGCGCCGTCGGCAGGTCGCCGCGGCGCCGCTCCATCTCCTTGGCGTTGATGCCGGTACAGGCCGGGGTGCCGCTGATGAACCCCATCTGGAACGCGCTGATCCGGTCCAGTGCAGAACCGTGTTCGTCGTCGTTCTCGCTGCCGGGCTCGAGGACCGGGTCGCGGGTGCTGATAACCGCGGCCAGCACGTGGTCGAGGCCGTCGGCGCTGCTCAGGGTGAAGCGCGGCGATCTGCCGTCGGCGACCCAGAACAGGTACACCCCGGCGAAGCAGTCCGCCTGCTGCTCACGCACGAGGGTGGGGTCCGCGCCGGTCACCAGCATCGGGCCGAAATAGCGTTGCGCGGCCGGCATGAACACCCCGCGGTCCCAGGCGATCAGGTTGCACCGTGACGCGAAGAACGCGTTGACGAGCTGGTAGGTGCTGTTGTGGCACACGAGCGGGGCGTCCGGGTTCTCGGAGTCGTAGGACACCAGCTTGCGGACCGGTTTGAAGGTTTGATCAACGAGCGCCCAACAAAATGAGAGGCCGCCGCCAAATCCGGGCCGTCCGCCGCGATGCGAGTCAGAACGGCGGCGGGTCGTCGTCGTGTGCGGGAGGTGCGGGTCCGAAGTCGTCGTGGCTTTCGGATTTTCGGGCCGCACGGGCCTCGCGGTTTTTTCGGCGTTCGGCCGCCACCCGGTGGGCGCGGTCTTGGCTGCGGGTGCGCCGGCGTTTGGGCATCATCGCGGTGCGCGGCGCGCAGTAGTCCTCTGCCGGGG
>JGI24721J26819_10007047_pt1 | contig 10771 bp, 9 predicted proteins | sample YelNatPaOPGAMG01_FD_26819 | JGI IMG/M metagenome (IMG submission 26819)
CACGGCTCCTTGCAATGTGGGCAGATCCGCCTGACTAGCCTCTGGGCCAAGACACCCTCGAGCGAACTGGCCAAGAGGAATGGCTCTATACCCATGTCTATCAACCTGGTCACCGCACCTGCCGCATCGTTGGTGTGCAAGGTCGAGAAGACCAGGTGGCCGGTCAGTGCTGCCCTTATGGCTATGTCGGCGGTCTCCCTGTCCCTGATCTCTCCGACCATGATGATATCTGGGTCGTGTCTGAGGATGTGTCTTAGCCCAGTTGCAAAGGTAAGGCCCCTCTTTGGATTAACCGGTATCTGATTGATCCCATCCAATTGATACTCCACCGGATCCTCTATGGTGATCATCTTGACCGCCGGTGAATAGATCTTCTTGAGGGCCGCGTACAATGTTGTGGTCTTGCCACAACCAGTCGGGCCAGTCACTAGGACGATGCCATAGGCCTTCCTGAGGCACTTCTCGAAACCCTCAAGGGTCTCCGGCCGCATGCCCAGGTCCTCGAGGTCCATCAATGCAGCAGACTTGTCCAATATCCTCATGACCACCGCCTCTCCATAGACCGTCGGGACCGTTGATACACGCAGGTCTATCTTGCCCCTCTTGGTTGCAAACTCTATCCTGCCATCCTGCGGCACGAACCGCTCGGCTATGTTCATATTGGCCATGATCTTGATACGGGACACTATGGCAGGGTGCAGCCTCTTGGAAGATGGCGTCTTTTCCACCAACATTCCGTCGATTCGGTATTTTATCTTCAGCTCGTGTTCGAACGGCTCTATATGGATATCACTTGCCCGCTCCTCTAATGCCTCAAGTATGATCAGGTTTACTAGGTTGACCAACGATGGCTCCCTGGCTATCTCGCTGAGCTGATCTGCCGAAAGCTCCTCCCCTTCCAGGGCATCGGCCTGGTCCTGGTCCTTTGGTGCCAAGTTGTCCAGCATGCGGGCCACGTTGCTGCCGTAATATCGCAGTATCGCATCGTCCATCTCCACTGGATCCGCATAATACCTGCGGATCTGGCTGCCAGTGACCAACCTGAGGTCCTCCAAGGCCTCCGCCTGGAATGGGTTGGTCATGGCTACTGCAAGCCTACCATCTTCCAACCTTAGCGGTAGCAGGTGATACTTATAGACCAGGTCTGCCGGAACTAGGGCAACCACGTCGGCAGGTATGTTTATATCGGCCAGGTCCACACGCTCTATGCCAGCCTGGATGGACAGGGCCTCCAACAACTGCGGTTCACTGACATAGCCCAGTTCCAACAGGATCAAACCCAACTTGCGATGGGACTGTTGCTGCTGCTGCAAGGCTATCTGGAGGTTGTTAGGGTCCAGATAGGACTTTTCACACAGCAGCTCACCAAGTCTTTTCCTTTTTCCATTATCCATGCACCGCCTCTTGCCTTCTTTGACCTGTATGGCCATTGTATCCCAACCCTTAACAGCAAACAACCGCCTGATACCGGCCCTCCAGCAGGCCCCACCAGGCTGCCAATATCCTTGATCCAGCTAGAGGCCTGTTTGTTACAAAAAAACGGCCCCGGACCGCACCCTGTCTGCCGCTAATGCCTTGTCATTGCACCGGATATGGGCTATATTCCTGACAAGGAGCAGAATTATGGCAGCTTCACAGATCGAGGTCTTTGAGAACCCCAGGCCCAACAGGGACTATACCATAACTATACGCTGTCCAGAGTTTACCAGCCTTTGCCCAAAGACCGGCCAGCCAGACTTCGGGTTGATCCTGATCGACTATGTCCCAGACAAGGTCTGTATAGAACTCAAGAGCCTGAAGTTCTACCTTCAGGCATATCGCAACCGAGGTATCTTCTATGAACAGCTTATCAATCAGATCCTGGATGAGCTGGTAGATGCGTGCAGACCTAGGAGGATGACCGTAGTAGGCAGGTTCAGGCCTAGGGGCGGGATCACCACCGAGGTCAAGGCCGAATACCTTGCGCGGTCAGGGGGCTAGCCATGGCCATCTCATTCCACTGTCAACATTGCGGCAAACAGATCGAGGCCCCTGATGGGAGCGGAGGCAGGTGGGGAAGGTGTCCTGGCTGCCACGGCAAGGTCTACATCCCCACATTGGACCAGGATGTTCAGGACCTCAAGTTGGCGCCATTGGACGAGTCAGAAGAGTACAGGCGAAGGCAGATGATGGCAGAGACATTTGCCATCACAGAGGAGATCCTAAAGGAAAAGAGCACGCCCATAACCGAGGATCAGACGCCTACGCAACTGCCAGATGCACTAGTGATGCCCCTGCCGAGGATGTCAGATGCAGAGCTGGCAGACGAGATCGTACGTTACCTGAGGATGGTCTCGGACGGGGACCTGGAGAAGGCAGAGATGAGCTGCGATATCATAGTCGCCCATGGCAAGCAGGCGTTGGACATCCTGGACCGCATAGCCCTCAGCCAGATCCCTGACCAGAGGCTCGCGGGCATCCCCCCACACGTGCTTTCTGGCCTGATCCGCGACCTGAGGGCGAAGATCTGACCTTCAAGATGGCCTAGGCATTGACATAATTCACAGGTCTTATACAATGAAGATTGATAAAGGCGGGCATGCCAGGAAGCCGGTCATAGGGATCATCGGTGGTATAGGGGCTGGCAAGAGTACGGTGGCCATGGAGTTTGGCAGGCTGGGATGTGCCGTGATACATGCGGATCGGATAGCCCACCAGGTACTCAATCGGCCCCAGGTCCGCCGCCGTGTCTTGGAGGTGTTCGGTCAGGAGATCCTGGGTACAGATGGCCAGATCGACCGTGGAAGACTGGCCAGTATCGTATTCGCAGACCCAAATAGGGTCGGGCAGTTGAACCAGATCCTCCATCCGATAGTACTAAAAGAGGTGGAGGCGCTTATCGAATTTTTCCAGGATCACACTGACGTGCCGGCCATTGTGTTGGATGTACCGCTATTGCTGGAGGTAGGCTGGCGGGAAAGATGCGATAGGCTGGTTTTCGTTGCCTGCGATGCCAACAAGCGGATCGAAAGGGCAAGGTCGCTGGGGGCCGAGCAGATCGCTGCCAGAGAAAAGTACCAGATTTCCCTGGACAGCAAGGCTGCAGCTGCCGATAATATTATTGACAACAATTCGGACTTCTCGACATTGGCTAGACAAGTCGCTACGATCTTTGCGGATATCTTGAGAGATAACCGCGGTTCGCAGGGTTAAGGTTTGGACCTGGCACCATCGGTCAGGTACAAGCCGGTTAGACATATAGGGCAAGTCCCCGCGATAGGATGATCCATAAGTCCCCGTCTGGCGTTGGTATCATCCGACCCAGACCAGCGGGTGATCGTGACGGTTAGGTTTTTAGGAGAAGGAGCAATCATGGCTGGAAAGACCTCAAAAGGTCCAAAAGGCACACGCAGAGGCAAGAAGAAGGAAGAACTGAGCCAGGAGCAGTTGCTGCTCACTGGCGAGCAGGCAGACCCTGTTGCTACTGCACAGGTGGACCAGAATACCACTGAGATGGAGTTGGCCGGTCCCGATCAGGCCCAACCACAGGCCTGCGAAGCTGCTCAAGGCGATACCGCCGTGGCAGAGATACCTGCTAGTCAACAGGTCCAGCCCCAAAAGCCGTCAGAGCAGCAAAGGTCCCAGGAGACAGAGTCTACCCATGCCAAGTACGAGAGGATCAAGAAGGGAAGCCTCTATTTACGGGACCTTCAAAAGCTATCGGTCGCAGAGCTGCACGAGATAGCCAAGAACGAAGGGCTGACCGAGTACAGCGGCCTGACAAAGCAGGACCTGATATTCATGATCATCAAGCAGAGGATCAAGGCAAATGGCCTCATGTATGGAGAGGGGGTCTTGGAGGTCCTGCCCGATGGTTACGGGTTCCTGAGGAATCCAGACTACAATTACCTTTCCAGCCCTGATGATATCTATGTTTCGCCGTCCCAGATAAGGAGGTTTGGACTTAGGACTGGCAATATCGTCTCGGGCCAGATCAGGCCGCCCAAGGATGGCGAGAAGTACTTTGCATTGCTCCGCGTAGAGGCTATCAATTACGAGGATCCAGAGCTCCTGGCCGACAAGGTGGTTTTTAGTGACCTAACGCCTCTGCACCCAAATCAGCGGCTGATCCTCGAGACCACCCCGGAGGAGCTCAACATGAGGATCATCGACCTGATCACTCCAGTCGGTAAGGGGCAGAGGGGTTTGATAGTTGCACCACCCAGGACGGGTAAGACCACGCTATTGCAGAAGATGGCAAACGCCATCAGCAAGAACCACCCAGAGGTCAAGCTCATAGTCCTCCTGATCGACGAAAGGCCCGAGGAGGTCACGGAGATGGAGAGGGGCACTGCTGACGACGTTGAGGTGATAAGCTCGACCTTTGACGAACCTGCCTCCAGGCACTGCCAGGTAGCTGAGATCGTCATAGAAAAGGCAAAGAGGATGGTAGAATATGGGCAGGACGTGGTGATATTGCTGGACTCTCTGACACGTCTTGCCAGGGCCTATAACAACGAGACGCCACATTCAGGCCGTATATTGACTGGTGGTGTGGACGCAGGGGCATTGCAGATGCCAAAGAAGTTCTTCGGTGCGGCGCGAAATGTGGAAAATGGTGGTTCGCTGACGATATTTGCCACATGCCTTATAGATACCGGCTCCAAGATGGACGAGGTGATATTCGAGGAGTTCAAGGCCACCGGCAATATGGAACTGCACCTGGATAGGAGGCTCGTGGACAAGCGAGTCTGGCCTGCCATCGACATCAGCCGAAGCGGCACGAGGAAGGAGGAGCTATTGCTGGATCCCAGGGAGCTGCAACTTACCTATAGGCTCCGCAAGGTACTCAGCGAACTCAACCCTGTCGAGGCCGTGGAACTGCTCAAGAGCAGGCTGGCCAAGACCAGGACAAATGCGGAATTCCTGCTGACCATGAACCTGGACTAGCAGTCAGCTTGCTACTTGGCACCGCCCTTCATGAATGCAGGTGCCGTGATAAACCACAGGATGCAGCCGTCNAGGCAGAGCTTCTTCATGACCGGCTCGTCAAGCCTGCTGGCCGCAAACAGTACAGCGGGTAATACGGTCAATCCCAGGGCGCACATACCCAGTATCATTGCGAACGTTCTCATGGTCTCTAGACCCCAGAAGGTACACGGTTGATAGCCTTTGCCAAGACTATGTACAGAAGACCTGTCATGATGTATACGGGTAACGTCATGTAGGATGGGAAGATCCCCCAGCTTATGTATGCAACATAGAATAGGACCAATGGTATGGCCCATGCCAACAGTACTGCAACATTGAATGGTCTTCCTGTCTTCTCGGCCCAGTTGCGTACAAGCCCGAACCTCTCTGCCAGGTATACCTCCACAAGTATGACTGCCCCGACCGGGGCCAACGTCGTGCCATAGAGGCCCACAAAGTCCAGCAGTTTCATCGCCACTGCCGGGAACATCCCAGCGAGGGTACACAAGGCCCCTGCGATGAATGTGGCCATGGCCCTGGACATCCTCGGGTACAGGCCCTGGAAGGCGAGGCCTGCCCTGTACAGGGTCGGGTTCGCAGTCGTCCAGCCAGCTACGATCACACATGCAAGCCCTGCCCAGCCTACTGCATCGAATACCATCGGCCCTGGCGGCATGCCCTTAGCTGGATCTACTCCATGATTGCGGACCCAGTATACCAACAATAGTGCGGCACAGATCCACGCAATATAGTGTCCGAGGAACATCCCTGCAGCCGATGCCCAACCATAAGATGCCTTCTTCGCAAATCTCAGGACCGAAAGGTCCGACATGCCTATGTGCATAGCGGCATTGCAGAACCATGAAAAGAACACCACGCCCCAGAAGCCTATCCGGCTGGTCGTACCTGCAGCAGGTGTCAGCAGATCTATTAAATCTATGCTCTTGAGCTTGCCCAATGTCACGATGCCACAGGCAAGGAACACCAGGAACATCCACGGCGACGAGATGTGGCCTACCCTCGCCACGAACCCATAGCCCTTGATGGCAACGAATGTCATCATCGCCCCCAGCACGATGACCGCCATACACCAGGCCAGGCCAGTAGGCAACATGTCCTGGAATGTCGGCATGCTGATCCTGCCTTCGAACGGCACACCGACCGCCGTGGCCGAGACGGTGATCATTGCACCTGCCAGGAAACAGAACAGGACACCATTGGCAAGGTTATAAATCGTCACAAGGCCCCTGCCGCAGATCTTCTCGAGCTGGTAATACAATGTGAGCCTGTATCTGGTGGCTATAGGTGCGGTCACGAACCTCCAGCTCAATACCGCCAGCAGGTTGCCCAACAAGAGGCCGAGTATCAGGTCGTAAGCCCCCACCCCCCACGAGACGAAAAGCGGCCCTAACATGAACTCCGTGCCTGCGGTGTGCTCACCTGCATACATCCCCCAGAAGGCGCTTGCACCCTTGAGGGCTGTCTGGGGCACAGGTTCACGTTCGAACTCGTCGCCTACACGATGCTGTCCTTGCTCTTCCATGTCTTTTACCCCGATAGTCCTTCAACGTTCAAATCCGCCTTGACAAGACCTGCCTCTCGTATGCCCTGACCTTGGGCATCCAAAAACGATCCGGAGGGACCTGCTGCTGCAGGCAGTAGTAGTCCCAGACATGACCAAATGGCATGGTCTTTAGCTCCTCAAGTACGACAAGTCTTTCTGTGTAATTGCCCTCCAGCTCTAGCTGCCTCAGTCGATCCGTAGGTTCTAGCATGGCCACCATCAAGGCCTTTATGGCATTCCTTGCACCTATGACCCATGCGGCGATCCTGTTTATGCTCGCATCGAAATAGTCCAGTGCAATAAAGACCCTATCCAGGAAACCACCCCGAACCGCTTCGCAAGCGATCGCCTGGAGGTCATCGTTCAAGATGACCACGTGGTCGCTGTCCCATCTGACGGGCCTGCTGACATGAAGCAATACCGCTGGCACCCACATCAGGACTGCTGAGAGCTTGTCTGCCACCGACTCTGTAGGATGAAAGTGCCCTGTATCCAATGTGAGGATCTTCCGTCGAGCCGCTGCATAGCCGAGGTAGAACTCGTGCGAGCCTACCACGTAGCTTTCCGAACCTATGCCGAATAGCTTGGACTCGACCGCATCCAGATTCAGTCTGGGGTCTATCTGCTCCCGGAAGATCTCATCCAACGACGCCGCCAGCCTCTGCCTAGGTCCCTTGCGGTCTACTGGGTTATCCTTCATACCGTCAGGGATCCAGATATTGGTTATACAGGTCTTGCCCAGTGCCTTCCCTATGGCCGCACCTATCCTTCTGCACCTGATACCATGTTCGATCCAGAACCTCCTGATGGCCTTGTCTGGATGGGAAAGGGTCATGCCATCTGCTGCCTTGGGATGGGAAAAGAAGGTTGGGTTGAAATCCAAACCGATCCTGTGTTGTCTGGCCCAACTTATCCAGTGTCTGTAGTGTTCGGGTTCCAGCGAATCCCTGTCCACGGCCCCATCGGTCTCTGCATAGAATGCATGGAGGTTGAGCCTATGTCTGCCAGGTATCAATGAGAACGCCACCTGGAGGTCCTCGCGGAGCTCGTCCCCACATCTTGCCCTGCCAGGATAGTTGCCAGTGACCGCCAGCCCCCCACCCAATTGTGTATCCTTCCTTTCAAATCCCACCACGTCATCACCCTGCCAGCAGTGAAGGGATATCGGGATCCGGGCCAGCCGCCTCAGGACCTGATCCGTATCGACACCTAACTGGGCGTACCTATCCCTGGCGTTACGATAGCATTGCTCGATCTGTCTGTCTGTAGCCACTAGCAACCCCCTTTGTCAGGACTGGACTGAAGTACCTTCAACCTATATGCCTCTGCCTCCCAGCCCTCTATAAAACGCCTTGCCTGGTCTGTCATGTACCGCACGCCTCCAAAGGCAGCGGCCAACTGACTTACCAGGGCACCATCTGCAGCCAGGTCCAACGCTGCCCTGGCCTGGATCTGATCCTTGCCTACGCCACAGACCAGCCCATCCCAAGTGACGATCCTCGGATCAAACCCGAAACTCCTTCGGTAGGCCAAGACGGCCTGCGGCGTAGGGGCCGACGCAAGCGGGTATGACCTGGCATAGACGATGTGATCAGGTGTAAGTGGCCCCTGCGGACAGGCAAACCCTGCTGCTACCTCAACAGCCACATCGGAGCCGAAGGCCTTCCTTATCATCTGTGCGGCAGAGCTGGCCACATCCTGGCTTGGCCTTTGTCGGTCGATCCTGATGGAAAGCCCTGCAGCCCTGTAGAAGCTTACCAAGGTATCTATCACCTTTGCATGGATCTGGTGGACCTGGCTGGGGGTTTGACCGCCGACAACGAGTCCATGGTTCTGCAAGAAGATCACTGAGGGCTGGCGACCATGGATACGTTGGTAACCCTCCACCGAGATCCTGAGCCCCGTGCACAGTGCCAGCCCCGGATCCACATAGTCCATCCAGAGGGCATCCTGGAACAGTCTCGCACAGATCACCTTGCCATCGATACTGCATGTCATGCCGTTTACGAGGGCAGGGTGTGTATGTACCACAAACCGCCATTGTAGGCTGTCATGCAGGGGGGTCTCGACAGATGGCCTTCCCTTGCCAGACGATATGACCGCCTCGGCGATCAACCGCCCAACCTGGGCCTGGCCTTCTGCGGCAGGCAGATCCTGCTGCATCGCATAGATCTTGGAAAGCATCGCCCTGTCAATCGCCACTAGCTGGTCCATGGTCACTGCCGCCAGTGGCACACCGGACGGTTTGACATACAGGACCCTATCGGTCTTCACAGAGGTATTGCCCCCTCCGGCCTGCACATAATCGGGGCTACCGTAGATGTGCGAGAGCTCCACCAGCTCTACGAGCAACTGTCTATCCGTATCCTGCAAGGCCACGCTCAGCACCGTTCCAATATCGAAGAGGCCCTCTTGGCAAACTGAGCCCAGGTCTGCTGGTCTCTTGGCCTGTAGAGATCCCTCTCGAAGGACCTGGCAACCATGGATCTACCCTCTGCCAGTGACCGGATCTGGCCTGCAGCCTTTGCTTGGATCAGGATATTGCCGACGACCGTGGCCTCGACAGGTCCTGTCACAACGACCTTGCCTGTGGCATCCGCAGCGAACTGATTCAATAGCGTGTTCCTTATGCCCCCACCGACAATGTGCAAGACCTCTACAGCCGACCCAGACAACTGCTCGATACTGGCCATCACCTGGGCATATCTCAATGCAAGGCCTTCCAGTATCGAACGGACCATCTGGCCTGGCTGGTGGATCGGCCGTTGGCCGGTCCTTTCCAGGAAGGCGTTTATCCGCTCTGGCATCCTTCCCGGGGCCAGGAATTGGCTGTCATCTACCTTGATGACAGCAGCAAAGGGCTCGGCCTCTGCGGCTATCTGTACAAGCTGGCCGTAGTCCATATCCGCCCCTTGGCTGGCCCAATATCGCCTACATTCCTGCACGAGCCAAAGGCCCATGATATTCGTAAGGAGCCTTATGGTCCCGTCCACACCACCTTCGTTGGTAAAGCCCAGTTCGCAAGTCTGGGGTGTGATGACCGGTTCGCTCCTTTCAATACCCATCAGGCTCCAGGTACCGCTGGACAGGTATGCCCACGCCCTTTCAGTCTGGGCAGGCACCGCAGCTACAGCAGAGGCAGTATCGTGGCACCCTACCGCCACCACAGGCAAGGGCGATACCCCGATGGCCTCGGCCAGTTCAGGCCTGATCGTGCCCTTGGGGCTGCCTGGCTGGACCACCTTGGGCAATATCCCCACTGGCAAGCCCAATGCCTTCAGAATGGCCTCGGCCCATAGCCCTGTAGACATGTCAAGCATCTGAGAAGTACTGGCAATCGTATATTCTACCGAGATCTGGCCGGTCAGGTGGTAACAGATCAGGTCTGGCATGAACAACAGGTACCTGGCCTTGGCCAGCACCTGCGGCCTATAGGTCTTGAGGGCGAGCAACTGGAAGAGCGTGTTAAACGGCATGAATTGGATACCCGTCTGGCGATAGATCTCCCATCTTGGCAATAGGCCAAAGGCCTTCTCCATCATCCCCTCGGTGCGGCGGTCGCGATAGTGGTATGGGTTTTCTAACAGCGTGCCTTTCTCGTCCAGCAAACCAAAATCCACACCCCATGTGTCTATGCCTATGCTTGCAACATTGGGCTGGACCTGTACCGCCTTGGATATCCCAGTCTTGATATGCCCCATCAATGTTGAAAAGTCCCATCGCAGTGCCCCCTCCTCAGTTATAGGGCCATTTGGGAAGCGGTACACCTCTTCGATCGCTATCCTTCCATCACCTACTGCCCCCAGCATCACCCTGCCGCTCTCAGCACCTAGGTCGATTGCTATGTAGTGCCTGGTATTGGCCATCTTTCCACCTATTGACTCTGCCAAAGACGATGCTGGCCCAGACTATAGCGAGACATGGGGGTCAATACAAGGACCTACCGCCTGGTGTAGAGCAGAACTGGGGAACTAGGATTCGAACCTAGACTAACTGATCCAGAGTCAGTTGTGCTACCATTACACTATTCCCCAGTGTCGTAAATAGTATACGAACATACCGGCCATTTGTCCAGACCTATGCCTACAAAAGTCCCATTAGACCTAAGTCCGTACAATGGCAAATGTTACGACTAGCCCCAACCAAACCCAAAAAGAAAAGGGCCCGTATCGCTACGGGCCCTTGATGTACAAGACTACTGGCTAAAGACCTACGGCCTGTCTCCCGCCAGATAAGCCACCTCAGCCGCACTGAGGG
>JGI24721J26819_10007052_pt1 | contig 10767 bp, 6 predicted proteins | sample YelNatPaOPGAMG01_FD_26819 | JGI IMG/M metagenome (IMG submission 26819)
ATCCTCCCCCACCGCCAAACCTCCAATGGCGTAACCCGGCAAATCCATATCCGCAAGAAAGGATGCGCTCTCCTTGCGTAACTCCGGATATGTGGATCCCTGAACGATTCCGAAAAGCGCTTGAGGGTATCCCGCAGTAGCAAGCCCATGCGCATTGGAATGCGCCGCAAGGCAACGTTTCGCCCATCCATGCGTGCGGTCCAACGCCTCCCGCGCGTACCCTCTCTCGCATGGATATGGCGTGCATTCGTCAAAAGCCATGATGATATCCGCGCCGATTTTTTCCTGTATCTCCATGACGCTTTCGGGAGTGAACAGATGTCGGGAGCCGTCTATATGGGATTGAAACTGAACCCCATCCTCGCCTATTCGTCGCAACCCCTTCAAGCTGAAGACCTGAAATCCTCCGCTATCGGTAAGCAACGCCCCATTCCATCCCTCGAAACGATGCAAACCGCCTGCGGAGGCGATCAGATCCTCTCCCGGACGGAGATGCAAATGGTAGGTATTGCCTAAAATGATGCCATACCCTAGTGCCGCAAGTTCCCCGGGTGTCATCGCCTTGACGGTACCCTGCGTACCGACCGGCATGAAAACTGGGGTCTCAATATCCGCATGCGGCAGATGCATCATGGCTGTGCGCGCATGCGTGTTTTTATCCTGAGCCTTAATATCAAACCGAATTTTCAATCTCCTTATATCGCCACCGGCGGAATGGCTCGATAGGACCTCCTATCAAGCCCTCCACGCATTCAAACTCATAAAAGCGCCCCCGATGCGGACGGCGTCGCCCTATTTTGTTTTGGGTAACTCCTTGAGGAGATAATTCACCGCCGCCTCCAGTTGGCTATCCTTGTGCTCCGCAATGTCCTTTGGAGTGATATCCACTTCTATATCGGGTTTCACTCCGCGATTCTCAAGGTCTTCGCCATTCAAGAGATACCATCCCCACATCGGAATACGGAATCCTGTGCCATCCTGCAGTTTATCGTCATAGGTTCCGATGACATACCCCGGTGTGGGCATACCAATGATTTTCCCAAGCTTCAACGCTCTGAAACCGGCCGGGAAAATCTCCGCATCGGATGCCGAATTTTGATCAATCAGCAACACGATCGGCTTGCTCCATTGCTTGTATGGCTGCGATGAGGGAGGAGCGTCTCGCGGTTCGGTGTAAGCGTACTCTTTTCTGCTTAACTGCGCCAGGATGTCATCATGCGTGCTACCGCCACCGTTGTCGCGGATATCCAAAATTAAGCCCTCCTTGTTTCGATACTTGTCCCAAAGCTCTCTCTCCATCTTTTTCAAGGAGGGTTGATCCATCGCCCGGATATTGATGTAAGCCAATCGATTATCGGACAGCTTGTTCACCAGCTCCCGATTCTGATGCACGATCCTCTCATATTCCAAATCCATCCACTTACTGAAGTTGATCGCTTTCAGTTTGACCGTTCTCGCTCCGGTGGTGTCGGGCTTTGAATTGACAAGCAGAGTGACATCCTTCCCGGCTTTGCCTAGCAGATAATTGTACATGCTTTCATTCCATGAAACGTCGTGTCCATCAATCTGCATGACGTATTCCCCAGGTTTTACTTTCGGACCCAAATCATCATCGGGTCCTTTCGGCATGTAGTCCGTAACTTTCAAACCCGGTCCGGGATAGTTCTCGTCGAACGTCAAGCCCAAATCGGCTGTTTGCGGGAACGATGGTCCGGGAGCGGGACTGATTTCACTGTGCGAGGAGTTAAGCGTGCCCACCATCTCCGATAGAACGATTGCGAACTCCTCGGGCGTCCCGACGGATGCAAGAAATGGCTCATACTCCTTGCGTGCCGCATCCCAGTCGGTTCCGTGCATGGTGGGATCGTAATAGCCCACTTTAAGCAATCGCCAGAAATCGTTGAACTCCTCCAATCGCTCTTGACGCAAATCCTTTTCCATACTTGCATCAAAGGCGATATTTTGGATAGACCCGTTGGATCTTGTAATGAGTCTCACCGTTCCATTGGGTCCCAACGCCCAAAACTTATCCGAATCCTGAGCGAAGCGAGGAAGCCCGACCGCTTGGTTGTCGGAGGTGATTTTTGTGACGCTTCCTCCGGTCACGGGAACCGACCAGTAATTCGAACCGCTAACGAACACCACTGTTTTCCCATCGGGAGTGAGTTGGAATCCCTGCGTGCCTTGGGTGGTGATTCTTTTCGCTCTGTTTTCAATTCCCTGAAAGTCAATGGTCACAGTGACCGGCTTCTTTTCCTCCGGCTTTTTCGACTTATCCGAAGAGGAATCATCATCGTCCTTTTGACGTTGCAATGGCACCTCGTAAACGTCATCCTGCCCATCACGATTGGAGAAAAACACCAGGTACTTGCCGTCGGATGTCCATTCCGGCGAGAGGTTCTCCTGAGGGTATTGGGTTACATTCACTTCCTGCCCGCCTGCCGCTGGAACTATCCAGGTATCCCAAGTGTTGGTGGGATCCCTTCGGGCAAAAGCCAGCCATTTGCTATCAGGCGACCAGGAATAATCCGTGATACCGATATCGAAGAGATTGTTCCCATCGGATTTCGCGACGCGCAGCGGCGTACCCGTACCGTCCGATTTAATGACATACAATCCCCCTTGCTTTCCGCTTCGCAGGTAGGAGATATACTTTCCATCCGGCGAAAACATCGGATTGTTCTTATCCGTATCATCCTCGGCGATTGTTTTGATCTCCTTGGTTTTCACGTCTATGGTGTAAATATTATAGTAGACCTTTTGATTGGAAACGAAAACGAGTTTCGAACTATCGGGAGACCAACTGATATCAAAATTCTTGGCTCCATTCGAAGTCAATCTCGTGGCGTCTCCTCCTTTGTCCGCAGGAATGGTCCAAATATCGCCCCGAATCACCAATGCCAGTGTCTTGCCGTCGGGGGAAATCTCCGCCTCCGTGGCGTTATTTGTCAAGTTCAAATGAACGATATTGTTCACGCGGTCGTCGGTACGAATAATAATGGGAACCAGTTTGGAGGGGCCGCCAGAGGTGGAAACGGTATAGATATGCCCCTTTCTTTCATACACGATCACCTTTCCATTGCGCGAGATATCCGGATAGCGTATCACATCGCTTTTCCAATCCGTGACTAATTCGGGCTTTCCTCCGTCCGAAGGTATTTTCACGAGATTATCCACGCCGGGAGTCAATTGATCCGTCACGTAATAGATATGCTTTCCGGTTGCACCGTACATCGGCCACATGTCGTTGCCAATATAATCGGTCACCCTATGGATATCCCCAGTCTCCAAATTCTTGGTGTAGATATCGAAGTTGGCGGAACCTTTGTAGAGGGGCCTCCACCAGTAAGCGATTAGTCCGCATCGGTCGTATGCTATTGTTTTACCATCCGGCGAATAGACCCCGTAACGAGTGAACATGTCATCGTGGGTTAGAGTCTTCACCACGCCCGTGCGAACGTCAATCTCGTATTGCTGACTGAACCGAGTATCGCGCATGGAGGTGAAAAGAATTTTCGTACCGTCGGGTGACCATGCATTCGGGAAATTGCCCACGGTGTCATAGGTGATTTGCCGCACCTCGCCGCCCTCCGCAGGGATAATGTAAATCTGGTATCCTCCGTCCCTGTCCGATGCGAAAGCAATCCATTTTCCATCCGGGGACCATCGGGGATAGCTATTCAAAGCGGGAAAGATAGTAAGCCGCGTCGCCACGCCACCCGTTGAAGGAACCGTCCAGAGATCCCCCAAATAGCTAAAGCATATGGTGGAGCCATCCGGAGAGATGGCCGGATTGCGCATTCCAATCGCGGGTTTGTCCGGAGGCACCGGAAGCAGCGCCCCTTGAGGATATGCGTTGGTGATAGAGATTACAAGAAGCAGAACGGCTAAGGCGTGGAATGTTCTCATTCAATTCCCCCATAAGTTGCTGAGATCAACGTTGGATAATTCACAACATCATTCCCTCCTAAACGCAAACACTCAAAATGCGGGAAGGAACGACCGAAACCTTCAACAATGTCTGTTATTTTTAAACGGATGCATCACGAATATAGGAGGTGGACAGGCTTCCTAAGAGAGAAGAGAGACCTCTATAATGAAATGGCAAAATCCTCATTTTAATATAGCATGAATAGGGCTTATATTAGACATGCTGAAGGAAAAAAGAGAAGAAAAGATGCCGACTTGCAAGAGTATTCAAGTCGGCATCGGTTTCGCAGAGGAGAAGGTTCTTACGGGAGGGGTGTTAAAGTGATGGAACGTAGGTTCATCACCGCACCGTGCGGCATAATGCTCGGTTCCACGCATATGGTCTGCTTGCCCGAAGGCAGGCTCAAACGCCCGTCAAGCGTTATCGTCTTGAAATCGCTCCAGCTTCCTGTGCCATTCACTATGTTGCTAACTTTGGAATCCGTCCCGAGAACTTTCACAGAGTAGACAGTCCCCTGGGAACCGTCTTCGCAGGCGTAATCCAACCGTACCTGATAATCACCCGCCTGTGGAACGTTTATTGTCCAATTGACAGTGTTGCTCGGATCCGTCCAAAAGCCGACGCTTGGAGGTCCATTCAAACTCTCCAATTGCACTACGTTCCCAACCAAAGTCGCTTTGGAAGCAGGAAGAACGAACTCTCCGTCGGAGTTTGGTGAAATGACTTCCTGTTCCTGAACCACCTCAGGTTTGTTCGCCAACGTCAGCTTTATCACCGTGGCGTATTCATCCAACTTTTGCGGCATGGTTACGGTAAGTTTGTCGCCGTCCTGTTGGAACGCGACACGGGTGTTTCCATCCAACGCGGTGGCGGACAGGACGCGCGTCTTCAAACCGTGCAATTCCACATCCCCGTTCGGCGCGGAGAACACCTCCAGATAGAGATCATTCCCTTTTACCGTGATCCTGCCGTCGAATTGCTGGCGCAACCAAGGGCTCCGGGTTGTGCCATAGATGCACTGCCCGTTCGTATGCATCCATTTGCCCATCGCAAGCAGACGATCCACCTCTGGTTGGGGGATAATTCCCTGAGCGGTGGGTCCGACATTCAGCAGGAAATTCCCGCCCTTGCTCGCTATGTCACATAACTTGCGTATAAGATCCTGCGCGGATTTAAAATCAAAGTCCGTCTTGTTATATCCCCAATCATTGTTTATGGTCATACAGGTTTCCCAAAGACCCTTCGGACCGATTCCAGGGATCGTTTGTTCCGGAGTCCCGTAGTCCCCGGCTCCGCCTACGCGGTTATTGATAATCAGAGACGGATCCTGTTTTCTTAACCAATCATAAAGCGATTTGCCATCCTCGGCGGTCCACCATGAGGGCCATCCTCCGTCGAACCATATGACTCCAGGATGATACTGAGTAATCAACTCGTGCAGTTCCGTTTTCATGTAACGAATGTAATCATCCAGTTTGCCAGGCACGATTCTCGTCGGATTATATACCAGGTTGTCCCCCGATCCATCCTCCGCCGGCTCCTGATCCGGACTGTGCCAATCCATGATGGAATAGTAGACGCAAAAGCGCACTCCCTGTTTGCGGCATTGTTCGGCGAGATCCTTTAACGGATCATGATGCCATGGAGTGTCGTCCACCACGTTGTACTTTGTCGCCGTCGTGCGGAACATGCAGAACCCATCGTGATGCTTGGAGGTGATGACTAGATACTTCATCCCAGCCTCTTTTGCGACCCTCACCCATTCCGCAGCGTTGAATTGCGTGGGATCGAATTGCTTTGCGTATTGGGCGTAGACATCCCGAGGCACGTGAGCATTGTTCATGTACCATTCGCCTTGAGCGGGGATGGCGTAGATGCCCCAGTGAATGAACATCCCGAATTTAGCGTCACGCCACCATGCGGTGCGTTTTGCGAACTGCGCGGGTGTCTCTTGCACATTCTGCGCCTTGGAAAAAGGCTGGAGGGACAGGCATAAGAGCGTAGCAAACCCGAATATCCAGACTGAGAGATAACGCGTGTTTTTTCTCATACGATAAGCTCCTTTGATCTAAGGAAGAATTGATGTTACCCGACGTTAATATTTGCATAAAATTCGTTTTTAACACAATACACCCCACATGATGATTCCTTTATGCTTGTCACTCTGAAGACGAGTGAATCCGTAATGCGAATCGGCGCATTTCAGGGAACCAAACGATAATCCCAAACTCATGTCATTGGCATCTCCATTAACGCCATTTTTACGGTAAACTGAGATTATCCCTTATGAAAACGTGTGCGATATGCTCAAAACTTTTAAGCATCCCACTCATTCCATTAACAAACTCATGGTTGCACGGATAACGTTGCTCGCGTGTGCGACGCTCGCCGTACTCTGGTTTGCAGGATGCATGCCTGGAACAGGAGGCNCCTCCGCTCCGGCAGTGGTGACACCCTCCATGCATCCGAGCGGCTCGATCACTGTATGGAGTTGGAATATCGCCGCGAAGAGCCTGATGCGGCTGATTCCAGGATTCAACAAACTCCACCCCGATGTGAAAGTCAATGTGGATATGACGGGAGCCCAGATGCAGACGCGCCTGATGCTCTCGCTCGCATGCGGAGTGGGAGCCCCGCAAGTATCGCAACTACAGCTAACCGACGCGCCTCATTATATCGATACAGGCAGATTGGCGGACCTCACCCCGGTCGCAGCGAAATTCAAGAAAGATTTCCCAGACTATCTCTGGGAGAACTGCGAGAAAAACGGACACGTCTACGCGATCCCATGGGACACAGGCCCGTGTGCGGTCTTCTACAAACGGGATATCTTCCAAAAATACGGCATTGATCCCGATAAAATAGACACTTGGGCGGACTACATCCAAGCAGGCGAGGAGATTTTGCGAAAATCCGGCGGCAAAACGAAGATGCTGCCTTTGGGATTGGATTCACTCGAAAACATGTATCTCATCATTCTGCAGCAAGTCAGAGGCCAAATTTTCGATGACCAAGGGAGAATTGCCATTAACTCCAAGGCTTCGAGGGAGGCTCTCGATATCATCAAGGAGATGCGCGAGGCGGGCATTTGCTCGGATGTTCAGATGTTTAGCCAGGAGTTCATGGCGGGCATCAATGATAACTCCATAGCGACCTATCCCTCCGCAGTTTGGCTCGCGGGTACTATCCGTGACACGACCAAGGATTTCGGACTTGGCAAATCCAGATGGGGGGTCTTTCGGCTTCCCGCAGTAAACAAGGGTGGATTACATGTGGCGAACCTTGGAGGTTCGGTGTTGGTGATTCCGGCGCAGTGCAAGGACAAGGCGGCGGCATGGGCATTCATTCAATACGCGTTATGCACCCCCATGGGGCAGGCGGAGCAATACCGCAATTTCGATCTCTTTCCAGCCTTCCTTCCAGCTCAAAAGATGCCGCAGGTTACCGAACCGGATAAATTCTTCGGAGGGGAGAAAGTTGGGGTTCTCTTCGCCAGGGATATTTCGAAGATTTCCAAGCTTAATATCACGCCGGACTGGGCGGAGGCATCCACTTACATCGAGGAGGCGTTGAGCGACTGGGCTGCCAACGGCATGCATAATCGCAACTTTTTCGGCAATTTGGAGATCAGGATGCAACGCAGGTTGGGGGATCCGATCTCACCGCAATCGCTAAGATATTCGGAGAATAAAGGATGAGAAACGAAACCGAATCTCAATGGAGGCGGGATATCATCAAATATCGACACTTTTATCTTTTCATTTCGCCATTTTTCATCCTGTTCGCAGTCTTCAGCCTCTATCCCGTACTCTTTTCGTTGTTTCTCAGCTTTATGAAATGGAACGGACTCACGCAATGGAAGTGGGTGGGATTGGGCAATTTCACTTCCATGCTCTATGATGATATTCTCTGGCGCTCGCTCTGGAACACACTCATCATCGGACTGCTGTACATCCCGCCGATGATGATCCTCGCTTTTATCTTCGCTCAGGTGTTGAACGCCCAATGGCTGAAGTTTCGAGCGTTCTATCGCGCCGCGCTATTTTTGCCATGCGTCACTCCGATGGTGGTGATCGCCATCGTCTTTAGCCTTATATTCAGTTCGGAAAAGGGGGTGCTGAACTACGCCATCATGGGCGTGGGTCATATGCTCCCCTTTCTNCACCTCAAACCGATCCCTTGGTTGGAAAGCGAATCCTGGTCGAAGACATCCGTGGCGATTCTGGTGGTATGGAGATGGACGGGCTATAACATGATTATCATGCTGGCGGGTTTGCAGGGCATCCCGACGGAGTATTACGAGGCCGCGATGGTGGATGGAGCCGGAGTGTGGGAGCGAGTGAAGAGCGTCACATTGCCACTGATGCGCCCCACATTCGCTTTCTGCGGATTATTGTCGTTGCTTGGAACGGTGTATATGTTCGATGAGATTTTCGTGCTGACCAACGGAGGCCCCGGGGTTTCCTCCATGAACTTCGGCTTGTATCTCTTCAACCTCTCTTTCACCGATTTCAAGTTCGGATACGCCTCCTGCGTGGCGTACACTGTCGCTGTGGCGGTCTTTTTTATCACTCTTGCGGGGCTTCGCATCACGCGTCAAAGAGAGGAGGCGAAATAGNAGATGCCCACCGCACCAAAGATGCGACGCATGCTGGCCATGGGGGTGTTTTACATTGCGCTTACGGCGATTGCATTTCTGTTTCTCTTTCCATTCTACTGGCTTTTGATTTCAGCGTTCAAGACCCAAGCGCAAATATTCACTATCCCTCCGCAATGGATCCCTCGTCCAATTATCTTCAATAACTTCAAGGAGTTGTATCGAGAGACCAATCTTTTCCGCGCCTTTTTGAACTCCTGCATCATCTCCGGCGGGAACGTCCTCCTCACCCTGTTCCTCTGCTCCCTGGCGGGATACGCCTTCGCCAAATACCCGCAGGCGAGGGGACATGGCAAACTGTTCAATTTCATCCTCGCCTCCATGATGATTCCCAGCGCGGTGACCCTTATCCCGTCGTTTCTCATGCTGGTATGGTTACATCTCATCAACACCTATTGGGCGATGATCATTCCCGGTTCGGCCAGCGCCTTCGGCATCTTTTGGATGCGACAATACATGAGTTCCAACGTCCCTGACGATCTCGTGAACGCCGCGCGAATCGATGGCTGCACGGAGTTTGAAATCTATTGGAGGATCGCCGTTCCCATCTCCAAGCCCGCTCTTGCGGCGTTGGGGATTATGCAACTGATTGGCTCCTGGAACAACTTGATGTGGGCGTTTGTGGTGTTGCGCACTCCCAACATGCTCACGCTTCCCGTGGTGATCTACCTGCTGCAAGGGGAGGTACGCACCCCCTTCGGCATGCTCATGGCGGGAGGGCTCATGACCACCCTGCCTCTCATCCTAGCCTTCCTCTTCTTCCAGAAGCAGTTCGTCGCGGGGATAACCGCCGGCGCGATCAAGCAATGACCTAGGAAGAGTTGGATAAGCGCAACGAACCTATGGATTGGCGGTGTCGTTGACGCCATGATAATAACACCATGAGCTTCTCGGCAAAAACCGCAGGGTTCAGGATGCTATCCGGTTCCGTTCTCGCTCTGTTCAAACGAAATCCTTGGACGAGATGGAAATCACAACATTCCGTTCCGCTTGCGCACAAACCACTCCACACCCAGAGGGACGATGAAGAGGATGAGGAGGATGGGAGCGTCCCAGAGGTCAATCTCCGACTCGCTTTTCACCACCGGCGCGCGCAGGGTCAGGCTGCTCACCCATTTGTTGATCTCGTCGGGATGCAGGTAGATTCCGCCTCCCGCACCGGCGATCTTTTTCAGCAACGCCTCGTTCATCTCCGGCTGCTGCCGTTCCAACGCGATGCTCTGCACCAGATACTGACAGGTCGCTTTCGCCGAAGGGTTGGCGGGGGAGGCGACGCTTAACTGGAATTTGCCGATCCGGTCCGCAAGGAAGTCACCCGAGAACAATCCCGGGCTTGCGGGAGAGCTTGTCAACACGATGGGGGAGGTGACGCCGGTATCGCTTTTGATTGTGGCGGTGGCGGTGCGATCCTTTACCGGGCGATAAAACGCATCGAGCAACCTGGCGTGAACGGTGACTCGATCCCCCAGCAGATACTCCGATCGATCCGTGTTCACCTGGGCGAAACGATTCCCTCCCGGTGTCTCCTCGGGAGTCATGGCGCGTATCGCCTGCCCCCAGTATCGGTAAAAATAGCGATCACCAACTTTCCACCGCCAGTGCCAGCATCCGTCGGTGGTGGTGAGCAGGCATCTTCCCGCGCCGAAGTTCTGAACCGCAAGCAGAATTCTTTTTCCGTAAGCGTTGCTGCGTCTAGAGTTCACAGCAAGCACCGTCGCGCCCGGCTTCGCCTTCGTCACCCCGGCGCACCAGTACATTCCAGGCATGGTCCTCCATATTTGGGCGTTTTCGGCGGGGTTGTTGGACATCCGCAACATCGGGTCCGCCCATCCCTGCGGGGTCAGTTCCCACTGGAAGGGATCGTTCGTGATCACCTGCTCCGGAGTTGAGGGAACCACCACTGGAAAGATCGCATCGAGCGGCGTGTTGATATACTCCCACGGCATATGCTGCTGCCCGCAAATGATAATGAGCGATCCTCCCTTATCCTCCACGAAATGGCGGATATTCTCCAACTGCAGATCGCTGAAATAGTTTCGCGGCACATCCCCGATGATCAGAATATCGTATTTGAAAAGGCTTTGTTCATCCGTTGGAAAACCGTCAATGGGCACATCCCCCTCTCCGCCGGGAGCGGGATTGCCCGCCGTAAGCAGACAACTGAACTCGATCTGCTTGT
>JGI24721J26819_10007053_pt1 | contig 10766 bp, 12 predicted proteins | sample YelNatPaOPGAMG01_FD_26819 | JGI IMG/M metagenome (IMG submission 26819)
CAGGTTCTTGAACCATATAAGAGCGTTAAAGTTACTTTGAAGTTGTTGATTTCCCAAGAGATACAAGGCATAACTAACTTTAACTTTGACACCATTATAAGTATTAGTTGAGGAAATTTTTAATTGGTAAATGGTTTGTTTGCGTTTTGATTTTACGAAGTTTATTTTTGTGTCTTTCTGCCTTTATTAAAATGAGGATGATTAGCATAGTGATTGTGAAAATTAAGAGTGGGTTATGGAGTTCTGGGATGACTTTATAAACATAATATTCTCCGCTTTTGTCTTCTGCAGCTACATTGTTGGCATAATCGTATGCTATAATTTTGAATTGAATTTTAGTGCCAACTTCAAATCCTGGGATTTCTGCAGTGTAAGTGTTGTTTTGAGAGGGTTTCATTGTAATGTTTATCCATGTTTGGCTTTCATTTACATTGTAGGAGAGTATGACTTCAAGTACTCCTGTTTCCTCGTCAACAACATTTGTGGTTACTGTAACTTTTTGGTTTGGTTGAACAGCTGTGGGTTCTGGGTTTTGTGATGGAATGCCGATTTTTGGTGGGATAGTGTCTGGGGCGCGGGAGCCTATTGGTATTATGTATAGTGGGATAAGTGAATTGGGCAGACTGAGGATGCTGCGGAGGATTTCTGCTCCTGCGCCGTTCCAGTCCTCAAGTCCATTGGCGACTATGTTTGCGCCTAAATTCCACGCAGAGGCTTCGAGGAAGAGTTGCTGAATTACAGTTCCTGCATCTACTTCGATAAACTCGTGGGGTAAAATGCCGCCGTCACCAGTCCATCCATTATTGTAGGATGAATTGTAGACTATGAGGAATATTGTTGGAGCTTTTGATGCCCACAATTGACTTGCACATGCACTTGCTATGGCAATTCTTTTATCGCCGTGAAGTATTTTTGTTGTGGAATGGTTTTCTGGTAAGTATTGATAAGTTCCTGTTGCGTTTGAAACGTAGATTATAAGGGGGTAAATTCCGTAGGCGCCTGGCGTCGTCCTATGATATGAATCATCGTGTGTAATGTTGGTGTAGCCGTAGGCAGCCCAAAGTAATTGTGAAACTTCTTGTGTGGAAAGGTTTTCGGTGGACCATTTTTTGGCAAACATCATATTTCTTAATGTGTCTTTAAAAGATAGAGCGCTATATTGCACGGGTGGAAGATTTCCAGTCATGTAGTCGTAGTTTGGGGATGCTTCTGGATAGGGGTTTGTGGGATAGCCTAAAGGCATTACCAAAAGGGGGATCAAGTCGCTTGGCAGTTGGAGGTCGCTGCGTAAACCTTCAGAGTTTATGGTTCCAACACAGCATGTGCCCAGTTCGAGGGATGCTGCAGCTAAATACACGTTTTGGACTAGACATCCAGCTTCTGCGGAGGCAAAATATTGGTTATTCATTCTGGTTTTATTCCAAACTATGACTAGAACAACGCTGGCATCGCTAGGCCAGTTTGAATCATGTAGACGTATTGTTTCCTTGTTGACATTGGCGTTGTGTAAAGTAATTGTGTTGGTTTCCGGGTTGTACCGGTAACTGCCAGTGGCGTTTACTGAAAAAATTATCAAAGAGTAGTCGTAACCCATTCGTGGAATACTTCTGTGGGCGCCCCAAANACCGTAGGCAGAACGCAATACTTCTAGGAGCTGCTGACTAGATATGTTTTTGTTAGTGTAACTCCGCACGGATTGTCGGCGACTTATGGTTTGTTCTAGTGGATAAGATGCAGCATACGACGTGTAAAGCATCGAGCATAGCAGAAATAATGCGATTAAATAGGCTATAGTCTTTGGGGTATACATCATAAGCCCTTACAGCATATAATACTATTAATTCGTGTATATTTAAGTTGCACTTTTCAACATAAAAATGGGAGTTTAATAGCCATAATAGCCATTATTGAAGTAATCTAGCGCATCTTTCAACATTAATGCGTTTTCTCTGTCCGCGCCTCTGGGATTGCTTCCAAGTAGGTGAGTCTCCAGAAATGCGTCTGCCGCATTTATTGTATCTGATATAGATGTGGGGTCTACACCGTTTGCCACGTTTAATTTTGCGGCTATGAGTTGGGCTGCTAGCATGGAGGTTGCATCTTTTGCCTTCGCTTTCCAAAGTATATCCAACAATTGTTCTTGGGTGTAGGTTACTCCGCCAATTGTCAAAGAGTCAACCGGCCAGGCTTCTGGATGAGTTTTCCAGTAGCCAATGGTATAGTAGTAGTAATAGCAGAATTTGACTTGTGTTGTTGATCCACAATAGACTGTTACGTAGTGTACAATGTCTCCAACGGGCGTTTCAGCGACGACCTTGTAAGTTGAACGCGACGCGTATAGCCAAGCTATATGGAAGTAGCCGTTCATGTTGGTTGTGGCCTTTCCAAGTTCGCCGACTTCATAGCCTAAACTTACGTCGTAGCCCTCTGGAATCTCTGAACTATCGGAGACCCTGTACACACGCACAACTATTCCTTCTACAGGCTTTCCGTTGCCATAAACGTAGCCATCGATTCCATCGTAAATTGTCCATGTAGCGTGGGCACTAAACGTCATAGAAGCCAGCATTAAAAAGGCTATTAAACCTAAAACTAGCTTCTTCATTTTTCTCCTTCCAACATCAGAATCAGAGGTCTTGTTAATAAATACATATGGAATGTTGTTCTAGAAATTATTTAGATAACAAACAACATCTGGAAGTGAGGGTACATTTCCATGGGTGGTAACGAAGCCCGGGCGGTCTACAATACCCCAAAAAGCTGTGACTTAATATGTTTTTGTCCAGTGAAACAGGAATATTTGTTTATTTAGTCAGCTTTTCTGCATACTTTAATACTTTTGCCTCATAAAAAATTACAAGCCTAAGGATGAACCATAAGCTTTTGATTTTGTGGAAAATTTTGGTGAAAATTTCCATATCTGTGGCGTTGAAAATCCTCATTATTGGCATTAAAGTTAGATATGCAAGACAGAAGATTAGGCCTCCAAAAATTAGGTTTAATATGCTGTTTAAAGGTGAAACTTTGAGAAAAGCAAGTGAAAAAGTGGCAGATGTTGCTGAGGCAACATATATTTTTATAGACGAGGAAAGATCTAAGCTAACATGGATTTTTTTGACAGCTGTTAGCAGGAGATAAAGCAGTGAACAAAAACCAGATACGAAAAGGGCGGCTATCAAACCCGTAACAGAGTATAAAGAGGTTAACATTGGAGCTAGCGGAAGGAAGACTATTAGGCTGATTATGTTGGATTTTAGAACTATATCAGTTCTTCCTATTCCATTGAATAAATACCCGAACACTACGTTTCCAAAGCCAGCGTAAAGGTTTAGTAAAATGTAAAATGCGATAAATGTTGGTGCCAAGCTGTAGTCTGATCCAAAGAACGTGTAAACAAAATCTTTTGACATAACGGCAATTAATACAGCTATTGGGACAACGATAAGGGCTGTATATTTCACGGAACGCCTAAAAAATTGGTTGAGTTGCTCTTTTTGGTTTTCAAGTTTTGAAAAGGCTGGGAAAAGCGCTGTAAAAGGGTAAGTAAAGAGGGCCATACCTGTTGAGAAAAGGGTTGCTACTTGAAAGTTTCCAACCTCGATGTTGGATGCAAAAAAGGCTATGATTATGGTTTGATATTGAGTACTAAATAGTCCTAAAAACCCGGACAAGTAGATGGGAGCACCGTATGTTAACATCGTTTTCAAAATATTTGAACTTGATCCATTATCACCGCGATTTCTCTTTAATACAAAGCTCAAATTTGCCAGACCTAATGTAACAGCCACTAAATAGCATAAAATGTGACCTAATAGAGCCCCGAAGATGCCGAATCCCAAAATTATAAGTAATGGTGAAAGCAGAATTTTTGCAACCGCCCGAAATATCATCATGATAGAGTTACTGTTCATTTTATCCAAGCCAATAAAGGCGGAGCTTAGCACGTTAAAAAGTGTCTGAAACAGTATTAGGCTGGATATTACTTTTATGTAAAAACTGGCTTCTGGTCTGTTTATTATAGAGGCTGCCAGCGAATCCGAGAAAAGAAAACAGAAGATGGATGCACCTATACCTACTGTTAACTCTGCTAAAAGCCCAGCCTTAATAACGCGTTCTACATCTGAATTTCTGTTTTCAGCTTTGAATTTTGCGGAAAATCTTGTAATAGCCGAGGTTATGCCAAAATCGATTAAACCTATTAAGAGGGATGGAACAACAATTGCCAAGGAATAAAGTCCGTAGTCTGCTGGACCCAAAAGCCTAGCGATAACAATGGAGCTTATTACCAATATGCCGGTGGACAATGTATTGCCTATAAAAAGGTAGTAGCCCCCGTGTGCGGAACTTTCAGCTATTTGCAGGATCTTATTTTCATCTGACACTTAATTTTTCACCTTTAGTTCAGTATGTTTGTCGTATGGCATGCATCAATACTTTTTTATAGAAGGCAAGGTTGGAAACGGATCTAGCCATGAAGGGTAGAGATTTCATTGAAACAGGATCTTCAGTTATCTTTTTAAGAAAGGCGATGGCCAAAGTAGTGGGATGATATTTTTTGGGCAGTTCAAAGTTTTCGTTAGGTAATTCTGTCTTATTTGCAACTCCTGCCTCTTTAAATTTTTCCATTAAAGGAGTGGCTGGGCCAAAGGCCATGAGCGTTATAGCCATTGTCATTTCCAGTACCGTGTCTAATGCGTTTTTTATGCGAAATTTTTCAGCTAATTTTATGGCTTTTTTCCAATGTTGCAGTAACATGATGAAGGTGTAATAATCGCTCAGCGCATACATTTGTTCTTTGAATATGCTGTGAGCTGCAACGGCTAGCAGATCCGCTGAAGGCTTGAGCGTTTGAATTTGCTTTTCATATACTTCCAATCTGCTCACATGATCGAAAAGCAGTTCCTTATCCAAATATACTAGGCCTGAAACAGCAATCTGAGTTGTTAAGTCAATGTTCATTTTGTATTTTTGGTTAAACATTGTCAGGCCGTATGCATTTTTCTCTAAGGGCATGCATCCATGATTCTTTAATGCTTTTGCAACAGTTTTGAGGTTGTTATCTGACCATAGGAGAACATCAATGTCGGAGGGCGTGTACGGGAAAGGCTTTAATGTTTTGAAAAAAGTGTAATGCGCCCCAATTTTTTCGAGTAGGTTGCCGGTAAATGCGATCAATTCTAAAGTGTTTTTGTGCTGTTCTTCATACCGTGATAGAATGTGTTGGATATTGTGATTTTTTGTGTTGCAGGCTACAGTCTTCAGAAAAAGCAGAGGAATCTTGTTTTGCTTTGCTGTGGGGAGAAAACGTGGGACATCTTTGTTTTCTAGATGAGCTGTTGCGGTGCAAATGGTAGGTATTCCAATCAGCCTCATTAGAAAGGTAGACTTTGAGTTCTTGTTTGTAAATTGCATCTTAATCATTCCGAACTTCGATTTTTGGGCATACTCCTTTTAGCACAGTCAGAACTTCTTGAACAGATTCATCTACTGACTTATTGGTTGTGTCAATTGCGTGGGCATCTACGGTTTCAGCGAGCTTATAGTATAGGCACAATTGTTCCTTTAAGAACCAAGATTTTTCATTTCGCCTTTTTAACTCTTCAACGTTTGCAGTTACATAGAATTTTGCGTTGATTTTCATAGACAAGGCGATCAATACTTTAGCCTCGAACCTTTTGAGGAAACTATAATCACGTGTCGTGAGGCATATCCAAACAACCAAATCCAAAGTGTACCTGTCAGCTAAAACTTGATAACTTATAAGACTTGGAATAAGAAAGCTGCCTATTATGACAGGCAAGGCGCTAAAGAACTCCAGAAACTGCCAAAACCTCTTAAAATTTTTCGGTATTCTAATATTGTAGTATGGATTTTCAGAGCCTTTAAAGGCATCAAATCTTGAAAAGATTTTAGCCATTAAAGAGGTAAATGTGTGGGATCCTCTCATCCATGAAAGTTTTGTTTTGTAGCCTTGTTTATGGATTCTCCTAGCTAATTTTTTTGCTAATGTGCTTTTGCCAGAGCCGTCTGGACCGAAAAAGTACACTACAACCATAAAGTACACCGAACTGATTTCGCTTTTCGTCCCTCTTAGCTTTAATGCATATATGAATAAAAAATAGAAGTCAATATGTTGAATCAATCACCAATGCGCGCACATCGGGGCTCTGCATGGGGGCTTTGTAGAATTAAGAAGTGTTTGTGGCTGGCATTTGAATTGTTGTTATTAGTTTGTTTTGAGTAGGTGATGTGTTTGAAAGTTAGCTTATTCATTTATATGCCCTTTTTCTAATTTCGGCATGTGTAACGTAAATCGTTTTTTCGTTCTTATCTGCGTAAAATATTATTCTGTATTTGCCTATTCTTATTCTGAATGNCCTTTCCAACCCTTTAATTTTNTCAACATCTATTTCTCTTAGTGTTATCGGATAGTTTTCGAGTTTTGTTAGCGTATCCTTAATGGTGTTCTTGACATTTTCGTCTTTAAGGTCGCTTATAAACTTGTGAACTCTTCTATGGGCGATCACTTTGTATTTAGGCACTCTTCAGTTCCTCTAGTGTTACATAGTTTCCTTCTTTCATTTCCTTCATTTCCAAAATAGATTTTTTGATCTCTTCTAATTCTTTTCTGCTGAGTTTTGCCTCTGGAATGCTTTTTATGACTATTTCTTCGATGACATCTTCGATTATTCTTAGTCGTTCATTTACTTTTTTAACTTCGTCGTAAATCATTTCAAGAGTTACTTGTTTGCTCATTTTGTTTACCCGATGAATTTTAGTTGGGGGGATTTATATTCTTTAACATTTAACTGCCAAGGAGTGATGGGGTGTTTGGTTGTTAATTAGGCAGTATACGAATGAGGAGTTCTATGTGGCGGGTTTTTGCAGAATTTGGAATTGCCGTTGTTAGTCTGTTTTTGAGTAGATGATGTGTTCCTCGCTATTGATTTTCCTTGGAAAATGCGTTTTGCACTTCGCTGTTTGTTTGACGCGACTTGATTCACACACGCAGACTTGCAATTCTTTTTCAACTTTTCTAAAGCGTGTGTATATCTAAAGGCTTATTTTCAAGTGTTTGTTGCGCTTTTTAATACTAAGTGAGGAGTCCCCCTGATCTTCTAGCGATCCATAAAAACTCATCAGATAAGCTCGGAATTATTAAGTTCGCATTTAACCCGAATCTTTTGGCGATTAATTTAGAAAAGTCGTATCTACTTATGCGTGTTGCCCCCCTGCAAGGTGGAAAAAATCCTTTTATTTTCTCTCTGTAATCTCCAGAATCGCGCGCAGATGGTTATCATCAACAAACGAGTGTTTTGTTGAAGAATTCTTGTGCTAGTTCTTGTGACCATCTCATCATTAGTTCGTCTGCGACTTTTTGGAATTTGTTGAATTCCCTCGCGTAGAGAAGCCTTTTGTGTTTTTTGACCAGTAGTTCTTGGGCGGCGAATCTGCTTATTTCCCAGAGTATTATGAGAAGTTTTCTTGTTTCAGTTTTTGTTGGGAACCATCTTTCCACAAGTTTTGCTGCCCTTTTTCTGGGTAGGGGAACATCTGGGTCGTCGAGGACGTAAATTTCGTATTGGTAGTAGGTTTTCCAGCCGATCCCAACTTTTCGTATGGCTTCTTTTAGCGGATAGCCCTTCTTGAGGAGTTCTCTAAGTTTGTTCAGTTTGATTATTGTTTCTGGGTTCAGTCTTGTTTCCTCTGCAAGATGAAAGACGCCTTTTGCTTATGAACATTTTCGTGAACTTCGGGTGAGCTTTATGAGAGCTTCAGATGCATTTGGAGATGGTGGCTTCACTCTTGGCTCTTCTAAGGCACATGGGTGTATCTCATCTTAAATAGCTCCTAAATAGCTCCGAAAGTGGGTTAAAGCTTCATTTCTCACCTTGGGCTTACATTCAATTGTAGTCGTAGATTACCCGGATAAGGTAGGATCTGTAAGGTTTTAGAAGCGGGTCAGCTGCGTCTGCTCGGTATTAGCATGATGACCGTTATGTACCTTACATTCGCAGGTTAGAAGACTGAACTCGCTACAAGCATTTGTTTAGTAGCAACATACACAGATCCCGGCAGATTCTTTGACATCCTTGGGAATCACGATTGGCCTTTTTGTCCAATTTTCTTCGCAGTTTCATTCTAACTACTATGAATAAAAATGTTGAACTCCTGATTTTAAACTTTTTCACGCATTGTTTTCGGTTGAAGGGAGTTGTTTAGAAGTGGGTTGGGTGGGTTTAGTTTAAGCGTAGTTTTTGTATGCTTTTGTTATCGTTGTAAGGGTTCAAGTCGTGGGATTTGTAGGTTGTCAAAGTGTTTGTCGAATGATATGATTGCTTCTGCGTTTATTGAGAGTGCCGATGAATACTGAACGGCATCATCCATATCTAGGTTTTGTTTCGTGGCGATTTCCACGGCTTTCACCTCGTCTGTTATTGGTGTATTATGTATGTGTAGTCCTTTGTAGGCTAGGAGACTTAAGAGGAATGTTTTAAGTGCGTTCAATTTGCCTAGTCCATCCATGATGACGATTATTGAGTGGATGGAGAAGTCTGTGATTATGGCGCTCTTTCTTCCATCTCTTAATTCTCTTAGTAATTTTTTACACTCCTCTTTTTTGGCTCTGCCGAGGAGGACTTCTAAGAAAATGTTGGTATCAATGAGGTACATTTTTCAGCACTTTGTGTGCCCAAAATTTTTGGGCTTGATGCTGAAGTTCAACGGAGTCTATGTCAATGTCTGAAAGTAGCCCGTCGATGGCTTCCACGGGGTCTCCGTCAAAGTTTAGGTCTTCATTTTTAATTGTGGAGATCCATTTTAGGATGGCTTCTTCTGCTGCTCTACTTAATGCTCCTTTCCCATAACCGAATCTTCTCATTGCGTTTTCTCTGAATTTGCGTTCAAGTTCTTTGTTTAGTTTTATGCGTAGCGACATGACTTATTACCATGTTACCGTATTGCTAAAAGGATATTTAGACTTTTCGCCAAAGAGTAACAAATCCCCAACCTAAAGAATTATCCGTTTTCTGTATGCTTGTTTGATGGTTTCCATGGATGAAGATAGAAACTGTGAGGAAACGAGGAAAATTGTTCAGGTCAGTGAAATGTTGAAGTTTATAATTTTGAAGAAGAATGATACTGTTTTTGGTAAAGTTTTTATGTATTTCTTAATTATAATTGTTTTGGTGATGCTATTAGGTACTGTTACTGTTAAGGTTGATGAGGATTTAAGAAGGAAAATGAGTGAAGTTAGGATTAACTGGTCCGAGTATATTAGGGAGGCTATCAGGAAGAGGATTGAGTTGGAGAAGAAAAGGAGAGCTGCTGAAAAGCTTTTGGAAGGTTTAAAGCAGAAGAGGCATATTGTGCCATCCGGGTTTATTAATGAGACCATTAGGGAGATGAGGAAGGCCCGTTGAGGATTTATGTGTTGGATGCCTCTGTTGCATGTAGGTTCTTGTTGGTTGAGGATTTGTCGGACAAGGCTGAATTGGTTTTAGATGGCTTTTTAAAGGGGGAGTTAGATTTGAAGGCTCCAAGGTTGCTGGTTTATGAAGTTGGAAACACCTTGTGGAAAAGTGTTAAAGGGAGTTTCATAAGCTTGGAAGAGGCGGTAGAGAAGTTTTCATATTTTTTGGAGTTGAGAATCGATTCCATCCGCTTGAGTGATGCAGAACACAAGGAAGTTTTAGAATGGGGTGTTAAGAATAAAGCAACCTATTGCGATAGTGTGTATGTGAGGTCTTGCAAGAAGGTTGGTGGAACCCTCTTAACTGCTGACGATATTTTATACGAGAAATCAAGAGAGAGTGTTCCGACGGTACATTTAAATGATTACACGGGCTAGGTAACTTGCTTGCTGTTTTCCATAGCTTTTCATCTTCTGTTACTAGGATGGCTTCTATGCCATCGGCGCTTGTGGTGTATGAGGCGTCGTAAAATGTCGGCTATTCTCCGTAGGCTCTCTTAAATGTGTGGGGAAAATCTAACTTGGCGAAGTTTATTGGTTGAATCACGTTTCCATGATTAAGTCTTTTAGTATGGTGGCAGCGTATTCTGGAGATAGGGTTTTTAATAACGTTGCTTTTGCCAGAGCCATCTGAACCAATAAAGTACATGATAAACATGGAATAGGCCTATTTATTAGTCCCTAAACTGGTCTCTCACGCAGAAATGCAATAGTAGCAAAGATAACTGTTAGTAAGGAAATGGTCAAAACAAGCGGTAGTAGGGTGATTTTCCAGGGTGTGAAATTGAGGATAAGGGCATCGGAACATGCAAGGGCTATGCTCATGCCTATGCTTAAACCAATTCTTTCGATTGTGTCAAGCTTTTTTGCGGGAAAAAGTGCTCTTACCAACGCGTGTCCGGGTAGCAGAAGAACAAAGAAAGAGCCAAAGAAGTATCTGGCGTAGACAATTGGATAAGCGTTTTCTGGAATTTTTAAAACTAGAATTCCAGTTATGGCGGTGAAGATTAATGTCGCCCAGTACCAATATGTCTTACTTGAAACTAAGTAAGCGGAAAACTTTGTGGTTGTAACATGTTTTTTCTTAAGTGTAATTTCTCCTTTGCTCTGCAAAAGGAGTATGCGCTTCAGGATTTCTTCGTCTGAGCAATGAAACTTTTGCTGAACGAGTTTGACCAACTGTTCGATTGTTTCAGGATTTTCACTCTTAATCTTTTGCAGTATGTAAGCATCCATTGTTTGAACGTCAGGCGTTTTGTTCAAAATGTGAAACCCTCAAATTTGTTGATGTATT
>JGI24721J26819_10007055_pt1 | contig 10763 bp, 20 predicted proteins | sample YelNatPaOPGAMG01_FD_26819 | JGI IMG/M metagenome (IMG submission 26819)
GTTCCTACAAATATGCCTTGCACCCACCATTCTTTGGTGCCATCCGGCCATATAATAGCAGGTCCATCAAGACGATGTTTTAGGCCGTCTTCAAACCATCCTCTACCTCCGTTTGAAAGTTCAAGCGCAGGCCCATCTTCTCGATGCGGCATATCATCTTGATACCATTCTTTGGTACCATCCGCCCTTTCAACAGCAGGACCGTCTAGTCGATGCAATTGTCCTCTTTCATTATAATACCTAACATTCCCATCATCATCGATTTCTACATCGTAAAAAGATGGTTCCTCATAGTAATGAACATTCCCGTTTTCGTCGATCTTTACATCATAAAGAGACGGTTTCTTTTCATCACTAAATTTCAAACTAGCTATTTTCATAATCCATGCTCTTTCTTCCATCTTTCGAACTTTTCGTCTGTAAATCCCTTTGTTGATGTTCCTATACGTTTACCATTTATATGCCATTCTTTGGAACCATCCCCCCATATAATGGCCGGCCCATCAACACGATGTAACTTATCATTCACCCACCACTGTTTAGTACCATCTGCCCACTCTGATGCTGGACCATCCAGACGATGACTCTTTCCATTCACATACCACCACTTATCACCATTCCTCCATTCAGCAGCAGGGCCGTCAACGCGATGTAATTTACCTTTTACCCACCATTCTTTGGAACCATCACTACTCTCAATAGCTGGTCCATCTAAACGATGGAGCATGTCATGTATACGCCATTCCTTAGTGCCATCGGCTTTTTCAATAGCTGGTCCATCAACACGATGCCTTTTACCTTTTACCCACCATTCCTTAGTGCCATCGGCTTTTTCAATCGCAGGCCCATCTAAGCGATGACGCCTGTTATTTACCCACCATTCTTTGCTGCCATCAGCGCGTATAACAGCGGGTCCATCTAACCGATGTCTTTTATCATTTGCCCACCATTCTTTAGTGTCATCGGCTTTTTCAATAGCTGGTCCATCTAACCGATGCCTTTTGTTATTTGCCCACCATTCTTTATCACCATTAGTCCGCTCAATTGCTGGTCCGTCTAAACGATGGAGTTTGTCATTTGCATACCACGCTTTATAATCGCCTTGTACAATGGCAGGCCCGTCTAAACGATGAAGTTTGCCATTTGCATACCATTCTTCATTACCGTTATTATATTCAACAGCTGGACCATCTAAATGATGTAATTGTCCTTCCTCATTATAATATCTAATATTTCCTTCATCGTCAATCTTTACACTGTAAAAAGACGGATTCTCTTCTTCACTAAATTTCAAACTAGCTATTTTCATAATCCGTGTTTCCTTTTCCATTGTTCGAACTTTTCGTCAGTAAATCCATCCATTGATTTACCTATACATTCACCGTTTATGTACCATTCTTTTTCATCGCCCCACCATTCAACGGCCGGACCATCTAAGCGGTGCCGCTTTCCTTTATAGTACCACATTCTTGCTCCATTTGAATATTCAACAGCAGGTCCATCTGGTCTATGTCTTTTATCATTTACATACCACGCTTTATAACCATTAGCATATTCAATCGCAGGCCCATCCAGTCTATGGCGCCGGCCATTTACAAACCATTCTTTGGTACCGTTTATATGTTCAATAGCTGGTCCATCTTCTCGATGCCTTTTGTCATTTACCCACCATTCTCTATCTCCATTAGCTCGTATAACCGCAGGTCCATCTAAACGATGGCGTCTGTCTCTTACCCACCATTCTTCATTGTTTCCCCATACAACAGCTGGACCATCAAGACGATGTTGTTTGCCATTTACATACCACTGTTTAGTACCGCTAGCTCGCTCAACCGCGGGCCCATCTAATCGATGTTTTTTACCACTTACATACCACTCCTTACCACCATCAGCATATTCAACAGCAGGTCCGCCAAGACGATGGCGTTGTCCTTTCTTGTTATAATACCAAACATTTCCCCTACTATCGATCAGGACATCGTAAAAAGAAGGCTTCTTTTTATTACTAGACTTTGAACCTACTTTCATAATCCATGCTCTTTTTTCCATTGCTCAAATTTTTCTTGAGTAAAACCAAAACTTGAGGCTCCGATAAAAGTACCATGCACATACCATTGCTTTGACCCATGTGCATATTCAACAGCAGGGCCATCGAGACGATGTTGCTTACCATTTACATACCATTCTTTGGTACCATCAACCATCACAACAGCAGGACCACCCTGTCTATGCAATTTACCATTTACAAACCATGCTTTAAAACCGTCCATCATTTCTACTGCAGGACCATCAAGACGATGGAGTTGCCCCTTCTTATTATAATACCGAATATTTCCTTCATCGTCGATTTTCACATCGTAAAAAGATGGTTTCTTTTTATCGCTAAATTTCAAACTAGCTATTTTCATAATCCGTGCTCTTTTTTCCACTGTTTAAAATCCGCATCTGTAAATCCATTCCTGGATGAGCCTATAAGTTTGTCGTTTACATACCACCACTTATCACCATTCGCCCATTCAACAGCTGGCCCATCTAATCTATGTCTTTTGTCATTTACCCACCATTCTTTGGAACCATCAGAAAATTCAATTGCGGGACCATCAAGACGATGTTGCTTACCGTTTACACGCCATGCTTTATTGTTTCCCCACTCAATGGCAGGACCGTCTAAACGATGGTTTTTGCCGTTTACATACCATGCTTTGGTACCACACGCATATTCAAGGGCTGGCCCTGTCTAAACGATGTAATCGACCTCCCTCATTATAATACTTAACATCCCCTTTATCGTCGATCATCACATCGTAAAAAGATGGTTTCTTTTTATCGCTAAATTTCAAACTAGCTATTTTCATAATCCGTGCTCTTTTTTCCATCTTTCGAAATCTTCCGACGTAAATCCGTCCTTTGAATCGCCAATAAAATTGCTATGCACCCACCACCACTTATCACCGTTTGACCATTCAACAGCTGGACCATCAAGACGGTGTATTTCGTCGTTCACATACCATGTCCTGCCGCCATCTGCATATTCAACAGCGGGACCGTCAAGACGATGGAGTTTATTGTTTACATACCATGCTTTTGTTCCGTCAGGATATTCAAGGGCAGGTCCGTCCAGTCTATGGCGTTGCCCCCTCTCATTTAAGTATTCAATAGCACCCTCGTCATCGAGTCTTATATCATAGAAAGACGGTTCTGGATTGGTTGTTTGCATCACTTACCCTCTTTCAGCTTTTGTAGCAGACGGTTTCGGAGTTTAATTGATACTTGTAAAGGAGTTAAATTAAGGGATTTCGCAGCCTGCTCAGGGGTGATAAAGCCATTATCAACCATTTCTAATACGCGTTCTTCTGTAGTATGCTTAGCACGTGTTTGCTCAATATGCTCACGCGCTAATTGTAGGCCGCGACTCGAGATTTGTCTTATCATCTTATTATATAGATAACAAAAAATAAATAGAACTACAAGGAGGCCGCTCTATTTATAGCGCTTTTTACAGCGTGGAACTAATAGATTTACTGCGTGTAGGAGACCGCCTCCGGTGTTTCTGCTTCCCCGCCCAAAGCGTAGACCGTGTTTATCTGCCCACTCCTTAACAGCACTTCCTGTAACAATTACTGTTAGGAAAAATACACCAAGTCCTACAGGTATTGCATTGCTGCCAAACTCTTCGCTTATTTTTCGAAAAGTATTCGCATCTATGTGGAGGTGGGTAATCCAGTTAAAAAAGGCGCCGGCATGTATTATTATCTCGTAGGGAATACCAAAAACTACCAGCATCACCAAACCCAATGCCAGATTAATAAGAGGTAACAGAAAAATAATGTCTAAAGTGGAAGGGAAAAATTCCCGTGACGTGTGTGTCGAACACGGACATGAACATGGTGAACACTGCTGTTGAGGGGGGCTTGGTCGTGGAGGGTAAGATGGATATACGGGCGTTGTGTAAGGGCGCCTATTGAATGTATTATTCATGGCTTCTTCTCCTTTGCATATTATATCATAATAGCTCTGTATAATTATTATACAGAGCTATGAGTATACTTAAAATGTCAAAGTAACAGGCTGCGAAGTTTTTCCTATCACCGCCTGCCAAGCTTGTGCCTCTGTTGCGCTAACTTGCAAAACAAATTCGTTAAGTTGCGCAGTTACCGACCCGCTCGCAGCGTATATCGCAGGGCGCAATTGCACTTGATAAGTTTGCGAATTTGGGTCGTATTTACTGACACTGACAACGTAAAATGTGAATGACTCCATTTTCTTTCTTTCCTTTCATTTATCAATTTTTAGCAATCTCTGTCAAGGTTATCAACTTACTATATGCCATGTTTTCGGTCTCCATAGCCACTTGATGAGCAATTTGCCTCACCGTACCTTCATCAGCCATGGATACAATAACAATCTCTCTTGGGTTGGATCCATCTTCATTTGTAATAAGTACGCGCCAAACTTTGTAATAACTCTTTTTACGATGAAGCATTGCGCCTATCAACATAATAATTGCTATTCCTAACAATATAACAAGAGAAATACCTAGTATGTGCAACATTTCTGCCTCTTTAATTGGTCAATATAGCGTTTTAAACTATCTACATAAGAATTATAGTATTTATTTAACACGTCGACAAATAATTTTGCGCAAGAATCAACTGGCATGTGTGTGACGAGTTTTAAAGTATCGCCGAAATCTAACGTAAAATAAGTAGTATCAGAATTACCAACAAATATGAGAGAATGTCTTTTGCTTTCATCGGCATATATCTTACTATTATGTGTATATTGAGCTTGTGCATCGATATACAACAAAAGGAACATTAAACTTGCTAATAATGGCTTATTCATACCACGGTAAATCCTTTCTTGTTGAGCCTTTCTTTCCATATTATATTACACAAGTTCCGTTGTCTCCACAACAATCTCATCTTCAAGAATATGTATAGGTTTCCTTTCTTGATATGCTTCCCATGTCTCTTGAGAAAAAAGATACATTATTCTACCCGCAACTTGTTCCTGATCGTAGGCTTGAACGTCTTCAATAATTGCAGGTACTGAAAAAGTGTGCTTTGCAGCCTCAACTTGCGAATTGTTGTAAATTTCTTGATAAGTAGACCCAAAGAACAGCGGATGGGAGCTTGTACGATATGCATGGAAAGATTTCTTGTAAGGCTTGTATTTGAAGGAATCTTTGCTACCGCGCAACGGAATTTCTTCATTAGAAGTCTCGTAATATACCCTATCCAGCTCGACTGGAAACAAGAGATATGGAGTTTCAAGGTATTTCTCATACCGTAATTTTCCTCCGGGCTCTTGGATCACAAAAGGTATTCTAACATAAAGTTCTTTAAAAAGAATCGATTTTGCAATCTCTGCCGTCTCCTCTGCTGATTGAGGATATCGTGTATCAACGCACATCTTGCTTTACTCCTGTGTTTTCCCTCTATGAAGAGCCTGAAAGAATTCTTGAGGGGTTTTAAATTTGAACTCCTTGTTTATATCTCCTGCATCCACCCAAATCTCTCCATCTGTCCAAATCATTATTTCGCCAACGTAATGTCCTTCTTTATCAAAGAATTCCGCTTTAGCATTTCCTCTCAAGAAATAAGCATCGGTGATTACAGGAAGAGTTGCTCTTGCACTGTTACTTTTCTTTTTCATTTTGCTTCCCCTATTTTGCGAAGTGCTTGGTGTAGTTGTTGGGGATCTTCAAATTCAACATCCTTATTCACGCCCTCCACATGCACCGAAATTTTCCCATCAGCATAGACTGTTATCCCACTGAAATAACGCCCATTTTTGTCAAAGAAATCGATCGTACTTTCTCCCTTCGCAGATGTGTTATCAGTTGTAACGAGGAGACGTGCTCTTGTAGTATTATTTTTACAATCATCTTCCTCTTTGATTTGTTTCACGGNGGCTAAATCGGCTTCTTCGTGGAGAGCTAGAGTCTTGTCTCCTGGCCAATATGGATTGAGAAAATCGCGNAAGACTTTGATTGCTCTGGAGAATTTCGAGCTCCATATAGAAGCAGCTAAATGTATATAATTCTTTTCGTTGTTCCATCTCATAACTGCAGGACGAGAATCAGGATAACAATGTGGGCAACTAGCTGCAGCATTTTCGTATTGCCCTATTTGGAGATTGCCCTCAGCTGCAACTTCATGCTCAGGGTAAAGGCAATCATTGGTCATTACAGGATGAATCTTTCCTGGCTGAAATTCCCATTTAAATTCAGCAAGAAGCCTTTCCAGGAGATTTTGATCATACGGAAATTCTATGCCTATTATTAAGTCAACTGGGTCCATTTGTGCCTCCTTATAAAAGATGTTTTGCTAGCCATACTAACGCCAAAAAGATGGAGTCTTTGTCCCTTTCATCTTTTGGCAAATCATAAAAGGGCACTAAATCTGGATGGGTCTTTTTGACAACATCTCTCTTCTTTCCGTACTTCCATCCCATCTTGTANTAAGCCTCCATCCAGGAATTGTGAGCTTCTTCNGGCGTCGGTAACGGATCTACCGATAAATATCCNCCAACTAGTTTGATCATCTGATCCTTGAATTTGTCATCTCTGTCCTTCCATCTCTCTGGAATAACAGGACGTTTGGACCAAACTGCCTCTAATCTAGTAGCTTCGTAAATAAGACGGGTTATTTCTTCTATTGTCATTCCCATAAAGCCTCATAGGTTTGTCTAAACGCATCTGGCGAGAGACTGCTTAATTCTCCATTTGCTTTCCTTATTACCCAATCATTGATGTTAATTCGTATTAATCCATCTAATGACCTGATTAATAGTCTTTCCCCACTCTCATCACTCTTGTCTTCGTAAACTGCGCCGAATTCACTTGGATCAAGACCAGCAGCTTTTTTAAACCATTCAGGCCATTGCGAAAGATCATGTCGCCTTTCAAGCGTCATCTGAAATGCCTCAACTGTAGCCCGCTTATCATAGAACTTTGCTGTGCTCATCATGCTTCCCTTTGCTCTATTGGTGAATTACGAAGGGACACTAAGTTCTGATTTTTTGCCGAACCACTCATCCCGATCTCGAACTACCAGCGCCGCGGCAACTATAGCACGCATTAGGAAAGATGCAAGAATATAATCAGGAATGTTTGTAAAAGTGTCTAATCCATTGCGATTAATAAGATCAGTAAGCTCCTTTTCCACCTTTTCCTGAGCGTTTGGGTTGTTTAAGTCATCCATTTTTATTCTCCTTTTGTAAAAATTGTTCCCAGTTCATAAAATACACATCATATTTATATACTGGCTTTTTCCCTGTGGTACCAGCAGTCTTATCGCGAAAGAATAATACATTAGTTACTTTCTCCGGCATCAGAGATTTGGGTACAATAAGACAAGGAAATATATCTTTATCTGCTAAGTTGCTGACAATGATAAGATAAAAATCTGCATCCTCTTTACTACGCTTGGGTATGCGTAAATATGTATTGTGATTTATCACCACTAAGGTTGTGTGCATAACGAATACATTGTAAGAATTGATTGTGCAGCGACGGCTGGAATAACGCTTTCTTTCGTCATCTCGATATGGGCGAAACTCTAACGAATGTTTATCACATTGTTGCTGGATCAATTTCATGATTGCAGGTAATTCATCCAGCTTGTCTTGGGTCAATCTGCGACGACGCTCTCGGCCATCTACGCCGATTTCACTTGCGATTTGGCGTATCCTTTCTGCACTTACTTTATACTCTCTTGCCAGATCGTGAAAACTTTTAGTACTGTTTACTACTTGTCGCTGAATTTCATACTTTGAAACCTTTTTCATTGTACTCCTCTACTGTATAATGTCAAGTTCTTCATCATCGAGTGATACTTCAATCCCCGCTGAGGGTGGTGGCTTCTCGATTGACTTAACTTTCGAATTATTCTGTTGTAAAAACATTTGCTTACGTATATCCCAATATGCTGTATTCTCCCTTCGATTCTTTTGTTGTTCTTGGTAACTCTTGTATAACTCTTTGTCAAGCCAAGGCAGAAGACTTTCTCGCACATCATTGATGAGTTTGTAAAAAGCCTCTTTATCTGCAATTTCATTAGCAGCAATCCAAACTTGTTGCTCGTAGGTTAAGTTATCATCAGGGAAAACATACCGCACGTTATGTTTGAAAAGCTTCCAGTAAAATGTTGAGGGAAATTCAGCCACAATTTCGTGCATATGATCAGCTACATAATTATACCAACTATTCAACACCTCTGTATAAGACCTCATTATACGATCACTAATCCACGAGTAAAAATTTAAAACATCTGCTGGAGTTACTTCAATATTTGATATACTCCGCACAGCGCGGCTAAGAGTGGTCAAGGGATCTGCTTTTGTTGTAGAGAGAGATAATGTTACCGAAATCCTCTTTAATCTCATCAAATCTTGAAAAGGATATACAGTAACTACAGGTAAACGCTTGTCAAATACGGCTAATACTACCTGCTCATTAGTGAATTGTTCTTGATCAAACATTGCTTGTCAACTATTAAATGCATTAAATTGCCGTACTGCCACTGCTAGCTCCCTCATCCGGCGGCTCAGTATTCTCTTGTTGCGCCTCTGTATTCGCTTCAGGATTTTCATCNGGCTTTATTGGTTCTTCCTCTAAATCGTACTGGTTTATATCAACAATCGCTAAACACTTCTTGCAAANAAATTCAGCTAGATCGTATTTTATCGGTATGCCTCCCTCAGTCGAAGGATATACTTCTCCACACGAAGCGCAAGCATATAGCTTTTGTAAATACCGCTGTTGTTTTAGGATAAGACCGGCATAAACGTTGTCAAGCCGATCAATCACTACCTGTTCGAAATTGCCAAAAGCCGTACGCAGATAATCGAGCTTCGTTATATGAGCATTCAACGATCGGCTTAACCGTTCAACGACATCATCTGTAACAAGAGATTCTCCTGATACAGAAACTATCGCTCTAATCAAAAACTCGATCTTTAAATACAACCCCTGCGCTTGTGAAGGAAACTTGTCAACGTAGGAGTAAATTTCCTGTAACTCAGACGCGTTGCATAAACGAAATGTGAATACTTTGTCCTTCCATTGAGGACTACCAGCCCAATCACGAAAGGGCTTAACGTAATAATAGGGCAACTTATTACTTTCTGTAATCGGCGCCCCTAAATCCTCAAGACTCCTTAGTACAATTGATTCATCGGCGATGTTTATGACAGGCCGCATTATATCTCCTTTATTATTTATAATATATAATACAAAAGGGTAGAAGAACAAATGCCTTCTACCCTTTTTAAGGAGGTATGTATGTTTACTTGGTTATACTGTGGGCGTTAGAGCTTTACTTGCACTCAACGTAATTCTTGTTGGCCACATTTCAACAGTTTCCCCAACTGTTATCGTACCCTCTCGAATTGTCTTTGCACATGATTGGATAACACAGTTCTCATAATATATCGTCCGCGTATTACCGCTGCCGTCGTCTCTCAACTCTGCAATGGTGATCGGGTCTGTAAGTTGTGATAAATCAACTACATCGCTTTTGTAACCAAAAGCTTCGAGTAATGCGCTATTGTATGTTTCTAAGCGCTCGATCCTTAAGGTTATCTCTCCTCGTCCTGGAACAATCTCTTTTATATCATCTACACCAGTACCGCCTATTTCACGCACACGATCGAGCAAACGTGTGTTTGTCGCCGTAAATCCTTGTAAAGTTCCTATACGCTTGTTGTTTGCCCAGAGTGAATAGGAATAGGAAACAGTAGTATTTGTGTTTGGAATTGTCCTCGACATTTTTAAACCTCGTTCTTATTATTATAACTCAGCACTGTTATTAAACCTCAGAAATAAGTGCTAAAGGTTGCAAATACCCATTTCAACGGATACATGTAACTGACCGACCACGACGCATTTAAACGTCTCGGCTCTACAGGATCTCTTGTAACCGATATTGGAGCCTCTCCTGTTATGGGATTTAATGTCTTACCATAAGCATAAATATCTCCAGAATTAACCAAACTCTGAAGTGCCGCTGCAATGGTTCCTGCAACCATAGCAGGCGTCTTTGGTGTAATCTTTGCTCCTTTTGACTGATACGTTTTGTAAATAGCTGCGTCAACTGTCTGTCTTACAAGCATCTCTTGCTGGAATATCGTACCCTCTTGTGTATCAGCATTTGTTGTATCTGTTGTAATTGCATCTCTAACAGTTACAATTCCTGCTTTACTCTTTACAACTAAGCAACCTGCTGCCGCTAGTTGATTCATCTGGTCCTCATTCCAGAAGTCATCTGGAATTACAAATCCTGTAACAATTTGATTGTTTATTGGAGTAGAATAATCTGGCTGCGCAGCCCATAGCCCTGCAATTGCAGCAGCCATGAAACCTCCTGCATACTCGTAAGCATTACCGTTTGCATCTGTTCTTGTCATTGGCGTGGCATGTACAACATATTGAATCATCCTGCTATTAAGCTGTGTTGCGTAATAGCAATATGAATTAGGTGTCTGCGCATCTCCGATGATATTAAACCCACCGACGGCATATGTTGGGCTGGGTGTGCCAACAAACATATTACGAGTCGTTTGAGGATTAGCATACATTTGCTGTACGTGTGCTGCAAGGTATGCATGAACATTCATCCAGTCGGTAATACTAGAGCCCGACGGAAGAACGGCTACAACCGATCGAATGTTTGTTTTTGCTTTCAACGAGTCGATCGCTGCTTGATAGGCAGACAAACTGAATGAGGAGCCACTTGCTTGCACTAACATTACCTGCG
>JGI24721J26819_10007071_pt1 | contig 10750 bp, 8 predicted proteins | sample YelNatPaOPGAMG01_FD_26819 | JGI IMG/M metagenome (IMG submission 26819)
ATCTTCGATTTTCGGCGCCAGTCCAACAGGACTTTAAGAGTTAGCTATCCCCCTCGACCATAGAACCCCAGCTAGATGGCGGTTTTTGACCTCGAAAAAGCATAAGACCCCCCAACTTCGAAAGAAGCAGGGCCAGAAAGTGGCGTAATCATGCGGAAACAGCACATTATGTGCTTGACATGTAAGAATGCCCTACAAGATATATCGTGTGTATGGCTCATTTCCATGTGAAGAAGAAGCGCGGAAGACCCTATCTGTACGTGCGGGAGATCGCCAGGGTGGATGGCCGCCCCAAGGTGGTCAGCCAGGTCTACGTCGGCTCCCCGGAGAAGGTGGCCTCCCTGGTCAAGGGGGAGACCTCGGGCGAGGTCAGGCTCAAGGTGGAGGAGTTCGGGGCCCTCTTTGCCGCCAACCTTATGGACAGCGATATCAACCTGGCGGACATTGTCGACTCCGTGATTCCCCGGGGCCCCAAGGAGACCGGGCCCAGCGTCGGTGAATATTTCCTCTACTCCGTCTTGAACCGCATGGTGGAGGCCAAGAGCAAGCGCTCTCTTTCCGACTGGTACGCCCGCACCGCCATCCAGCAGATCCGGCCGGTAGACATCGCCGAGCTTACCAGTCAGCGCTACTGGGAGAAGTGGGAGAGGGTGTCTGAAGAGGCCCTTTCGGAGATCAGCCGCCGCTTCTTTGCCAAGGTGGCAGAGGTCTGCGGCCCCGTGGCCGACTGCCTGCTATTCGACACCACCAACTACTACACCTACATGTCCTCCAAGACCCCTTCCGAGCTGGCCAGAAGAGGCCACAACAAGGAGGGAAAGCACCACTTGCGGCAGGTGGGTCTGAGCCTTCTGGTGGAGCGGGAGAGCGGGCTTCCCCTGTGGTGGAGGGCCTACCCCGGCAACCTGCACGACTCCAAGCTCTTCTCGGCGGTGGTCTCCGAGATGTTTTCCGTGGTCTCCTCCCTTCCCTCGACCAAACGCCGCCTCACCCTGGTCATGGATAAGGGGATGAACGCCGAGGCCAACTTCCGCATCATCGACGAGCACCCCTTGATCCACTTCATAACCACCTACTCCCTCCACCACGCCCCCGAGCTGGCCGCGGTCCCCCTCTCCAGATACGGCCCCCTCTCCACCGCCAAGAACAAGCAGCGGGAGGAGGGCCTGGCGGGCGAGGGGCTGCGGGCCTTTCGCACCACCGGCTGCTACTGGGGGCAGGAGCGCACGGTGGTGCTCACCTACAACCCGGCCACGGCCAGAAAGCAGGCTTACGCGTTCGAGGAGAAGCTCTCCGAGATAAGGGAGGAGCTCCTTTCCATGCGGGCCCGGGTAAGGGAAGGCGCTCCCCGCTGGAGGGATCCCCAACGCGTCCGGGAGAGATACCTGGCTCTCTGCGAGGGGAAGCACATCTCCCCCTCCCTCTACGAGCTCTCCTTCGAGCAGAAGGGATCGGGCCTCAGGATGGAGTTCAGAAAGAACCACCACGAGGTGGCCAAGCGGGCCGCGCTCTTCGGCAAGAACATGATAGTCACCGACAACTCCGACTGGACCACCGAAGATATCGTCCAGGCATCGCTGGATCGCTGGAGCGTGGAGGACTGCTTCCGGGCCTCCAAGGATGGGGACCTGGTGGGGGTGCAACCCATCCGCCACTTCACCGATTCCAAGATCCGCTGCCACCTCTTCTGCTGCGTGGCCGCCCTCACCTACTTGAGGATGCTGGAAAAGCGCCTTGCCGATGCCGGGGTCAAACGCACCGCGGCTGACGTCATGGAGGATCTCGGTCACCTGCACTCCGTGCTGACGATAGCCGCCGGCGGCAGGAAGCCTGTCCGCCGCCTGGAGGAGCCCACGAAGACCCAGGCCGAAGCCCTAAAGGCCCTGGGCTGGCAGGTGGACAAGAGTGGGGTTTTACGGCCTTCGGGCTCCTGATTCATCCCTTATGCTGGAGTTTCTTCCGAGGAGAACGAGTTAACTCTTAAACTACTATTTAAGGTCAAATTTGATTTTGGCATTATATCAATGATATTTGCAGGGTGAGGTAAATTTGAGCAAAATTTGGATAAACATAAAATTTCTTACAAAAGTCAAGAAGGGCTTTCGTGGCTTTGGTCGATTTTGGGAGGGAGAGGTGTACAGCACTGAGAAGATCGTGGAGGCCTATTGTAATTACGTTAAGGGTTGGGCCACAATCCCCAATTTAAAATGCGACAGAGGGCAGTACGAGATAGACATCTTGGCCGTCGATCCCAAGAACAACGAGAAATACCATATCGAGTGCAGCGTAAGCATCTCTTCCGCCTTTTCTAAATTAACGGCGGAGGAGTTCTCCGAGGAGAAGTTTAAAAAGCCGGTGGAGAAGCCGAGGCAACGTATGACCATAGGTTATTTCAAGGAAAGAAAGTTCGGGAAAAAGGAAATCATGGATAAATTAGCCCAGTACGGTTTCAAGCCAGGAAATTACTATAAGGTGATCGTAGTGGATGGCTGGACGGATGAAGCCCAAGAGAAGGCTCGCGAATACGGCATTGAGTTATGGAATTTCAACGAGATACTGTCCGAACTGGTTGAGTTATGCAAAAAGTCGACTAAATATTATGAAGACGACACGCTCAGGGCCACACAGCTTTTACTGCGGGCGCTGAAAAGAAAAAGTCAACGTTCTTAAGTCTTGGACATGGAATAAGGGATCTCAAGAAAGGGTGCGGATGATTTTTTAGAACCCATGTGGGCGAGGGGAAGAGTCCGGTGATAAAAAGGATCGACTATATGAAGCTGCTTAAGAGCAAGGGGGAGATGGACCCTGACAGGCACGATGGCTGTTACGAACTGGTTCGAGAAGTCGTTAAGGCACTGGGTAAAGCTGACCCGTCCAAGTTAGACTACCAAGACATGGATTTACTCTTCTTTTCAACAATCGGCACTCCTAAGGACAATTACGAAAAGAAGATAGAGAGAATAATGAAAAGCCACATTCGTGACGAGGATAAGGTGGCGCTTTCGGCTTTGCTGGACGATTTAAAAAAGAGTGCGGCAAGAGGGGAATACGAGAACTCATGGGGGAAGGAGTACGAGCCAAGCATAGGAATGTTTGGTGCGGGATTCATCTTATTACCGCTTGACCGAGAACTGCCCTTACGTGATCGAGCTCGGGGAAGGGGAGGAGCTGAAACACCTTGCGGCCGTACGCATAAAGCCTGGGATTTACGAGCTCAATTTCCAGAACTTCGTGGGATGGTCACGGGTTGGTGGTCGATTATTTAAGATCATCAGCCCCAAGATCACCCCGGAGATGTTCGACGCCATGCTCGAACAGATAAACGAGGAATGCGCGTCGCTCCCTTTCGCCTTCAACACCCCGTCCTTCCTTCCTTTCGAACGCATCGCTCCCGGAGGGGAGGCCGTTTTATACCACGCCTTCATGTACCTGAGGCATGTCCTTTTGAGGGCCGACCCCTCCCTGGAATCCATGGTGGAGAGGATCATCGCCTATCCCCACAGGGTAATGGCGCAAGTGCAGGAGAGGCGGGAGCTGCACCGGGCCAGGAGGATCAGGCCTGCCGCGGTAAACCAGTTGGCTGGGAGGCCGCGTGACTTGATGCCCGTCAGGAGTGCACCGCACCTGGCCCAATACGAGATAGCCCAGCGGCTGAAGGATACAGCGGGAGAGAGGTTTTTCCCCACCCATATGCAATGTGTCCTCAAGGAATTGACCTTGGATAACCCGGAAAACCGTTTCGTCAAGTACTTCATAAGCGTTTGCCTTGACATCGCCGATCTTTTCCGCCGCCGTTTCGAGGGGATGGTCGATGCGGGGTCTGCCCTGGATTACGATCTGGTCGGCGACTCGCGCAGGATGGTGGAGATGCTGAGGAGGCTTCTGAGCCGCCGCTTCTTCACCGAGATCGGCGAGATGAGATACCTGCCCTACAACTCTCAGACGCTGCAGAAGCGAGCGGGATACCGCGAGCTCTTCGACTGCTTCAACAGGATGAACCTGGGTAGCGCTTACCCCGTCGCCGCCGACGACCTGGTGAAGATAATCGAGAACAAGGACATCGCCACACTCTACGAGTACTGGACCTACTTCGCTTGCCTGCGCTGCTTGAGGGAGGTCTTGGGGGAACCGGTGAGCGCGCACGTTGCCAGCACGGAGATGGAGGCCAGATTAGCTCATGGCATGTGCGTGAGATTCACAAACGGAGCGGCCCTCTTCTACAACAAGACCTATCGGTATGGCAGAGATGACGGTTCCTACTCTCTGCCTTACCGGCCGGACATATCGCTGGAGACCCCCAGAGGCACTTACATCTTCGACGCCAAGTTCAAGGTAGAGGATATCTACGTGCAGCTGGGAGACGAGGTCCTCGCGGGGAACGATGAGGAAGTCGCGCAGGCCGAAAAAGGGTTTCTTGAGAATGATAAGGAGAAATCCAGCCAGTTCTTCAAGTACGGGGATATAAACAAGATGCATTGTTACCGCGACGCCATCCGGGGAGTGAAGGCGGCGTTCATCCTCTACCCCGGCAGTAGATTCCGCTTTTACCACCGTACCCTGGGAAGGGCTGATTCCCTGGAAGAGCTTTCAGATTTCGACGGGGTGGGGGCGTTGCCCCTTCGGCCCTCCGCCGAGGGTTTAGAGACGGCTGAGGGCAAGAGCCTTCTTGTGGAACTCCTGGGGAAGATATTCGAGCCGGCCTGAAAAGAAAAAGCTGGCCTTGAAGTTTTGACATGGGAGGCATAAGAATTTGTCCCCGTAGTCCTGGACATCAACCAAAGCGATCAAGCACCTTTTTCCTGCGGGCGAACCAAGGCTGATGGCGGTTTAAACCTTTATACTTGAATGGCTAAGACTCGAGTTCGGTGACCAACTCGCGGGGATCGGCCTGAAGAAAGGGGGGAAGGGGATCATCCATTTCCCTCGCTCTCGGTGGCTCTGTCCGTTTGGGGCGGCAGGAGAATTAAATCACGGCCTCGGATTCATAACCATCTATATCCCCAGGAATTTCAGTATCTCATCCTTGAACTCGGTTCTCTTGGTCTGGAAAAAGGACTCCTCACGGAGTAGCTGCGTGTATTCCTCCTGTAATCCCCGCGTTATCCGGTCCCATATCGCCCAGTAGTCATGTTTCAGGTAGATGGTCTCCACCCCCAAGGCCCCGATCTTTCCCTTTACCAGAAGTTCCGGCTCCAGGATTTCGATGACGTCGTTGATCATGGATTGCATAATCATGGTATCCAGCTTAATGAAGCAAGTGTCCGCAGCGATCTGGGAGAATTGCTCGAAACGCTGACGGAGTTTCCTACGCGCCCGCTCAGTCAGGGCATCGATCTCCGCATCCGACCTCCTGAAGGCCTCGTCTATATCCTCTCTCGTGATGATGCGCTCCTTGGCGAAGCAGTCCTCGAGGACGGTTTGCAGAATAATGGGGTTTTCCCGGTAGCGCACCACCAAGTCCAAAATCACCTCGGCGGGCCAGAAGCTGAGCCTTATCCCTTCGGCCAGCCGCCTGAACTTGGGGGCCAGTTCCTCCACTCGGGGGTCGAAGGCAGGGGGCCACCACCAGGCAGTACTTTACGTAGTCCCGGTAAGCGCCCACAAGCTTGTTTTTAACCATCTCGATGCAGTAGGAGCGCAGGCGCACCAGGTAGTCCTCGTCCTTGACCACGTGGCTGTATACGCCCCCCGCCGCCGTCTTGCATTCGGCCACCGCGATGTAGGGCGGGGTGGCACGACCGGCAATGAGGATGAGATCCCACCCCTGGGTCTTGCGTCGACGGATGTTGTCGAAGTCCAGGAGCTGGAAAGCCCGGTCGGTCATCATCTCGAAGACGTTTTCCGCGGTGTCGTGATATTTACTGCGAGCAAGCGACTGGTTCTGGCGAGATATCTCCAGGTAGTCCTCCTGAAGCATAAGAAGGTCTTCCTCTATGGTACGCCCGGAGACTTCCAGCGCTATCTCCTCTTCCCTCCTACGCTGTTCCACCAATGATAGAAGTTCCTTCAGCACCCGCCCTTCGATGAAGTTTATCCTGGTTTTTGCGGGATCGAGGAATCCTTTGAGAACCAGTTCAGCGACCAAGGCGGGATAATGCTTGCAGTAAGGGTAACGTCCCTTGCGCACCTGATATAGGAAATCCTGGCACTTTTCGTCACAGATGTAGCTGAAATTCTCTGAACCCAGGTTATTTATGGTCACCGAGTAGCCGCCCACCGATCCTTTGGCCAGTTCCTCGTCAACGTAATTTATCTCCACCCTCTTTGTTAAGAAGTAATCTCCGGCATCCCGCACTTTGCACAGTAGCTTGTCTTCCAGCAGGCAGCACACCGTTTGTTTGAGCTCCTCCTCAGGCAGGGGGAGATTCTCGCATGCGAACTTCGCCAACGCATCGTGCTTCAGCCCGGAGAAACCCTTGAGACCATGCTCCTTGCAAAGCTCTTTTAGCTCCCTCGAGGAGAGCTGTTTCATCATCTCCAGAAGATCGGCTTTTTCCATGATGCACTCTCCTGTTTTCAGGCCATGCCCATAAGGAATGCCCCATTACCCTGTTTTATGTAAAACTTGTTTTAACGGGGGATAAGTTTCATAGAATATTATAACTCAGCATGGATTTTCACTCTTCGGGCATATTGATCTCTGCCGCTCCTCGATACTCCAAAGATAGCGGTGGGAGATGTAGCCAGTGACAAGCCTACTCCCTATCCACGTGCCCTTACGGGCGGCCTGGCTATCAGCCTCAGAGTCTATGCGCGATAATCATTACCGAATTACACCCCTTCCGGTTTTGGGTCGAGACCGGAAATCGAAGGTGTGACCCTGGATAGTCGAATGCTTCTACCTCGAGGCCGTCTGCCACCTGGACGGGACCAACAAGACCTTTCGCCTCGACCGCATCGTGAAGATCGAGGTGGACGAAAGTCCTTGAAGTATCCTGGTCATTCGATAAGAAAGGTTTAAGCCGACACCGGAGATCGAGGACGTGATCATGGATCTGCCGGCCGCAAACCGCGCGACCGAAAAGCGAAGATGTGACCCCATATTACTATTAGTCTTGGACCTTCACCTCGACGGTGCATTTCGTGGGAAGGATCTCCATGTTGTAGGTCCCGGGGCTGAGGTAGATGGTCTTCTGATGGGGGCCGGGCTCGAAGGCGTTCGCTCCCGCCACCATTTTCCCCTCTGGATGGGAAAAAATGGTTATAGTGACCTTGGCGTCCTCGCCCCCGGTCAGGTTATAGTGGAGGACCTGCGAGGTGGTGGAGACCTTGAAGGTATCCGTTTTGGTATCCGAGCTCACGGTGACGGAAAACACGTAGTCTTGAGCCTGAGGTGTTTCAGCGGCGGTCTCGGGCTTCGCGCCCTCCTCCGCGCCCTTCACCGGTATCTCCGGCCCTTCCTCCTTCTTGGAACCGCATCCCGTTGCGGCCAACAATATCAGGAGGAAGACCATCAAGGCTGTTCCGGACAAGAAACCAAACCCTTCTTCCAGCCATTTCGCACCTCCCTTGTAAGCGGCCCCATTGTTGTACGGAGCACGTTTCTATTGTATGAAGGACTATTTTTCATGTAAAGCGAGCGCATTTTACGTAAAGAGAACATGTGGCGAATGCACGCCGTTCATCGTGCGGTGTTGGGCGGGAAAAACAATTGGGAGCAGGTCTCAGTCACCGTCCGGAAAATCTCGCTTTAAATCCATGCAGATGGCAGAAAATGCTAAAAGACAAGTAGGATGCGAAAGCCACCGCCTTAAGGTTTGGCTTGGAGCCCGCATGGATGTCAGAAATCGCCTTAGGGCAAGGTCGATGCGAAAGTTACGTCGGAAGACCTAGTTTGGAGTTTGCGCAGAACATCACGGCCGCCGCGTCTTATAATGGGAGTCTAAGGGGGTCATATCTTCGATTTTCGGCGAGAGTCCGAGGCCCTCCGGCTCATGGCTGCCACCGGGATGGGATGAGAAAGCCGGGACCGGATCCGTGTCCAACCCGTGAGACCGGTTTCCCTCCGTCGCCTGGCTACCCGGCGAGGGCTTCGGGTCATGCCATGAAGGCTCCGGCCCACGCCACGACATTTCTTTCCGCGTTGCCGCGGCGGAAGCCGCGCCTGGTGGCCAAGTCGGCTATCCTTGCCGTTCCCTACGCTTGCGCCATCTCGAAGAAGGCCGCGTGGATCACCGCCTTGCGATGGACGAGGGCGGACCCCACGATTTTCCTGGGCCTCATCTCCAGTCCGCCGTCCCTTGCGTTGCGGCAGCGGGAGTGGCGGCGGAAGATGAGGGAAGCTTGGGGGCTTGCCCTCGCGAAGCGATGTTCATAGCGGAACCGGCTACCCCGATGAGAGAGAAAAGGAGGACGAGGATGATGCCAACCCCCAAACCGGCACCGGGCTGCCTCAGGAAAGATGTGAGGTTCACCAGGGAAACAGCCAGTGCTATCAGGGAGAGAGCAAGTCCTACCGTAGCGGTTTTCCTGTTTCCGAGAACGAGGTTGAAGAAACCGGTGATGGCCAGCATTCCGCCGATTACCAGGAAGGTNAGGCCGGTGAACACGGGATACCCCTCCAGGTGGACGAAAAACGGCGTGCCGATGTCCCCTCCACCGGAGACGGCCATGTTTCCGATGCGGAACCACTCCCACCCGGTGAGGGAACGACCGGGACCGCTGCTGTAGGCCAGGAAAACGCTAAGCAGTATCACCACCCCGCCCAGGAATTGCGCCAGCGAGCCCAGAATGGAAAGGGGAGTTCTCATAGCCGTGGCCCGGAACGGTTTCCGGGCGGGCACGAACAGGGAGGGGGGCGGCATGGAAGGCCCCGTTACCTCGGGGCTCGCGGGTGGCGTGACCCCGGGGATGCTCACCGAAGGGGTATAGGTTGGTTCCGCCGCCGTTGGTTCCGCCGCTCCGGGTCCCGTCTCCACGGCCGCCCCTTCATGGGTGGGGGGAAAGATCTGTGGTTCCGAAGGGGAAGTTTCACTTGCCTCCTCCAGGGACGGCCGGGCATTATCCGCGGTCGCCATGACGGCGCTTTCCTGCTCGCGGTATTCCTCCAGGGAGGCCCCGCAGCGGAAGCAGAAACGGTCCTCCGGTTCACAGGCGAGGCCGCATTTATGGCAGTATTTCACGGACTCCATTTTTTTCCTCCCCCCTCATCGACTGCCCCACCCGGGGCCTGTATATACGCCCGAACCCGTTATCACGACGTAGCCGTGGCGCGAACCCCAAGCCCTGGCCGCCTGATCGAGAAGGTCGCACCCGCAGTTGAGATAGTCCTCGCCCATGGACACGTTGCCGTAGGCGTTGAGGGCGTCGATCAGGTAGTACTCGGAACCCCTTATCCCCAATTCGATGAAGGTCTTGTAATGCACGCTGACGTGTTTCACGGCTCCGTTCCAATCCCTTCTCTTAAGGTAATTCACCATGTGCGCCAGGACGTCTCCGCCTTCATCGAGGTGGATCTCGAAGAGGGGTATGCAGGCGGCTCCCCTGACCGCCTGATTGTCCTTGTGTATGTCTATATGAGCCGCCAGGTATTTCAGCGCCGGCCATCCGATCTGGGTGAGGATGGATTCGGCGGTGGCGGTGCGGGGGCCTCCCAGGAAGTCGAGCAAGAGTGGCGCGGAAGGCTCACCCACCGCCGCGATGGCCTTTTTCAGCACCTCGACCCTGGCGGCATCCTTGGTGTCGTCCAGCTTGCGGAGTTCGTCGACCAGCATCTGCGCCGCCCTTGCGTTACCGAAGGCGTCCAGGCAACCGATTATCGCCTCGGTGAACTCGTTTTCCTCCTGCTCCTCGAGAAGGGCCTGTACCAGGGGCTCCGCACAGCTCTCGTCGCCTACTTTCTTGAGCGCGACGGCGGCGGCTGCCCGTACCTTACGCGAAGGGTCCTTGGTGACGACCTCCATGAGGAAATCGTCAAGCCCTTCCCGGGGAGCATATTCCATGCACTTCATGGCCTTTTCGCGTTTCGCGTCGTCGGCGTTCTTGTAGATATCTTCCAAGGACTTGGATATCACGGTGAGGCTGTCGCGAGCTTTCTCGTTATTCCTCGATGCCTCTTCGACCTTTTTGATCAGGGAGTCATCGAGCCGGTAGGCGATGTTTTTTGCCGCCGCCATCCGGTAATAGTCGTTGCTTTCCTGGCAGGATATCTCGCACAACTTGTCGGTCTGCGGTTCACCGCCCATGGTCATGGACACTCCGACCAGGGAAGCCAGGATCAACGCCGCAAGGACGGAGATGCCTTTTTTGGCCAGCTTCCTCCCCGCCTCTCCACTGGCTTCGACGACGGAAATGAGGATCATGAGGGAGAGGAAGAAAAGGAAGGAAAGCGTGAGTAAAAACCAGGCCATATCATATCCCCCTTTCCGGAAACGCTTCTAAGAAGGATGGCGCGTAAATCTTGGATTTTCGTTTTTCTCAATAATCTTACACCTCCTTTAACCATCAACTGAAAAGGGGTCACATCTTCGATTTTCGGCGCGAGTTCGGGGCCCTACCGGCTCATGGCCGCTACCCTACCGGGACGGGATGAGAAAGTCGAGATCGGATCCGTATCGAACCCGTGGGGCCGGTTCTCCCTCCATCGCCAGGCTGCCCGGCGAAGGCTTCGGGTCACGCCATGAAGGCTTCGGGTCACAATATGAAATTTCTTTCCACGGTGCCGCGACGGAAGCCACGCCGGGTGGCCATGTCGGCTATCCTTCCCGTCCTCTCCGCCTGCGCCATCTCGAAGAAGGCCGCGTGGACGACC
>JGI24721J26819_10007105_pt1 | contig 10722 bp, 7 predicted proteins | sample YelNatPaOPGAMG01_FD_26819 | JGI IMG/M metagenome (IMG submission 26819)
TGCCGCCCGGGCCCGCCGTCGAGGCGACGGCGCGACGGGGAATCTGCAGCCATCCGCATCCCTGCGCGCACCGATGTCCTAGGTTTGCTCTATGACCCGCGTCACACCACCCACACTGTCCCGTCGGGCGACCCCCGGTCCGGGCGCCGCCATCGTCAGGAGCGACCGCCGATGAACCTCGGTGACCTGACGAATCTGGTCGAGAAGCCGCTGGCCGCCGTGTCCAGCCTGGTGAACACGCCCAACTCGGCCGGGCGCTACCGGCCGTTCTACTGGCGCAACGTGCTCGACGCCGTGCAGGGCCGCACCCTCGAGGACGCGGTCGACGGCAAGGTGGTGCTCATCACCGGCGGGTCGTCGGGCATCGGGGAGGCCGCCGCGAAGAGAATCGCCGAGGCGGGTGCGGCCGTCGTGCTGGTCGCCCGCACCCGCGAAAACCTCGAGAAGGTCGCCGCCGAAATCCGGGCGGTCCGCGGCCACGGCGGAACCGCCCACGTCTACCCCTGCGACCTGTCGGACATGGACGCCATCGCCGCGATGGCCGACCAGGTGCTCGCCGACCTGGGCGGCGTCGACATCCTGGTCAACAACGCGGGCCGGTCGATCCGGCGCTCGCTGGCGCTGTCCTACGACCGGATCCACGACTACCAGCGGACCATGCAGCTGAACTACCTGGGCGCCGTTCAGCTGATCCTGAAGTTCATCCCCGGAATGCGGGAGCGCGGCTCGGGCCAGATCATCAACGTCTCGTCGGTCGGCGTGCAGACGCGCGCACCGCGCTTCGGCGCCTACATCGCCAGCAAGGCCGCGCTGGACAGCCTGTGCGACTCGCTGCAGGCCGAGACCNTCAACGACGGCGTCCGGTTCACCACGGTGCACATGGCGCTGGTGCGCACCCCGATGATCAGCCCCACCACGATGTACGAGAAGTTCCCCGCGCTGACGCCCGAACAGGCCGCCGGCGTGATCGCCGACGCGATCGTGCACCGGCCGCGGCGGGCGAGCTCGCCGTTCGGGCAGTTCGCCGCCGTCGCCGACGCGGTGAACCCGGCCGTCATGGACGTGGTGCGCAGCCGCGCCTTCGGCATGTTCAGCGACTCCGAGGCCGCCAAGGGCGGCGAATCCGCTTCCGGTACAGCCGAACTGGACAAACGGAGCGAGACGTTTGTGCGGGCGACCCGCGGGATACATTGGTGACACCATGAGCCTTCCGAAACCCGACAACCAGACCACCACCGTCGTCATCACCGGCGCGTCCTCCGGTATCGGCGCCGAACTGGCGCGGGGACTGGCGCGGCGCGGCTTCCCGCTGCTGCTGGTCGCCCGACGGCGCGCGCGCCTTGACGAACTGGCCAACGAGGTGGGTGAGGACTACTCCGTCGGGGTAGAGGTCCTGCCTCTCGATCTGTCCGACCCGCGGTCGCGTGGCAAGTTGGCGGAGCGACTGCGCAGCGACCCGATCGCCGGGCTGTGCAACAGTGCCGGGTTCGGCACCAGTGGGCTGTTCCACACGCTGCCGCTCGAGCGCGAGAGCGAAGAAGTCACCCTCAACTCGCTGGTGCTGATGGAGCTCACCCACGCGGCCCTGCCCGGCATGGTCGAGCGCGGCGCCGGCGCGGTGTTGAACATCGCGTCGATCGCCGGTTTCCAGCCGTTGCCCTACATGGCGGTCTATTCGGCCACCAAGGCCTTCGTGCAGACGTTCTCCGAGGCCGTCCACGAGGAATTGCACGGAACGGGGGTGTCGGTCACCTGTCTGTGCCCGGGGCCGGTGCCCACCGAGTGGGCCGAGATCGCCAGCGCCGAGCGCTTCAGCATTCCGGTGGCGCAGGTCTCCCCGCGCGACGTCGCCGAGGCCGCGATCGGGGGGATGCTCGCCGGTAAGCGCAGCGTGGTGCCGGGAGTGGTGCCCAAGGCGGTCAGCATGAGCGGCAGGTTCGCGCCGCGCAGTGTGCTGCTGCCCGCACTGCGGATCGGTCAGCGCCTGCGCGGCGGCCCCAGTAGCTGAGCGTCGGCCCCCGCCCAGCCCCAGCCCAAGCCCAAGCCCAAGCCCAAGCCCCAGCCCCAGCCCCGCCGAACGTGAGTCCTACGACGCGACACGCCGCCGCAGCGTCGCCTGATTCACGCTCGCCGCGGCCGGCGCTTTTCGGCCGAAACCCGGGCCGCTCAGTCGGCGCCCACCTGGCGAGGCCTGCCCGGTGATGCGGGCAGCACCGTCGTGTCGTCGTCTTCCCACAGCAGCAGTTGACGCACCGCCGCGCGGGTCCCATACGGCCTCAGCATCGTGCTGGCCGGACGGGGGCGCACCCGTTGCGGCCACCAGAACCAGCGCCCGAGAAGCGTTGCGACCGAGGGTGTCATGAACGAGCGCACGATCAGCGTGTCGAACAGCAGTCCGAGGCCGATGGTGGTCCCGATCTGACCGAGGACCTGGAAACCGCTGAAGATGAACGCGCACATGGTGAGCGCGAACACGAGCCCGGCGGAGGTGACCACCGAGCCGGAACCGGCCATCGCGCGGATGATGCCGGTCTTCAAGCCGGCTGCGATCTCCTCCTTGAAGCGCGAGATCAACAGCAGGTTGTAGTCGGATCCCACCGCCAGCAGCAGGATGACGGCCAGCGCGAGAACCACCCAATACAGCTGGATGCCGAACATGTACTGCCACACCAGCACGGACAGTCCGAACGAGGCTCCCAGCGACAGCGCCACCGTGCCGACGATGACGAGCGCGGCGACCAGGCTTCTGGTGATGATCATCATGATCAGCAGGATGAGGCTCAGGGCGGCGAGTCCCACGATCATGAGGTCGTAGAACGCGCCTTCCTGAACGTCCTTGTAGGTCGACGCCGTGCCGCCGATGTAGATGCGGGCATCGGCGTCCGGCGTGCCCTTGAGCGCCTCGTGCGCGGCCTTGGCGATCGGGTCGATGTGAGAGATGCCCTCTGGGGTCGCGGGATCGCCCTCGTGGATGACGATCATGCGGGCCGCCTTGCCGTCGGGCGAGAGGAACAGTTTGAGACCGCGCTTGAAATCGGCGTTGTCGAAGACCTCCGGAGGCAGGTAGAAGCTGTCGTCGTTCTTCGCGGCGTCGAAGGCCCGGCCCAGTGCCGTCGCGTTGTCGATTGCGGCCGCCGTCTGGGCGAAAATGCCGGATTGGGTGGCATAGTTCGCCAACGCCAAAGCGCGATTGGTCTCCTGGCTCTGAATCTGGGGAGGTATGAGCCCGAGCAGCTTTGGTTGCAGGGCGTCGAGTCTGTCGAGGGTGGCCGTGAGGTCGTCGAACTTCTCACTCAGCCGATCCACACCGTCGAGCGCGTCGAGGACCGAGTGGATCGCCCAGCAGGCTGGGATGTCGTAGCAATGTTTTTCCCAGTAGAAATAGCTACGAATCGGCCGGATGAAGTCGTCGAAATTCGCGATCTTGTCGCGCAGGTCCTTGATCGTGTCGATCGTGTCATGAAAGTTTTGGGCCTCGCTGTGCGTAGTGGCGGCCAATTGCTGCTGCAGCACATACTGCTGCTTGAGAATGTCGATCGTCTTGGCCAGTTCGCCGGCCTGCGTCCGCAGGTCGTCCGCGCGATCCCGCTGGTAGGTCAGGTTTTCCTGCTGGTTGGCGCTCTGCGTGCTGACCGCGAAGGCAAGCGAGCTGTGGTCGAGCGGGGTTCCCAGGGGCCTGGTGATCGACTGCACCTGGGCGATGCCGGGCACGTGGAACACCGCCTTGGCGACCCGGTCGAGGATGAGCATGTCGGCCTGGTTGCGCATGTCGTGGCCCGTTTCGACCATGAGCAACTCGGGCTCCAGCCGGGAGCGGGAGAAGTGCCGTTCGGCTGCCGCGTAGCCCACATTGGCCGGGGCGCCGGCGGGCATGTAGGGGCGGGTGTCGTAACTCGTCTGGTAGCCGGGCAACGCGAGCAGGCCGATCAGGGCCAGCGCGGACGCCGCGGCCAGGACGGGTCCGGGCCAGCGGACGATGGCCGTGCCGATTCGCCGCCATCCGCGGGTTCTCATGGCGCGCTTGGGCTCGAAGATGCCCATCGCGGACCCCAGGGTCAGCACGGCNGGACCCAGGGTGAGCGAGGCGAGCAGCGCGACGACGATCCCGATAGCGGCCGGAATGCCCAGGCTTGCGAAATACGGCAGCCGGGTGAAGCTCAGACAGAAGACCGCGCCGGCGACGGTCAGGCCCGAACCCAGGATGATGTGAGCCGTTCCGCGAAACATCGTGTAATAGGCGGCTTTTCGGTCTTCGCCGACTCCGCGCGCCTCTTGGTAGCGGCCGACGAAGAAGATCGCGTAGTCGGTGCCGGCGGCGATCACCAGCAACGTGAGCAGATTCGTGGCGTAGGTGGACAGCCCGATGACTCCGGCGTTGCCGAGGAACGCGACGATCCCGCGGGCGGCGGCCATCTCGATGAGCACCGTCACCAGCACCAGCAACATGGTGGCAAAAGACCGGTACACAAAAAGCAGCATCACCGCGATCACCCCGACGGTGATCGCGGTGACCTTCAGGGTTCCTTTGCTGCCGACGTCGAACTGATCGGAGATCAGCGGCGCCGCGCCGGTGACATAGGCCTGCACGCCCGGCGGCGGCGGTGTGTGNTCGACGATGTCGCGGATGGCGCGGACGGATTCGTTGGCCGCCGCCGAGCCCAAGTTGCCGGCCAGAAAAATCTGAACGTCCGCGGCCTTGCCGTCCGTGCTCTGCGAACCGGCCGCGGTCAGGGTGTCTCCCCAGAAGTCCTGAACGTACTCGACGTGTTTTCGGTCCTGCTCGAGCTTGCGGATCATCGTGTCGTAGAACCGGTGGGCGTCCGCGCCGAGCGGCTTGTCGCCCTCCAGNACGACCGTCGCCGAGCTGTCGGTGTCGAATTCGTGAAACACCTCGCCGATGTGCTTGGTCGCCTTCAGCGACGGCGCATCGGGCGAACTGAGCGCGACGTTNTGTGTTTTTCCGACCTCTTCCAGGTTGGGCACCGCGATGTTCGTCACGGCGGCCAGCGCCACCCAGAACAGCAGAATCGGCAGTGACAGCCGGCTTAGGGTGCGCGGCACCCACGGCCGCGCCGGCTGATCGTCACTCATCCGGACTTGTCCAGGCAGAAGGTGTAGGCGTCGACTTTGTTCACGGTGCGTTCGTCCTTGACCTCGCCGTTGACGATGATGCGGCAGCCGATGGTGTCCCCGTTTCCCTGCGCCACGACGTTGCCGAGAACGGCGGGCAGCGTGGTGGTGATCGTGTACGACCAGGGCAGCGGGGCGTCTTTGACCTGTTGCGGCTGGGCGTTCACGTCCAGGTAGTTGATGGTCGCCACGGCTCCGGGTGCCCCGAAGACCTCGAGAACCACCTGTTTGGGGTTGAACGGGATGATTTCGTTGGACAGGCCGCTGTTGGCCGAGGTGTTGTCGTGCGAGCCGAAGATCCCGTGCAGTCGGTAGATCGCAAATCCGGTGATGGTNACGACGAGCGCCGCGACGAGCACCATCCACCCTCGCCTAACCACGTGTTCGACCGGAATCCCTTTCACCCGTAGGCCTTTCGATCCTCAGCGACAAGATCGTCGCGGTGATCGCCGACTGTGACAGTACGGTACTGATCCGTACTGCACAAGCCGAGCGGGCGCACCGTCCCGGCCGGTCGGCGGCCGGCCATCAGCCGACGGACCGGGTGAGCCCGGGCATGATCACGTCGTCGACCAGCGCCCGGACGGTCTCACGGGTGGGCGGCCGGCCGGCGATGATGGACCGGAAGATCAGGTAGCCGGGCAGCAGGTCCCAGAGCTCGTCGGTGACGGCGGCGGCGCTGATCTCACCGCGGTCGACGGCGCGNTGCAGGACCCCCTTGATCGACGCCTCGCGCTGATCGAGGAATTGACGCTGCAGGGCGTCATTGAGCGCAGGGTGGTGTGACACCTCGACCAGCACCGCCCGGATGGTGCTCGCGTGCTGGCGGCCCTGCTGACAGATCTTCTCCCCGATCTGCATCAAGTCGCCCCGCAGCGTGCCGGTGTCCGGGGTGACCGTGGCCTGCCGCACGCCGTCGATGAACGCGGCCAGGACCAGGTCGGCCTTCGAGGGCCAGCGTCGGTACACGGTGGCCTTGCTGGCGCGGGCGGCGCCGGCTACCGCGTCGATCGTCAGACGTTCGTAGCCGTGTTCCTGCAGCAGCCGCAGCGTCACCGCAAGCAGCTCCGATTCTCGCGGGGACCAGGGCGACGACTCCGCGGACCGGCCGACGGTCTGGGACATACCGCACACCTTAGAACCAGGACGAGAACCAGGACGCGGTTGCACGACACACTTCGCGACACGCCCGAAAGCCGTCGGTGCCGGGTCATAGACTGGCGTGCCTATGAGCGGTTCATTCCAGTCCTCCTTCGTGCACCTGCACAACCACACCGAGTACTCGATGCTGGACGGTGCCGCGAAGATCACGCCGATGCTCACCGAGGTGGAGCGGCTGGGGATGCCCGCGGTCGGGATGACCGACCACGGAAACATGTTCGGCGCCAGCGAGTTCTACAACTCGGCCGCCAAGGCCGGGATCAAGCCGATCATCGGCGTCGAGGCCTATGTCGCTCCCGCTTCCCGCTTCGACACCCGGCGGATCCTGTGGGGGGATCCGGGCCAGAAGTCCGACGACGTCTCGGGTAGCGGCTCCTACACGCACCTGACGATGGTCGCCGAGAACGCCACCGGCCTGCGCAACCTGTTCAAGCTGTCCTCGCTGGCCTCCTTCGAGGGTCAGCTCGGCAAGTGGTCGCGGATGGACGCCGAGCTCATCGCCGAACACGCCGAGGGCATCATCGCCACCACCGGCTGCCCGTCGGGCGAGGTGCAGACGCGCCTTCGCCTGGGGCATGACCGCGAGGCGCTCGAATCGGCCGCCACGTGGCGCGAGATCTTCGGTGCCGACAACTACTTCCTGGAGCTGATGGACCACGGGCTGTCGATCGAGCAGCGGGTCCGCGAGGGCCTGCTCGAGATCGGCCGCAAGCTCGGCATCCCGCCGCTGGCCACCAACGACTGCCACTACGTCACCCGCGACGCCGCCCACAACCACGAGGCGCTGCTGTGCGTGCAGACCGGCAAGACGCTGTCGGACCCGAACCGGTTCAAGTTCGACGGCGACGGCTACTACCTGAAATCGGCCGCCGAGATGCGCCGGATCTGGGACGACGACGTGCCGGGCGCGTGCGACTCCACGCTGCTGATCGCCGAGCGGGTGCAGTCCTACGCCGACGTGTGGGAGCCGCGGGACCGGATGCCGATCTTCCCGGTGCCCGAGGGTCACGACCAGGCGACCTGGCTGCACCACGAGGTGATGGCGGGACTGCGGCGGCGTTTCGGATCCGATGTCGGCCAGGACTATGTCGACCGCGCCGAGTACGAGATCAAGGTCATCTGCGACAAGGGCTTCCCGTCGTACTTCCTGATCGTCGCCGACCTGATCAACTACGCCCGCTCGGTCGACATCCGGGTGGGGCCGGGGCGTGGGTCGGCGGCCGGCTCGCTGGTGGCCTACGCGCTGGGCATCACCAACATCGACCCGATTCCGCACGGTCTGCTGTTCGAGCGCTTCCTCAACCCGGAACGTCCGTCGGCGCCCGACATCGACATCGACTTCGACGACCGCCGCCGCGGCGAGATGGTGCGCTACGCGGCCGACAAGTGGGGCCAGGACCGGGTGGCCCAGGTCATCACCTTCGGCACCATCAAAACCAAAGCGGCACTCAAGGATTCGGCGCGTATCCACTACGGCCAGCCCGGTTTCGCGATCGCCGACCGGATCACCAAGGCGCTGCCTCCGCCGATCATGGCCAAGGACATCCCGCTGTCGGGCATCACCGACCCGAGCCACGACCGGTACAAGGAGGCCGCCGAGGTCCGGGGCCTGATCGAGACGGACCCCGACGTGCGCACCATCTACCAGACCGCGCGCGGCCTGGAGGGCCTGATCCGCAACGCCGGTGTGCACGCCTGCGCGGTGATCATGAGCAGCGAGCCGCTGACCGAGGCGATCCCGCTGTGGAAACGTCCCCAGGACGGCGCGATCATCACCGGGTGGGACTATCCGTCGTGCGAGGCCATCGGTCTGCTGAAGATGGACTTCCTGGGTCTGCGAAACCTGACGATCATCGGCGACGCGCTGGAAAACATCAAGGCCAACAGGGGGATTGACCTCGACTTGGAGTCGGTTCCGCTCGACGACAAGCCCACCTACGAGCTACTCGGCCGCGGCGACACCCTCGGGGTGTTCCAGCTCGACGGTGGGCCGATGCGCGATCTGCTGCGCCGGATGCAGCCCACCGAGTTCAACGACATCGTCGCCGTGCTGGCGCTGTACCGGCCGGGTCCGATGGGCATGAACGCCCACAACGATTACGCCGACCGCAAGAACAAGCGGCAGGCGGTCAGGCCGATCCACCCCGAGCTCGAGGAGCCGCTGCGCGAAATCCTCTCCGAGACCCACGGCCTGATCGTCTACCAAGAGCAGATCATGTTGATCGCCCAGAAGGTCGCCTCCTACACGATGGGCAAGGCCGACGCGCTGCGCAAGGCGATGGGCAAGAAGAAGCTCGAGGTGCTCGAGGCCGAATACAAGGGCTTCCAGGAAGGCATGACCGCCAACGGCTTCTCCGAGAAGGCCGTGAAGGCCTTGTGGGACACCATTCTTCCGTTCGCCGGATATGCGTTCAACAAGTCGCACGCCGCCGGCTACGGCCTGGTGTCGTACTGGACGGCTTATCTGAAGGCCAACTACCCGGCCGAGTACATGGCGGGGCTGTTGACCTCGGTGGGCGACGACAAGGACAAGGCGGCGGTCTATCTGGCCGACTGCCGCAAGCTCGGCATCACCGTGCTGCCGCCCGATGTCAACGAGTCCCTGGTGAACTTCGCCTCGGTCGGGCAAGACATCCGCTTCGGGATGGGCGCGGTGCGCAATGTCGGTGCCAACGTGGTCAGCTCGCTGATCAAGACCCGCAACGAGAAGGGGAAGTTCACCGACTTCTCGGACTACCTGAACAAGATCGACATCGCGGCCTGCAACAAGAAGGTCACCGAGTCGTTGATCAAGGCGGGCGCGTTCGACTCACTGAATCATGCCCGCAAGGGCCTGTTCCTGGTGCACACCGACGCCGTCGACTCGGTGCTGGGCACGAAGAAGGCCGAGGCGATGGGCCAGTTCGACCTGTTCGGCGGCAGCGACTCCGGCGCCGACGCGGTGTTCACCATCAAGGTGCCCGACGACGAGTGGGAGGACAAGCACAAGCTGGCCCTGGAACGCGAGATGCTGGGCCTGTACGTGTCGGGGCACCCGCTCAACGGCGTGGCGCACCTGCTGGCCGCCCAGGTGGACACCCAGATCCCGGCCATCCTGGACGGCGACGTGCCCAACGAGACCCAGGTGCGCGTCGGCGGGATCCTGGCGTCGGTGAACAGGCGGGTGAACAAGAATGGGATGCCTTGGGCCTCGGCGCAACTGGAGGACCTCACCGGCGGCATCGAGGTGATGTTCTTCCCGCACGCGTACTCCGCGTACGGCGCCGACATCGCCGACGACGCGGTGGTGCTGGTCAACGCGAAGGTGGCGATCCGCGACGACCGGATCGCCCTGATCGCCAACGACCTGGTGGTGCCCGACTTCTCCACTGCGCAACCGAACCGGCCGCTGTCCGTCAGCCTGCCCACCCGGCAGTGCACCATCGACAAGGTGACCGCGCTCAAACAGGTGCTGGCGCGTCATCCCGGAACCTCGCAGGTGCACCTGCGGCTCATCAGCGGGGATCGCATCACCACGCTCGAGCTGGACCAGTCCCTGCGGGTGACGCCCTCGCCGGCGTTGATGGGCGACCTCAAGGAGCTGCTGGGCCCGGGCTGCCTGGGCGCCTGAGCGCCCCGGCTGCTCGGGCGCCTGAGCGCCCGGGGCTTCCCGCGAGGGTGCGCATGTGTACGCGTGATGCGGCGTGTCGCCGTGCGGACACGCACGCTCGGCGGCTCGGGCATCCGGCAACGGGCGCCGACAGGCCAACCGCTGCGTAACATGATGCCGATTGCGCACGGCCGATTTCGCACGGCCGATTTCGCACGGCCGATTTCGCACAAGGATCTCGCACAAGGATGGTGCACCAGTGAGCCAACCGCCCCCCGTCGCCGTGCAGAACTTCTCCCACGTCTGCATCGGCGTGTCCGACATCGAGGCGTCCGTGGCGTTCTACACCGCGGTGCTGGGCATGGACGTCGTCTTCGACGTCGCACTCGAAGGGGCCGCGCTGGACGCGGTGACCGGTGGGGCCGCGCAGCAGGGCCGCATGGTCGGCGGGCTGATCGGCGGGGCCATGGTCGAGTTGTTGTCGCTGGGCGCCGTGCCGCCCGGCCCCCGCGGCCCGCATCTGGGCTACACCAACATCTCCTTCCGGGTCGAGAATCTCGACTCCGCCTACGAATCCGTCCGGCGCCACCACCCCGACGTGCGGGCGGACCCGCCCGTCGACATCGGGGGAGTCCGGATGTTCTTCGTCTACGACCCCGACGGCACGCCCCTCGAGTTGCTGGAGCTGCCCGCCGGCGTGACCTCGACCCTGCAGTTGTGGCGACCCGGCGGCTGAACCGGGCGTCTTCGGGAAATCCCGCGAACCGTTCCGCTGCCCCGGTCGCGGACGTACGCTCACCGATGTGGTGATCCGGCGCCGAGGAGGACAGCGATGACGAGCG
>JGI24721J26819_10007113_pt1 | contig 10710 bp, 10 predicted proteins | sample YelNatPaOPGAMG01_FD_26819 | JGI IMG/M metagenome (IMG submission 26819)
ATCTACCACCAATAAGGCTTGAAAGTTTACTTAAGATATGCTATAAAGAAAAAGACAAGGGTGGAGGAGATGTACCTATATCAGTTCTGAATTTTTTCTAAAATACTTGACAAATCAACTATTGTATGGTAAACTATATTTGAAATATAAAAATTGTACGCATTAATATATGGAAAAATCCAGATGAAGGCAAAGATGTCACCGCTTAAGAATTTCGGAATCGATGTTAATAAGAGCAATTTTGGCGAAATCGCTATTTACAGCCTTGCCCGCGCCTACGCTTTAATAGAGAGGGAGATTTCTGAATATTTGCGCCAATTTAATCTGACCCCTGCCAAATTTAACGCCCTAATGGTTATTAAGCATCAAGGCAAGGAGAAGGGGTTAAGTCAGATAGCTGTGGGCAGGCAGCTTATTGTTACCGCTTCCAACATCACGCGCCTTTTAGACAAGCTGGATAAGGAAGGCTTTATTGAGCGCTTGCCGCAAGGCGCAGACCGGCGTATAAATTTAATTAGAATCAGTAAGAAAGGTTCTAAACTTCTGGATCAGGTCTGGCCGGGATATAGTAAAAAAGTAAACGAATTAGCAGAGATTCTCGGAACAAATAATACAAAAAAAATTTCAAGGCTACTTTTGTCCTGGTGCGCAAAATTAGAAAGTAATTCCAAGAATAGAAAAGCCTATGCTTAAAATTTTATCCAAGAACAAGAATTTCCGTAATCTCTGGCTGTCCCAGTTAGTTTCTTCGTTTGGCGACAGGCTCACCCAGATGGGTATTTTGACTTTCCTTATGGTTATATCAGCCGATAAGGGCGAGAAGACGGCTTTGATTACTTTTTTTAGCTTGCTTCCGTTTGTATTGTTTGGGCCAGTCTTTGGGGGGTTGGCCGATAGGCATTCACGCAAACACCTCATGATTTTTGCGGATATCCTGCGCGCACTTTTAGTTATCGCGATACCGGTGCTTTGGATACGCACGCATTCCTTTATCATTATGGTGATATGGTTCTTTATCCTAGGTTCGCTTACCGCTTTATCCACACCCGCGAAAATGAGCATTATCGCCAACATCACCGATAAAGATGCTCTCCTTAGGGCTAATTCGCTGATTATGACCACAGGTATGGTGGCTACGCTGGTGGGAACGGTAATTGCCGGAGGCGTCATCAGGACTTTCGGCATTAGATCGGCTTTTTATATAAATTCCTTTACCTATATAGTTTCCGCGTTATTTCTTCTGGGTATTACGTATAAAAAACCGCATAGGGATATTACTGTCGCGAAAAATATCTACGCTCCATTGCTATCGGATATCAGATTGGGGATAGGCTATATCAGCCGTCATAGTTTGATTATGCGCTTAATGCTCCTCGGCAGCATTTTTTCTTTTATCAGCGGTTTTGGCTATATTTTAATTTTAAACTACGGGGCAACGGTATTACACCTACGTTCGCTTGGTTTGGGAGTTTTACTTTCCGCTGCCGGTTTCGGCATGATTTTTGAAACAGTAGCGTTACTTGCGAAAAAACATAAAATTAACTACAGCACAGTGTTGTCGGTTTCCTTTCTTACTATCGGCATTGCCGCAGGCATGTTTCTTTGTAAGCCGGCGCTTCCAGCAGTCATTTTCATGCTTTTTTGCGCCGGTGCCGGTGCTGCCAACGCGACGATTACGCTCGATACGCTCTTTCAGCGCGTCACACCCGATGAATTGCGCGGCAAAATTTTTGCCGCCCGTGGTGTGCTCGCTAACGGCGTATTTCTGATTTCTTTGCTTTTGATAGGCTTACTTATTAAGGTAATGCCGTCAACAGTGCTTTTTGGCTTAGTCGGCGCGCTTAGCCTGATAACCGCCCTGCAGATTTTTTTGTTCGAGCGGCACTGGGGATATCAACTTTTACGCATGTTCCTGCGATTACTCATGAAAATTTTCTTCAATTTTAAAGTTTCAGGCCTCGAAAATGTTCCGCAGGGAAAGCCCTTTATATTTGCCGGAAATCACTCCAGTATCCTCGATGGTGTTGCTCTTGTCTGTGCCTATCCCAAGAGAATTTATTTTCTGATAGCCGATAGTGTTTTGCAGCATAAATTTTGGGGTTGGTGCGTTCGTAAGTTAGGGTATATTCCGGTCAAGCGGGGAGGGTTCAACAAAAGCGCGCTTAAACAGGCGGTTTTTCTTTTACGCTCAGGGTATTCAATTGGCATATTTCCGGAAGGAAAAATTAGCCGCGATGACCAGCTTGATATGGGTAAAGCCGGCGTTGCAATCATCGCCCGTTTAAGCAACGTCGACGTAGTGCCGTTTGCTATCGAAGGAGCGTACGAAGCTTGGCCTGTCCCGAAAAAGTTTCCGCGGCGCTTCCCGATTGAGCTGCGTTTCGCCAGCCCCATTGATACAAGCGCCTACGTGGTTCCTGAGGAGCTCGTTAACGAGGTGATGAAAGAAATCGCCAAGGTAAAAATTGAGCTTGAACGCGAAGGGTATCTGCGCGTTACGCCCGGAGAGATTGTTAAGCATTTAATTAATATAGGATAAAGATGGCAGGGATAAAAAATGTAATTTCCCTCATAGGCATTCCGGTTATGGTGAGCGGAACATTGCTGACGGCGGATAAACACAAGGTAGCATATCATCATTATCGCAATGGGCACAATCAGGTCGTCATTATCGCGCACGGTTTCTACAATAGTAAAGAAGCGATACTCCTTCAAAAACTTAAAAATAACCTGCTTGATAGTTATGATGTTTTTATGTTTGATTTCCGGGGCCACGGAAAGAGCAGCGGTTTATATAGCTGGACAAGCAAGGAGGAAAGGGATTTGGAGGCGGTCTTTGATTATTTAAAAGGAAAATACGAAAAAACAGGGATGATTGCCTTTTCTTTAGGAGGCAGCGTGGCAATAAATGTTTTAGCGAAGCGTAACGATAGCGATGCTTTAATTTGTGTGAGCACCCCTTCTGATTGTGATAAAATTGATTATAAATTCTGGAAATTAGACTGGAAAGGGGATGTGTGGTATACGCTCATTTCAAAAGAAGGAAGAAAGGGTAAAGGTGTTCGTGTGGGCCCATTCTGGTTCAAGAAACAAAAGCCCATTGATAACGTAGGAAAGCTTAAAATTCCTATTCTTTATATCCATGGCGAAAAAGACTGGGTCGTAGAACCATGGCATTCTCAAGCGCTCTACGACAAAACAAACTCGAAAAAAAAGTTAGTGATAATTAAAAACGGCCCGCATGCGGAATATTTAATGAAAGAATCAGAAGGCGAATTTATCAAAGAGATAAGACAGTGGTTTAACCAAACATTAAACGGAGGGGCAAGATGAAAAGTTTTTTGATAACAGTCGGTCAACTGATTTTTGCGCTGATGATGTACATTTTAGGAACAATTTTCTTTGGATTAGCGCTCGTTCCCGGCATAGCTTTGGTTTTAAAAGCCTGGCAAGTGAGCCTGTCTTGGAATCCGCTGTTGCGCTATGCCGTCTTAGGCTTTTCAGTTGCCGCCGCCTATTTTCTCTTTGGATTGAGCTTAATTATCCTTGCCGGAGGCACAAGGACAGTTTTGCGCCTGCGGCTGCGTGAGGGGACGTATCCTATTTTTTCCTGGGGCGGTTTTAAATGGGCTTTTATCAGTTCTTTGTATCTTCTTATTAATTTTACTTTTATAGATTTTATCCTTTTAACTCCTTTTGCAAATCTCTTACAGCGGTTGTTAGGTGCAAAACTGGGCAAGAACGTTCAGATAAATTCCAAATTGGTATTTGATGCTACACTCTTAGAAATTGGCGATAACACCGTAGTCGGCGGCAACGCCATTATTATCGGCCATGTGGTTGAAAGGGGCAGGCTTAAATTAAGCAAGGTTAAAATCGGAAAAAACGTAACTTTAGGTTCGCATTGCATGGTTATGCCCGGCTGTGAAATCGGCGACAATGCCATCATCGGCGCAGGAGCCGTGCTTTTAAAAAACACCAAGGTCGAGCCGGGCTCTGTTTGGTATGGTATACCGGCAAAGCCGATAAAGCCGCATCATCCTAAAGAGGAGAAAGAGGAGTAAGAAAATGCGTAAAGCCAGTCTTAAGAACGTAACCATCATTGAGCTGCTTGTTGCAATTAACCGTCGCTATTCCCAAAAACCCGCATTGCAAATAAAAAAAGACGGTAAGTTTTCTTTTATCTCTTACATCGATTTGGGTCGCCGCACCTCTGACACTGCGTATAATCTAAAAAAACTGGGAGTAGAAAAGGGAGATCGCGTGGCAATATTATCTGAAAGTCGTCCCGAATGGGGGATTGCTTTTTTTGGCATTGTCTCATGTGGTGGCATCACCGTGCCGATGGATATAAAATTAAGTGATGCGGAAATAGAGTTTATCCTTAATGATTCCGGGGCAAAATGTATTTTCGTATCAGGTAGGTTTTTAGAGCGGATTATAAATTTAAGGCCTAAACTTATGCATTTAAAGAGTATCGTTGTGTTTGACAATGAGGTAAAGGAAGGTGTCTTGCTATTAAAAGATTTTAAAGTGCCGGAAAATGAAATTGCTCATCGGGAAATCCAGCCGCAAGATGTAGCCGTGATTGTTTATACTTCAGGAACTACAGGTCTCGCCAAAGGAGTAGAGCTCACTTATAAAAACCTCTTATTTGAGGTAATGTCGCTGCATAATTTGATTACTTTTAGCTCCAAGGATAATTTTTTATCCATCCTTCCCTTAAACCACATGCTTGAATTAACCGGAGGATTTCTCGGTCCGCTCTACGCGGGTGCCACCATTACTTATTGCGAAAGCTTAAAACCGACGAATATCCTTTCACTGATGAATGAAACCAAAACTAGCGTTATGATTTGTGTGCCGCTTGTTTTAAAAATGTTTCACAACAGTATTATCAAGAAAATTGACGATTTGTCGAAATATAAGCGACAAGCAATAAGGTTTTTGCTTAGCCTCTCACGTTTTTTGCTAAAATTTCATATCAGAATCGGAAAGCTATTTTTTTCTTCGGTGCATAAGCAGTTTGGCGGTAAGCTCCGCTGTTTTGTTTGCGGCGGTGCTCCTTTAGACCCCGTGGTAGAGCTTGATTTCAACGCCATGGGCTTTCGGATTTTACAGGGTTACGGCTTAACCGAGACTTCTCCTGTCGTCACGGTTAATAATTTCAAAGACTGCAAATACGGCTCCGTAGGAAAGCCCCTGCCTGGTGTTGAAGTCAAAATTCTTGCCAATAGCGAAAGCGCCGCACGCGAGGGCGAAATAATCGTCCGAGGACCCAACGTCATGCGCGGGTATTATAAGAATCCCGAAAAGACAGCCGAGGTCCTGCGTGACGGCTGGTTTTATACGGGTGACATCGGCTACTTTGACGACGACGGATTCCTGTTTATCTCCGGCAGGATTAAAAATCTTATCGTGCTCGGCGCCGGCAAGAAAGTATTCCCCGAGGAAATCGAAGAGGTAATGTCAAAGAGCCCCTACATAAAAGAGATTTGCGTTTTAGGCCGCGTCGCCCAGAAGGGGATAAGGAAGGGTTGCGAGGAAGTGTATGCGGTGGTGGTTCCCAATATTGATATGTTTGAGAAAGGAATGCGGCAGGATAAAGAAGCTATTCGCAAAATTATTGCCTCTGAGCTGTCGCGCTTGGGAGAGAATTTAGCAGAATATAAAAGAATAATGGATTTTGAGATTTGGGATGAAGAGTTGCCAAAAACATCCACGCACAAGGTCAAACGCAAAGTCCTTTTGGAATTGATTACAAAGAATAATGCGAAAGCCAAGGTAGAGAAGCAAGAATTTGTTGAGGCAGCGGAAATTTACGAAGACGCTTTGACGATGAAGCTGCGAAATATCGTTTCCGGCCTTACTGCTGTACCTGAAGAAAAAATCAGGCTCGTTTCTAACCTTTATAACGACTTAGGGGTTGATTCTCTGATGAAGGTGGAGATTCTGGCTGCAATACATAGAGAGGAAGGTGTCGATATCCCCGAGCGCTTGGCTTATGAGATTAATACCTTCGCGGATTTAGTTAAGTTTACTAAAGAATACAAAGCCGGCCGAAGCGGCGACGAAGCGGACATTGCTGAAGAGATTAACGATTTTATCACTAAGAACATAAGGCCTAAGCCGGCTCACGCATTAGCCTATTTTATATTAAAAAGCCTCTTTAGGCTGTATTTTAGAAAATCCGTCTTTGGCGCAGAAAATATTCCGCCTGATTCTTCATTTATCATTGCCTCGAATCATACAAGCCTTTTGGATTTTCCTTTNCTTATGACGAGCCTTCCGTTTCGCACAATGAAGGATGTTTTCGCTCCGGCAGCGAAAGATTATTTTTATACAAAAGCAACCCCCAGGAAAATTATCGTCGGGTTTTTATTTAACACTTTTCCTTTTGAAAGGATGGGCGATTTCGTGAAAGGAATGAAAATCTGCGAAGCATTGCTGAAGCTCGGTAAGTCGATAATTTTATTCCCAGAAGGAACGAGAACGTTAGAGGGTAAATTACAACCTTTTAAGCCAGGGTTGGGATGTTTGGCGGCCAATCTCAATGTACCAGTAGTTCCCGCATATATTAAAGGGGCTTTCGAAGCGCTCCCAAAAGGTAAAATAGTACCACGTCCCGCAAAAATAGAAATTTATTTTGGTAAAGCGATTGTGCCACGAGAGATAGATTTCTCACGATGTTCAAATAATTATGAAAAATACGTTTATATTTCAGAATTAGCGTTTAACGAAGTAGAAGAATTGAAAAAGAGGAGGTAACTATGGGGCTCTATACGTGGAAATTCCCGTATCGAAAAATTTTATTGCCATTGGCAAAGCGCCTGAAATGGGTTAATCCTGATATTTTAAGCTATTTAGCTGTAGTCGTAGCCTTTTTAACTGGTATCTGTTTTTATTTTGCGTACAGTAAAAACTGGCTTTTACTCTGGGCTATAGGTTTGACGTTTTTACGTATGACTTTAAATACCATTGATGGGGTTATTGCCATCGAAAGAGGAAAGTTAAGACTTAAGGGAGAAATAGTCAATGCTCTTCCTGACAGGTATTCTGATATTTTTGTAATGTTAGGTATAGCCTTTTCGCCGTATTGTTGTATACACATAGGAACAATTGCGGCTATAAGCGTTCTCTTAGTCAGTTACACCGGTATGTTAGGCAAAGCAGTGGGAGTAAATTGGCAACATCACGGTCCATTAGGTAAAGTGGAGCGCCTGATACTTATGATGATAGCCTCTTTTGTGCAATACATATTGACGGCAAGGGGTTTAAAGTATTTTACTTTTTTTTCGTATCGGACTACTCCATTAGAGTTGTTGATGTTTTTGTTTATTGTCGGCGCGCAGATTACTATTTTTAACAGAGTAAGAGGAATGTTAAAAGAAATTCGGGAGAAAGAAAATGTTGCATGACGTCATACTAAAGAATACGTTAATAGTTTTAGGTTTTTTGTTTGCGGTTATATTTTTTTTAACGGTATATTTGGACATTAAGAAGAGGAGAGAACAAAAAATAAAAGGTTTGGGTGAGTATTGGCTCAGGTATATAACTTTTATTTTTATTACTCCAGCATTCCTAATTCCTGCCTATTTAGGAAAACCGGTTTTTAATTTTCTTGTGGTGCTCATGGCAGGATTATATTTAAGAGAGTTTTTTAATTTAACTAAGGTATGGCAGCATAAAGTGTATCGATGGGAAGGCAGGATATTCACTATTTTAGTATTATTGGGGACTTTGGCAGAGAATAAATTTGTTTTCTTTCGCCTCCCTATTTTAGTGATGATGGCTGTTTTAGCAACGCCAGTTTTTCTGCGGAAAGTAGAGGATGCGTTAAGGCAGACAACCATAACCATTGTTGGTATTCTGTATTTTGGTTGGATGTTTAGTTATGCAGTTTTTTTGCGGGAAAGTTTTGGCTTTGGGGGTATAGTGTTTGTCTGTTTCCTTGTAACTATTGATGATATTGCTTGTTTTTGGGTGGGAAAGAGTATGGGTAAACGCAAGTTGATACCCGAGATAAGTCCCAATAAAACCGTAGAAGGTTCATTGGGGGGCGTTGTTATTACTGTTATATTCTCCCTTTTGTTAAAGTATGCGCTGCCAGAATTCTCCTATTTTAAATGCGCCATTTTGGGTTTAATAATTAGCATAACTGGTCAAATCGGAGATTTAGTGCTTTCAGTAATGAAGCGCGATATGCAGACGAAGGATTCAGGAAAGCTATTGCCTGGTCATGGAGGAATGCTTGACCGTTTTACCAGTTGGATTTTCACTTTACCTATTGCATATTATATTTTGCACGCACTAAAATAAGGAGCGGGGCTATGAAAAAACTAAAAATCTTATTATTAACTTTCATAATACGCACTATTGGCAGACTCAGCACCGGTATCGATATGAGTTTTAAATATGGATTTATTTCGGGATTGATGCTTGACTATATTTACGCAAACAGAGCCCATGGTAAATTTATCATCGGTAAGATAATCGATAGAATGTTTCTTAATAATATCGGATGGCAGGCAATACGGCAGCGGAAAGAAAATCTAAAGAAGTATATTACATCGAGCATCAGAGAAAATAGGACGCATGGTATCCGGACTGTAATCCTTGACATTGCTTCTGGCCCGGCAAAGTATCTTATTGAGTTGTTGCGAGAAGAAGGAGAAGAAAATGTTTATGTGATATGTCAGGATATTGATAGCCGGTGGCTGGATATGGGAAGGCAAGAGGCAGAGAAAGCGGGATTAAAAAATATAAGGTTTGAGAAAGGCGATGCCTTTAATCTTGACTCACTTTTAAAAGTTTCTCCTCAACCAAACATCGTCGTTTCATCTGGTTTTTATGATTGGATTACTGACGATGAGTTGATAAAAAAATCATTGCTGTATTGCTACCAAATACTTCAAGATAGGGGTGTGGTGGTCTTTACCAATCAGGTGGCGCATCGTGAGATGGAATTAGTATCCAAGGCATTCGTTGATTTTAACAAGAAGCCCTTAAGAATGAAGACCAGAGCCGCAGAAATAATAAACACATGGGCACGGGCCGCCGGTTTTAAAAATTTAGAGACCTCGATTGACAAGTGGGGTCTCTATTCAGTTACGAGAGGTGAGAAATGAAAAAAGGGATAGTCGTTTATGATTCATGGAGCGGTAATACGAAAAAAATTGCAGAGGCTATCGGGTCAGTTACTAGTTTTGATGTTATGAAAGTAGATGATGCTCCTTCTGACTTAAAAAACTATGATGTTTTAGTTTTGGGCACTTTGAATGTGAGAGCATCTCCTTCCGAGAAAATACTCACTTACATAAGTAAGGTAACCCCTCCAAAGCATTTTGCCGTATTTGTTACCTTTGGAATGCCTGTATGGGGGCAGATTTCCTCCATTATGTGTTTAAAGGATATGCGTAGGCAGCTTGAGGCAAAGGGATCCAGATTTGTAGGCAGATTTATGTGCCCTGGTTATCACGTTAAATATAAAACATACCAAGGACGACCTTGCGATAAGGACTTAGTCAATGCAGAAAAATTCAGTAAAGATATTTTAGCTGTAGTTGACGGTTGAGGTATGAACGTAGAAATGTCCGTAGAAATGCCTATGTACATTGAGATTGTTGGTATCGACGGCAGTGGTAAAAGCGCGCTTTCTTTTAAACTATTTAAAGCTTTATCGCATACAGCTAAGGCAGGATACGTGGCAGATAAGATATACTGTTGCGCAAGGAAAAACACATACCTTTAAAGAACCTAGTTCGCAAAGTCAAAATTAAGAGTGTCGAGCTTTGCCAAAAATACTAAGAATCCCACCGTCTATGGTATCTCAAAGTTATTGGATTTTATCCTCAGGGCAAGAATGATGAGGTCGTTGCGTGAGCAGCGCGGCGCAAAAATTGTGGTAGAGGATGGCGCTTCTTTGATAAACATCCTGGGGTGGGGCAGATTCTATCATAAAGGATTGTTTTCGGCATATCCCTTATTTTACGGAGAGTAGGTTTATAAAATATTACAAGGGCATTTTAGGTTATTTTTTCGGAGACAGGGGCCCGTTTTTAACCGGAGTGAATCTTTCCTTAGCCAAGCGCTATCTGGATAAAATAAAGATGCGAAAAAAGAAGTTTAAGATTATTGCTGACGGCATCGATACCCATTTCGAAAATTATATAAACATTATTGTTATGAACGGAGACTTGGGAAGGCACTTTCCTATCGCTCGAGGCATTCCCTTGCAAAGCGGCGACTTTCAGGTAACTTTAATGAAAGATAGGGCTTAATCGGCCGTATAAGCAGACGATTCATTTCTGGAAAGGAGATTTGGCACAATATCAGGATAAGCTGGGGTCATGGTTTTTCGAAGAAGGGCTTTTGAGAATTTTACCTGATTTCGATTCGCCCTATTTCTTAAATGTAGATGGTTTACTAAAGAAAGTCTGCAAAGAGATAGAATATAATTTATTTGGTAAAATTAAACTCATAACAGGATGAACCCCTGCGAGTTATGAAAAACATTTTATGCGTGATTATTATCGGCGTAGCAACCTTCATGATTTTAAAGTTTTCGACTAGCCCGCAGTTTGCGCCATAGCCTGCAGATGTACTATTTTTAGCTGTTACTGCAATATAATAATGTCACCTTTCTGCAAAGTAGAAATGTCAGGGTAGTATAAGGTAAAATACCACCTCTAATAAAGGAAATAAGGAGGT
>JGI24721J26819_10007122_pt1 | contig 10700 bp, 8 predicted proteins | sample YelNatPaOPGAMG01_FD_26819 | JGI IMG/M metagenome (IMG submission 26819)
GACGCCGATGGCATGGACGAGCATGGCTCCCACGACCATCGCGAGCAGCCATTGTGTTTGCGTGTTCCATGGACGCAACCGCCAGAGACCCAACGCAGCCAGCGCGAGGTAGGCGCCCTGGATGAGGATGCTGCCGAGCGGGATACGTTGTGCCGAACTCAGAAACCAGAATCGGCCGAGTTTGCGGATGTAAATGGCGAGCGCGACCGTCGGGTTGGCGCGCACTTGTTCCCAGGCTTTGCGATAAAAGAGCCGGTCCAGTTCCGATGATGAGGCATCGGGATGTTCGGCCCGGATGCGGGCGACTTCCGCCAGCCAGTTGGTTTTGCCGTCGCCTTCCCAGAGGCCGTTGTTGGGCTGGTAGTTGCCGACGAAGACGGTCAGGCCGCCTTGTTGGGTGGCGATGGGGATGAAATCGCCGCCGCTGACGCGCCAGTTCCGCCATGTCCAGGGGGCGATCACCAAAGCCATCACGAGACAGGCGCAGGCGGCTTTTGTTGTCGTTCTGGAAAAACCCCAGGCCAGCAACAGTGGCCAGAGCAGGTAGGTCGGTTTGCAGAGGTTCACCAGCCCCAACAGGGCGCCGGTGACAAGCCATTGCCAATATTTACCGTCGCGCAGCGCCGCCACTTGCGCGCAGATGTAGCCGGCCAACAACAGCGTCAGCACCGTTTCCTTGTTCAGGAAGGCAACACGCCAGATGGCAAACGGGTAAACTGCCCAGAGCCACGCGGCGAGTAGCGACGTTCCTGCCAGCCGAAAGATAAGGACGCAAACAAGCGCGTCCAGAACAGCCTGGACGATCTTGACGCGCATCGGTGAGCCGCAGACGGCGACGAACAGCGGGTAGATCGGGCCGATGGTCACGTCGGTCCATTGCCCGGCGCGGATCGTTTCCGCCAGCCGCGCGTAACCGTCGGCGTCGTCGCGCAATTGCATTCGCGGTTGCAGATACGGAAAACCGATGCCGACAAACGCCAGTCGCAAGCCCAGCGCGACGAGCAGGCAGAGGATGAGGTTTGGTTTCATAAAAGATGGTGGGCGCGACAGGACTCGAACCTGTGACCTCGCGGGTGTGATCCGCGCGTTCTAGCCAACTGAACTACGCGCCCATCCGAAATCGCCGCGCACCCTACCAGTCGCCGCCGGCGATTTCAAGCTTTCCGCAACACGGTGTCCCGCGCCTCTGGCAACAGGCCGGGATAATCCAACGTATAATGCAACCCGCGCGACTCCTTCCGCAGCAGCGCGCTCTCGATCATCAACTCCGCCACCAACGCCAGATTCCGCAGNTCAATCAAGTCCGCCGTCACCTTGTAATCCCAGTAAAACTGATTGATCTCGCGCTGCAAATTNTGGATCCGCGCCCGTGCCCGCAACAACCGCTTGTCCGTCCGCACGATGCCGACGTAATCCCACATCAACCGCCGGATCTCATCCCAGTTGTGCGTCACCACCACCAACTCATCCGGGTCCGCCGCGTTGCCGCTCTGCCAGGCCGGCAACTCCGCAATCCGCACTCGGCGTTCCGCCAGCGCCCGTTCCGCCGCCCGATGCGCCACCACCAACGCCTCCAACAACGAATTGCTCGCCAGCCGGTTCGCGCCGTGCAAGCCGGTACAACCGACCTCCCCGGCCGCCAACAACCCCGGCAAGTCCGTCTCGCCGTCCACCGTCGTCACCACCCCCCCGCACTGATAATGCGCCGCCGGCACGACCGGCAACGGCTGCTTCGTCATGTCGAACCCGAACTCCAGACACTTCGCGTAAATGTTCGGGAACCGCCGTTTCACGAACTCCGGGTCCTTGTGCGTGATGTCCAGCCACACGCAATCCGCGCCGGTCTTCTTCATCTCCGCGTCAATCGCCCGCGCCACGATGTCGCGCGGCGCCAGCTCCGCCTGCGGATGATACCGGCTCATGAACGGCTGGCCGTCCTTGCCCCGCAAGATCGCCCCTTCGCCGCGCACCGCCTCGCTGATGAGGAAGTTCCGCGCCTGCCGGTGAAACAGGCACGTCGGATGAAACTGCATGAACTCCAGATTCGCCACCCGGCAGCCCGCCCGGTAGGCCATCGCCACGCCGTCGCCGCTGGCGATGTCCGGGTTGCTCGTGTACAGATACACCTTGCCGGAGCCGCCCGTCGCCAGCAACGTCACCGGCGCCGCGAACACCTCGACCACGTTCCGTTTTTCGTCCAGCGCGTAACAGCCGACACAGCGGTTCTCGCCCGGCCACCCGACTTTCTGCGACGTGATCAAGTCAATGGCCAGCATGTCCTCGAACACCGTGATGTTCCGCTCCGCCGCCACCACCGCGAGCAACGCCCGCTCGATTTCCCGCCCGGTAATGTCGCCGGCATGGAGGACGCGCCGCTGACTGTGCCCGCCTTCGCGGCCGAGATCGAAGTGACCGGGGCTTTGCTGGGCAAACTTCACCCCCCACTCCATCAATTCCCGCACCAGCACCGGCCCCTCGCGGACAATCGTCCGCACCACATCTTCCCGGCACAACCCCGCTCCGGCAACCAGGGTGTCGCGCACGTGCGCTTCAAAGGAATCCTCCGCCGACATCACCGCCGCGATGCCGCCCTGCGCGTAGTTCGTGTTCGAATCCGCCCGGTGTTTCTTCGTGATGAGGCCGACCTTGCCGGCGCGCGCCACGCGCAACGCAAACACCAGTCCGGCAATCCCGCTGCCAATCACCAGAAAATCAAAATTGTGTTGGGAGGAACTTGTCATGGCCAACGCGCAGGAAGGGCGTGGTCCGCAGGAATTCGCGTCGTCTCACGGAGTCACCGGCTCGCCGCCGACGGTTTTGGGGGGCCGGTAATAGGCCTCAAAGCCCGCGTCGGGCAACGTGACCGGCCTGGCCGGGGCGACGGCCGTTGGCGGCGCCGGCGTCGCCCGCCGGGCGGCGCGCTTCGTCCACCAACTGTGACCGGCGTAAAGGGCCGCCCCAACCACCGTCAAGCCGGCCACCACCAGCACGACACTGCCGAGGCGNAGTTGGAGTTCGCGCGGCGCCCGCTGCCGGGCGGTGGCTTCGGTTTCCAATTGCAACCCTTGCCGGCGCAACCCGCCCTGACTTTTCAGATAAGATTCCACCACGGCGGCGCTGTCGAGACCGAGATACTCGGCATAAATCTTCAGGAAACCTTTGGTGTAGGTCGGCGAGGCCAGTTTGTCGAACTCCCCGGCTTCGAGCTGCTCCAGAATGTCCGGCTTGATCTTCGTGGCGCGCGACGCGTCCTCGATGGACGCCCGTTTGTTGTGCCGCGCCTCCCGCAACATATCGCCAATCGCTTCCATGTCTGGCTGGATACTACCGCCCCGCGCCCGCCGCTCAAGGAAAAAGCTCAACCTCCGTGGAAACCGGTGGTATTGGCCGACGGCATTGCGGCTTGACCCAACTGGTTCTCCGTGTAAAGTGACACGGAAACGACACACGCAACAACGCCATGAGCAACAAAAACAAATCGGCTGACTACCCCGAGTCCACCGCTGGCAGCAAGTTGGCGGCGGAGATTCGGAAACAAACGAATGCGTTGTCCGACGCAAAACGCGCGGAATCCATGAAGCGCGGGATGGCGGTCATCTATGGCGTCCACTCACCGGCGAAAGCAACTAGCGCTCGACACTAATATCCTGTTTGATCTGGCGGCGGAACTCGATGCCGCCCATGACTTCCGCGAGACGTTTCAGAAAGCCGGCTATTCCCTTCGTATTCCACCGACTGCCGTTCAGGAACTGGCGTGGGCAATGGAACATGCCGCCACGTCCCAGAAACGTCAGCAGGCACGCCGCGCACTGGAGAATCTACTGAGGTGGGACATCACACCGTTTGACCTGCAAGCCGTCGGCCACGGCATCACGGCGGAATGCGCCAAGCGGTTGATTCGGGACCAGCTACTACCGGACACGGAATACAATGACGGACTGATTCTGGCTGAAACATCGCTCGCGGAGATACCGATGCTGGTCACGTCGGACAAACACCTGCTTGATATGGATGAAGCGGCCTTGGGGCTGGTTCTTGACGACTGTGACCTGTTTCACGTCCGTCCGTGCCATCCGAAACTGCTCCTGCGAGCAATTCGCTAATCGGCGTGACCACCGGCGATCATCCTTCAACGACGGCAGTCAAAGCAAACAACGATTGACATGTAGCACAGATCGCTTCGGTCCCTGAGTGTCGTCTTCTCCGGGAATGCTTCCTTCGTGAAAACAGGCTCCACTATTTCTCCCCATAGCAACACACTATCAGGCAGCGACTGCAGAATATCTAACACACGAAGCTTAAATCGTGGAGACCGTGATGCTAAGAACTCCTTCATAAGGATCAAAAGCAAAGTGGGTTCTCATTTCATGAGTCTTATCATTCTTGTGCCAATGGCACCGGTTGAGGGAATCATCCATCTGAATCGCAACAAACAAATCCAAAAATCGAATTGTAGTCGATGAAGCACTGTTTTCATCTCTGAAACTTCACTCCTGCGTCGGGATTTTGCCGTCGAGGTCAATGAGGATGTCGCGCGGCTCGGCGCCTTTGCCGGGGCCGACGACGCCGCGTTCTTCGAGCAGGTCCATGATCCGCGCGGCACGGGTGTAGCCGATGCGCAACCGGCGTTGCAAAATCGAGGTGCTGGCCCGGTTGGTCTGGCGGATGACTTCCAACGCCTGTTCGACGAGCGCCTCGTCTTCCTCGGAGTCGTCGGCCATGTCGCTCGGCAGGATCATTTTCTTCGCGAGTTTCGAGTGAATCTCGGCGACGAATTGTTGCTTCGCCTGTTTGCCGATGAACTCCGTCAGCCGTTGCACCTCCACGTCCTGCACTAACACGCCTTGCGCGCGGATCAGTTTCGACGAGCCGGGCGGCAGNTACAGCATGTCGCCTTTGCCGAGCAACTTGTCCGCGCCGTTGGCGTCGAGAATGACGCGCGAGTCCTGTTTCGACGCGACNTGAAACGCGACGCGGGCCGGGATGTTCGCCTTGATGACACCGGTAATCACGTCCACGCTCGGCCGCTGCGTCGCCACGACCAGATGAATGCCGACCGCCCGCGACAACGCCGTCAACCGGGCAATGGCGTTCTCGATGTCCGCTCCGGCCTGTTGCATCAGGTCCGCCAACTCGTCAATCACAATCACGATGTACGGCAGCTTGTCCGGGATGACCAACTCGTCGTCGCGCGGCACCGTGATCAATTCTTCCTGTTGGGCGACCGGCGCGCCGGCCGGCACCGGCTTCGGCGCGGTCTTGGGCCGGGCATTGAAGGCGGCGATGTTGCGGACGCCGGCTTTGGCGAGGATTTGGAACCGTTTCTCCATCTCGTTGATGCACCACCGGAGCGCCAACGTCACCTTCTTCGCCTCGGTCACCACCGGCACGACGAGGTGGGGCAGGACGTTGTAGTAGTGCATCTCGACCATCTTCGGGTCCACCAAGACCAGCCGCAGATCGTCAGGGCCGTACTTGTAAAGCAGGCTCGCCAGGATCGCGTTGACACAGACCGTTTTGCCCGAACCGGTCGCTCCGGCGATCAACAGATGCGGCATGTCGGCCAGATCGCCAATGATCGCGTTGCCGGCCACGTCGCGGCCCAACACGATCGGGATGCGCGCGTTGCTGTGCCGGTACTCTTCGGACTCCAACATGTCGCGTAAATAGACGAGCGTGGACTTGGGATTCGGCACTTCGATACCGACCGTCCCCTTCCCCGGCACCGGCGCGAGGATGCGGACGGTGACGGCTTTCATGGCCAGCGCGATGTTGTTGGAGAGCGCGGTGATTTTTTCCACCTTCACGCCCGGAGCCGGCTTCAACTCGTACAACGTCACCACGGGTCCTTTGGTCACGCCTTCGATCTGGCAATCAATGTCAAACTCCAACAACGTTTGCCGCAGGATTTCCGCGTTTTGCTTCAAGTCTTCCACCACCGCGCTGGTGCGCGCCGCGCCGGTCGGCGGGGTCTCCAACAAATCCAGCGACGGCAACACATACGGCCCGGGCGGTTCGGCTGGCGCGGTCGGGGTTGCCGGCTCTGGTTTGGACGGTTTCTCCGTTTTCGGCTTCGGATACACCGTGGACGCGATCGCCGGCTGCTTCGGCGCCACCACCGGCGCTGGCGCCGGTTCCTCTTTTTTCTTCGGGAGAACTTTCTCGGCCAGTTTCTCGACCACCGACGGCTTGGGTTCCTTTTCCTTCTTCTCGTCCGGCGGTTTGCCGGTGCTGCGATCCAAAATGGTCGGCTCTGGCGCGGCTTCGAGTTGGCGCGCCTCGCGTTCCTTGCGGGTCAGTTCGCGTTCGACTTCGTACTCCTTGATCTTCAGGTCCCGCTCTTTCTCGCGCAACTCGTCGCGGACATTGGGCCGGCCGCGCAGTTTCGCCCACACGTTCTGCGTCCACTCGGTCACGAGCACGACGTAGTAGCTCGGCTGCAGGTTGATCAGCAAAATCAGGCTGACAAGGTACGCGACGCTGAACATAATCAGCGTGCCAATGGTGCCGAAGGTTTTCTGGAAGAACCCGCCGACGAACAACCCGACAAACCCGCCCGCGCTATCCGGCAGGTTCAACGCCCGGATCACGCGCTGCAGCCCGGCGATGTGCAACAGACAGCACGCCGCCAGCAACAGCAACAGCCCGGCGCTGGCTTTCACGCTCCACGACAGTTCCCGGCGCAACAGCATTTCCGCGCCGATCACCGCCAACACAACCATCACAAAATACGCGCCGACGCCAAACGCCTGAAACGTCACAAACGCCAGCCACGCGCCGGCCGGCCCGATCCAGTTGCGCACCGGCTGGTTGTCGCTGACCGAAGCGTTACCCACATCGTCGGGATTGTAAGAAATCAAACTAAACAACAACAACAAGGCGAGCCCCACCAACACCACCGCCCAAATCTCGCGCGCGCCCGACTGCTTTTGATCTTTCCCCATGTGGAACTGTGTTCCTCCTTGTGTCGGCGCGATAGTATGATACAACCCCTGCCACTGCAAGGCGGAAACATGCTCTATCCCTACAAATTCAAGCCCGTTCCGGTCGAGCGCGTCTGGGGTGGCCGCGCCCTCGAAAAATTCGGCAAACCACTGCCGCCCGGCCGGCGCATCGGCGAAAGCTGGGAAATCAGCGACCGCGCCGACATCCAGTCCGTCGTCGCCAACGGCCCCGAAGCCGGCCAAACGCTCCGGCAACTGATCGAACGGCATGGCCCTGATGCCATCATTGGTCGGGGCGGCGGCGTGAGCCACGCCGCCCGACCGGCTGACGTGGTAGGGCGCGGTGGCCTCACCGCGCCGCGTCGTTTCCCTCTGTTAATCAAACTCCTCGACGCCCGCGAGCGTCTCTCCCTCCAAGTCCACCCCCCGGCCAGCGTCGCCGCCCAACTCGGTGGCGAACCGAAAACCGAGATGTGGTACATCCTCGACGCCGCGCCCGGCGCCCATCTCATCGCCGGCCTCAAACGCGGCGCGACTCGCGCCCAATTCGAACGTGATCCGGCAGCGTGCGTCCACCGGTTTCCTGTTCGTGCCGGTGACACCGTCTTCATTCCATCCGGCCGCGTTCACGCCATTGAGGCCGGGCTGGTGATCGCGGAAATCCAGCAAAATTCCGATACCACTTACCGGGTCTTCGACTGGGGCCGCACCGGCCGGCAGCTCCACATCAAAGAATCGCTGGCCTCGATTGATTTCAACGACTTCGAGCCGGGACTCACGCCGCTGCCGATCCAGTGCGAGCATTTCCGCGTCGAGAAACTCATCCTCACCGGCCCCACCACCGGCCACTGCGACGGCACCACCTGCCACATCCTCGGCGGCATCAAAGGTCGGACCGGCATCGTCATCCCGGCCGGCCAGCAGGAATACCTCAAGCCCGGCGAATGGGCACTCTTACCGGCCGCGCTCGGTTGTTACACGCTCACGTCAGCGTCAAGAACCGACCACGCCGAAGTGCTGCGTGTCACCGTTCCGTCCCCGGCCAGGTAATCGTGGGGCGGGCGCCCGCCCGCCCGTTGCCGAACCTTTCACACGACCTCCAGCAGCAAGCCTTTGAGATACTCCGTTTCGGGAATCGCCGGCAGGATCGGATGATCCGGCGCCTGCGTCAGCCGGTGCCGGAGCCGGACGGTTTTGTGGGCATCGGCAGCCGCGGCAACCACAGTTTCCAGAAACAAATCCGCCGACACGTGGTGCGAACAGGTGAACGTCGCCAGCACTCCGCCGGGCGGCAGCATCTTCAACGCGCGCAAGTTGATTTCCTTGTAGCCGCGCAACGCGTCGTCCACGTTCTGTTTCGTCCGCGTGAACGTCGGCGGGTCGAGAATGATGACGTCGAACTGCCGTTTCTCGGTCTCGTATTGTTTCAGCACATCGAACGCATTGGCGCACGTCCACTCGATCTTGCCGGTCAGGCCATTCAACTCCGCATTGCGCCGCGCCCGCTGGACGGCCGGCTCGGAAATCTCCACGGCCTCGACGCTTTTCGCTCCGGCCCGCGCCGCCGTCAGCGCGAACCCGCCGTGGTAGGCGAAACAGTCCAGCACCCGGTTCCCGGCACAATGGCCGGCCACGAGCCGGTAGTTCTCGGCTTGGTCGAGGAAAAAACCGGTCTTCTGATCCTCGAGCAGGTGGACCGCAAATTGAACCCCGGCCACGGTGATGGTGGCTTGGCCGTCGGCCCCGCCGGCCAGCACCCCTTTCATTTCCGTCAAACCCTCCAGTTTCCGTGTCGGCACGTCGCTGCGTTCGAAAATGGCGCGTGGTTGGAGCAGTTCCTGCAACAATTCGACGAGCATGGCCTTGCGCTGGTCCATGCCCAGCGTCAACGCCTGCATCACCAGTTGGTCGCCGTACTTGTCCACGATCAACCCCGGTAACAGGTCGCCCTCGGACGACACCACCCGGCAGGTTGCCGCGCCCTGCCGGTAGTTCCACGCGGCGGCGAGCCGGCGGCGGAAGAAGTCGCGGTCGAGTTCCTCTTTCTGGGTGGTGAACCGGCGAACGGCGATTTGCGACCGGGTGTTCAGCAATCCCCGGCCAAGATACCGGCCGCGGTGGTCGCGGATTTCGACGGCGTCGCCGTCCCTGGCTTCCTCGGAGATTTTGGCGATTTCGTTGGAATAGACCCAGCAGTGCCCGGCCACGAGGCGCCGGTCCTTGCCGGGTTTGAGCATGATGATGGACATGCCCGCAACCGTAACAGAGCGGGACCTATTGGGCAATTTGCTTCTGCACGTGCCCGGTCAGGGCCGCGACGATTTGGTGAACCAGAGCATCGGGAACGCCGTTGGCGTGCTTGGATTGGAGGCGCATGTCGCACGGAGTGTTGACGTAGTCAATCACGACATACCGGCCAGTCCTGTCGAGCGCAACCTCGCTGCTGAAGAAATCCAGTTGGGTCACGCGGGCAATGACGCGGACGAGGCGCGCCAGTTCGGCCACGTTCACCCGCCCGGCGTCGGCGGCGGTGAATTCAGTGTAGCGGTGGGTGCGGTCGTCCCACCAGCACGGAATCACCTGGTCGCAGACGTAGTACACCCGGAACCACGCCCGCCGGCCGTCGAGCAGTTGCGGCTCGATGTGTTGTTGGACGAGGAATCGCTGCCCCTTCTGTTGCGACCGGGCGCGGTGGACCTGGTCAACATGCGTCGCGCCGGTGACCACGCCCTTGCCGCCGCCGCCTCTGGCCGGCTTGACGACAAACGGTTTGGCAAACGCATCAATGAGTTTCGGGTCCACGCCCGGCTCGCGGTCGTGTGGCGGCAGGATCAACGTCAACGGCAACGGCAGGCCGGCGGCGAGCAGTTCCCGGTGAATCTCCGCTTTGTCGCTGGCGCGGAGGTAATGATGATGAGCGTTGAGGAATTGGGTGCCCCGCGCGTGGAGAAGCTGGTTGAGGTGGAGAAACTGTTTGTCCTCGTCGCTGGCGCGGTCGAGAAACCACCGGAACCGCAGCCGGTCGTGTTCCACGTCGTCCGTCACCGCCCGGAGATTGTGGTGGCCNACGAGATACGAGCGTAACCCGGACTTGTGACAGGCCTGGTCGAGCAGCAACACAAAATCCGTGTCGTACTGCCAGTTCCACGCGATGCCCAATGGGATCTCGGTGAGGGACTCAGCCGGCGGGTTCATGACACGGCACAGCAACGTCCGCCTCTGGATACTCGAAGACTTTGCCTTCGTAATTGCGGATGATGACGCGTTGTTTGTCGTGGGCCAGCACGTACTGCGGTCCGACCGGCACTTTGCCGCCGCCGCCGGGAGCGTCAATGACGTATTGCGGGACCGCGTAGCCGGTCGTGTGCCCGCGCAACGCTTCCATGATTTCCAATCCCTGGCGCACCGACGTCCGAAGATGATGCGTCCCTTTGACGAGATCGCATTGGTAGATGTAGTACGGCCGGACCCGCATCATCAGGAGCTTGTGCATCAACTCCTTCATCACCGGCACGGAATCGTTGACGCCGCGCAACAACACGGTTTGGTTGCCGAGCGGAATACCGGCATCGGCCAACCGGCCGCACGCGGCGCGGACTTCGGCGGTGGCTTCGCGCGGATGATTGGTGTGGATGCTGATCCACAACGGGTGATACTGCCGCAACATCGCGCCCAGCTCCGGCGTGATGCGTTGCGGCAGGAAAATGGGAATCCGCGTCCCGATCCGCAGGAACTCCACGTGCGGAATCGCGCGCA
>JGI24721J26819_10007132_pt1 | contig 10684 bp, 9 predicted proteins | sample YelNatPaOPGAMG01_FD_26819 | JGI IMG/M metagenome (IMG submission 26819)
ATAGGAGAGCGTGTCATGACAGATTTTAAACCAAACATTACAAACCCAAATTACACATCGCCAACGGACAATTTTTCTTCTGAGTTTTCCAATCTAAACAGTAAAGAAAAGATCAAAAAGGCCTCCGAGCAATTTGAGGCTTTTTTCTTGGAAGAGATATTAAAAGAAGCTTACAAAAGCTTTTCTGACTCAGAGGATTTTCAAGAAAACACATATCAGGGCATGTTTTTTCAAAACATTGCAGATGTTTTGAGTAAAGCTGGGGGTGTTGGTTTTGGTAAGTTTATAGAAAAAGCAGTAGAACAAGAGATAAAAGACAAACACCAAACAGATTTATTAAACGAGAACGGTGCTAACAAAATAAATGGCAAAGCTTAAAGATTACTACGCTATATTGGGCGTGAAGAAAGATGCCACAGAACAAGAGATAAAAGCGACCTACAGACAATTAGCCAAAGAGTATCACCCAGATGTTAACAAAGATTATGAAGATCTTTTTAAAGAGATAAACGAAGCTTACAGCGTTTTAAGCGACAAAGAAAAAAGGGCTGAGTACGACAACCTTCTTGTAAACCCTGACGAAAACAAGATAAGAAACTTTACCGAGTACATACAAGAGTTTATAAATTCTATATTTAGTGGAGAACGAGAACAAAAAGCAAGAAAAGGAGAGGACATAAAACTAAAGCTTTTCCTGACATTAGAAGAAGCTTATCTTGGAGCTTCCAAAGAAATAGAATACGAAAAATGGATAACTTGTCCAGATTGTGGTGCAAAAGGATATATAGGAGAAGCAGAAAAAGTAAAATGTGAGGCTTGCGAAGGCACTGGCAAGAGAGTAAGCGGCATTTTTTCTTTTCCAAGACCTTGCTCTGTGTGTAGAGGAAGAGGCTATATCATCAAAAACGTATGTAGCACATGTCTTGGAAGAAAAAGAATAGCTAAAAAATCAAAAATCATAGCTCAAATCCCTCCTCAAATCAACGACGGGGATATACTAAAAGTGTTGGATAAAGGTCACGAAGGTTTCAAAGATAAACCACCTGGAGATCTATACCTCAGGGTCTTCATAAAAGACCACGAGATTTACAAAAAAATTGGTAACGATATACACGCCGAGCTTCCCATTAGCTATTCCGATGCTGTGCTGGGCGCCAATATAAAATTTAGATGGTTAGACGGCAAAGATATGGATGTATTTATCCAACCCGGTGCCGAATGTGGTTCTCAAAAAGTAATTCCAGGGCTTGGTTTTCAAAACGGCAACCTCATTTTTCATATTAAAATCCAAATACCAAAACAACTATCTAAAAAACAGCAAAANCTAATAGAAGAACTAAGAAAATTAGACCAAGAAGAAAACAACAAATCTATCTTTGGCATAGTAAAAAGCGTATTNGGTAAGTAAATTTACTTCCAAAGCTCTTTTTCTTTGGATTTTTGGCATTCGTATAAAAAAGCGTATTTCATAAATACATAAAACATACCAGAAAAAGCTATGATAAAACCTTTTATACCTTCTTTATATCCGGCTTTTAATATAAAAAATTTAAAAAAAATCCAAAAGGGGTTTAGGATAAGATTGTAGATATGAAAGGGCTTGTTGTTTTTACACATGATATCGGCACTTGTCTGAGCGTATTTTAATGTTCTTTCAAACTGATCTTTTAAGCTTTTAAAAGAATAGTGGTTTAAATAACCTTTTAGCTCATAATATTTGTTGTGGTTGCATATGACCTTTTCATGAAGATCACCGCTATATTTACAAACATCTTTTTTAAAAACCCTTATAAGCTTTTCATCGTTCCATATATGTTTTAAAAAATCTCCCATATAAAATGTACGTCTTGTTATTATCCCTATCTCATAATCTGATGATAAAAAATCCTTCAAAGAGTTTTTAAGCTCATCCGATAGTTCTTCATCGGCATCTAAGATAAAAACAATATCGTTTTTGGCTTTTGATATACCAAAGTTCTTCTGGGCCGCATAGCCAATCCATTCGTTAAATATAACGTTGGCGCCGTATGATTTTGCAATATCTATGGTTTTGTCTGTAGATCCTGAATCTATTACAAGTATCTCATCTGCTACATCTTTTATGCTTTCTATGGCTCTTTTTATGTTTTTTTCTTCGTTTTTTGTAAGAATTACAAAAGATATTTTACGTCTTTGCATACTCATGAGACCATTGGCCTATAGAACCAGCCCCCATAAACACAATGACGCTATCTTTTAGCTCATCAAGCCTATCAAAAAGCTCTTCTTTTGATGGTATATATATACACTCTTCTTTTGATACTTTGTTTATCATATCTAAAGAAGAAATACCAAACGTGTTTTCCTCAGAAGCCCCATATATATCAAGTAATAATACCTTATCTAAGCTTTTAAAAAGATCTACAAAATCGTCTATAAGATAGTAAGTTCTTGAATATCTATGAGGTTGGAATACCACTACTATATTTTTGTCTTTATATTTTGATTTTAGGGCTTCGTAAACGCTTTTTATCTCCGTTGGATGATGTCCGTAATCATCGTAGATGAGGTTTGTGTTTTTTTCACCTACAAATTCGATCCTTCTTTTAGCGTTTTTAAAGCTTTTAAGAGCATCTCTTATAACAGGTTGTTCTATTTCCATAAGCGTTGAAACGGCTATTGAAGCAAGTGCATTGTAAACGTTGTGGATACCTGGGATTTGAAGCTCTATTGTGTTTAGTTTTATACCTTTGTAAAATACATCAAAACGGGTGTTGTCGCTTTTAAAAACTATATTTTTAGCTTGAAAATCACCAGATTCTATCCCGTAAGTGATTATCTTTTTATGTATTTTTGATAATATAGACCTAACACCGGTATCGTCTATATTTACCACCGATGCTCCGTAAAAAGGTACGTTGTTTATAAACTTTACAAAGGCTTCTTTTATATCTTCATAATCTTTGTAATATCCAATATGCTCTTTGTCTATATTTGTAACTACGTTTATAACAGAGTTTAGTTTCAAAAAAGATCCATCTGACTCATCAGCCTCAGATATCAAAAGNTCGCTTTTTCCCAGTACTGCGTTTGAACCAAAGGTCTGTAAAATACCACCTATTAAAACAGTAGGATCTAGTCCAGCTATATGTGATATATGAGAAATCATGGATGTGGTGGTAGTTTTGCCGTGAGAGCCTGATATGGCTATACCCTCTTTCATTCTAAACAAATCTGCCAACATATCCCCTCTTGATATCACCTGAAGTCCAAGCTCTTTGGCTTTTAAAAGCTCTTCGTTTACATTTGATATAGCAGAAGAATAAACTACTACTTCCTTTCCTATCACATTTTTAGCATCATGTCCTATATAGATGGTGGCTCCTTTTTCTTTTAGCTCCTTTATAACATCGTTTTCTCTAACATCAGAGCCAGATACCTCATAACCCATATCAAGCAGTATCTTAGCGATACCACTCATACCTATACCACCAATACCTATAAAATGAAACTTTCTAAATTTTTCTCTAAACATTTGTTATATTATAGCACCAACATAAAATAAACAATTTTGTATAAAAAATTTTTTATATATAATGATACCTATCATAGAAAGCATTTAGATGTTCTGTTATAATAACCTTAGGTTTAAGGAGATGGCGTTCTCCTTGATGCTCATAAAAGCATCAAAACCGCCTCACATATAAGGCTAATAACGCCTACCTACTCTAAACTTTTGAGGAGGTAAGGTGTATGGTTAGCCCTGTGAGAGTAAAGAAAGTTGTTCTTGGGTGGGAACGATTAAAGGTTCTTTTTATCTTTGCATCATCGTTTAATAGTTTATAAGTTTTATGCTTAATCTGTTTTTCTTAAGCATATTACAGCTTTTGTATGTTTTTGCCCTGGCTCCTTTGGCCGTTGGCATACTTCATGTGTTTGATGAGAGGCTTTCTTCAAGGCGTGGACCTTCTATATTCCAAGAGTATTACAATCTTTTTAAGTTTTTTAGAAAGCAAAGCATTTATCCAAAAACTGCTTCAGGTTTTTTCTCCTACGTTCCTTACATTACTTTTGGAATGTATTTATTTCTGACGCTGGTATTGCCTATAATAACAGCCTTTCCTTTGCTTTTTGGACCTGTGGTAGATTTTGTAGGTGGTGGGTTGGTGTTTGGTGCAGCTTCTACTTTTTTGAAGTTGGCTTCTTTAGACTCCAGAAACAGCTATTCAATACTGGGCACTTCAAGGGCCTCAAGTATAGGTATTTTTACAGAACCCATTATCCTTCTGATATTTATAATGTTTGGTGTCATATCGGGTACCAACAATCCATATGTAATAAACAATATTTTACAAACATCTACCAGTTGGTTTTTCTCTTTGGTACACCTTTTTGTAGGCGTTGCGTTTTTCCTGGTGCTTATAATAGAAACTGGACAGCTTCCCATTGAAAGCCATACGCCCAACGAGTTTGGCTCTATCGATAGTCTTATGAGTTTAGAGTACTCTGGCAGGGAGCTGGCACTTTTAAAGTGGGGAAGCTACATAAAATCTTTTCTTCTAATGAATGTTTTTCTTAACGTATTCACATTGCCGTTTTTTGTACCTATGAAATTTAACATATTGGCTATAGTTCTCTATATGTTTATAAACTTTCTAAAGATTATTTTACTCTTGGCTATCTTTGCTATTATAAACAACATAGTCTCCAAGTACAGATTGTTTAAGATCTTTGATTATATTCTCATAGCTTTTAGCTTTGCATTGATGGCAATGGTGGTATTCTACGTGGTAAACGGAGGCTAATATGGAAAAGGAGATATTTGCGCTGGTGGGTTTTTGGGAGATTATGCTTTCTATTTTTATGCAATGGCAAGCTTATACTATAAGCAATATCAAAACATTTTCTGTACAGTCTTGGATTTTAGGCATCTTTTTGTTGTGGGCTGGGGTTTTTCACGGTTTTATAGCCCTCATTATACTAGCTTTACTGACAATTATAACAAGAGCTATAGCAATGCCTTTGTATTTGGGTAATACTATAAGAAAGCAAATATATAGAGCAAGGGAAAATAAACATAGGATTAGCACAGGTCTTTCTATACTTATATCTTTGCTTTTGGCTGTGTTTGGATACCTTGTATATTATTTGATTTTGGCCGGGCATGGCCAATCTTTGGTTTCTATCCCTATTACCCTTATGCTTCAAGGTGCTTTTTTGATAGTCTCTCGTTCTAACGCTTATTCACAATTAATTGGTTATCTTGTGATGGAAAATTCTATGTTCTTGCTTTCTTTTCTTTTTAGTGAACTGCCTTTTATAATAGAAGCTGGTATTATCTTGGATGTTTTGGGTGTTGTGGTGGTGGCCGGTCTTTTGATGAGGGTAAGGGATGAAGATATAGAAAAAGAGGAGGAGCTTTTAGGATGATATACTTATTGCCTTCCATATCTGCAACGCTTGGTGCTATTTTAAGTTTTAGTCTTTTTAGAAATAAGCACAAAGAGGTATCGGTTTTGGCTAGTTTTTTGGCTTTAATGTTTTCAATTTTTCTATTGTTTGAGCCAGATAGTTTTACCGCATTCTTTTATGTGGATAGCTTATCAAAGATTTTTCTGCTTATGATATCTTGTGTTTATCTTGGTGTAGTTATATTTTCAATAGGATATTTAGAACATTCTCATGGGCATCTTGTAAAATCTTATCAATATTTTTCACTCCTGGATATATTTGTTGGTGTCATGCTTTTTAGTGTGACTTTAAACAATTTTGGTCTTTTTTGGGTTTCCATAGAGGGTACTACTTTTGCCACAGCTTTACTTGTGGCCTCAGAAAATGATATAGCAGCTCTTGAAGCAGCCTGGAGATACATCATGATAGTATCTGTGGGCCTTACAATTGGCCTTGTGGGGACGCTCTTTTTGTACTCATCAGCCCATACGTTATCTATAACAGATCTTTTAAGCCGACAAAATCAAGGTAGTTTGTTTTTCCTTAGCGGTATGTTGCTTGTGGTAGGCTATGGGACAAAGATTGGTATTTTCCCTATGTATACGTGGCTTCCGGATGCCCATGGGAAAGCTCCGGCTCCTATAAGCGCTATATTTAGCGCTGTTTTACTGCCTGTATCTTTGTATCCTTTGATAAGGTTTTTTGAAGTTTATCAAAATCCATCTTTATCAAAATTTGCATTTGTTTTAGGCTTTTTAAGCGTTATGACTGGCAGTATCATGACTTTAAATCAAAGGTTGTATAAAAGGCTATTTGCCTATTCATCTGTTGAAAATATGGGTCTTTCGTTGATAGGTGTAAGTTTGGGCTCTTACGCTTTGGTTGGTACTATCGTTTTGATATTTACTCACGCTTTTGCCAAATCTGGCGTGTTTATGTTAACAGGCAACATGCTTCATGAACTTAAAACAAGAAAGATCGAAGATGTTAAAGGGCTTATTAAGATTATGCCGAAAACTGGTTTATTTTTGTTCTTTGGTGCGCTTGCGGTTACAGGCACACCACCTTTTGCCACATTTTTTGGTGAGCTTTTAATAGTATCAAAAACTATAAACTATTATGGTTGGACTGTAGGAGTTGCTTTATTTTTCTTTTTGGTGTGTGGATTTTTGTTTATAAACTACAGGGTGATAAACATGGTATTTAACGATGAGACAAAACCAGTATCTTCTGCAAAAGAAAGTCCTTTTACCTTTGTACCGGTAATATTTATAACATTGGCTGCGTTTGTGATACTTATAGTTCCTATCTTTTATAGGTTTATTGAGGGAGTTATAAAATGAAAAGGCTTCTTGGTGTAGTAAATATCGATGGCAAAGAGCAGCTTTTTGTAAGCTCTGGAACATTTGTAGGTTTTGTGGATAGCTCTCAAAGTAAAGAATTTAAAGCTTACAATTGGCAAAAAGGTTTAATAAAAGCCAAAGAAACCAAAGATGAGCTTTTTAACTTTAGACTTGGACCTTCGGCTGGGGCATTGTTTGAGTCTGTGGTTTTTAATATATACACTTACGGAGAGAGAATGAAAGAGGTTTATATAGACAATACCTACAAGTCAAGGTTTATAGAAGATAAGATGATAAACAAAGATGTCTTTGAGGCTTTAAAACTGTCAGAACAAATTTGTGCAAGCTTTTCCTTTTCTCATTCTTGTGCGTTTTCAAGGGCTGTGGAAGAGGCATTTGGTATAACACCAGACGATAACACAAAGATTATGAGGCTTATACTTCTTGAGGTGGAGCGTATATTTAACCATATATTTGTTATATCTCGTCTTAGCGGTGCTGCTGCCCAAAAGGTTTTTACAAATCATCTAATATATCTATTTGATGAAATACTTAGTTTAAACAAAACGTTTTTTGGAAGTAGATTTTTAAAAAATATAAACACTATTGGTACAATCAAAGGTATATCTAAAGATAAGATGGAAGAGTTTGTTAAAAAGCTTGATGACATAGTAAAAGAGTTTTCAAAGCTTTATCAGTTTTCTTTAAAAAGCTACAATTATTTAGATAGGTTGCACAACACGGGTATTTTGACAATGGAGGATTTTGAATCTATCAATTTTGATGGGCCAGCTCTTAAAGCCATAGGTGCATCTTTAGATACAAGAGTTTACGAAGAGCTGTTGGAGGGCTTTGATAGCATAGTGCATGAGGGCGGGGATTCTCTTTCAAGGATGATAGTAAGAGCTGAGGAAATCATGCAATCTATGGAACTTATAAAGAAGCTTTTCCAAAAGCTTAAAACATCAAACAACAAAACAAACATTAAAATTGAAAAGGATAATCAAAAAAGAACGGCAATTGGCTTTGCTGAGTCTCCAAGCGGTGCAATTTATTATTATATTGAGCTTTTAGGAGATAAAATTAAATACGTCTATATTTCAACGCCTTCCATGTTTTTGATAAAAGCGATGGAAGCATCTTTGGTGGGCCAAATTTTTACAGATTTTGCTTTTACGATAGACTCTTTTGGAGCCTTTTTCGCAGATGCGGCAAAATAGCGGAGGATAAATTATGTTGCTTTGGCCAATTTACGGACTTTCAAAAAGATACAGCAAAAGATACAAGTTTGACATTCCTTCTAAGCCCAGAAACCCTTTCAGAAGATCTTTGCATGTATTTGTGATTGATGCTGGATCTGATGTAGAACTCCTTTTAGAATTTTACAGCCTTATGTCTCCAAAATACAACATTCACAGGTATGGCATTTTCTTTGTAAATACACCAAGACATGCGGATTTGTTGGTTATCTTATCAAAACCCACAGAGAAAATGCTGCCGATAGTTAAAGAGGCTATAAATCATATGCCAGAGCCTTTTGGAGTACTTCTTATAGAAAATGAAACTTTTGAAAACGGCATTGATATTGGCCTGCCAAACCTTGTGGGACGCTTGAAAGGAAATTTGGAAGCTGAGGAAATATTTAAAAAATTGGTGGAGATAGCCAAAGGGGGTTTGATATGTTAGCATTTGTACTAGCGATAGTTTTTTTTCTTTTGGGAATGGTGTTTTCTTTTAATAGAACAATAAGTTATAGCTTTGGTGTTTTAGGTGCTATATCTGCGGTTGTGCTTGGCTTTGAAGGGTACAAAGATGGATTTTACTATCAATGGGATATATACAACAACTTTAGTTTAGGTATAAACATAGACAAAGTATCATCGTTTTTTATAATCATTGCTTACACATGCTTTGCTTTGATAGCTTTTTACTCTATAGACTTTGGTAAGCTTTTTAAAAAGTCTATGGCTTTTTTGATGAACTTTCTGATGCTTAGTATGCTTATTGTTTTTTGTGCAGCGGATTTTATAAGTTTTCTTATCGCTTTTAAATTGGTAACCATAATCCTTTTTTTCAGCATATTAGAAAGGCCAAACACCCACAAAGAGGGCTATATCTTTGTAGCTTTTTCTGAAGCCTCTTACGCTCTTTTGTTTGTGGGTTTTGCTGTAGTAATAGCTTCAAACGGTTTGTTTTTGTTTAAAGCTGGATACAACAACGCTTTATTTGCGGTTTTTACGTTTTTGGGATTTGTTGTGAAAATGGACGGAGTTCCAACCCATGTATGGGTTCCTTTGGTTTATCCTAAAGCCCCTTCAAACATAGCCGCCATTCTTTCTGTTCCATTAACACTTATAGGAGCCTACGGTGTATTTAGGGTATTGGCTCTAAGCGATAATTATTCTTATGTATTGGGGATTTTGGCAATAATAATAGGTTCTATAAGTGCTTTTTGGGGTGCTTTACAGGCGGCCAGAGAAACTCATTTAAAAACACTACCGGCTTATTCTACTATAGAAAACAACGGTATGATACTAACAGCCGTTGGCCTGAGCGCACTTGCGAAATACAGCCATTTAACGGTGCTGTCAAAATTTTCTTACCTTACAGCGCTCATCATCATAATAGCTCATTCTTTATCAAAAACCACGATGTTTTTAACCATTGGGCATGCAAAAGAGATGCTTGGAAGAGATTCCATAGATGATGTAAGGGGTATTTTAAAGCACATTAGCAAACCCGCNGGTATAGGTTTACTTATATCCGGTTTATCTTTTAGTGCNGTGCCTCCGTTGGTGGGTTTTGNAGCAGAGTGGATGCTTCTTGAAAGCTTGTTTCAATCTTACAAGTTTTCTGATTTTCTATTGAAGTTTATAATCACTTTTGCCGGTATTTTGATAGCTCTTGCGATGGGACTTAGTTCTTTTAGTATGAAAAAGCTTGTGGGATTTTCTGATCTTGGTGAACTAAACTTCGAACTAAAAAGGTTTAAAGATTTTACAATGAAATGGGCAGAAAATATACTTAGTTTTCTTATTATAACAAGCGGTGTTTTATCGTTTTTAATAATAAAATATCTTGGATACGAAGAGTTCTTGGATGGGCTTTTGGGTGTCCCTAAACCTACGCTTGTTGTCTCAAGTAGACCGATATTTGGTGTTATATCGCCTTTCATGTTTTTTATCGTGGTAGGATTTTTCTTGATAAGTTTGTTGATCATACTAAAAGCCAAAAACAAAAATGTAAAAACTACCATACCTTGGGTTGGAGGTTTAGCTTTGAAAGAAAACGAGGTTTACAATACCAGAGGCTATTCTTTTATAGTGGAGTATGTGTTAAGAGGCATATATAGAACGAAAGAACTAAGAACCAGTGTCGAAACCTACGATATATCAAACGCTATATACGATTTCTTGGTACGCTTTTTCAAACGACTAAGCGCTATTGTGTCAAACATAATTATGAATGGTTATTTACATTATTACATTCTTTATATCATAGCTATATTTGTCATAGCACTGATTGTTTTTAAACTTTGATTAATTGAGTAAGATCATTGAACTTATTTATGTGATTTTGTATAATGTTAGCCAAGGAGATGGCGTTCTCCTTGATGCTCATAAAAGCATTAAAACCGCCTCACATATAAGGCTGATAACGCCTACCTACTCTATATTTTGAGGAGGTGATATGAACTACTTAGTGGTTCTTGTAGGTGGTGGTGTAGGCGCTTTGGTGAGGTATTTAGTCTCTGTTTTTATTCAGAAGTTTGTGCCCAACTTTCCTCTTGGTACAATGGTGATAAATACAACGGGAGCGTTTTTAATAGGGTTTTTAAGCATATACCTAGCTGAGGTGATAGATGCTCCTCCAAACATAAGACTTCTTCTTATAACAGGCTTTCTTGGTGG
>JGI24721J26819_10007139_pt1 | contig 10680 bp, 6 predicted proteins | sample YelNatPaOPGAMG01_FD_26819 | JGI IMG/M metagenome (IMG submission 26819)
ACAGGAAAACTATCCTCAACAGCCAGACCATTAGATTTTACTCGAGCTGCAGCTTCTTCAGGAAAATAAACAGGAATTTCGCGGCTATATTGAAAAATCATCTTATCTTTCTGCCTCAGACTGACATTCAGGGTAAAATTACAGAAATATTGATTCTTGGGTTCATAAAAATCGACCGAGATGGATTTAGGAGCTATAATGAAGTGAACAAATTCCAGTCCAGTATCTGGATCAGGAATAACTTCTGCTGAGCCATCACTGTCTATGAAATTAGTCAGATATTCAGTAGAAACCACTCCGACATAATTCAGAAAATGCGTGGCGTAAGAAGGGTTAATATCTTTTTTGGGAGATTCTAAAATCTTGGCCATAATAAAAGCATTACGGGGAGAAGGCTGATAAAAGGTCGGACCGTATTCACCAGGCACATAGGTAATGGCCGGTGCTGCCAGCGTCGGGGCTATCTTCCGGATCGTCTCATAAATAGTCTCATAATCAGTCGGGTCTATATCCCGCTTATTTTCCAGAAGGCTGGCCGGTCCATCAGCCAGTGGATCATACAGCTTGAATTCTCCGACCCCTGATTTTTGGAAAAAAATTAATTCAAAGTGAACTGGAAGTCCCTTACTTACATCGCCATAGTAAGTCCAGATCTGGCAGGGAACAATTCCCGTCTTCCCTTCCAGCCTTTCGATGCTAACTGGCGGGCCGAGAATCATATAAATTCTCCCCATATCAGTCTGCCAGCCTTCCCGTGATGTTCCGCGGTGGAAAAAAGTATTGACATATTCAAAGCGCTTAATAATCTCATCTTTATATTCGTTCTCAGGTGTCCCTGGAGTTGGATCTCTCATCTTCCAGAATGTTTCAATGAAAGCGTCCCTGTCCTGATCTCTGGTGAGCTTTAAAAAAACATCTCTTTCCTGATCAGTAATAATATAGGCAACCAGCTTCAACCAATCCTGATATTTCTTAGGCAAATCTTTCTCTTTTACCTGAGCCCCCGAATATAAAAACAGGCTCAAAACAAAAAATCCAATTAGCAATAGGATTAAAAACCTTCTTTCCTGGCTCATGCCTTTACTTCTCCAGATATTATAACTCTCTCCACAGCGAGGAAGTTGCCCGAAGCTGGATTCAAACTTAATCCACTAAATTTTGGTTTTTAAAAATTCAATGAAATTTTTAACCTGGACCGACCTTTCCGACTCGGAATCGTATTTAAGATAATTTTGAAAGGTGGTCAGAGCATCTTTATAGTTCCCCAAGGTCAATTGGGTCAATCCTAATTGATATATTGCATCAGTAAAATCAGGCTGAATTTCTACCGCCTTCTGATAGTACTTTAAGGCCTGATCATGGCGGGAATGGTTAAAATAAATGGTTCCGATATTGTACAAAACCACCGGGTCATCAATTTTAGCTATATCCAGCTTGCTGTACCATTCCATCGCCTTATCAATATCTTTTTTATTGACATAAGCATTGCCCAGAGCAATTAAAGCTGGAACGAACTGGGGATTTTTGTCAATCACTTTCTGATAGTAAGCAATAGCCTGATCATAATCTTCTTTCTTGAAATAACAATTACCGATGCTGTAATTGATAACATAGGCATCAGGATACTTGCTAATCATATCCTGATACACAGCCAGGGCTTCATCTATATTGCCCTTATCAAAAAGGGCGTTCCCTTTTTCCAGTTCATCAAGGAGTTCTTTGCTCAAGACAAGGCCTTCCAGCTTTTTCATTTTCGTTTCTATTACCGGCGCCTTAAGCTGACCTTCAGAAACCTGAATGCTGATTTTCTTTGGCTCATAACCAGTTTTATTAAAATCTATGTACCAGGTACCACCTCTAATCATATTGGCTGACCATTCCCCCTTATCATCTGTCTTGGTTTCAAAACCAGAATCAGAAGAAACGTGATAAAGTTTTACTCTGACCTGAGCCAGGGGCTGGCCCTGTTCATCTGTGACCACTCCCCTGATTCTGGCGCGGCCAGCGTAAGCTTGAGGAAAAGCCACCGAGCTCAGGAGCAGGATTACTACAACGAACAATCCCAGCCTGAATATAAAAAAATCATTTTTTTTATTCATAAAAACCTCCCGTAGATAAATTAAAAGCGCTTATCAACAAACCTCACTTCAAAAAAATATTATATCATTTACCTTGATTTATTTCATTCAAAAGCTTAAAAATTGGTTTCACCTACGAAGCAACCTGGTAACATAAAAAGACTAATAAAAAGGCAAATCGGGCTTCCCTTTCTAAAATTATTCTGAATTTTAAATTTTCTGATTTTGCTTTCAATAATAAAAACCCCTCCGGCTCATAACTTTGGTTCCGGGTTTAATAGTTCTAACCTTAATCTGGACAAACTCACCNGTTNCCGTGGTAATTTCTTTGGGATAAAAGAGAAGATAATAATTTTCAGAAAAGGCATCAGCCTTTTGGAAAAGTGTAAGTAAATTTTTACCAGTAGCTACTGAGCCGCCGGTAGCTTCGGCTATAGACGAATACAACTTGAAAACATCTTCTGATTGTTCCCTCATTACCAANCCGCCCCATTTTTCGGGGATACGTTCAACAAAAAGGAAATGAACTTCAGCTCCAGAATCACAAAAAGCTTTAATTATTTTATCCTGATCCAATCTTAGCTCATGATGATAGACCTGAAAAAGATCTTGAAGATCACTCAGTATCTGTTGGTTATCCTGGTTATTAGAAATTAAAGTGGTCAACATAGCTGAACTGATTTCTGGTCTGAATTCTTGCTGATAAACAAAATAAATAACTTTTTCTCCCTTTATTTTCTTAAGCAGGCTGGCAAAGCTAAGCAGTTTATCTTCATCCACCATTCTTAAAGATTCCAGCTTCTGTAAGGAATCTCGATACTGGGAAAGCAGCCTTTCCAGCCCAAATAAAGATATCGAAGTGTCAGTCTGTTCATCGCCTCCAGCTACTGGATTTAATCCCTCGATTCCCTGAACAAATCTCTTCAAATCCCGGANTATACTCTGGTATAAGGAGTTTCCTTGGTTTATATCCTTCTTTAGAATGTCATTCATTTGTCTGGCAGCTATCTCCGGAGTATTGGAAGACAAAAGACTGGGGTTAAGACGGTAATTACCCATCGGAGTCTGGGCCTGGACCTGATCCCCAGGCGAAAATGATCTGGAAAAAAAATAATTTAGAGCATCAAGTAGTTGAGGCTGATAATCATACATCTGAAAAAGCAAAAAATAGCTGCGGTTGATTTCGGGCAACTCAGCTATTGTTCCTTCCTGTGTGACGAGATCCCTCCGGTGAAATTCCAATAATCCTTCTAATTTTTGTGGTTGACCATTTTCCAGCAATTCAAATTCAGACAGCGGTAGCCCACTCAAAAAATTATTATTTTCAAAAACTCTGACCAAAAGATAATTTTGGCTGGACGCTTTTTCCTGCGAATTGACCCCCACACTAAAGATCCCGGAAATTGATAATATGGCTAGTGCGCAGGCTAAAATCTTTTCATTGCAGCTCATTTTAACCCTCCCCAAATTTCGCTCCATTCTTTATTTATTCTATTTTGCTTATTCAATTCAAATCAAACTTAATAACCGCTTTTACCGCCTTTTTACCTCTCCTGCCACTCAAACTTTGATAAAAAATTTTAAGCTTCATCTCTGATCACAAAAATTCAACGGCATTTTTCAATCAAAGCCTCAAGCTCTGCTCTTTCCTTGGCAGACAGCGAACCACCATAAAGCTGCTTGTATTTATTCAAAAGGACAAGAGCCTGGTCTTTTTTCCCGGTATCCAGATAAGCCACAGCCAGATTATAAAGGGCATAACGATGTTCAGGTACAATAGATATAGTCTTATTCCAATTGACAATGGCTTCTTCCAGATTTCCCTTAATCCGATAAACTGCTCCTAAACCGTTATAAGCCTCGGCATGCTGCGGATCAACTTCAATAGCTTTTTTAAAGTGGACTTCGGCTTTATCTAACAGCTGGCGGTCGCGATTCTTTAAAGCAAGAGACATTTCCGAAGTTGCCAGGTTAGTCAGAACTACGGCATAGGTCGGATCAAGCGCCAGAGCTTTCTCATAAACTTCTATAGCCTTCTCCGGTTGTCCACTTTTCCAGTAAGCCACTCCTAAATAATTCCAGAGATCAGGATCCCAGTCCACCAGAGTCAGGGCTTTATTTAGAGCCTGAATGGCCTGTTCATAAATACCCTCTTCAATAAAAACCAGGCCATATTCCATCCACAATTTGTAGTTTCGAGGATTGGCTTCAGTGCCGGCCTTAAGTATTTTTTCTGCTTCAGTTAGGTTGTTATTCTTCTCATAGATAGTAACCAGAAAGAGATATGGATTATCAAATTCAGGGCGCTTAGTTATCAGGTCCTTTAATAGTCTGACGCTTTCATTCGCTTTTCCCTGAAAATATAGTTCCTGGGCTATTTCAAATTGATGGTTAAAAGGGAGCAGCGTTTTAAGGTCATCTTCAGGCCCAAAACTTTTTTTCTCTGGAGGCTGATAACCACCCACATAACCCAGGCTCTGCAGTTTTTCTCTCGTGGCAGCATCAGGATGATAGCTGGCCTCAAGTTTAAAAGAAGATTCCTTTCTAATCAGTTCATTCAATTCTTCTTTTTCTCGACTGATGCTGGCTGTAGCCAGGTTTTTATTTTCCTGAAAATCATTTTTCAAATCATAAAGTTCAGGGATAGGAGAATCAATGAACTTCTTGCCGCCTTCAATAAAACCGCGAAGGGGAGCCCAACCACGCCGGTAATAAGCATAAAGTGATTCAAAATAAATTTTCCTGGGCGGCAAAGTTTTTCCCTTAATGACCGGGAGCAAAGATTGTCCTTCTAAATATTTCGGTGACTTTAATCCCAGCAGATCACAGACCGTGGGGAATATATCTATATGACAGACGTTTTCAGCAATTCGGGCTGGCTTAAGCCCGGGTGCGGTGATAATCAATGGCACCCATAGAGTCGAATTATAGACAAAATAGCCATGAGTAGTTTCTCCATGCTCTCCCAACGATTGGCCATGATCACCAGTTAAAACAATCACTGTTGAGCCAAGCTGACCGTTTTTTCCAGATAGTCAAAAAGAGGAGCCAGCGAAGCATCCACATAAGCCACCTCACCGCTATAAGGGTCATCTTTAAATTTGGTAGCAAACGGCTCCGGGGGCTCATAAGGTTGATGAGGATCAAAACAATGAATCCAGGCGAACCAGGGCTGGCTCTGATTTTTAAGCCAGTTAAGGGCACTTCCCACCACGCTTCCGCCTTTCTTTCTGCAAATTTAAAATCCAGACCTGTTCCTGCTCCATAACTCTGGTCATAAACATCGAAACCCTTATTCAAGCCGAACCTGGAATCAAGAGGAAAGGCTCCAATGAAAGCCCCACAACTATATCCATTATCCTTCAGATAAGTGGCTAAGTTGGGAAGCGATGGCGGAACTTTAAAAAAGCCATTATCATGAACTCCATGCCTTAACGGAGTCAAACCCAGCAGAATATTGGCGTGGGAAGGTAAAGTGAGGGGATTATGAGCAAAAGCTCTGGTAAAGACCACCCCCTTCTCTGCAAGTTTATCAATATTAGGAGTTTTTAGATGAGAAGCATCATAGCAGCTTAGACGGTCAGGTCTTAAGGTGTCAATGGTTATCAAAAGCAAATTATAGCGATTAGCCGCTGCCGCCAGTGCCCGAGAAAACGGCATAAAGAATACAACTAAAATCAAAAAAAGAATAAAAACTTTTATTTTCAATTGAGCTCCTTTAAAAGTGGCTACAACCTTTATATTATGGCTCTAACTAAATTCATCAATCAGATCGCTCACCCAAAAAATTATTTTATCATAAAATTTATATTGAATTCATTTTTACTCTTCATAATATGACTCTTGATACCTTCTCTTATTTATACGACGCCAGGGATAGAATTGTTTCAGATGTTATAAATTGTTTTTAAAAGTCATCTTCAAAATCAATATCATAATCTCCTTTCGAGGAATCAAGCTAATTTAAATAAAATAAATAAGAAAAGATTCCTTCCTGAAAATAAAAAAGGCCCCTCTCCCTATGTGGGAGAGGGGCCTTTGTCTCGACTACCGGATTTAGAACTGGAAGCGGACTCCGAGCCTCATAATAAACGGGTTGAGGTATTCATTGATTCTGTAGTTATTAGCATACTTTTTAAACAACATACTGCCATCTTTGTTGATATAAAGCGTGCCTTCATTCTTGTCATATCGTCTGTTGATGATAGCTTTATTAAGCACATTAAATCCATCAGCCATCAGGTAAATTCTGCCAGTATCACCGAGTCTGATTTCTTTTTCCAACCTGAGGTTGAGCTGGTAGAAAACAGGTAGAGTGTCAGAACCGAATTTATCAAGGTAGACCTGGACAGATCTGTTATAGCTATTCGGCCATCTATAATCAGTGATGGTCATATAGTGAGGAATAACATAACCCTGACGGGCGTTAAAGGTGAAGGAAACATCGAAGCCATAAGGCAGCTGATAGAGACCTTCCAGCTTGACCATCCAGTGAGAGAAAACATAGGCATTGATTTTACCTGAAGCGCCTCCAATATAAGGGGCATAAAGTTGATCCTGCAGAGCCCAGAGGTTGGTTGGGTTCTGGTAACCATCAACATAGTGCTGTCTCTGATCCATATAAGAAACAGAACCATCCAGCATCCACTTATCAGAAAGTCTCTTGTTGAACAGCAGATCAATACCCCAGTAAGTATTATAGTTACCGTTAAGAGTGTGATAGTAATAAGGAGTATAAGCATAACCCTGGGTCATTAAATAATAGGGTTTGCCAGCAGCCGGCACCAAGATTCACCCCGGAAGCTCCAGGAACATTGCTGAGATCCGTGGGAATTGTTCCAGCCTGAGAATAAACATGGAAATCCTGAATCACACTCTGCCCGTTAATGCGATAATCTCCATAGGGACCATTGGTATAATAGGGAACATCCCAGCTGAAGTGATTATATTTTCTGTAAACAAAATTGAGACCAACACTCAGGTTCTTTCTTAACTCGTGCTCGACCGTAGCCAGAAGTTCATAAGTCCGGCGGGAAGTGGCCTTGTTGTTGACAAAATAACGAGAAGGTCCAGGAGTAGTGCTTCCTGGAGTAAATCCACCCCACATATAACCGTTAAGCAGATTAATGGCATCCGGATTAACAGCTCCATTTACAATAAAAGGAATGGGCGCGTAGGTNNTGGGGTCATTCCACAAAAGCTCTCCCGCCTGCATCTTATTGTCAGCCGGGTTCCCATTATAGCCATCCAGCCACCAGAAATTAAGCCAGCAACCGGCCGCACCATATGGGTTAAATAGATAGTTGGCAGAACCTGTACCCATAAAGTCGCCATATATCGAGCCGCTCAGCTTTAAGACGGTTTTGCCCGTTCCAAAAATATCATAGGTTATACCAACACGGGGAGACCAAAAATCCCAGCGATAATTGGGCTTTATATTGGGAACGATCATTCCAGGCATAAAAGCTTAATGGCAGCTTTGACATCAGGCTCGGCATATTGAGTCCATACAGGATTATCATTTACAGTATAGTAAGTGCTGGAATTAATCTTTGGTTGCTGCCGGTCGAAACGAACGCCAAGAAGAACAGTTAACCTTCCTTTGGTAATAGTGTCCTGCAAGAAACCAGTGTACTGGGTTACACCCCAGTCCAGATTATAAGCGCTGTAAACTGCCATTTCCCTCATTCCAGGAGTAAAACCTGGATTGCCTGTGCCCTCCCAATCAACATCCGTCCAGTTGAGGTCATACATCATATAAAGGTTGCCAGGAGCAGCCGAATCAGTAGTAACTCTTCTCGTAGAATATTCAACTCCAAACTTTATTTCATGGCTCATACCCAGGAAATTATCATTGTAATACTGACCATGAAGGTCACCATCATACATAGGCCTTTTGGTGATGTAATACCAGTTATCATAAGTGACATCATTGGTAGCATCATACATAACAAGATGATTCATATTTGGATCACTGTGGGGAATTAAAGAAAAAGAGGAATTCATATAAGCAAACTTCCCTGATAGCAGCAGATTGTTGCCAAACATCTGCTCGTCCTGAATTTTTATAATAGGTGAACCCCAGTGGAAAGGACAACCCTGGTCATAACCTTCAGGAAAAGACTGGCTGGCTGAACGCCCGATGAACTTTTTCTGACCTGATGTCAGTAAAGCCTCAAATCTGTTGTTCTTAATTGGCTGAAGATTAATTTTGAAATTGTAATCTTCGAGCAGTGGCTTCAATGGAGTACCATTAATGGCTACTTCATTAATATCCTGAACACCATAGGACATCCAGAACCAGGCTCTATCACGGACCAGCGGACCTCCAAGGCTGAATCCATAATCTTTAATCTGATTGATCTTGTTATAGGTCTTGCCAGTATATTTAGCCTGGAAATAATTGTCAGTCAGGTAGAAACGACCGGTAAGGCTAACTTTATTACCACCGCGCCGGGTAACCATGTTCAGGCCAACACCACCAGTCTGAACCGTAACATCAGCACCTCCCACCACCACGTTCATTTCTTCAAAAGAGTCAAAATCCCAGTAAATAGGGGAAGCACCAATAGCTGCCGGATCAGTCACCACCACACCATCCAGAGCCCAGACATTATTAGCACCGCCGCTAACATCACCCCGAGCATAATAACTGGCCTGTTGCCCTGACTCATTTCCTCCGACATTTTCTCTATCCATAATAATTGATGGAGCCATGGCCATAACATTCCAGGGATCTCTGGCTGAGGGCAGCGACTGCAGGATTTCCTGAGTGACGTTCTTGCCTACCGTGGTCTTTTTAGTATCAACCATGGGAGTTACGGCTGTAACCGTAACCTGCTCTTCCAGAACGCCCTGTTCCATAGTGATGGTAATATTAGTGTTACCGCCAATGACTACAATAATCCCACTCTCAGTTTTGGTTTTAAAACCGGCAATCTCAGCTTTAATCTGATAGTCTTTGGCCGGAGGAAGAGATACAAATCTAAAAACACCCTGAGCATCGGTCACAGTACTCTGAGTAGGGAAAGTTGCGCTGGTCAGAGTAACAGTGACCCCGGGAAGAGGATTGCCTTCTGTGTCCACTACTTTGCCATAGATGTTCCCGGTACGAACCTGGGCCATCATAGACACAGAAAGCAGCAAGATCAGAACAGGTAACCATATTTTTCTCACTTTTTACCTCCTCTTAGAATCGATTACCTTTTTCTTCGGGTAATCTTTTACTCTTGCCCTGGTGTAAATCTTTTACACCACCCAATAAAAATTAAAGGTGATATCTTCTTCTTGCTATTATCACCTCCTTTCTCTAAATTCTATAATGCCAATAACCTCTTCTTTCCACCTTTTAATCATTGCAAATTGTATGCCAAGCTCCAGAAAACCGGGAATAAAATAAAAGATAAATTTTAGACTTTTTAATTTCTTTATTTTCAACAAATTAGGAATCGATGATTAATTATTAAAAGGCTTTAAAAGGTTAATTCCGGCGGTTTGGGCTAAATTAAATCCAAGCAATTGGATTTTATTCAATATTTTGAATTCACTTTTTCAAATATTCCAGAAGCTGTTTGGCCAGAGCTGCCTTTTCATCCTGTGGTGCTAATTGAATAAATTTTTTTAGGCTTTCAATAGCTTCTTTAGTTTTATTTTGACTTATATAAAGAGAGCCAAGCTGAAAATAAGCTTCAGCATAATCGGGCTTTAGCTCAATCGTCTTTTGAAATTGGCTAAAGGCTTCTTCACTCTGGCCCAAATTTACCAGGCACACCCCAAAGTTATAATGGCCATCAGGATCAGATGGGCTAATGGTCACTGCCTTTTTATAATATTCGGCCGCAGCAGCAAAATCGCCTTCCCTTGCCAGTATTTCTCCCATCTCTTTATTAGCGCTAAAACTATCCGGATTTAACTCAACTGCTTTTTTAAAAGCGGTTTTGGCTTCATCAGTTTTATTTAGCTTTTTCAGGGCCAAACCAAGATTAAAATAATAAGCCCAGTTGTCAGGGTTAAGTTTTATAGCTTCCTCAAAGCCAGCCACTGCTTCCTGANAATTCTGTTTGTTATAAAGATTCGTGGCATTGGCAAAAGCCTTATCTGCTGCCGATAGACTTTTCATCGCTACCTGATCGGCAGTTTCTAATTTAATCTCCAGATTGGTATCAGAAGCAATTTCTATATGAATCTCCTGGGCCTTNGTAACAAAACCTTCTTTTTTAAAAACTANCTGATAATATCCCGGCTGAATTCCAATCTGGGCAAACTTTCCGTCTTTCCCGGTAGTAGTTTCATATCGCTGAGATACCGTCCTGACCGAAATAATGCTTACCGCTACTTTTTCCAGAGGATTGCCCTGTGAATCAGTAACTATACCGCGGACCTTACCCTGAACCTGAGCCTGTCCCCAAGAAAAGGCCAGAATAAAAATAAAAGCCCCAAAAAAGAAAAATTTTATGCTTTTTCTCCAGTTCATCCTTATCTCCTTTTTAATTATTGATTTGCTCCTTAGCCTTCCCCAGAATTTATTTTTTTGTTATTTTTTTATTCTTCAATTTTTCCCTCAATTTTACTTTTGTTCGCCTTTTTACTACTGCTTGCCTCT
>JGI24721J26819_10007147_pt1 | contig 10670 bp, 10 predicted proteins | sample YelNatPaOPGAMG01_FD_26819 | JGI IMG/M metagenome (IMG submission 26819)
TGTTCCCATAAAAGAAATTAAATAAAATATGTTCATCTATGAGCAAACCAAAAAATAAAAAAGCAAATGCATTGTCGTCAATCATTTGTAGCCTTATTTTTTTACCATAAAAAAGTTTAGCGTCAACAAAATCGCTATTTTTATATTTAATTTTTTTCAAACCATAGGGTAGATATATATGCGGAGTAAAAAATAACTTACCAATTTTACGCCCAAAACCAGGGCCAACAAATTTAAGAAATATTCTTAGTCGCTTAAAAGTATTATCTAATTTTTCTAAAAATCCTTTGCGTTTTTGCTCTATGTCCATAAATTTATTTTTGATTAAATAGAACCCCAATACCAGCCCATCCTTGATTTTTGTTATTTATCAACTCTCTGTTTTGATAATCCAATTTTATTTCTTCCCAAAAATTATGGACAAAACATTCTGTTTCTGGCGGGTGTATCGCCACATCGTGAAAAGTAATTATTCCACCATTACGAACCAAAGAATTATACATTTCAAAATCTTTTTTAACTCCTTCATAAGAATGATCGCCATCAATAAAAAGAAAATCCACCTGTCGTCCGGCAAGAATTTTCTTTACTTTTTCGAGCGTTTCGGGTAGGTGTGAATCTTCGCGCAAAAGATGCAAATCCTGTCCATTTTTAGCAAATGCCCGATAGAGAGGCATTTTCCAATCCGGATACCCTCCACCAAACTTCCCTTCTGGTAAGTCAATACTAATAATCGTTGCGTCATCAACCGCTAATTTAGAAAAACAAAAAAGTGTTCCGCCATTAGCCGTGCCAATTTCCATTATAACCTTTGGCTTTACTTTCTGAAAAATGTCTAGTAATTGTAGAAACTCCTCCTTTATCTGTATTGGCGCAAAGGCATTAAAAAATTTTTTAGAAATGAAATCAAAAACTTCTTCTGGTTTTTCGGAAGAAAACTGTGAAAGTCGTCGCGCGCAGGATTTTTTATTGATCGAAAGATAAATTGATCTAAATACCACTTTGGTTTGTCCTAAAAGTATCTCAATAAAAGCCCTCACTCCTTTGTGCCTCAAAATATTCCAACCCTTTTTTATCTTTTTTATAACTTTTTTCATATTTCCTCATTATAACTATTATTACTATTAAAATCTATATAATTTCTGATAAATCTCAAAAAATAAATTTGCCCTTTGGCTGAAGATAAGTAATAATAAAATCAATGTCTTACGAAAATGAAGAAAATTTTAAAGAAACTGCCGGCCATATTATTGACGGTATTTGGTATCCACGAGTCACTAAGATTTTAGACATCAAAGCCAAGCCGGCTTTATATCGTTTTTACGGAGAAGCTGCTTCCTATGATGCTGCTAAAACAGTAGCGCAAAAATCGGCTGAGGAAGGAACAAAAATCCATGAAGTTATTGAGTCGCTGTTAATGGACGAAAACCCAGAGATAACACCGGAAGTCAAACCGGCAGTCACCGCTTTTTTAAAATTCTTAAAAGATAATAATTTAAAAATCATTACTAGCCGGGAAAATGTTGAAAGGCCAATCGTTAATTACAAAGAACGCTATGCCGGAACTGCCGATGCTTTAGTAAAAATTGGCAATAAGTTCGGAATTTTAGATATTAAAACTTCCGCTGGAATTTACCGAGAATACGACTTGCAAACCTCCGCTTATTTAGGAGCTTTAAAAGATGAATTTGAAAGTTTAGAAACGCGATGGATTTTGAGAATAGATCAGGCAAGAGTTTGCTTAAAATGTGGTTCAATTTTAAGAACTAAAGGCGGAAGAGATAAAATTTACTTGAAGCCGGGCGCCAAAAACTGCCAACATGAATGGTCAGAAATTAAGGGAATTGTTGAGCTTTCTGAAAGGCCAAATTGGGAAAAAGATTATGAGGCTTTTCTAGCTGCTAAAAAACTTTGGGAATGGGAAAATGAACCAATACTTAAAAAAATCGGTTATCTAAAAAAAGACAGTTCTATTTTTGACTTTGATTTTTAAATTAGAACTTAAGAAAAAATACCTTTAATTAAATTAATCACCCAAACAATTAAACCAATAACCACTTGAACTAGCCAAACAAGAAATCCCCAAATAACGCTCAAAAAATGAGAAATNCTTATNCCNGTCAAATTATTAAATTCTTTATCTAGCCAAAGAAAAAATTGCTTAATCTGNCTTATAGTTTGCGAACTTGGTTGATTAACTTGAGAAGTATTTTTAATAGAGTTGGAAATATTTTGAACCGTTGGAGAAAGAGAATTTATTATCTGCTGACTATTANGTAATCCCGAAGGAGTATTAACCTGAGCTAACGATATTATCGGAGTAAAGCCTATGATTGCTAAAATCGCCCAGGCTTTTATTTTCATATTAAAATTATATCATAAAATGCCAAAAAGTTAAGGAGTAGGGCTAAGGAGTAGAAAGATAGCTTAAAGGATTAAGATCGCCACCGTAAGGCATTAAGCCACAGCTCTTACTTGGTCCCATATAGAAAGTTGGTTCAGCATAAACTCCAAAATGAACATGAGGACCGGTAGCATAACCAGTTCTTCCGGAATAACCAATTAATTGACCTCTTTTAACAAATTCACCTTTAGTAACCACCGAAACCGATAAATGAGCATAAAGAGTAGTTAAATTATTAGTTCCATTAATAACTATAAATTTTCCGTACCCTTCGTGATAACAATATAAATCCTGATTTTCAGAGGCGATAACCGTTCCGTCTTGGGCCGCTAAAACTGGCGTGCCAATAGGAACAGCTATATCAATGCCGGGATGCCATTTGCTGTGATAAGCCGTTTGGGCAAAATGAGTTGCGCCATATCCTTGAGTAATAATTCCATGGACTGGCCAGCCTAAAACATCCGGTCCCGGAGCGGGNAAAAGACTGGGNTCTATTTTGGTTCTTAAAATAGAATCGATGGCTTCAACTTCATTACTTATTTCGGCTTGCTTTTTTTGTAGTTGATCCATTAAATTAGCGTAAACGCTTTCTTGGTTTTTAGTGATAGCTAAAAGGTTTTGTTTTTCAGCATTTTGCTGAGCAATAATTTGAGCGCGGTATTTTAGATTTTCACTTTCTAATTGAAGATTTTGCTGATTTTGGTTGAGAGCATCTATTTTGCTATTTAGAGAATCACTTAATGAAGAAAGATTAGCAACATCAGTTTTCAAGCTATAATCTAAATCTTTTAGATTCTGAATTTCAGAAACAACATCTGATATGTTGGAACTTTTTAAAAGAATGACTAGCAAGCTATCATTTCCTTGATGTTGCAATTTTTTGAATATATCTATAATAGCTTGCTTTTTTAAGGCTATAGAGTTTTGGATATCATCAATATCATACTTAGTAGATTGAATTTCTAAATTTATTTTTTGAATGCTAATCTGGTCGGCTTGAAGCTCTAATTTCAGAGCATTAATTTGATAATTGTAATTATTAATTTGATTTTTAAGAGTCTGGCCAGCGCTTTGGGTTATCATTAATTGCTGATTAACAGCCTCTATTTGTTGATTTATTTGTTCTAATTCTTGATTTTTACTTTGAAGCTGAGCTTGCAAAGCGCTAATATTGGCAGCAGCTGTTGAAGATGAGGTAGTTGAAATTTGAAAATTTGGATTAAATTCTAAGGTTGTGGTTTGAGCAACAGCAAGATTAAAATTAGAAATAAAAAATTGGCTAATTAAAAAAATAATCAAAACAAAAATCCTCGCCCTCTGATTACATCTTTTCATATTAAAACTTCGCAATAGCGATTTTTAATCTCCTTAAGGATTCATCTTTACCTAAAATTTCAGCNATTTCAAGNGGTGGNGGAGANGATGGTAGTCCACTTAAGGCAACCCTAAGAGGCCATAAAACCCTGCCATTTCCCTCTTCTATTATTAAAGGTTTTAATTCTAGAGATAAATTTTTCATATTAAATTTATCTGAGTCAACTGAAGACATAATAGTCAAAATTTTTTCTAAGACTATTTTTGTTTTTTCTAAATCAGTATTTTTCCAAACCAATAATTCTTTCTGGTANGCTGGTAGTTCAAAAAAGAAACNNCTCAGTTTAAAAAAATCATTTAAAGTTTCCATCCTTGGCAATTCAATTGAAATAATTTTTTTAGCAAAATTAATATCTATTTTTCTAGCAATTAATTCCGGCTTTAGATAGTCTAAAATTTTATCAACTCCCATTTTCTTTAAATAATAAGCGTTAAAATGATTAAGTTTTTGAATATCAAAAACAGCTCCGGTTTTTTGGATTCTTTTAATATCAAATTTTTCTATTAATTCTCCTAGAGAAAAAATTTCTCTATCTCCTTTCTCGTGCCATCCCAAAAGAGCTAAAAAGTTAATCAATGCTTCAGGCAAATAACCTTGTTCCTTATAATCCAAAAAAGATGTCTCCATATATCTTTTCGACATCTTACTTCTATCTGGAGAAAGAATTAAAGGCAAATGAGCGTAAATCGGAGGCTTAAAACCTAAAGCATTAGCAATAGCAATTTGTTTGGGAGTATTAGATAAATGGTCTTCGCCACGAATAACATGAGTTATTTTCATCTCATAATCNTCGACAACAACAGCAAAGTTATATAAAGGTTCTTCTAGGTTTTTAGCAATAACAATGTCGCCAAAAAGCGAAGCATCGAACTCAACCTTCCCTTTTATTAAATCCTCAAAAACAATTTGAGTTTCTGGCATCTTAAAACGAATTACTTGAGGCTCTCTGTCTTTTGGAGGTTCGGTTAAATTACGGCAGTGGCCACTATATTTAGGTGGCAAACCGGCNGTAATCATTGCCTCTTTCTGAGCTTCTAATTCTTCTTTAGTNCAATAACAATAATAAGCTTTCTTTTCGTCAAGTAATTTTTGTAAATATTTTTTATAAATTTCTGTTCTTTCAGATTGGCGATATAAGTCGTTATCCCAGTTTAAGCCAAGCCATTTTAATCCCTCAATAATTTGAGTCTCGTATTCTTTTTTAGATCTTTCTTTGTCGGTATCTTCAATCCTTAAAATAAACTCTCCATTGTAATGGCGAGCAAAAAGCCAGTTAAATAAAGCAGTCCTAACCGTCCCCAAATGAAGAGGTCCAGTTGGACTAGGAGCTAAACGGGTTCTAATTTCCTTATCTTCACCCATTTTTTAATTATACAACGAAAAGACGATATTATAAGACAGCTTATTAAAATCTGCTAAAATTAAATATTTGGAATTTTTATAAGCCTTCTAAGCCTTTTTTTAGTTCCGGCGGAATTCGAGGAGGTATTTTAAGAGTTAGCTCAACTAGTAAATCTCCTTTGCCAAACCTGCCAAAATACGGCATTCCTTCTTTCGGAATTCTAAGATATTCATTAATCTTTAATTTTGGCGGTAATTCAACTTTAATCGTTTTACCGCTAATTGTCGGCACTTCCAGCGGCTTACCAATTAACCAATCAACAACACTAATTTCTTTTTTGACAACCAAGTCATTACCTAAACGGCTAAAAACAGGATGAGGTTTTATTTTTATTTGAATATATAAATCGCCATTATTAAAAAATCTTCCTCCGGCCGGGCCAGCGCCTGAAATTTTTATTATTTGACCATCAGAAATTCCAGGAGCAATACTGATTTTAACTTCTTTTTCTCCCTTAACTCTGCCGCTTCCACCACAGACAGAACAAATTTTATTAGGAATTTTCCCTGTTCCACCACAAGTAGGACAAGTTCTTGTTTGGGAAAATCTGCCAAAGAAAGAAGAATATTCTTCTCTCACTACACCACTCCCATTACAAGTTTCACATTTNTTAAAACCACCACGCTCATCATACCCTNTGCCATGACAAGTAGAACAATCAACATAAGTTTGATAACGTATAGTTTTTGATCCGCCAGAATAAGCCTCTTCTAAAGAAATATCTAATCTAATTTCAATATCATCACTTTTTTTCCTANTATTGCCNCTAGTTCTCCTACGGCTGCCGCCAAAGAACATATCAAAGATATCTCCTATATCAGAAAAATCCTGTCCCGAAGTTTCAAAATCAAAACCAAAAGGACCTTGTCCACTAAATCCCCCACCAGCAAATGGACCACCAGCACCAAAAGGATTATATCCACCAGAAAATCCGCTTCCAGTAAAAGGTTCAGCTGTTCCAAATTGATCGTACTGCTTTCGCTTTTCTTTATTAGATAAAACAGAATAAGCCTCGTTTATTTCTTTGAATTTTTTTTCATCTCCGCCGGGACGATCGGGATGATATTTATGAGCAAGTTCACGATATTTTTTTTTAATTTCTTCCTCAGAAGCATTCTTTGATACTCCTAAAATTTCATAATAATCTTTCATTTTTTAATATTCTAAAATTTCTTGAACGCTATTTTTAGAAGAAATACGCAGAAAATCTATTGCTAAAAGAATTTGGTATATAATATAGCCTATAAAAATCATTAATTCATAATAAATAACCATAAAACTTCTGATAATCAAATAGAAAATAATAATCCAAGCAACACTAAAAACAATTCCATATCTGTTATGCCAATCGGTTAAAACTTTTCCTACATAAGACCTAAAAACATTAGCCATTGGCTCAGTAGAAGAAAAATTCATTCCTAGTTGATTGCTAATTTGATTACTTAAAGTACTAAGACTTTGATTATATAAAACATTTTGTTCGGCTAGTGGTAAAGTTATAAATTTTGGATTTGATCTAAGCTGATACTTAACTAAACTTGAAACAAAATCTCCATACGTTCCATTTAAATTTATCTCCTGATACAAATTACCAATTACATTCACCGCCGGTTGATAAATAAAATCAAAAATTGATTGAGATACGTTAACTTCTCCGCCATTGTATAAAGTTGGAATAGAAAGAATCAAAGCCGCTAAAATAAAAGCAGTAGTTATTTTGCTTAAACTTTTTTTAGCTAGACTAAAAAATTTTATTTCTAAATTATTATTTAGCAAATTCTTAAAGGAAGCCTCTCCCCAAGCAAAGAAAAAAACTAAAATAAGAATTGCCCATAAAAGATAGTAATTAAACACTAAATGCTGAAGATAGAACGGCAAAAGAATAAGAATAACTTCCAAAAGAATAACCCCAAATCTTCGCCAGATACTATTGATTAATGACTCAAAAATGGAAAATATATAAAACAAAGAAAGACAAATAAAGACCGGCCAAAAATTACCGCCATTTATCCAGCTAAGGTAAAACCAGCCAGTTAAAAAAGCGGTAATTAAAATTAAAATATCTAAAAAAATCTGCTTATAAAACCTAGCTTCAGTTGGTAAACCAGTAATAAATGATGATGGAGTTTGATTAAGAAGATTATTTTGTCTCAGTGGATTGGTTTGGCCCTGATTGTTGATCATTATTTTGATTATACATCGACTGGCCGATTTTTTGAATCTCGTTAGATAAGTCTGCAGTCTTAGATTTTATTTCTTCTAAATTATCCGAATCTTTAGCTTTTTTAAGTTCCTCAATTTTAGAAGTAATTGAAGATTTAATATCGGCTGGAACTTTATCACCGGCATCTCTTAGAGATTTTTCTGAAACATAAATCAAACTTTCAGCTTGATTTTTAGCTTCTACTAATTCTTTTTTAGCCGCATCTTCAGATGCATGAGCCGCAGCTTCATTTTTTAGTCTCTCTATTTCTTCCTTTGATAAAGCTGTTGAAGCCTCTATTCTGACCGATTGGCTTTTACCAGAAGCTTTATCTTTAGCAGTAACATTTAAAATACCATTAGCATCAATATCGAAAGTTACTTCAATTTGAGGAACGCCTCGAGGAGCTGGCGGAATACCATCTAAAATAAATCTTGCTAAAGTTTTATTATCAGCTGCCATAGGACGCTCACCTTGAGTAATATGAATTTCTACTGAAGTTTGATTATCGGCAGCAGTAGAAAATATTTGGGTTTTACTTGTTGGAATAGTAGTATTTTTAGGAATCATTGGTGTTGCCACATTGCCCATTGTCTCAATACTTAAAGTTAATGGAGTGACATCAAGCAAGAGTATATCCTTAACATCACCCTGCAATACTCCTCCCTCAACTGCTGCCCCAATTGCCACTACTTCATCAGGATTAATTCCTTTATGAGGTTCTTTGCCAAAAAGTTTTTTTACTTCTTCTTGAATTTTAGGCATTCGCGTCTGCCCTCCAACTAAAATAACTTCGTTAATTTCTTCTAATTTAAAACCTGCGCCTTTTGGCGGCTTAGCCGTAACTGTTTCCTTGGTTAAATCAATAGAGCGTTTAATTAAATGAATAGTTAATTCTTCGAGTTTGGCTCTGGTTAGTTTCATCAAAAAATGCTTTGGACCGGAAGCATCGGAACTAATGTAAGGAAGATTAATTTCTGTTTCAGTTGCTGTTGAAAGCTCGTGCTTGGCTCTTTCAACCGCCTCCTTAAGCCTTTGTAAAGCTAAGGAGTCCTTAGAAATATCAATACCTTCTTGTTTTTTATATTCGCTAGTAAAATATTCTATTAAAATTTTATCAATATCATCACCACCCAAATGGGTATCACCACCAGTAGCTTTTACTTCAACAGTATCATCACCAATTTCCAAAACAGAAATATCAAATGTTCCACCACCAAAATCATAAACAACAATTTTTTCGTTTTTCTGTTTATTAAGACCATAAGCTAAAGCTGCCGCTGTTGGTTCGTTTAAAATTCTTCTTACTTTCAAGCCAGCAATTTCTCCAGCGTTTTTAGTTGCTTGTCTTTGAGAATCATCAAAATAAGCCGGAACGGTAATGACTGCCTCTTCAACTTTTTCTCCTAATTTTGCTTCAGCATCAACTTTTAATTTCATTAAAATCATCGCCGATATTTCTTCTGGTGTATACCATTTATCACCCATTTTTACTTCCACTCCACCAGAAGATGATTTTCTGATGTCATAAGGCAACCAAGTTTTATCGCGTTGAACCTCAGGATCATTAAAAGACCTACCTATTAGCCGCTTAATGGAATAAATAGTATTCTTTGGATTAGTAACTGCCTGTCTTTTTGCTAAAAGACCAACCAATCTTTCATTTGATTTACTTAACGCAACTATCGAAGGCGTAGTTCTATTGCCTTCGGAGTTTTCTAAAATTCTCGGCTCGCCTGCTTCTGTTACAGCAACAGCCGAATTTGTTGTTCCTAAATCTATACCTATAATTTTTGACATGATTTTATTTTTTTATTTTTGATTATTTTTTGTTTGACCTTTTGATAATTTTACTCTTACTGGGCGAATAACTTTTCCATTCAACATATATCCGTCTTCGATAATCTGAGCAATCTTTCCGCTTTTTTCTTGTGAATCAATCTCTCCTATCGATTCGCAAGTATTTGGATTAAAATCATCTCCAACTTTTATATTTATCTTATTCAGCCCATATTTTTTAAGAACATCTTCAAGCTGACTTTTTATCATATAAATCCCCTTATCGACTTCTTTATTATTTTTCTCTAAAACATCTAAACCTAAAGAAAAACTATCTAAAACCCCAATTAAATCCTGCATTAAACTTTTATTACTAAACTTAATCACCTCCTCAAAACGAAGAGCGTCTTCTTTTTTGTAATTGATAAAATCTGCCTTTGCTCTTTGCCAACCCGCCAAATATTCATCTCGCTCTTTTTTGACTTTTTCTAACTCACTATTAATTTTTTCTAACTCACTATTAACTGATTGGGTAGTTGATTGGGTTTGATTTTCACTTTTATTATTTATTNCGTTATTGTCTTGTTTAATANTTTCTTCCATTGTTGTATTTTTAATTTTTTTTATTCGACTTATTATTTATAGTTTCNGATTTTTTAGCTTTAAGCGCTAGNCCATTAAAAACTCTAATCGCTCTTTGATAATTCATCCTTTTCGGCCCAACAGCTAAAACAACTACTTCCTTTCTGTTTAAATAATATCCGTCGCCGATAACTGCTAAATTTTCATTTCTAATAAAAGGATTTTTTTGGCCGATAAAAATTCTTGGNTTATCTTCTTCAAAAAACAATCCTCCAAATCTTCTTATTCTTTCTTCTATTAATTCAAAATCTTCGATTATCTTTGATATTTCAGAAACCGGCCAACCATCTAGTTCCTTAATTAAAAAAGGTAATCCTTCTTTTCGAGCCAAATCATCGTCTTTGTCATAACTTATTCCCANAACTCTTAATCCNTTAGAGAAAGTTTTNATAAAATNATCCATATTTTCAGTTTCAAAAAAATCTTGGCAACGTCGAGAAAAAGAATCAAATGCANTTTTTTCCNCGGAAATTTCCGCAAAAAAACGATAAGCAAGATCAGTTGGTTGCCGACCAGCAGAATGATGCGACTGGCTTAAAAAATAATGTTTAGTTAGATAATTAAGCTCAGCCCTAATCGTTGCCGGTTTAACATTAAAATCATATTTTTTATAAAGTTCTAAAGAACTAACTGGTAAGCCGGATTTTATAAATTCCCTGACAACTGCTTCCAAAATTTTCGCTGTCCTTTCTTTCATGGGTGTAATTATATTCCAATTAGCAATCTAATGTCAAGAGTGCCAAATGGTTAAAAAAGATAGAAAGTAAAAAATTATAATAAAAAAATAAGGGTTTATAATAAACCCTTAAAATAATTTTATTTGTTCTAATTCTTGCTTCTCTGCCATTTTATGTCTTTTGTGCCT
>JGI24721J26819_10007154_pt1 | contig 10663 bp, 11 predicted proteins | sample YelNatPaOPGAMG01_FD_26819 | JGI IMG/M metagenome (IMG submission 26819)
ATCGCCGCGGCCTCGCCGATCGAACAAACGGTCGCGGTGTTCATGCTGCACCCCGAGACGTTCGCCGAAAGCATCGCCGCCGGCTACCAGAACCCGCTCACCGGATACGTCGCCGGCCGCGGCGGAGTGCTGGGCGAGGCCACCGGCGCCACGGTCGGTTCGATCTTCGTCGCGTTCGAGCCCAACTTCCTGCGTGGCCTGTGGGAGGAGGGCGTCGCGGTGCGCGGCGCGGCCGGCGCGGCCGAGGTGTACTGGGACCAGATCGCCCGCTTCGCCCGCAAGCACCTGGCCGGTGCCGAAGGCCTGGACCGCATCGCGGCGCTGGGGGAGAAGATCATCGCGGCGGCACCGGACGCGGGCCTGCCGCTGTATGCCGGCTGGCGCACCATGCCGCTGGCCGACGACGCGGCGGCGCGGGCGCTGCAGGTCATGCAGGTTCTGCGCGAGCTGCGGGGCGGCGTGCATTTCAACGCCCTCACCATTTCCGGCATCACCCCGGTGGAAGCGCACATGCTCAACAAGGGCCATCAGTACGCGGCGATGTTCGGCTGGCCCGAGCCGTTCGCCGACGGCGCGGACAAGAAGGACCGCTACGCCGAGGTCGAGCGGGCGACCAACCGCCGGATGGCCGAGATTTTCGCGGCCGCGCTCACCCCCGACGAGGCCGACGAACTCGCCCGGCTCAGCGCCNGNGCCCTGGCGTCGCTGAAGGCCTCCGTCGCGACCTGAACCGCCGACGGAACGCGTGCCTCGCCGATGACGGGTCTGCACCCCATTGGGCGCGGCGTGGAGCGCCCCGAACATGTCGTCGTGACCGGTGACGGCCGGGTCTTCGCCTCCGACAGGGCCTCTGCCGTCGCCGAACTCACCGGTGAGCACACCGTAAGGCGCATCGGTCGGGCCGGCGGCGAGCCGAACGGCTTCGCGCTCGACCGCGACGGCCACGTCCTGATCGCCAACTGGGGCGTGGGCGCGCTGCAGGAGCTCGACCCGGTGACCGGCGCGATCGCGACGCTGCTGGCCGACCAACTCGAGGGGCGGCCGCTGAAGTGGCTGAACTTCGTCCTGCTGGATTCCCTTGGGGCGCTGTGGTGTTCGGTGAGCACCACGGCCGACGATCTGCTCGACACCATCGCGCGTGGCACACCCGACGGGCACCTCTTCCGGGTGGCACCGGATCGCCGGTCGGCGCACGTGGTCGCCGACGCGGTGGGCTTCCCCAACTGCATGGCGCTGGATCGCGACGAGGCCTACCTGTACGTGGTCCGCACGCTGACCGCCGACGTGGTGCGCTTCCCGATCCACGGCGAAACGCTCGGGCCCCAAGAGCGATTCGGCCCGCCGCTGGGGGACCGGCGCCCCGACGAGTTCGGCCCCGACGCCGGCCGCTTCCTGGCCGACCCGCAGGTGGGCCGCCGGTGGGGGATGGCCGACGGCTGCGCGTTCGATGCCGNGGGAAACCTCTGGGTCACACTCGTTTTGGCGAACAGGATCGTCGCGATCCGCCCGGACGGCACGGCGACCNTCGTGCTCGACAACCCCGACGGCGCGGCATTGCACGGCCCGACCAGCATCGCCTGGGGCGGACATGACATGCGCGACNTCTACGTCGGCTCGATCCTGACCCCGCACGTGCTCAAGGGCAGAAGCTCGGTGCCGGGCCTGCCGATGGTCCACCAGCGCTAGCCTGCTGATGGTCCCGGCCGCATGAAGGCCGGCATCGCCTCCTGCGGGTTGGCCGGGATCATCGATTCCGGCAGTCCCCACAGCTGCCGAATGGACGCACCGCCGTCGACGACCAGTGTCTGACCGGTGATGCGGGCGGCCAGTTCGGAGGACAGAAACAACGCGGCGTTGGCGACGTCGTGCGCGCGCGGCGCCGCCAGCGGGTTGATCCCGTTGACGGCGTACTCGCCGGGCGGCTGGTCCGCGTTGCCCGAGCCCACGTTGCCCGGCGCGACCGCGTTGGCCCGAATGCCGTAGCGGCCCAGCTCGTCGGCGAAGGTCTTGACCAGCGAGATGACGCCGGCCTTGGCGGCGCCGTAGGCGGCGTGGTAGGTCGCCGCCGCGATGCCGTCGACCGAGGCGAGCGCCACCAGCGAGCCACCGCTGCGCTGGGCGATCATCTGCCGGGACACGGCCTGAAAGAGGTAGTAGACCTGGGTCAGGTTGTAGTGGATCGCCGCGTCCCACAGCTCGGCGGTGAAATCCTCGACCTTCGACCAGGTCGCACCGCCGATGATGTCGACGCACACGTCGACCCCGCCCAGCGCCGCGACGACGTCGTCGATCGCCCGACCGANCTGCTCGGGATCGGTCATGTCCGCGACGATCGGCACCGCCTGCCCGCCCCTGGCGACGATCTCGTCGGCGACGCGATGCGCGCGCTGCTCGTCGATGTCGATGCAGGCCACCGACGCGCCCGCCTCGGCGAGAACNAGCGACGTGAACCAGCCGTGGCCCGCGCGCTCGGGCAGGTAACCCGCACCCGAGACCACCGCACGCTTACCGGACAGCCCGAAATCGATCACGGCCGACCGGTACTGTCCCCGGCAGCGGTCCCGCCCCGCAGCGGCTCCGCGAGCTGCGCGCCCAGCCAGACGACCCCGCGGCCCAAGGCCGCGAGCACCTGGCCCGTCGTGGTCGCGGCCGCCCCCATGGCGGCCATCGCGGCATCGAGCACGCTGGGAATGTGGAAGTCCTCCCACGTCTGAACCTGCTGATGGCGGGCCTTGGCGAAACTGTCGAGCTCCTCGCGCAGCGCGCACTGCTGCCTGGCCAGCGCGCGCACCGACGAGAAGCGGAAGCCGTCGATGGCCGACAGCTTCCCGAATCGGTCCAGCACGTCCTTGGCGTCCCGATAGATGCGCAGGTCCTCNCCGAGATGACGCTCGACGAGCTCGCGGGCCTCGTCGATGGCCCGCAGCAGCTGCTCGGGTTGGGTCGACTCGATGCGCGCCAGGCTCAGGCGCTGCCACTTGTGCAGCGACTCCTCGGCGATCACCAGCAGGCTCAAGGCGTCGCCGATACGGTTGTCGTTCATCGCGTTTCGCAGCTTCTCGGCGCGCTGCTGCACGGCCATCGTGTGGTCGAACGACGCCAGGCTGCGGGTGACGTGGTTGCGCAGTTGCTCGACGGTGACGTTGAGCGCCGGCCCCAGCGCGGCCACCGAATCCCAGTACGCGTCGGGCAGCGACCCGTACTTCGCCAGCGAGTCCACCATCCGCGTCACCGTCAGGTTGTTGCCCAGGACGTCGCCGGCGCGGTGCGCCCGGGCCACCTCGAGCACCGCCTCGACCTTGTCCTCCACGCGGCGGACGGCGTCCTCCACCTCGGCNACCGCGGACTTCAGCGCCATCTGCATGGCGATCAGCTGCGCCGACATCATCGCCTCGGGCCCGATCCCCGCCGGACGCCACTGCAGCGGCGCCAGGAGCCGGCCGTCGGCGGCGGGCGCCGTCAGCCGGAAGAAGCCGTTGCCGCCGGGGAGCAGCGCGCCGTTCTTCAGCGCGTCGAGGCTGTCGCGGTGCAGCTGCACGTACTTGCCGGTGTCGGCCAGCAGCGAGGCCAGCCCGGCCAGCCCGCTCGCCGCGTTCGCCACCGAGGCGCCGTCGATTCCGGCGACCCGCATCGCGTGCCCGGCGCTCGCGCGCAGCCGCGCCAGGTAGGACTCGACGGCGGCGGGATCACCGCCCAGCAGCAGGGCCTCGTCGTGGAGGGCCACCACGACCTCGTCGGTCCCGGCATCAGTCACGGCCGACACGTCGGAAACCTCGGATGTGCTCACGGCACCCCTAATGATCCGTCGGGCATGCGATCGGGCAGGCCAAGAGTTAACAGGAACTTGTCGCTGGCAAACCCGGACATTACACCCACGCACCAGGCGAACCCCCCGGTTCGCCGCCTGTTCGGCGGGAATTCACCAGAACGCGCCGGCGGCCCAGCGCGGGCAGCGCGGGCTCGGCATCCCGCCGCGAATCACGTGTCCAGCAACTCCGGCAGGAAGATCTGGTCGGGAGTCCAGCGCCGGTCCACCAGCCCCTGCTCGAACTGGTAGCGCAGGTTGGTGCCCAGCGCCATGCGGTTCGCGGCAATACCGTAGGGCCACCAGTCGGGGCCGAACTGCTGCGTGTTCCGCTCGAACAGCGCGTTCATCCACGGCGTCATGTTCTGCACCTCGTAGACCCGCCGGCCGGCCCGGTAACGCTCGGCGGCGGCCTCTTTGGCCGCCACGAACGCGCGGTAGACCGCCCNCGCCACCGCGGGCTCGGCCGCGGCCGAATCCCGCCGGATCACGACGGTGTGCATCATCGGAAAGATCCCGGTGCGCCGGTGGTAGTCGCGCTCGACCGGCTCGAAGTCGGCAAACAGCCGCCGCACCGCCGGCGACCCGTCCAGCACGCACTGCGGCACGTTCGCGCTGAACAGCGCGTCGATNGCCCCGGCCTCGAGCATCGGGCCCAGCGCCGCGGGCGCGGCCGTGACGTCGACCCCGGCGGCGTGGGTCTGCGGGACGAAGTCGTAGGGCTCCATGGGGGTGTCGAGCCCGCCGACGAGCCAGCGGTTGTGCTCGGGCCGAAAGCCGTACTCGTCCATGAGGATTCCCTTGGCCCACACCCCGGAGTCCTGGCCGTAGATGCCCATCTCGCCGATGGTCCTGCCGACGAGATCGCCGGGCTCGCGGATCCCGCTCGCGGTGTTGACGAAGACGCACGAGTGGCGGAACACCCGGTTGGGAAAGACCGGGATCGCGATGAACGGCGAAGCGTCACCGAAGGTGCGCAGGTAGAACGTCAGCCCCAGTTCGGCCACGTCGAACTCGCGGCCGCGCATCATGCGTTCGAAGATCTCGGGGATCGTTGCGGCGGTCTCCATGGCGACGTCCACGCCGTCGACGGTGACGCTGCCGTCGAACAGCGCCGCCGTCGTCTCGTACCGGAAGCAGCCGATCTTCACGGGATTCCCCATCAGTACCAGCCTTTCCGTGGTGGCGTTCGACCGCGGAGTGGGCGCGCACCGACGGCGCGACCCAGTCTTGCAGGAAGGTCCGCAACTTGGCGCCGGTGCGGCGGCGGGTGCCCGGGATCCACGATCAGCGACTGCACCGTGCGCAGCATGACCTCGACGAGCTCGTCGAACCTGTCGGCCTCGCTGGGGTCGGTGATGACGCGGACTTCGCGATGTTGTCCCGGTGCGGGCAAGGCGTCGCGGACCCGGCTCAGCGTTTGGTTCGCGGCAGCGCGGCCGCGCGTGCCGCCACCTCGTACAGGACGGCGAAGTCGGACTTGCCGTGTCCGTGTCCGATCGCGGTCTGGATCAGTTGGTGAGTGGTGGCCGCCACCGGCATCGGCACCTCGAGTTGCCGGGCGGCGGCCAGCCCCAGATCGAAGTCCGTGCGCACGCTTTCGGTGGTGAACGTGGGCTCGTAGTTGCGGGCGCGTATCGCCTGGCCCTGGTGTCGGATGAACGTCGATCCGAGCACGGATTCGTCGATGAAATCCAGGAAGGTCGATGGCGCCACGCCCCCCTTCTCGGCCAGGGTCGTCACCTCGGCCAGCACCTCGCCCACCATNCCCAGCAGCAGGTTGTGGCAGAGCCTGGTGAGCAGTGCGGCTTCCCCTGTGCCGCAATANGTCACGTTGGGCGCGATCGCGCGCAGATACGGCTGGACGGTTTCGAAGGTCTTCGCCGCGCCGGACACGATGATCGAACCGTGTCCTTGGGCGATCATGCCCGCGTTGCCGCTCACCGGCGCCGACAGGAATGCGATCCCCCGCTTGGCGGCCTCGGCGCGGACCTCCGCGGCCGCCTCGGCGGACACGGTCGAACAGTCCACGACGATCCGCGGCGCCGGCTGCGCGCGGAACAAGCCCCCGGGGCCCAGCGTCACCGCAAGCAGGTCCGCCGACGACGTGACCGTCGTGAACACGATGTCGCAACGCCCCAGATCGCCGACGGCGGCGGCGCGGGTGGCGCCCAGCCCGATCAGCGGCCCGGTCTTCGGCGCCGTGCGGTTCCACACGGTCATCGTGACGCCATGGGCCAGCAGGCGAGTGGCCATCGCGCTGCCCAGTCGGCCCGTTCCGAGCCAGCCGATGTGATGATCCCCGGTCATGAGGCTCCCTGCGTAACAAGGGATTCCTGTTGTGGGCATGCCTCATGGGCGATCTCCTCGACCGCGCCGCCGCAGAAATGCGGCACTCGGGCGGAGGCGGCGCGCGGGTGCCGGTGCGTGTCCTGGCGGGTGGCGGCCTCTTCGGAAATTTCGGCAAAGCTCAGCAGGCGAACGCCGGTCATCGTCCCCCTCCCCGTACGTAACGTTCACTGTCCTGAACACTTTGGGTAGTTTCGCTGTCAAATCCGATCGTTTATCGTCTTCGGCACGACGGTTGCGTGCACTTCGGTGAACAGGTGGAGTGCTCATGGCGGACAGAAGGGCTACCGGCGCGACGCCCGCGGTGACCGAGGGCCTCGGCGGGCGGCTGCGTCAGGTCCGCACCGCGCGAAACATGTCCGTCAGGGAACTCGCGCGCCGGGCCGGATGTTCCGCCAGCCTCGTCTCCCAGGTGGAACGGGGCGTGACCGCGCCGTCGGCCAACGTGGTCTACGCGCTGGCGAACGAACTCGGCGTCGCGCTGGACACGCTGTTCGGGACGGCACCGATCGAGACCGCGGCGCCCCCGTCCGCGCCGCCCGGCGCGACCGGTTCATGGGGCCGTGCAATCGGGCCCGACGGCGCAGGCATCCTGCAAAAGGCGAACGGGCGCAACACCATCCAGCTGTCCACGGGGGTGCGCTGGGAGCGCCTCACGCCGGCCCGCGACAACCGGGTCGATTTCCTCGAGGTCGTCTACGCGCCCGGCGGCCAATCCTCCGGCAACGGCCAGGCCATCCGGCACGGTGGCCGCGAATACCTCTACGTCCTCGAGGGAGAACTCGAGGCCGTCATCGGATTCGACACGTTGCGGCTCTCGGAAGGGGATTCCCTGGCATTCGACCCCGCGACGCCGCATCACTACCGCAACCCCACGGCCGCGACCGCCCGCGCCCTGTCCGTCGTCGTCCACGACCCTCACGCGGCGGACTGAGTGCGCAGGTTGCGTGCGCCCCGGACATTGCGAAGACCCGAGCAGTTCACGCACCCGACGCACCCCACACAGTCGACGCAGCGCGCACAACCCACGCAGGCGGCGCACCGCGTGCAGGCGATGCACGCCACGCACGCCACGCATTCGCGCACCAGAACGCTCAACACCGTCAGCACGCTGCCGACCACCCCGACGCTGCCCGCGGTGCCCACGGAGCCGGCCACCCCGACGCTGCCCGCGGTGCCCGCGGAGCCGGCCACCCCGACGGCGCCCGCGGTCGCGACCGAGCCGGCCACTGCGACGGCGCCCGCGGTCGCGACCGAGCCGGCCACCGCGAGGCTGTCGCTGACGGCGATCGCGCCCGCCGTCGAGCGGTCGTCGAAAGTGACCGTCGAACCGTGCCGCACTGCCACGCATTCATCATGCCAAGGTGGCCGATGATCGTCACCTCTGCGCGCGTGCGCGTCCAACGCGGCGTCATCCCATCGCCGACCGGGGCGGCCGCTGGGTGTCAGTTGCCGAAGCCGCCGCCGGCGGTGGCGCCGGCCACCGAGACCGGTCCCTGCGGGCCGGGGGTGCCGTTGATGCGGCTGGCGGCGAAGGCGGCGCCCCTGTCGATCATGCTGACGTCGTCGGTGTAGGTGTTGTGGGCGGCGAAGTTGAGCCCGTCGGAGCACACCGGGTCGTCTTGGACGCAGACCTTGATGGTCTTGGCCTGATACGGCGGGCCGATGGCCAGCGGCGGCTCGCCGAGGAAGTTCATGGCGCGCTCGTTGGGTGTGCCGAACAGGACGACCGAGGAGACGTGGTTGGCGACCTCGGGGCTCAGGGGTTTGGGCGCGGTGGCCGGGTCGATGCCGTCGGGCACCTGCGCGGAGGTGACGAAGCCCATGATGGCGGCGCCCTGGGAGTAGCCGCTGAGCACCATCTTGGTGTTGGGGCATTGCTGGGCCATGGAGAGCACGTGTGCCCCGGCGTCTCTGACGCCGTCGATGCCGGTGTCCCACTGGTCGCTGGCGGGGTAGTTGACCGAGTAGACGTCGAAGGACTTGCCGGCCAGGCGGGGGCGCAGGTCGTCGATGAAGGCCTGCACGGTCGGGCCGGGGCCGGGTTCCTCCCCGGTGCCGCGGGCGGCCACCACTTGAACGTCCGGGCAGCCCTGGGCGGCGGCGAACGGAACGGCGGATGTCAGGACGGAGGTGCCCAGGCCCGCTGCCGCGACGGCGGCCGGACCGAGAAAACGAGCGATGTGACGTGTGATCATGCGGCTATACTCCCGATGCGGACGGATCTCAAACCTACGAATTACCCGACCTATTTATTTGTGCACAGGATCGCCGAATCCGCAACCGGCATGCGCAAATTGGACTTCGCGGCGCCGGTCGGTCGGACGCGCATCGGGCCTCCCCCCGGGGCGCCGCGGGGCACCGAAACTCTTGCCGGGCAACGGTTTTCTCGGCGCGCGGGGTTCGGCCATGGTCAACCGCCCAGATTGCGTGGCGCCGTGTCCGGTTCGGCGGCCCGGTTCGGCGTCACCGGAGAATCGGCACGGCCCGCGGGTGGGTCCCACGCGGGGCGCCGTGTCGGTGGGCCGGCGTACGTTCGCGCCATGAGTGCTTCCAGGTCGGGCTCGGGCGGCGGGTTCGGTGGCTTCGTGGCGGTGCTGGTGCTGATCGCGATCATCATCAAGCTGATTTGGTGGATCCTCGCGACGATCGCCCTGGCGGGGTTGTTCTTCCTCCTACGCGCCGTGGTGCGCTGGTGCGGCAGGCGTGCGGCCGCGCGCGCGCGACGGCGACGGGGGCTGGCGGCGCGCGCCGATCAGCAACACAACTGGGTGCTGCGCGGCGACGACCGCGGCATCTACGGCCCCGAGGGTGCCGCGCTCATGCACGATCTGTTCCCGGCAAGGCGGCCGCTGCGGAGGCCGCCGTGACCNGGTTCGGTTGCTACCATCGCGCGGTGAGTGATGGGACCGCACGCGTCCGGCCGGTTTTGCGGCGCGACCTGCTCAGATGCGCGGGGGTGGCGTCGGTCGCCATCGGTCTCGCCGCGTTGGCCCGCGTCCCCCGCGCGGCCGCCGCCGGCTCCGGGGTCGTCTTCCTCGACGCGGGCCACAACGCCATCAGCGACGCGTCGATGGCCCGGCAGGTGCCCAACGGCCGGGGCAGCACCAAACCGTGCAACACCTCGGGCACCGCGACTGCCGACGGCTACCCCGAGCACGCGTTCAACTGGGCCGTCGTCACGCTGGTCGGTCAGTCGCTGAATCAGCAGGGGATTCGCACCCAGCTGTCCCGCGACGGCGACGACGGCGTCGGGCCCTGCATCGACCAGCGTGCGAACCTGGCCAACGCGGCGCGACCCGAGGCGATCGTGAGCATCCACGCCGACGGCGGTCCGCCGTCGGGGTCGGGATTCCATGTCAACTACTCCAGCCCGCCGTTGAACGAGGTCCAGGCCGTCCCCGCCGTCCGGCTGGCCCACGCGATGCGCGATGCGTTGGTGCAGTGGGGTTTTCGCCCGGCCACCTACATCGGCTCCGACGGTCTTTNCGGCCGCGACGACCTGGCCGGTCTCAACCTCGCCGAATACCCGGCGGTCCTGGTCGAACTGGGCAACATGAAAAACGTGGACGACGCGACGCGGATGCAAAGCCCCAACGGCCGGGCCGGGTACGCCGCCGCCGTCACCGCGGGGATTGTCGCGTTCCTGAACTCCTAGACCGCGGTGCGCCGGCGCCGAATCACTTCGCCGCATCGAGGAATTCGTTCACCGCGTCGGCGAACTCGACGGGGCGGTCGCGCACGAGCCAGTGGCCGCATGGGGCGAGGACGCGCAGCTGCCCGTGAGGGACCGCTTGCGACGCCCGAATCGAATCCGCCACCGGCACGAGCTTGTCGTCGCGGCCCGCGAGCATCAGCGTCTCCGCTTCGATTTGCGGCAGCTTCGCCATGANCGACAAATTGGCGGGGTCGGCGAACGCCCATCGCTGCGTGGCCGCAAACGCTTCGCCGGCACGCGGGCGCTTGCCACTGACGACGACTGCGTCGATCAGACCGTCGGTCAGCGCGGCCGCGTTCGTCATGCCCAGACCGGCGCGCAATTGCAGGCGAATGAGCCCGCGGCCCAGGCTTACCGAGAGACGGTACATTCGCCTCTGCAGCGCGGGGTGACGGACGAGCCACTCGACCGTGCGCATGAACCTGAACCTGTCGGTGATGCCGCCCGGGTTGATCGCGAGGATACGGCGCACCACGCCGGGGTGGTCGATGGCGACGGCCAGGGTGATCCAGCCCCCGAGCGACAACCCTCCGAGATCGACCCGGTCGAAGCCGTGGCCGCGGATCAGCTCGGCGACCCACTCGCCGTACCAGGGGACGGAAAAGGGCGAATCAGAAGGGAATTCGCTGTCGCCGTAGCCGGGCAGGTCCGGGGCGATGACCCGCCGGCGCCGCCCCAGGGACACCAGCGCCGAACCGTAGGACACCAGCGCCGAGTCGAGGCCGCCGCCGTGCAGCAGGATCAGGGGCGTGACGCCGTTGCCCGGGTCGACCTCGAAGACCCGCGTGCGG
>JGI24721J26819_10007157_pt1 | contig 10659 bp, 12 predicted proteins | sample YelNatPaOPGAMG01_FD_26819 | JGI IMG/M metagenome (IMG submission 26819)
TTTAAATTGCATCGGACACGTAATCCGATATGCTTCGCCCGCAATGACATTATTAAGTAATTCAGGTAATCTATATATATAAAATTCTAAGTCGGGATTAGGGGAATTAAAATTAATTGACTAAAAAATATAAAATATTATATAATTGCTAATTGCCGTTTTATTAATATCATTTTAATATCATCCGGGCTGTTAGCTCAATCGGTAGAGCAACTGACTCTTAATCAGTAGGTCCCCGGTTCGATCCCGGGACAGCCCACCACATAAATCAAAGCTTTGCAGGATTTTTTAAAACTAACTAATTTTTATAATGTTGTTGTACCCTTAAATATCCAAAAAATTATTTTTCTGCAATCAGGAAATTTAAGACCAGATATCAAAATCCGCTATGGAGTCAAAGTCGTAAAAGTCGTAAAAAAAATAAAAGTAAATAAAAAAATATGGTATAATATCAATAACAAAAATAAAAAGAGGTTCTGTTATGCATTATATAAATTTAGGTTTGCTTTTAGTTTTAGTGGGGCTTGTTATCGGCGTTTATGTTCATACGGATAAAAAGATTGATAAATTATCAGACAGAATAGATGCTTTATCAGACAGAATGGATGCTTTATCAGACAGAATGGATGATAAGTATAAGTCTTTATCAGATAGAATAGATGCTTTATCAGATAGAATGGATCAAAACAATAAGGCTTTAACAGATAGAATAGACAGGCTATATGATATACTTGTCCATATGGGGTTTAGAGAAAGGGAACATAGAGATAAAGCAGCTAACGAATAAAAGATTTTATGCTTCGTCACCTATAATGAACCCATAAAACAAGATAGGTTTTGTGAAATTTAACTTGTCACAGATGCGATATTATAATGTAAAAAAGGAGAGGGTTTAATCTAATGCCTATTAATTACGGTTACGATATAGCCAAAACGGGGGAGCGCGCTCAGGAAGGGCTTTCCGAGTTTTTCAGGGGAGTTTTCACGTGGATGACAATGGGACTTGCTATTACCGGCTTAGTTTCNTATCTNGTCGCCTCGGATAAGAGTGTTGCGCTTTATCTTTACTCCCATATATTAATATTTTACCTTCTTATCGGCTTACAGCTCGCCGCCGTTCTGGGACTTTCATTCGGAATAAACAGGCTTCCGGCGAATATCAGNGAAGCCGTTTTTTTATTATATTCCGGTTTAACCGGAGTTACGTTTTCGTTTATTTTTCTAGTTTATACCAACCAGTCTATCGGCGAGGTGTTTTTTATTACNGCCGCTTCGTTTGGACTGCTTGCCTTTCTGGGCTATACGACAAAAAGGGATTTGACGGAAATGGGCAATTTTATGCTCGTAGGACTTTTTGCAATTATTATTGCGATGGTTGTAAATTTTTTCCTTCACAGTTCGACTTTGATGTATGTAGTTTCGGTNCTCGGCGTCGTTATATTTTTAGGCTTAACCGCCTATGACATGCAGAAACTGAAGCAGATATATTTAAGCGGAGCTTTCGACGAGAGAAAAGAAAAGGTCTTGGGAGCGTTAACGCTGTATCTGGATTTTATTAACCTGTTCCTGATGCTTTTAAATCTTTTCGGACAAAGAAGAGATTAAGGATTAAGGCGAACTGATTAATCATTAAGGTTATAATTATCTTACGACGTATTATCTTATTATCGTATTATCTTATGACGTCGTAATGTTCCGGCGGCTTAAAGAAATATCCGGNCATCCATTCCATCGCTGTTTTAAAATAGCCGTTAATTTCAAACCTTCTCATAGACGTAATCGCGCTTATTCCGCCGAGATATTTAAACTTTCCGAATTTATTTTTTAAGGCGACGCTGATAAATTTAAGGTCTTCTCCTGCCTGCATTCTTTCGTCGAAACCTCCGACTTTTTTATAAACGTCTTTATGGCAGAATATCAAAGCCATCGACGTTTTCGATATTATATGCGCTATATTGTTGCAGAACATAAAAATCCGCGCCTTAACCGTATTGATATCCGGCAAAAGCTTTGACGTCCCTATAAAATCCCGCTCGTCCTTAAAATCGTCAAGTCTTTTTATAAAACCGTCGTTCAAAAGAGTGTCGGCATCCAGAAACAAAAGAACATCTCCTCTCGAAACGGAGGCGCCGATATTTCTTGCTTCCGATACGCCGCTGAAGTTTCCGGATATAAGATTGACTCCCGCAGCGGCATATTTGGATACCGCTCCTTCCGTATCGTCAGAACCGTGAGTAACTACCACCGTTAGTTCGCAAAGGGTTTTCCCTTCTGACGCAATCCCTCTGAAATATTCCGGATTTTCGTCTTTTTTAATAAAAACAACGCCGCTCTGGCTTAAAAGCCTTTCTATGGAAGCCCCGATGTACTTTTCTTCCTCGTGAGCAGGTATAATTACGGAAACCATAAATTATTTATTTAACTCCTGTTGTTTTAAGAAATCTTTCAACGCTTTCAGCTGTTTTCCACGGAGGCTTAAAGCCCTTATATTTTAACGCGTCTTCGGTATCGGCGTCAAGTTTAAGTTTCCTCTGTTTTACGGAATGAAAATACCCCGCCTTTTCAAGATGATTCCCAAGATAAATTTGCTCCGTCTGCCCTGGCGTCGGAATAAAAAACGCTTTTTTATCTATTTCGGCAACATCCATAACCGTAGTATAGCCCGACCTCGAAATGACCATTTTAGCCCTGTTCATAAGCTCGTCACGTCTTTTCTTTTCGAGAAAAGAATATATAACGGCGTTTCCGAGCTTTTCTTCGGTAAATTTACCCGGCTTTCCCAGCGAAACGGCAATATTTCCCTTAAGCAAATGAATCTGCGAAATAAGTTTTTCTTCAAGTGCCGTTCTGGTGGGCTCAGGTCCTGAAATAGAAAAAAGATAATCTATATCTTCATCAGTCTCTATTTTTTCAAAATCTGACAAAATCCCTACGTATTCGATTTTTTCTTTCTTAAAATATCTTAAATTATGGGACAAATCTCCAGAAAGAGAATTTTCCGCATAATCCGGAACTATTATCTTTTCGAATTTATCTTGAAGATAATGATTGTAATACTCGGTAACCATCTCGGCAGGAGCGAGCCTCAAGGGGGCAATGAACCTCAGCTGGTGAAACAGCAGGTAAGAAGGCACGGATTTGCAGTAAGAACCGAATCTTGAATCAGAAATGATTAGGTCTATTTTATTTTCCTGGACTATTTTAGCGACATCTTTCGTTTCTTCTTTAATAATCCTCATTATTTTAGGCGCTGTCGTAAGAAACCTTAAAGCAAAACCTATTTTATCCGAATACGGCGAAGGATACGGCACAGCGGCGATATATCGGGCGTCGCTCCCGAGTTCGGATTTAAGCAGTTCAAGGCTTCTTCCCGAGGTATAAACGATAACTTCATGTCCGTCTTTTATAAGCCGCCTCATTACCGGAAGCCCCCTGGTAGCATGTCCGAGCCCCCAACTGCAAAGGGAATACATTATTTTCATATTTCCTCCTCTTCCGGTTTTTTGAAAAAATTAAACCCGTAATGAGGGACTAAGAAAAACGAAATTGCTACCATAAGCAGATTTATCGCCCTCATAATTAAGCTGAAAGCAAGCCCTACGTCGGAACCGAGACCGAGTATATCGAAAAGCCCTACCTGCGAAAGTTCGTAAGTTCCCGCCGAACCGGGCGCAAGCGGAAGCGCGAACACAAGCATAGAAACCGAAAATACAAGCAGTGTTTTTGAAAAACCCATATTCACGCCCAGATAATGCACCAGAAGCCATATCTGAAATATTAAAACCGCCGTCTCTATTAAACTTAAAAACAGGCTTAAAAAAAGATATTTTTTGCCCTTCACGTAAAACAGGTGAAGTTCCTTTTCAAAATTATTTATATGTTTTAAAACCTTAAATATTAAAGTGTTTAGTATTTTAAATCTCGTTAAATATCTTAAAATTTTCGTAAAAAACCTGTTATCTATAATCGGATTAATCAAAAAAACGAGGGTCACCGCCCCCACGAATATTGCCGCTATCAGCAGTAAATACCAAATTTCTGTCGGAAGGTAAAAATACCTGAATCCGAGTATAAGACCCAGATAAATAAAAAGCAGAAACATAGCAAACTCTATTACTTTAGCCGCCAAACCTGCAGAAAACCCTCTTTTAAATTCAAGACCGCTTCTTTTTTTAAGAATCAGCGCCATTATGGCGTCTCCGCCTATAAAGCCGGCGAATATTCCTGAAGGGGCTATGTAATTTGCGCTGTATCCAATTAATTTAATATTGGTAACGTGTTTTAATCCTATTTTTGCATCATATACGTTTAAAGCGTTATCAAAAGAAAGCGCCGAGAAAAAAAGCGCAAGGTAAGACAGAAAGAATAAGGCTATAAAACCTAAAATACTCAGATGTCCTATCATCTGCAGTATGTTTTTCGGACCTACTATAAAAACCAGAACTATAACAAATATAAGGCCTAAAGATGTCGATATTGCGAAGGTTTTATTCAAACAGTTTTCCGGATGCAGGCGTCGCCTATTAAAAACACGAAACTGCCTGCGCCCTTCTCCCTTTTTATTTTTTTGCAATATTCCATTAACGGAATATTGCAAAATATTTTTCTTTATTCTTATATGTATATTCTTTTATATGTATATATATATTCGGCGCAGGTTCTTAAGAGAGCTTGGAATACCACATTGGAACCGCAGCAAAAGCGCAACCGAAATTTTCTACCGTGTGCTCAGAGCTTTTCGATTTTATCTCTTTAATTGCGATATTCCTATGCTTCATTGCATCTTCTGCCATTCTCCTGACGGTCTCTTCGGCATATTTCCCCGAAGTTGCGCCGGAAAATTCCATTATAACTCCGAAGCCTTCTTCAACTGATATTGCTATGGCTACGGCCGCCGCTATAATTTCCCCTTTTTTGTCGCTGGTGATAGCGCCGTATGCGATAGGGACAAGAACTCCCCGGGGATAAACTATTTTTTCTTTAAAAACCGCTCTGGGCGGCAGTATAGAGCTTAGCTTTATTAAGTTGGTATTGCCTACTCCTGCTTTTAAAATGGCATTATCGAATGCCCCCAATTTTGAAGTTCCCTCCGACGTCCCCGACGCCAAAGTATATATATCGGGCGTTTCAAACACTGTTATTACCTCCGTTTTTCAAAAAATTATATTTTATATATTTTAGTTTTATTAGTGTTATTCTTTTTACCGTTTTTTCCCATCCCTATGATTATTTCTCTTATTAGTTTTGCCGCAATCGCGGACGTCCTGTCGGAATTGTCCGTAGGCGGACATACCTCTACCACGTCGGCGCCTACCACGTTAGCTTCCGACAAGAGTAAAGATACTGCATCGAAAAGCTCTTTGGAAGATATTCCTCCTGCCTCTATATATCCNGTTCCGGGAGCAAAAGCAGGGTCAAGGACGTCGATATCCACGGTAAGATATACATCTTTGCCGGCAAGCGAACCCATTACTCTCTTCAACGGCTCATAAACATCGTTTTTATAAATATGGCAGTTCTTTTTGGCGAAATCGAACTCTTCTTTTGAACCGGANCGTATGCCGAACTGATATAAATTTCCCTTTTTTATAATATCGTGGACCAGCTTTAAAACCGTAGCATGAGAATACTTTTCGTCATTCCACTCTTCCCTTAAATCCGTATGGGCGTCGAACTGCAAGACAACCAAGTCTTTATATTTTGAAACATACTGCTTTACTATCGGATAAGTAATTAAATGGTCGCCGCCTATGCTGACGAGCCTTTTGCCTCCGTCTAAGATGTTTTTAGCCGTTTCGTCTATAAATTTGATGCTTTTGCCCGTATTCCCCCAAGGCATAACTATATCGCCGATATCGTAAAACTTACCGGAGATATTGTCGTCGAAAAAAGGGCTGTAGCTTTCGAGGGTATGGGACAGCTCCCTTATTCTTTTAGGGGCGAATCTCGAACCCGGAATATTGCTTGCCGTATAGTCCATAGGAATACCGAGCAGGATTAAATCAGATTTTTCGTACGAATCGGAAGAGTTAAAGAACGACGACGTCTTGGATATTTCGGGCTCTGCAGATTTTTCTTTTAATGTTTTCTTTTTCATAATCATAATATTGTTGTTATTTTAATATCTCCTTTATAAAATTCGGCAGAACAGAAGAGGAAGAATGGATTTCAGGCGAATAATATTTTAAATCCGCGCCAAGCCTTCCGAAATCGAAATTCTTATAGCTTTCGTTTATAACGTTTGTATCGTATTTTTTTGAGCCCGCCATGAAGCTCCATAAACCGCTGGGGTAAACCGGAATAGACGCGCAGTATAGTGAAGATTTTGCGTATATTTCTTTTGTAACCCTGCCTATGTCTCTAATTAATTTACCGTTAAAAAAAGGGGATTCCGTCTGGGCGGTAAATATTCCGTCGTCTTTCAGCGCTCCGGACGCATCTTCGTAAAAATCGCGCCTGAACAGCCCTTCCGCCGGACCTACCGGGTCAGTCGAATCTACGAGCAGGACGTCGTATTTTTCATCTTCCCTGCCGCTCGCGTTAATTCTTTTGACGAATTCGATACCGTCTTCCGCCAGAATCCTCACCCTCTCGTCTTCAAGCCTGCAGGCTATTTCCGGAAAAAACTCTTTAGAAACGTCCACGACCTTTTTGTCTATCTCGACAAGATCTATATGCCGAACGAACGGATTTTTCAAGCACTCCCTGACCACACCGCCGTCGCCGCCGCCTATAATAAGAATTCTTTCAGGATTTTTATGGGAAAATAGAGGAACGAGGGATAGCATCTCATGGTAAACGAACTCGTTTTTTTCGGTAAACATAACTGCATTGTCTAAAACAAGCGTCTTTCCGAACTCCTGTGTATCGTAAACGGTTATTTCCTGATAATCGGAAAATTCGTGGAACAAAACGGATTTAATCCTTATTTTAATTCCGAAATTGCCGGTTTGATTCTCGAAAAACCAAGCTTCCATTAATTTTTTTGTTTCCCCTCGTTTTTTAAATTTCTTTATTTTTATTTTTTATAAAATTTTGTCGCGCTAACCCGGAGGCCAGCCGAACCCTCTGCCCGCCAAGAAATGAATATGAAGGTGTTGGACGGTCTGTCCGCCGTCCTCACCGGTATTAATAACAGTCCTGAATCCTTTGCCGTCGGCTTTAAATTCTTTCGCAAGAGAGCCGAGAAGCCAAAATATTTCATTTCCGCCGCCCCAGCCGCCACGACCGCTCAAGCCGCCTTCGCTTACGTTTACGGCATCCGAACCCGCCTCCATAACGCTGTCGTAATGTCTTTTGGAAATTATCAAAAGATGAACCGGAGCTACCGGATTAATATCTCTTATAACGATAAAATTATCCGTTTCTTTAATCCTATCGGCGGGTATCTTTCCGCTTACGATTTGACAAAAAATACAGTCCTCTTTTAAAATCATAATTTTGTATTATAAATAATTTAGAAAATTTAAACAATAAAATTTTATAACCCTAATCCCGACTTGGAATTTTATATATAGATTACCTGAAACGGGATTCGGAATCATGACAGAAAAAGGATGTTTGCATATTTTTTGGTTAATCTGTATAATTACGATAAGTTATATTTATTATGGACATAAACGCCTTAATACTGAACAATTTAAACTATTCCGTTATTTTATTCGACGAAAACCTCGTTTTAAGGTTTTTAAACCTTCCTGCGCAGGAACTTACCGGATATTCGGACAGATTTTTAACAGTCCTGACGCTTAACAGCTTTTTCAATAACAACGCATATATCGAAGAAAAAGTAAAAAACGTTATGCTGACAGGAGAAGGGTTTATAGAATTCGAATATAAATTTCAAAATAAAAACCGGGGGCAAACAAGATACGTAATACTGGAAATATCTAAAATTACCGACGGAGATAAGCCGTACCTTTTAATTTCGTTAAAAGATATTACAAGATTTAAAGAAATGGACCATAATATTAAAAACGAAGAAAGGATAGAAGACCTTGCGAGGTTTATTGCCGAGATGTCCCACGAAATAAGAAATCCTCTCGGCGGAATCAAGGCTTCTGCGGCTTATCTGAAAAGAAAATTCAACGAGCCGGATTTGAATAATTTTCTTGAAATAATAATAAAAGAATCGTCAAGAATCAACAACCTTATAGAAGAACTTCTGGGACTGTCCAAAAAGCATAAAATAAAAACTTCCGCAGTGAATATCAATAAAATAATCAACGAAATAATAATTATGGAGCAGGCAGAATTTTCGGCAAAAAATATCGAGGTCGTAAAGGAATTCGACCCGAGCCTTCCTAAAATTTACGCCTCTGAGAATGCGCTTATTCAGGTATTCTTAAATCTCATCAAAAATTCGGTTTACGCGNTAAATGCGGCTGCAAAAACATCGGGAGGAACAATAAAAATTACCACGAAATTAGACTATACGCGAAATAATCCCAAATTTATAAAAATAGAATTTATCGACAACGGATGCGGAATAAGCAAAAATGATATGAATAATATATTTGTTCCGTTTTTCACTACAAAAGAAAAAGGCAGCGGGCTGGGACTTGCGGTAAGCCAGAAAATAATTCACGAACACGGCGGCTTTATAGACGTATCGTCGGCAAAAAACCGCGGTACTGCCGTTTCGGTTTATATTCCGATAGAGAAATTTAAAACTCCGGCTTNAATACCTCAAATACCTCTTAGCCGCTTATAAAGCGTATATCTTTTACGGTTATGCTTTTATCTAATCCGGTTTTTTTATCTCCTGAAGAAAAAAAATCGTTTATTTTCCTTATAAATTCTGCTTTGATAAATCCCAGTTCGAATATTAAAACCGGATTTTCTACGCTTACCGTTAAAACGTTTTTATATAAAGTTTTTGGCTTAGTTTTTTTGCTTATTTCTTTCCCGCAGATAGATTCCCAGTGTTCGTATAATATTAAAGCGCAATAGTCGGATGCGCTGAGTTTATTCTTTAAAGCGGATAAAAGAACATCCTTTAAATTTAATTGTTGATTTAATTTCATTATTATAATATTATTGCTTATAATACAAAAAATTTCAATTCAATTATTAATTAATTTTAATTTAATAACTTATGGATATCAATTGTCCGTATTGCGGGACGCATTACGAATTAGACGATTCATTGCTTCCTGAAGGCGATATTAAAGTAAAGTGCAGGATATGCTCCAATGTTTTTATCCTGAATAAAAACTCCGGAGCCTTTAAAGACGAGCCGCATATATCAGCAGAGACGCAAAAACCGGCAACGCAAACGACTGCTGAAACTGCTCATTTATTTTCACAGACGGCCGATTCTGCGCCGGCATCTTCCAATTCTCCTGAATCTTCAGAGCATTCCTCTGTCGACGATTTTATGCGGTCTATTATATCCGAAATCAACAGCTCGGTTACCGCTGAGGGAGCAGGCGGCAAACATAAAAAAGATTCCGATTCCGGCTCTGTTCAGGCGACGCTTTCTTCCCCTTCCCCCTCTTTATCCGGCGGGAAGAACAAGGGAAAGACTTCCCCGTTTCAAATTATAATGCTTATAATCTTGGCTGTTCTGTTTTTAATCGCCGCCGCATCCGCCCTCGTTCATTATAAAATAATAAATATTCCTTTTCTTCCATCCGGCGTATCCGATCTTTTATCGTCGTTTTGAACGAGACTGTTTAAAATTTTATATACTATATAAAAGATTTAATCTTATCCATAAAAGATTTTTTTAACGGATGCGTTTCCTCCTTGTTTTCGTCGGCAAGCTCCTCAAATAGTCTTTTTTGTCTGGGGGTCAGGTTGGTCGGGGTTTCCACGACGACGCTTATGTATTCGTTTCCTCTTGCGCCTCCGTTAAGCCTCGGAGCGCCTTTCCCTTTAAGCGTGAACTGGGTTCCGCTCTGAGTTCCGGGCGATATTTTTAAAACAGATTTTCCGTCCACCGTAGGGACTTCTATTTCGCATCCCAAGGCGGCCTGCGAGAAGCTTATCGGCATCGAAACATATATATCGTTTCCCTGTCTTTTAAATACGGCGTGGGGTTCAACGGTAATATCGACGTACAGGTCGCCGTTCGGTCCGCCGAAAAGTCCTGACGAACCTTCTCCCGAAACTTTAAGCCTGTTGCCATCGTCTATGCCCGCAGGTATTTTTATATCTAATTTGCGCTCTTTTATAACCCTTCCCTCGCCTTTGCAAACCGGACACGGATTTTCAATAATCTCGCCTTCTCCGTTGCATTTATAGCATGTTCTGGATATAGAAAAAAATCCCTGCTGCTGCCTTATTTCTCCCGTCCCTTTGCAAACCGGACAGGCGACTCTTTTTGTGCCCTTTTTTGCGCCCGTTCCTTCGCATGAAGAACACGTTTCGTATCTGTTATATTTTATCTGTTTGGATACTCCTAATAAAGATTCTTCAAACTTAATCCTGACGCCGTAACGAAGGTCTTCTCCTTTTCTCCGCTTAGTCTTTTTGTTCGGCTGGGAAAAAATATCCCCAAAAAAGTCGCTGAATATATCACTGAATCCGAATCCGCCTCCTGAAGCAAAAGCGCCCATACCTTCGTGCCCGAACCTGTCGTATGCCGCTCTTTTTTCTTCGTCGCACAAAACGCTGTATGCCTCGTTTATTTCTTTAAATTTTTCTTCGGAATCA
>JGI24721J26819_10007161_pt1 | contig 10656 bp, 8 predicted proteins | sample YelNatPaOPGAMG01_FD_26819 | JGI IMG/M metagenome (IMG submission 26819)
GGCGGGCCGCCGAAACCGACCGGCCCGCGGCCGGCGCTCCCCGCGGCCAGCAGGGCTGAAGGCCAAGCTGCCGCGGTCTGTTGGTCGGGGCGGTCTATTCCAAGCCGTGGATTAAACGAGGGCTGAGTGCGCAGGGGCACGGCTCACCTTTTGGCTTTTCGGCTTGTGGCTTGGTTCATTTAATCCGGCGGTGCGGTGGAACAAAGTCACGATCGTTGGCGTGGGATTATTGGGCGGGTCCCTGGGCTTGGCGCTGCGGCAGCGGGGTTTGGCTGGGTGCGTGTATGGGTTGGTCCGGCGCCCTGCGAGTATCGACGAATGCGCTCGGTTAGGTGTGGTGGACCAGGCCAGTTGCGATCCAGTGCGGGCAGCCGAGGGGGCTGAGCTGGTGGTGTTATGCACGCCGTTGAGCCGGATGCGGGCCACGTTGGAGCCGATGCTGCCCGCTCTAAAGCCGGGCACTGTGGTGACCGACGTGGGCAGCGTGAAAGTCCCGGTAGTGCAGGAGCTCGAACCGTTGGTGGCCAGCGCTGGAGCGCACTTTATCGGAAGTCACCCGATGGCAGGCAGCGAGAAGACCGGGCCGGGTGCGGCCCGGGCGGATTTGTTCGAGCGTGCGGTGTGTGTGGTCACTCCCACACCGCAATCAGCGTCGTCGGCTGTTGAGCAGGTTGAAGCGTTGTGGCAGGGGCTCGGAGGCCGTGTGCTGCGTCTCAGTGCCCAGCGTCACGACGAATTAGTGGGTCGCGCCAGCCATTTGCCGCATGTGGTGGCGGCTGGGCTGGCCAAGTACGTGTTGAGCCCGGATGCGCCTCCGGAGCAGGCGCTGGTGTGCGCTAGCGGGTTCCGCGACGTGACGCGCATAGCCGCTAGTTCAGCCGAGATGTGGCGCGACATCGCGCTGGCCAATGCGGTCAACTTGGCTGAGGCCTTGACGGTGTTTATCCGGGAGCTGGAACAGTTTCGGCAGGCCCTGCTTCAGGGTAACCAGGCGGCCGTGGAGCAGTTTTTCCAGACCGCGCGCCAACGCCGCACCGCTTGGGCCAACCCAGCGGGAGGCGGTTGACCCGGGGTGCCTCGGGCCGACCGATTCAAGATTGAACGGGCCAAGTGTCGTGATGCAAATTGCGACTCGGCACCGGCAAGGCCAAGTGGAGAGCCTGACCAGGTGGGTGGCTTCCGGCAGCCAGAGGGGTCCGCCAGGTGTGTCCGGTCACTGGTCCCTGGTGGCTTGCGGCTGACCCGCGGTGGCCAAGCCGGCTGGGCGCGGTCAGCCGGGGTGCGTAGCGCGGTTTCAGGGCTTTGGAAACCGGATCGAAATTGTCTGAGCCGATTGTCATAGCGATCGATGGCACCAGTGCCAGCGGCAAGAGCACCAACGCCAAGTTGGTCGCCCAAGCGTTGGGGTATGTGTATGTGGACACCGGCGCGATGTATCGGACGCTGGCGTGGTATTGCCTCAAACACGGGATTGATGTGCACGACCCCAAGGCGGTCGCGGCAGCGTGTCGCCGTTGGAAGACGCGGTTAACGTGCATTGAGAACCAGCCCCGGTCGGTGCGGCTGTTGGTGGATGGGTTTTATCCGGAAAAGGAGATCCGGTCGCCGGAGGTCAGTGCGGCAGTGCCGCATGTGGCGGCGGTTCCAGCGGTGCGGCGTTGGATGAAGCAGAAGCAGCGCGAGTGCCTCCAGTTCGGGAATCTGGTGATGGAAGGCCGGGACATTGGCACGCACGTGTTTCCCGAGACCGAGTTTAAGTTTTATCTGGATGCTAGCCTGGCTGAGCGGCAGCGGCGTCGCCAAGCCGAGGGGATAGTGGAAGACTTGGCCAGCCGGGACCAGCGCGATAGTCAGCGCGCAGCGGCGCCGTTGATGATTCCTTTGGGTGCGATGGTGATCAACAACTCGGACCTGACCCCGCAGCAGACCAGTCAGATTATTCTGGAGGAGGTGCGGCGTCGGCTTGAGCAGCGTCAGAAACGGGCGCAGGCCGAGCAACAACGTGGCCGTTGATGATGAGCAGCTCACAGCTCATCAAGCCAGCCACTTCGGTAACGATCTTTTACCGGCTGGCCCGGTGGGTGGTGCGGCGGGTCTTGAAGCTGTATTTGGGCTGGCAGGTATTGGATGCGCATCGGGTGCCGGCTGAGGGGCCGGTGATCTTGGCCGCCAACCACCAGAGTTTTCTTGACCCGCCGTTGGTGGCGGCGCCGTTGGAGCGCCGGGTGTCGTTTTTGGCGCGGCGTAGCCTGTTTCGATCCTGGTGGCTGGGGCCGTTCATGCGAGCCCTGCGAGTGATCCCCTTGGATCGGGAGGGTGGCACTGGCGCAGGGCTCAAAGCGGTGTTGGCCTGGCTGGAGGCGGGTGGGGCAGTGGTGTTGTTCCCTGAGGGCACGCGCTCGCCTGACGGTCGGCTCCAACCGGCTCGAGCCGGTGTGGGCTTGGTTGTGATCCGATCCGGCGCACCGGTGGTGCCGGTGCGCATCTTTGGCGCGTTCGAGGCCTGGGGCCGGCACATGCGTTGGCCCAGACCACGGCGGGTCGTTGTCAAGTATGGCCGGCTGATGCGGTTCGATGCGTGGTGCGCCGAGGCGCGGGGCTGTAGTCTGCCGCGGCTCAAAGAACTTTATCAGATGGTGGCCGACCAAATCATGGCGGCCATTGCGGTATTAGAACCGCGGGCTGACCCGGTGTGCCAGCCTGAGCTAGCAGCAGCCCAGCGGCCCGCTGCCGAGCGTCAGCAGGTCAGCGGTTGAACTACCCTTGCTATGCGAGCAGTCATTCAACGCGTTACCCAAGCGTCGGTCACTATCGATGGCCAAGTGCGAGCTGCCATTGGCCCCGGTCTGCTAGTGTTGGTGGGGATCGAGGAAGCCGACGGGCCGGAGGACATCGANTGGTTAGCCGGCAAGATTGTNCGGCTGCGGATCTTCGCCGATGACCAAGGCCTGATGAACCGGTCGGTGCAGGAGGTGGGCGGCAAGATTTTGGTGGTCAGCCAGTTTACTCTGCATGCCAGCACCAAGAAAGGTAACCGCCCGTCTTACATCCGGGCAGCGCGGCCGGAGGTAGCCCAGCCACTGTATGAGGCGTTGGTGCGACGTTTAGGCGAACTGCTGGGGCAACCGGTGGCTACGGGCGAGTTCGGCGCCCAAATGCAGGTGGCCCTGGTCAATGACGGCCCAGTGACCATCCTCATCGATACCAAAAGCCGCGAATAGCCCAGTGGCAGCCAAACCGTGCCGCACCGGCGGGATTGGAACCGCGGCGGGCAAGGGGCTCTGCACGGGGCGGTGGTTTCGGACCGGCTCTCAGGGCTGGCCAATCCGCTTGGCCGTAACCGGGGCAGGTTAAGGCAGCCAAAAAATCCAAGCCGTGGTATCTTGTTGCGGTGTGACGGTGGCTGCCACCAACACAGAGCACAGCTTTCGGGCTTGGTCCAGCCCGGCGTGGCCCGTGCCAAGTTGGGCTTGGGCACTGGGTCTGGCCGCGTGGGCTATGCCCGCGACGGCCCAGCCGGTGCTGAGCGAGATTCTGTATAATCCACCTGGCAGTCCAGATACGCCCTACGAATACATCGAGTTGCGGGGACAGCCCAACCAGCCTCTGACGAACGTTTACTTGGTATGCTTGGAGGGCGACGCCGGGGGTAACCCGGGCACCATTCAAGACGTGTTTGAGTTGTCCGGATGCAGAATTGGCGGCAACGGATTCCTGGTGCTGCTGCAAAAGGGCAGCAGCTACACCGTGGTGCCGGGAGCCACTGTGCTTATCAACAGGGGCTCGGGCGCAGGCTGGGGAAGCGGCCCGTCCAGCTCGATCCGCCACGTAGGTCAAGGCGGCCAGACTGAGCTGGAGAACGGCTCGCAGACCTTCTTGCTCATCCAGACCACCAACCCACCGGTGGTGGGTGTGGATGCTGACGCCGACAATGACGCCCTGTTGGACGAACCGCTGCGCAGCACCTGGACGATTCTGGATTCAGTCGGCGTGCTGGATGCGGACGGGCCAGGTGACATTGCCTATGGCTTGATCAATTTCCGTCGGCACCCGGGGGCTTTGGCTTCCGGCACGGTGGTTAACACTGACTTTTTCCCCTGTTACGTCGGTCGGACCGGCCATACCACCGGGGCCTTGGCTTCAGCGTGGGTAGCCAGCGATCAATTGGGCGGTGTGCCGCCCAGCTTGTCTCTGGGCAACGCGGCCATGACGGTGCCCTCCAGCTTAGCGTTTGCNGCCTTGAACCATGTGGGCGGCCCCAATTTCGGTGCACCGCGACTAGCTGGGGTCATGGTCATCGAGTCGGGCTACAGCACCGACGTGTCTGAAGACGGAGCGACCGACACCTACAGTTTGGCGCTCAATACGCGGCCAGCCGGCAACATCGTCATTCGGATCAGCGCCGCTAGCCCGCTGCTCATCAGCACCGATAACGGCGCCAGCTACGGCAACACTCGCACCGTGACCCTGGCCAACACCAACCCCTACCCCATTCGAGTCAAAGCTACCGACGATACCACGGTGGATTCATCCCCTTACTTCCGGACCATCACGCATACGATCACCAGCACGGCAGACCCGGCTCAATACCCGCTGGACAGCCTGATGCCCGAGGTCACGGTCAAGGTCACCGACAACGATTGGGTGTTGCTGAGTGAGTTGAAGGTGAATCCACCTGGCCCGGTGGATGGGCCGTTCGAGTTTGTCGAGATAGCCGGGCGACCTGAGGCGCTGTTGACCAACCTGTATTTTTTGGTGATCGAGGGGGACACTGAGCAAGACCCGGGGGAAGTGCGCCTGGTGGTGGATCTGAGCGGTCGGCGGTTGGGCCTCAACGGCCTGCTGGTGATCGTGGCCGAGCTACATCCTTACCTGATCCCGCCGGCCACCACGGTGGTGTATGAACCCGCGCTGGACGACCCGTCCGGTGCGCTGGGCAATGGCACGGTTACGTTTCTGCTGGCCACATGCCCGACTCGGTTCAGTGCACGCGTCGATTTGGACCGAGACGACGACGGGGTGCTGGAAGGCCTGCCGTGGGGCACGACCGTGTTGGATTCGGTCGGGTGGTCAGACGGCGGCGCCGGCGATTTGGTCTATACCCGGGCGGTGCTCACCCAGAGCTCGGGCACGCCCGATGCCGCCAGCCGTTATCCGGGCAATACCCAGCGCCACAGTGCTGACGCCTGGTTCAACGGTAGCCTGCTAGGGCCGGACCCGGCTTCGTTGGTGTATCACCCGGAGCATGTGAGTGCAGATTTTCCGNTCGGAACCGAGCTGACTCCGGGTGTGCCCAACNACACTGCCCCACTGATCAGCCCGCTAGGGCCGGTATCGGGTGTTATTGGCGACCCGACCAACCCGACGGTGGTCTTTGCGGTGGATGACGCTGAATCAGGCAGCAGCGGGCTGCTCGTGTGGGTCACCAGCAGCAACCCGGCTGTGGTGCCGGACGACCACTTGATCTTAGTGCCAGGACCGGGCGGGTCGTATTTGTTGCAGATCGACCCGGTTGGTGTCGGTTACGCCACTATCACCGTGCATGTCAGCGACGGAGTTATGACCCGACGCGTTTCGTTTGCTTACGCTGCATCGGCCATGGGGCGACCGGGCGGGCGGTTTCATACGGGTGCCTCCGATGCCTCGGCTGCAGTGGCGGTGGACGGGCAGTGGATGTTCGTGGGAGACGACGAAGACCAAGGCATCCGATTGTATTCGCGCTACCATTCCGGTTGGCCTGTGGCCACCTACAATTTCGGGCCGTATTTGAACTTGGTGGAAGTGGGCCCGGGCGGACCACGCGAAGCTGATATCGAATCAGCCACACGCCTGGGCAGCCGGATTTTCTGGATGGGGTCGCATTCCTTCGGCGCGCTCCCGTACACCCGCACCAATCGCGCCCGCATTTTTGCCACGGACCTCTCGGGTTCAGGCCCCACGGCCACGCTCCAGTTTGTGGGTCGATACGAATGGCTCAAGGAAGACTTGGTCGCTTGGGACCGTGCCAATGGCCATGGGAAAGGCGCCGATTACTACGGCCTGGCCGCCAGCACGGCTGAAGGCGTGGATGCTAAAGCGCCGGACGGCTCCGGGTTCAACATCGAAGGCCTGTGTTTCGCCCCCAATAGCACCTCGGTGGCCTATGTGGCGTTCCGCGCGCCGCTGGTTCCCCCTACCGCCCGAGTCAAAGCGTTGATTGTCCCAGTGACCAATTTCGCTACCTTAGCCATCAGCTACGGCCCGCCCGGCTCGGCTCGATTCGGCCCGCCCATCGAGTTGAACCTGGGCGGCCGCGGCATCCGCAGCATCGAATGCGGTCCGGCCGGATGCCTCATTGTCGCCGGCCCGCCGGGTAAAGCTGAAGAAATTGCCCCCCGCGACTTTAGGTTATTCACCTGGACCGGCCAGCCGGGTGACCGGCCCCGACTGCGCGCAGCCGATCTGCGTGGCTTGATGCCGGAAGCGATTGTGGAGCTGCCGCCCGCACCTTGGACTTCCAACAGCCAGGTGCAGGTGCTCAGCGATAATGGTACCACCGTTTGGTATGGCGACAATGTGCAGGCCAAACACCTGGATGAGCCGGCCTTCAAGAAGTTCAGAAGCGACTGGGTTGTCTTGGGCCCGGAGGTGATCCCGCAACCAGCGATTTTGTCTCAGCGCCGCGACGGCACCGTGCTGACGTTGACCTGGACGGCTGAGGAAGGCCGGCTGTATCGGGTCGAATGGACTGCGGACTTGCAAGCTGGCCCTTGGAACCCGCTGCCGGGCGATGTGCTGGCTGCCGACGCGTTGGCGTCCAAGACCGACGTCATCAACGCGACCGGACAGAGATTCTATCGTGTGGTGGCTCTACCTTGAGCCCGCTGGCCAGCGTCAATCCACGGGCTGAACTGGGCCATCGGCCTGAGCCTTGACCCGCAACGCCCGCTCAGTCTTGAGCCGTAACTGGCCGCAGGCAGCGTCAATGTCAGCCCCTTTTTCCTGCCTGAGGGTGGCAGGCACACGCTGCCGGAGCAGCACGTTCAGAAACGCTTCCTGAGCCGCCGGCTCAGGCCGCTGCCAGGCTAGTCCCTCCACAGGGTTGTAGGGGATGAGATTGACCTTGGCATGCAGACGCCGGGCCAAGGCAGCCAACTGCCGCGCTTGGCCCAGGCTATCGTTCACGCCAGCAATCAAGATGTATTCCAGGCTCAAGATGCGGCCCTTTTTCTGCCGATAATACTCGCAGGCGGCCACAAGCTCAGCCAACGGGTACTTGCGATTGATCGGCATCAGGCGGCTCCGTAGCTCATCGGTGGTGGCATGCAGCGATACGGCCAGACCAAACTGCTCCGGTTCATCAGCCAGACGCCGGATTTGCGGTGCCAGACCGCTGGTTGAGATGGTGATCTTGCGGGCACCGATACCACCGCCCCAGGCTGCATTCAGAATGCGCAGGGCCTTTAGCACAGCTTCATAATTGGCCAGCGGCTCGCCCATGCCCATGATCACCAAATTGTCTATCGGCCGGCCCAGCCGGGGTGCACTTGGCCCATGGCCTGGCTGAGCGGGGGCGGATTCCGGCCCTGGCACTGAGGCCGCACTCTGGGTCAGATATCTTTCGGCTGCCAGCACCTGACCGACAATTTCTTCGACCCTCAGGTTCCGCTTCCAACCTTGCAATCCGCTGGCACAAAAGCGGCAGCGGTACGCGCAGCCCACCTGCGTTGACACACACAAGGTGCGGCGGTCACTGGATTGGCCGTAAAGCGCGCGGCTAGCCGGCACCAACACACTCTCGATCAACGCCCCGTCAGCCAGTCGCCACAGAAACTTTTGGGTGGTATCGGCGCTGCCCTGGCACTGCACCAACTCCGGTAAATGCAGCGTGTAATGCGCCTGCAGCTTGGCGCGCAGCGCCTTGGGTAGGTCCGTCATGCTGTCCCAGTCCAGCGCGTACCGTTGGTAAAGCCACTGCAATAGTTGGTCCACCCGGTAGCGGGGCTGGCCCCAAGCCTCGAACTGGCTCTGCAATTCGTCCCGAGTCAGGGACCGAATATCGCGCGTCACAAGCCCACTGTAGCGCCGGTTAAGCCGTCGTCCAAGAACGCCGCTCAAGAGGCCCTCGTCGGATGTGAACTGGGCCCCACCGTCACATCAGCCACGGCCCAGCGCTTGGGCCGGTGCCGCGGCCCCCCGGCCCAGCCCGACCGCCTGGTTCGCCAGGGTCAACGAGGCCGTGCAACCGGCACGGCTGGGTGTAGCGCCGGACTCCGCCTCCAAGGAAGGCTGACTGGTATCAAGCCCCACACGATTGGAGTTCAAGCGGCTGTGTCCAGCCTTTAGACACGCCCAGCCAAAAAAGAACCTGGCGACCGGCTTACGCCAGCCGCCAGTCAACAACTCAATCCAGCAGGACGCCAGGCTCAGAGAGCCTCGCGCAGGAAGGTAGGACAAAGATAGGGCTGCTTTGCCGACCCCCTGATGAAGCCGGCGGTGGGCAATACAGCGATCCTGTTGAGAGACCCCTGTATTGATGTGTTCATCACGCCTCCTAGCATAGCAGGTGTCATGCCAAGATCAATAGACATGCTGCACGGTGGGCAATGCTTCGCCAGCCCTTGGAAATCAGCAACTTAGCACCTTTCACCATCCCCGACTCACCGCCAGCAGCCACCCTTACCGCTCGGCGCATGCGTGACGGTGACACTTAGTGGGTAAAAATGGCACGCACCGCCACACCCCGTTGCCCACCAGCCCGGCCCAGCCCCGGCTATGCGGCACTCTCATCACCGACCCAGCCCCAAGAACCAGCTCGGCCACTAGCCCGTCCGGCTATTCGGTTGCCCGAGCCGGACCCAATGCCGCCACGGTAGCGCTCGCTAAATCCGAAGCCCCAAGTCCGAAACCCCAAACAAATCCAAAGGCACAGAACACGAAAACTCAAAACGGCGCTGTGACCGAGCCGATCTCCGTCCCACGCCATCTCGGCGGCCAGCTCAGCGGCATGGCGGCCTAAGCGGACTCCACGCCCCTTACTGGGCAGGCCTTTCTTCGGCCAACACCCATTTCCCGTCCGCAAACCGGTGGAGCTGGAGTGGCGAGTTCGGATGACCCATTACCCGCAAAGCGCCGTCCAGATAACCGCGAGATTCCACTGCCAAAGTGCCCCGTTCGAAGCTGCCCAGAAGCTTCCCGCTCCACAGACACCCCAAACTCTCATCCACCGTCACGCTGCGCAAAACAAACTCTTGCGTCTGGGCTGCTCCCCCAGCACGACCAGGGTCCGACGACACAACATTAACCACCAGCGACGATTGGTCTCCCAACACCCCGCGGTACTCCCAGCAAAGAAAAACAGTCGCCTGCGACTCGTGCAATACGTCCAAGACCGCCAGGTCCGGGGCGAAGGCACCGAGCTTCTTCTTCAGGGCACGCTCACGATAGACGTTGGTCCGGCCGTGCTCGTGAACAACCGGAACAAACGTGTATTCGCAGCGCGGAGGCGGAGCCGGCACCTGATACTCGCTGATGGTAGTAACCACCATCTTCCCATTGACGTAGTTGGTAATTAGGATTTCCTGGCTCCTGAACTTGGCCGATTCTTCAGGTGGCGTCAACACCACGATCTCCCGCACCAGCTCTAGCCGAGAACCGTCGGGCAGGGTGCGGGTCACCACCACGGTGGGGTTGGTGGCTTGCTCAGCCCACCCCTGCNGAGTCAGGCAGCCGATGACACTCACAGCCACCGCCAATGATCTTGCTCTGTGTATGTTCATAGGTTTCATGGGATTAGTGCGCCCACTTCAAGGGTGTGCCATTGGTTTTTGCACGGCAAGCCCAATCATAGCTCTGGAACAGACGGACAGCGTCGCCGACCGAATTTGTGAATATCCATGCAAAGCCTGCAACGCAGGCCTGTTCCCAGGCCCTCTGCAGGTTGGTCAAGCCCTCAGCGGATGAAAACCTCAGGCCGTAGGAGGGGTCAAAGATGGTCTTTACCGAACCAGCTTCGTAAAGGGACACAGCGTGGTCGGGGAAGTCGATGGGCAGGCCCGGGCCTCGAGTGATCCGCGTCAGAGGCGGGCCACTGTTGCCTTGCGCGGGATGATCCGGATAGACCGTGAACCGGATGCCCCACAGGTGCGGAAAGTTAGGGGGCGGTTCGATCACTATGTCCGCGACATCCGGTTTGATCCCCAGCAGCGCGGATTGGATTCCATGCACACGCAGGGTGTCGGCAAACAACTGCCACCAGGCCCCACAACGGCCCTTCTTGGCAGCAACAAGCTGAAAGGTAAACTGATAGTCGGGTGTGTCATACCCGTCCGGCCAGTATTTCATCTCGATGCCGTCCCAGGAACGCACCCCAGGGATTGGTCCTTCGAAATCGCTCCAGATGCCGGCGACGATGTTGCTTTCCAGCGTCTGGCCCACGGCATTGCGGCAGGCCACATCCAGCACCGTGTGGAACAGGTTGGTGGTCGTGGGCTGTTTCCAAGTGACATACACCTGGTTGGAGCTGGTACCGGCGGGCAGGAAGGGCGCCCGGCCCGGGACGCCATAGCTCCAGTGGATGGTTAGCGGATTGAAGAAGTCCACCCGGTCAGCGGGCAACGGCGCATCAGCGACCGCAGTCACCGTCCAGTGCCTGCTTAAGGGTTGGTTGGTAGCCCA
>JGI24721J26819_10007162_pt1 | contig 10650 bp, 6 predicted proteins | sample YelNatPaOPGAMG01_FD_26819 | JGI IMG/M metagenome (IMG submission 26819)
ATTGAAGGCCCTTCAATATAAAGACCGGTAGGCCAACCTGCGAACACAGAGTTGAATATTTTAATCTTNGTATTTCTTCTGAGGTGCATAGCTCTTAGAAAATTTCCGCTGATGGAAGTAGTAGGAGTAGCCAGTGGTCCGAAAGAGCTTATATTGNTGAATACCGCTGAAGTGAAAGGTTCGGCNGCAGAACCGCTTCCGTCGTTATCGGACTCGAAGCTATTAGACCCGGATCCCGGGTCAGCAATCTGAGGATCACGCAGAGAGACGCCAAACTGGACTAAGCCATGGTAGCCGAAATCGGTATCAAAATCATCGTCCCAGCCTTTGTAAGCAATGAGGTATTTGGCATTCACCGAACCGCCAAACCATTCGTATGAATCATCGCCACTATAAGAAACCTGAATATGGTCAATCTGGGTTTTAGAGCCAACAGCGCCGAGGGTTAAGCCATTGATTTCCTTATCGGGCTGGAAAGCGATTCCGGGGAACTCTATTCTGATGTAAGAAAGTATACCGGAACTATCAGCATCGTTGTTACCACCATAGATAGTACGTGGACCACCTTCGATCTGAGGATTTACCTTGTTCACCGTTGCCCGTCCGCAAACAATCAGTCCTCCCCAGTCACCGTAGGTTCGCTGGCCGGCAGGTTCATTGGACGTGAAAACGATTGGCTGTTCTTTTGTGCCTCTGGCAATGATTTTGCCCCCCGGTTCAACAATCAGAGCACCTTTATTCGCTTTGTTGCCACGGATAACCGTTCCCGGCTCAATGGTAAGGGTAACCCCGTCAATAACATAGACCCAGCCGTCAAGAAGATAGACATTGTTTTTTGTCCAGGTAGTGTTGGCAGAAATATCGCCTCCAGGGACTGTAACCGTTGGAGCACCATATGTTGTATTCTGAGGATCCCAGTTTGCCCAGCCTTCTGTCCAGTCAGTTGTTCCGAAGGCCCCTATAAAATCAACCTTTTCAAAAAAAGCAGTATTTACATCCTGATCAGTGAAATCAGCTTTTTTAAGAAGGGGAGAATTTTTCCACACCTGATTTTGCGAAATATCTCCTCCCGGAATGATTTTATTGGCAGGGGCATAGTTTGTATTCTGGGGATCCCAGTTTGCCCAGCCTTCTGTCCAGTTGGTCGTACCAAAAGCTCCCCTGAAGAGAACCTGGTCAAAGAACGGATTGCTAATGTTTTGCGCTTTGATTCCTGAATAAAAAAGGATCAGCGCGATACCAATAAGTACAAGTTTTTTCATAAAAGATAAAATTTTGGTTACGGAACAAAAGTAGGCTTAGGGTATTAAGTCAATTTTAAGGGACTTTTATTTATGCATGAATCCATCAAAATGCTTAAAATTAAATTAATCCAGGCCGCTTCCACTTCGTTTCAGCGGGATTTGCCCGGATGCCAACCCTGATGGTCATCACACTGCGCATCAGTTCGCTTGCTCTCCTGATGCGCAATCCAGGCTTAATCCAGGCCGCTTCCACTTCGTTTCAGCGGGATTTGCCCGGATGCCTGCTTTGCAATTCAACCCGCAACACCTTAAGTTTGCTTCACTGCTACTGTGTATTATCCCGACTAATACTATATCGTCTTGATTCCTATTTCGAAATGTTATACAATACTGATCCAATCACGAAAGGATGGCATTATTGTAGAAAAATCCATCAGGAAAATCAATTAGAACCCCGAAGGGGTGGCATTATGACACAGCCAATAATGCCGCCCCTTTGGTTTAATTATTTTAGTGTGATTTGGTTCTTAAAAATTTTTTATTGCGGGAAAGACGAAACGAAAGCTCTACCGCTCTGCCGGAATATGGATTGAAAAATCNACCNTAATATGCCTGATCAGCACTTTTTCCGGTTGAGCTTTCTTTCAGACTGGCANTAGAACAAAAGGGAAACGCCAACAGAGAACTGGCGACCGGGAACAAATTTTCTGGTAGTCTGAATCCGGGTTACTTTTTGCTCCATATTTTTCAGTAAGGGTTCTTCGTATTGCTGGAAAATGACCGTTTGATCAAGAATATTTTTAGCTCCCAGTTTTAGTGTAACAAACCGGCCGATTTTTTTACTGACAGTTAAATCAAGGGAATGAAAAGGCATTTCCCAGATATGAGGAGTTTCCAGATCCCCGATGTAGTCTATGCGTTTTCCGATAACATTGTAGAGAGCGGTTACAGATATTCCGGATTTTTCCTGCTGGTAGTACAAGCCGGCGTTTATAATATAGGGCGATTGTCCCTGGAGAGGCCTGATTGAATCCCTTTCATTCGGATCGGGGTTATTGATNCGGCTTTGAATTACAGATCCGTTTAAAATCAGTGTAAAATCTTTCAGCAGANGCACAAAGGAAGGGGAGTTTTCCAGAAACTGAAAAGTTTTTCGCACTTCGAGTTCAACTCCTCTTGAATAAGCCGACCTGGCATTACGGAATGTATAGTTGTACCCTGTTCCAACATTAACCAATTGTTTTTCAATTGGTTGCACAAAATTTTTATTAAAGATACCAAGGGAGACAATTTCTCCCTGAGAAGGGTACCATTCAAAACGGAGATCGGTGTTATGAATATAAGCATTTTTGAGGTTCGGATTTCCGTATATGCTTGCATTTTCATCAAAATCGAAAAAGGCAAACGGGCTTATTTCTCTGAATTCAGGCCGATTGACCGTTTTTCCATAGGCAAAACGTAATAAAATATTGTCTGTAACATTGTAGGCTACGTTAACTGAAGGGAAAAGGTCCTTNAAAANGTTCCTGACTACAAGGCTGTCGCCCGTCGCTTGGAGGAATCCCGAAAGATTCTGGGAATTATTTTCGTAGCGAACGCCGGTGTAAATTTTGATCTTGTTGAACAAAGGAATCAATATTCCGGCATATGCAGCATATGTTNNGTTCCNTGCNTTGTATGAATCTGATTTATTTGTTGATTCATCAATTTTAAGTCCGGTTTCCGGGTTGATGTTTTCATCAGCAAACAAATCTCTTATTGTAGAAAAGAATTGAGGGGAAAAGGCAACAGAGTCAACCGGCAGTTTAGTAAGATTCCAGTTAAATTTAAAGATATTGGCAAAGGCAAATCCTATATTTCTGGCTTTGAAATTTCGCCNCAAATCGGTATACAGAAAACCCGCTTTGANTTCAGGAACAAANTTACCTAACGGAATTTTCTGGGAGAGATTCAGATTAACGTTTTTAAGATGTTCGTAGTTCTGAAGNAACAGACGTCCAAGCAATTTAGGGTCGGCATTAAAATTGACACCGATCCGGAAAGGATCCATTTTTGGATCCAGGTCGCCTGAGAGGGAAGTTTGCACCCGACGGATATCGGGTCTGTTCTGATCAGCATAGGCATAGCCAATTGCCCAGTCAAATGCAGTCAACTGATTGAATAAGGTATGTTTCCCTCCAAGGGTTGAAGAAAAAGTAAGCCGGGACTGATAATCGAGTTCATAGTTTTTTTCGAAGTTTCCTCCGTAAAAATTTTGTCCGGTACGCAGGGTAGTTGATGAAGCCCCCTGCTGATTGATCAGATTTCTGAATTCGATTTTCTGGTTATTGCCAAAAACATAATTCAGGTTGAGAAGGGCTCCGGTTCTGGCTGTTTCTTTGTATTTATCATCGTAGTAAACGTAGTAAGGGTTTGATTTATCAAGGATGGTATTATACGCCTGATACCCCTTTCGTAATATATGGTCAGAATCAGTTGTTTTGTTGTAGAGAACGGAAGAAACAAGACCAAGAGAGGTCTTTCCCAGCAAAAAATAGTGCGATAGGGTGAAATTGACGGTATGGTTCATGGGAGCTGACCGGATTGCATAAGGGGTCCAGATTTTACTAAACTTCGGCCCAGTTCCTGAATTTTTTGTTTATCCTCTGCTGAAGAATTCGAAGCAAGAGCCCTGAATTCCTTAGTAGAAGGAAATCCGTCTGGGATTGCCCTTGTACCGTCATCAAACCCAAGCCAGTCATATTTTCCTCCCTGATATTTATAGTATGTTTTAAAGGTAGTCCCCTCAACATAACCTGCCGAATAACTAATGCCAACACTATTTTTTTCGGAAAATCCAAGGGAAGATATCTGGATTGCGGCGCCTGCAAAATCGGCAGGCAACTCAGGTGCCGGTGTTTTATAAATCACAATATTATCAATCTGGTTTGAGGGAATCAGGTCAAAGGAAAAGGAACGCATATCCGGTTCAGAGCTTGGAGCAGGGATTCCGTTCAGCCAGGTAACATTGTAGCGTTCCACCAGACCCCGGACAATAACAAACCGGCCGTCGCGGATGGTAATGCCTGGCACGCGGCGCACTACTTCCGAAGCATCCTTATCCTGTGAACGGATGATCTGCTGATTGGATATGCCGTTNGCAACCACGTTGCTTGCTTTCAGGCTGCTGATGAGTGCCATTTCTGTGTTGGTGCGGCGTGTTGCCGTCACCTTTACTGACTCGATCTCCAGAGTTGCCGGTTCGAGCCTGACATCCACCCGGGTTGTTTCGTTGGCCTTAACTGTTACACGGATTATTTGCTGGTTATAAGAAATATAGGAAACAACAAGGTTGTATGTACCCGGATTAACATTTGAAAGCCGGAAATTACCGTCAAGGTCAGATGTGGTTCCGGTATAAGTGCCCTGGAGCACGATGTTGGTGCCAATAAGAGACTCACCTGTTTTTGCATCGCTAATTGTACCCTGTATTGTACCAGTCTGACCATGGGCTTCAAAGGCAAAAAGGAACAAAGTGATAAAAATCTGCAACAACTTTACAATATACTTCATAAGAGAATGAATTTCTTCAGTGCAAAGAAACTTTTCATGCTTCATGCAAACATGAAAGCATTATTAAATTATGGTAAATTATTGGCAGATATGCCTTGATGGATTAAGAAAAGATTAAACTTAACTTAATGCTATTTTTATCTTAAGGCAACACAATAAGGAAGAATACGTCGTCAACAAACCGGCAAATGGAAAAAGCGATTTGATGGAGAATAAATGATAGTCACCGGCAACAATAACTGGAGTCGAGTTACCAGATTATAATAAGGTAAGTCTGTTCATTTAAAAAACGCATTTCGAACAATTTCCCCGGTTTCTTTTCTGTTTCGGGGATTCCGGGATCGCTGGCGGAGGTACTCCGGAAGCTGGTCAGGATTTCCCGGCCAACCGACTGCAGTTACGGTAACCGGCTGGAAGAAATCGGGGATCTGTANAACATTGACAAGTTTTGGCCGGTCAAAGCCCGCCATAGGGTGAGCGGCAAGGCCGAGAGAGGTTGCCTGCAGGAGAAGGTTCTGCAAAGCAAGTCCGCAGTCGTGCCATGCATAAGGATTGGGTGTGTTTTTCTCCGTAACAATTCTGGCCAATGTTACAACCAGCAATGAGGCATTCTTTGCCCAGATGCGGTTTCCTTCGTTAAGTGCCGACAGAATGGCCTGAAACAAGTCATTCTGATTGGATTGAGCATATAGAAACAGCCATGGNTGAAGGTTGGATGAAGAGGGTGCCCAGCGAGCCGCTTCAAACAAACTTCCGAGGGTTTCCTCATCAAGAGGTTCTGGCGAAAAGGCCAGGGCAGAATGACGCCGGAGTATCAGATCATTAACTGGCATAGGAGCAGGATTTTCTGTTTCGTATCATAAATAACTGTAATCAATTCAAAGGTAGCGATTCGTAACGGATGAACAAAAAATTAAAAAACATGATAAAAATTCTCCTGCGATTCAATAAAATACATATAAATTTGACGCTTTAAATACAGGTTTGAATTTTTAAACATCACGACTATGACAGCAAAGGATTACATTGAAAGAGAGAACAAGTACGGAGCACATAATTATCATCCGTTGCCGGTGGTATTGGACCGGGGTGAAGGAGTGTATGTATGGGATACAGACGGAAGAAGGTACTTTGATTTTCTTTCAGCCTATTCAGCAGTAAATCAGGGGCATTGTCATCCCAAAATTATCAATGCTTTGGTTAACCAGGCCAAGAAGCTCACACTTACGTCAAGGGCTTTTTATAACAGTGCATTAGGGGAATATGAAGAATTTGTCACCCGGTACTTTGGATATGACAAGGTATTGCCCATGAACACCGGTGCAGAAGGAGATGAAACTGCCCTGAAACTATGCCGCAAATGGGCCTATGAAAAGAAGGGAATACCGGAAAATGAAGCCCAGATTATTGTATGTGAGGGAAATTTCCATGGCCGCACCATCACGGTTATTTCCATGTCAACTGACCCGGATTCATACAAGGGTTTCGGTCCCTATACGCCCGGTTTTATAAAGATACCCTACAACAATATTCCGGCGCTTGAGAAAGCTCTTGAGAATCCGAATGTAGCAGGATTTCTGGTAGAGCCCATTCAGGGGGAGGCGGGCGTATATGTTCCTGACGAAGGATATATTAAAAAGGCTTATGAACTGTGTCGGAAGAAGAATGTTTTATTCATTGCCGATGAAGTGCAGACAGGGATCGGGCGTACAGGAAAAATGCTTTGTTGCGATCATGAAGGGGTACGGCCCGACATACTCATTCTTGGTAAGGCATTGAGCGGCGGGGTAATGCCAATATCAGCCGTGCTGGCCGATGATGATATCATGTTGTGCATCAAACCTGGCGAGCATGGATCCACATTTGGAGGGAATCCTCTTGCTGCCAAGGTTGCCATTGCGGCGCTTGAAGTAATCCGTGACGAGAAGCTTCCGGAAAATGCAGCCCGGCTTGGCGAAATCTTCCGGCAGGAGTTAAAATCGTTCCGGCATGAGATGGTTGAAATCGTCAGGGGAAAAGGATTGCTGAATGCTATTGTTATTCGGCCAAAAAACGGAAAGGAAGCCTGGGATGTTTGCCTGGCACTGAAGGAAAACGGATTGCTGGCCAAACCGACGCATCAGCATATCATCCGTTTTGCTCCGCCTCTGGTAATAACAGAGGAACAGCTGAGGGAAGCCCTGGATATTATCAAGAAAACCCTTCTGCAGTTTAATTGATTGACAAAAACTTACAGATCCATAAAAACTTTTTATATGAAGCGAGAACATAAAATACGCTCAGTGTGCCATTTCGGCTTAATTCTTCTTTTTATCAGTTTAGTGACCTCATGTATGAAAGAAAATAAATATACAGGTATTGACAAGACGGACATGGATCTTTCGGTGCAGCCGGGCACTGATTTTTATCAGTTTGCCAACGGAGGCTGGATGCAAAAGAATCCTCTGAAGCCGGAATACAGCCGATATGGAACGTTTGACAAGCTGCAGGAAGAGAATCTTGAAGCACTGAGAAAACTCACGGAAAAGATGGCAAAAACAGCAGGATCGGATGATCCGGTTGCTGCGAAGATTGGGCTATTTCTGAAAACAGGGATGGATACAGCAGCCATCAATCAGGCGGGGATTAAGCCACTGGAACCATTGCTGAAACAAATAGAAGGGATAAAAAGCCGCGAGGAAGTTAAGGAATTCCTTATCAGCATGCATGCGCATTCTATAAGTCCACTGTTCAATATATTTGCTGAGGCTGACAGCAAAAACAGCCGGTGGATGCTGGCATGGTTATGGCAAGGCGGACTGGGAATGCCTGACCGGGATTATTATCTTGAGGATAATGNCCGCATGAAGGAAATCAGGGAGAAATATCTTGATTATATCACTACAATCTTCACATTATCGGGCAAGAATGAGAAAGAAGCCAGGGAAGCTGCCCGTTTGATTTTTGATCTGGAAACCCAGCTCGCCAAAGCATCCATGTCGCGGCTTGCCATGCGCGATCCGGATAATGTGTACCATAAAATGTCGCTGGCCCAACTGCAGAAGGAAGTACCTCAGATATCGTGGAAGAGGTACTTTGAAGGGATCGGCGTAACCGACCCGGGAGAAGTGAATGTAGCCCAGCCGGATTTCTTTAAAGCTGCCGGCGAATTGCTTAATAAGGTTCCTGTGGAAACATGGAAACTTTATTTATGCTGGAATGTGCTGAACGAATCAGCCCCTTACGTCAGCGAACCATTTGAACAAGCCATTTTGCTTTTTACGGAAAGACAATGTCGGGAAAAGAGGAGATGCAGCCACGCTGGAAACGGGTTCTGAATACAGCCAGTTATGCCCTTGGCGAGGCTATAGGAGAAGCATACGTCAAGGAATATTTCCCTCCGGAAGCAAAACAACGGATGCTCACCCTGGTTGAGAATCTGCGGAAAGCTCTGGGAGAGCGCATACAGAATCTAACCTGGATGAGTGATACCACCAAACAGAAGGCTCTGGAGAAACTTGCTGCCATGAAGGTAAAAATCGGGTACCCGGATAAATGGCGTGATTATTCGGAACTAAAAGTTGGAGAAAGCAGTTACATTGAAAATGTAATCGAAGCAGAGCGGTTCAACCGGGCTTATATGCTTTCCAAGGTTAACAAGCCCGTTGATCCGATGGAATGGCANATGACGCCGCAAACGGTTAATGCTTATTATAATCCATCGAACAATGAAATTGTTTTCCCGGCCGGAATTCTTCAGCCACCCTTCTTCTCTATGACAGCTGACGATGCAGTGAATTACGGAGCGATAGGCATGGTAATAGGACATGAAATGACGCATGGCTTTGACGATGAAGGGCGTAAATTTGATAAGGATGGGAATTTAAGTGAATGGTGGACTCCGGAAGATGCCAAACGCTTCAATGAACGGACCGAAATACTCGTAAAGCAATACGATCAGTATGTTGTGCTTGATTCAACCCATGCAAACGGCAANCTGACTTTGGGAGAGAATATTGCCGATCTGGGAGGTCTTAATGTTGCCTATACTGCCTTCAAAATGACGGAGGAAGGGAAGAGCAATACCAGAATTGACGGATTTACACCGGATCAACGTTTTTTCCTTGGCTATGCACATGTATGGGCTCAGAATATAAGGGATCAGGAAATCCTTCGCCGGACCAAAGAAGATGTGCACAGTCTCGGAAGATTCAGGGTGAACGGCCCTCTGCGCAACATGCCCGAATTTTATAAATCGTTTGATATTAAGCCGGGAGATCCGATGTATCTGCCGGAAGAAGAACGGGCTGTTATCTGGTAAGTATCTCAATCAGAATACAATAGTAAAGCCTGTTGGTTNTNTNCNCCAACAGGCTTTTTAGTTCGTTGGATAACAAAAGCTCTTTTGTATATTTATCCCGCCAATCAGGTTGATGCAGTTTCAGAACGATTCATACCGGATATCCCGTTCTGAGAGGGATTTTTTGAGAATGTTGTTTCAGCGTTCTCCTGTTATTTATTGCGAATTCAACCGGTTTCTCCGTCTTTCCTATATCAATCAGGAAGGCTTGTCTTTTTCAGGTTNCAGGCCGGANGAACATATTTACCGGTTGGCGGATTTTATTGGGCCGGAAAAATCGCTCAGGACACCATGGGAAGAGGATCATNCGCGAAAAAGTTTTATCGAAGTACGTATTCAAAGTGCCAATGGCAACAGCCTTTACCTGAACTGTCTCTGGTGGGCAATTGAACATGAAGGAAAATTTGACGGAATTGCCTGCCTTGGTTTTGATTCCACGCGGCACCACCAGATGATGGAGGAACTGCAGAAAAGCAACTCGCAATTCAAGGAGTTTGCCCAGCTTCTGCCTGAAACAGTTTTTGAAATTGATATGGAAGGGAATTTTTTGTTCCTTAATGAGAGTTCCTACAAAATATTCGGCTATACAAAAGATGACAAAATCAATGCCTTTGATCTGATTGTTCCTGAAGATCAGCCACGCTTAAAAGAAAACATAAAAAAACTTCTTTCGGGAGAAGCAATTAAGGGAAATTCATATGTTGCAAGAAGAAAAGATGGTTCAACAATACCCGTTCTGATATACTCCGATGTAAAATACCAGGATGGAAAACCGGAGGGTTTCAGAGGATTTGTTGTGGACATTTCAGCCATCAAGCAGGCAGAAGAAGCACTCCTGGAAAGTGAAGAAAAATACCGGTCATTAACAAACCGGCTTCCGGTAGGTATTTACCGTACCAGTCGCGAAGGAAAACTCCTGTTTGCCAATCGGGCNTTCATCGACATGCTGGGATACGATTCTCCGGAGGAGATTTTTGCCCATCCGGTGCAGGATTTTTACAGTGAACCGGGTGAAAGGGAAAAACTCCTGCAATATCATGAACCTGGCAGAGAATACTACCAGCCGGAAATTCATCTCAAACGGAAAGACGGAACACAAATTATTGTAAAAGACAGGGGAAAGGTGTATAAAAGTCCTGATGGTCAAATTTATTATGACGGTATTATAGAAGACATTACCGAACCGCATCAGCTGGAAGAGAGGCTGAAACAGGCCGAAAAGCTTCAGGCCATAGGAACACTTGCGGGCGGCATTGCGCATGATTTCAACAACCTTATTCTGGGAATGCAGTTATATACCGAAATGGCGCTGAAAGAAGCAGGAAATAACAATAAATTGAGAAAAAACCTGGAGAAAATTCTTCTGGCCCAGGAACGCGGAAAGCAATTGCTTCAGCAAATCGTGTCCTTCACAAATTATCCGGATGATCACCGGGAAGATATCAACCTGAAGGAGATGGTAAGCAATATTCTTGACCTGATCAAAGACACCATACCGGAAGCAATTGATTTCAA
>JGI24721J26819_10007164_pt1 | contig 10649 bp, 15 predicted proteins | sample YelNatPaOPGAMG01_FD_26819 | JGI IMG/M metagenome (IMG submission 26819)
GGGCTTGCGATATTTTGATTAACCGAACTCTATGCTTAATGCCCAAAAAATTTCCCTGCAATTTTTAAAAAATCAAAAAATTTCCCTGTAATTTTTAAAAATTTAGAAAAGTAAGAAGTAAAGTAGTTAAATAGTAAAGTATTATTCATTGGAACCGTCTGCGGGAAAACCCGCACCCATTAAAACCGAAAGATTTATATATCTCTATATACAGATATACTTATGCAAAAGACAAAGGGAAAGATTTGGAATGCTACTAATCGTGTTGTGAGGATAAGAGGAAATGCAATTCCCGTCGCGAAGAGATGGTTAAAAGAGATGAATTTAGAGAGTGGAAAATGCGTTCTTGTTTCATTTGATGCATTAAATGAAAGAATAATAATCAGCAAAAAAGTTGAAGGATTAGACGAACCAAAGAAAAGAGTTGGATTTGGAAAAATGGAGGAAATAAGCTTATGAAGTATAATAAATTGCTTGTGTGGATTATAAGAATTTGGTTTATTGCAGTAGGGATTTTGATTTTTATTCTTCCGTTTTATCTTTTGTGGAGGTTAATATGAAGAAGTTAGTTAGTTTAAGTCCAGAGGCAATTAACTTTTTGAGGGATTATGCAAAACTTAAATTCGGAACAAGTGAATATAAGTTTAGTGCTGCAATTGAAATGCTCATAGATGATTATAAGAAATTGTCTGCTCAAAAAGAAATAAAAAAAGAGATAAAGGAACTTAAAGAGGTGGTATATGGAGATAAAGAACAAGTTTAATCATATACAAGTCGCTATTGACATAGCAAACACGGTTAGAACAACGCTTGGTCCAAAAGGAATGAATAAAATGCTATTAAATAGTGCGGATAATTCTGCTATTGCAACAAATGACGGGGCGACAATCATAAAGAATTTGAAAATAGAGCATCCAATAGGGGAAATGATAAAGAAATTGGCAGAAAGCCAAGAAAAGGCGGTTGGTGACGGAACGACAACGGCTGTGATTTTTATGGGTCTACTTCTTGAAAATGCATTGAGTTTATTGAACAAAAAGTGCATCCAACGACAATAATAAATGGATATAACATAAGTCTTAATGAGGCAATAAACTTTACAAGAGAAATAGAAACAAGCGGGGATGTTGAGAAAATAATGAAGACATCCTTCGGCTCAAAAATTCCAAAGAATTATGTGGAGCATTTTGTTAAATTAATAAAAGAAGCAGATATAGAGAATTTGAAAACATTTATGTTGGAAAATGCAAATCCATTTGACAGCAGGGTAGTGAAAGGGTTTATTTTTGATGGATACACAATAAACGACAGGATGCCAAAAGAAGTGGAAGGAAAAATAGCTGTGATTGAGATGCGTTCTAATTTAGATTTTGCTAAATTCAACATAACAAGCACAGACGAATTAAACAAACTAAATGAGAGATTAAAGAAATACAAAAAAGATATTGTGAAGAATTTGGTTGAGAAAAATGTTAAATGCGTGTTTTACACAGATACAAATCCAGAATTAGAAACATATATCACAGAAGCAGGATTGATGGGCATTGTTGTTTATAGAAGGGATTATCTTGACCACATTTGTAAGGCGTGTAATGCAACAGCAATAGCAGACACGGATTTTGATGAGAAATATTTGGGGTATGGAAAAGTGAAATATGATGAATTAGTTGAAATAACCTCTGATAACAGCACAATAGACACATTATTAATTTGCGGACCAACAAAACAAGTGACAGAAGAAATAAACAGGGCAGTACAAGATGTTATTGGTGTATTAAGGCATTTGGATAATTGCGTTGTTGGAGCAGGAGCATACGAAATAGAATTGGCTAATCATTTGTATGAATTCTCAAAGCAAATAGAAGGAAAAGAGCAAATAGCAATAAAGAAATTCGCGGAAGCTGTTGAAACAATTCCTATGATTTTAGCAGAAAATTGCGGTTGGGATGCTATGGAAGTTTTGACATTATTGAAAGCAGAGCATTTGAAAGGAAATAAAAATTTAGGGGTTGATGAATTTAAAATGATTTCAGATGCAAAAGAAAAAGGAATAATAGAGCCAGTGACAATTAAATTACACGCTTTAAGTGCAGCAACAGACGTTGCAAATCTCATATTAAAAATGGATGACATATATGTATCAAAATGAACAGATATTTTGAAATAATAAAGGACATAATGAGAAAAAGAAAAGTAAATACAATCGTTGAGATAGGAAGTATAAGAAATGAACATTGGGCAGAAGGAGATGGGCATTCAACAAAACACTGGGCGGAAATAGGAGAAGTTTATTCTTATGATATTAATCCAGACGCAATTAAACTAACAACTCGTCTTGTGAACAGCGATAGATTGCATGCAGAAGTAAAAGACGGAATACAAGCATTAAAAGAATTCAAAAAGCCAATTGATTTTCTTTATTTGGATGGATGGGATGCAATTCCTGGAACAGATTACCAAGAAAAGCATTTAGAAGCATTCAAAGAGGCGGAAAAGAATTTACATTCGCATTCTCTTGTGTTAATTGATGATATGGAAATAGAAGAAGGAAAAGGAAAATTAATTCTTCCTTATGCGGCAGAAAAAGGATGGAAATATGAAAGAATAGGAAAACAAATGCTCTTATACAAGGGTGAAATATGATAAGAATAATATTTAGAACCTGCGATAAGGTAGAATCACTGCACGGGCTTCAAAGACCATTCGGAGACAAGAAAGAAATAATAAAAGCGTGTTATTCTTCATTAATCAAATCAATGAAAGGAATGGATTACAAGATGTATATTGTTGCAGATGATGTTTCAGATGAAATTCTTGATTTCTTGACAAAAGAAAGTCCAGAAAAAGTAATAAACAAGAAAATGGGAAATGATGGAAGTTTAAGAGAGTGCTTCAATTTGGCAAAAACATTTGATGATAAAGACCTTGTTTATTTTGTTGAAGATGATTATTTACATACTCCAATATTTCAGGTATGCTTCAAAGATTTTGAGAGATATCAATTTGACTTGTTAATACACCCAACAGATTATCCAGACCAATACACAAGAGAAGATTTGATAATTAGAAGTTATGTTTTGTTAGGCTCATTCTTTCATTATAGGGAAGTCAGTTCAACAACTTTTACATTCATCACAAAAGTAGAAATACTAAAAAAGCATTTTGAACATTTTATTGCCTCTTGTGAAGGAGCAAATGACGCAAAGTTGTCTGAAATCAGGAAAAAAAATGTTTTAATTCTCTCTCCCTTACCAGGAGTTGCAACTCATCTTCACATAGGAACTATGGGACTTTATGTTAATTGGGAGGAAGTATTTAAATGGGCGAAATCAGAATAAATTCAAAAGAGCAATTTATAAAAATGAAAGAAGGAGACCTTTTGATATTCAAGTTATACAAACAAATAGCAAGAAGAAAGATATGCAGATTTGAAAATGGCTTTCCAATAGTAAAGATTAATGGGGAAGAAAGATTAATAAGACCAAATGATTTTATAAGATTTAAGAGGAGGAACTATGAAAATACTTTGGAAAGGTAATATTTTCAATCCAACAGGCATAGCAACAGCAGGAAGAGAATGGGTAAAAGCATTAGTTAAAAGAGGGCATAAGATTCAGGTGTCTGATATTTGGCACGATGGATGGGAATTTAACAAAGGGCTTGAATTCTTGAATTCTCCAATTAATATCAATGACCCAGAAATTGTAACTATCTTTTGGGATTATCCTATGTTTTGGAGAGAAGGAAGGGGAACAATAATAGGTGGTTTTGTTCATGAAGGAACAAAATTATTTGAAGATTGGCCATATTACATTAACAAAGCAGATGCAGTATTTGTTCCAAGCAAGGCAGTTAAAAATCTTGCAAAATGGAATGGAGTAACAAAAAGAATAGAAGTAATACCTCACGGAGTATCGAAGTCTATAAGCCAAATCCAGAATACAATAAAGAAGGAACTTTTGTTTTTCTCTCTGTTAATAGTTGGACAGGAGAAGAAGGCGACAGAAAAGGAACAGACTTATTGATAAAGGCGTTTGACGAGGAATTTAAGGAAGAAGATGTTCGTCTTGTTTTAAAAATGGGGAACTTTTCATTTGCTCCATATAATGTGGCTAAAAAGATTGAAAAAATAATAGGGCATATAAATGAAAAAATATTAGTCAACACAAAATATGCAACAGAAGAGGAACTCGCTACATATTATCAAAGGTCGCATTGTTTTGTTGCTCCAACAAGAGGAGAAGGATTTGGATTGACAATATTAAACGCACTTGCCTGCGGATTGCCTGTTATAGTAACAAAAGATAATAATTCGGGGCATATGGACTTTTGCAGGGGGCATCCTGCTGTTTTGTGGGTTGATGCTCCAAAAGTTGTACAAGGAGACCCAAAGTTTTATTGTGAGGGAAATATGTTGGCTGAACCAGACATTAACTCTTTAAAGAAGCAGATGAGATATGCCTATGAAAATTGGAAGGAATTAAATGAAAAAGCAAAGATAGAAAGTGATAGAATAAGACAAGAGTGGTCTTGGGATAAGGCAGCAGAAAAATTAGAAAATTACATAAATGAGGTAAAAAACGAGGTGAAAAATGAAAATACTCAGTTATGGAGATGATCCATATATTTCAACAGGATACGGAACAGTTTGGCTTAATTTACTTACAAGATGGGTAAAATTAAAGCCTGATTGGGAATTTTATCATGTTGGTTGGCAAAACCAAGACAGACCGCATAAAGTAGATGGTTATACTATGCTTCCAGTGAAGGAAAAAGAGTATGGTTATGACACGGTGACATATTATTTGTTGAAATATCGTCCTGACTTTTTAATCACACTCGCAGATGTTGGGTGGCAATCTGGATACATAGACCCTGTCGCAGAAGCAAAGAAAAAAGGATGGAAAGGAAAATGGATTGCTTACACGCCAATTGATACAAATGGATGGGCGTATACTTGGGATGAAATCCTTAAAATGCCAGACATAAATGTTGCTATGAGTAAATTCGGAGAAGCACAAATGAAAAAACACAATGTAGAAAATGTTATTTGCATTCCACATGGAGTAGACACAAAAGAGTTTAAGCCATTGGCAGAAAGAGAGGAATTAAGAAAGAAGTATAATTTTACTGATAAGTTTGTTTGCGGATTTGTAGGAAGAAACCAAAAGAGAAAAATGTTAGACAGGGGGATTTTCTTGTTTGATAACTTCGCAAAAGGAAAGGAAGATGTTCTTTTGTTATTGCACACAGATGTTGAGCCTGTAAAAGATGGTTGGTCACTTCCTTATCTTTTATGGCAAATAAAAGAAAATAAGGAAAAAATAAAATTAACAAAATCAAAATTAAATATAAGAACAAGACAATTAATAGACGAACAACAAATGAACGAGATTTATAATTTAATGGATGTATTTCTTTATTTCACAGGCGGAGAAGGTTTTGGTTTGCCAGGGATAGAATGCCAAGCAGCAGGAGTTCCTTTGCTTATGACAGACACAACAACAGCTTATGACTTATGCAGAGAAGAATTTAGAATTCCAATCTTAAAGGATACACACGGAAGAGATATGCGCGATGTTGGACAAAACGGAGTTTATTTCCATTATCCAGATGATATTCTTGGAGCACAATTGCTTGAAAAAGTATATAATCGCTGGAAAGAAACAAAACTTGAAAAAGAAAGAGAAGATGCAAGAAACTTTTCTCTAAAATATGACTGGGACTTAATTGCTCCAATGTGGCTATCTCTTTTTGAAAGGGAGGGATAATGAGAACCATAGATGAAATATTAAATGGTTCGGGTTATTCTAAAAGTGAGATTGAATTGTTTTTGATAGAGTGTTCTATTGATTATTTAACCTTTGCAAAAAGGGTTCTTGGTTTTGACATCGCAGATTATCATAAAGAGTGGTATGAATTATTAGAAAAATTCCCAAGATTGTGCATAGAGGCATATAGAGGAAGCGGAAAAACAAGTTATATTGCAGGATTTCTTTTGTGGAAAGCAATTTTTAACGAAAGGCAAACAATTTTGATTATTTCTACAACTTTTGAACAGTCAAAACTTGTGTTAAAATTAATCAGAGAAATGGTGTCTGGGAATGAATTATTAAGAGGTTATATGCCAAGTTCAAGAGAAAGCACTTGGAAAGCAACAGAATTAACACTCAAAAATGGAAGTATTTTCTATTCGCGAACATATGGGGAAAGCGTAAAAGGATTAAGAATAGATTGGTTATTTTGTGATGAAGCAGGGCAATATGCAGACAAAACAATCTTTTGGACATCTATCTCTCCTGTTGTTCAATTAAATAGGGGGAAAATTATTGTTGTAGGAACGCCAGAAAGCCATTTTGATTTATTGCACGAATTAAAAGATAATGACACATATTACTTCTCTGAATATCCAGCAGAAAAAGACGGGAAACCACTATGGCCTCAAAAATACACAACAGCAGAAAGAGATGAATTCGGCAGAAGAAGCCTTGTTCAAATAAGAAAAGAAATAGGGGAATTGCCATATATGCAGGAGTATCTTTTAATTCCAATTTCTTCTGCTAATAGTCTTTTTCCTTATGAATTAACTCTGAAATGCGTGGATGCAAATAGCTCTTTTATGCCATTTGGAAAAGTTGGGGAGAAGTATTATGTTGGTTTTGATTTAAGCATATCAGAAACAGGAGATTGGAATGTGATAACAGTTATCAAAAAAAATGCAGAAGGAAAACAAATAGTAGCCGCAGAGAGATTTCACGGAGATTTTCAAGAACAAAGAAGAAGATTAACAAAGATACAAGAGAATTTTAAGCCAGTTAAAGTTTTAATAGACAAAACAGGCATCGGAGAACAGGCATTTAGGGAGTTTTCACAGATTTTCTCAAATGTTGAGCCATTTCATTTTACAGCAGAAGAAAAATATAAGTTAGTTATGGATTTAAGGCACGAATTTGAGAATTTTCTTATATCTATTCCAGGAGGGAAAGATGACATAACCACCTATGCATACACGCAGGAGCTATTAAAAGAATTAAACGAATTCACAATACACATCAATGAAAAGACTAAAAAACTTAAATTTGGTGGCGGGAGATATGATGATTGTGTGATAAGCCTTGCATTAGCAGTAAAAGCTGCTCATTCTGAATACGGAGAAACAAGCATTACACTAATTTAGGGGATTTTTGAACATCTTTTCCAAGAACATCTATGGTTATATATCCATTGCTCGCATTAAGAGTGTTATCCTTAAAACGCAGGATAATTGCTTTGTAGAATTTCTCAATTAATAATCCTTTATGAATTCTTTTTTCTTTACAAATTTTGTTAAAATCCTCTCTTATCTTTTTGTTGATTAAAAATCCGCCTTCTGTTATTTTGTCTGGATACTCATATGTTCTTTTTCCTCTTTGACTTTTAATTAGCACCATGATTTATATAAATCATTNGACTATTTAAACTTTTTGTTTTCAATAAATTATCTGTTAATTATATAAAGAAAAAAACATTAAAAAAACAATGAAAGAAATAACAAAGGCAGCATCAATTAGAGGTTTAGATGCTTCTTGGACAGGACCTATTGGAGTTGAGAGGTCTTTATTTACTAATTCAAAAAACACAGAATTAGAAACCTTATATCGAGTTGTTAAGGGCTCACCAGAAGTAATGGCTTGCATACAAGCAATTGTTGAGGATATAATGGCTGATGGTTGGAAATTTTATGGCACCGANGATAAAAAGATAGAAGAAGCAAATAAATTCTCTAAAGAAGTAGGGTTTTATAAAATATTAACAAACGCTGTTTGGGAAACAATTCTTACAGGAAATTCATATCTCTTGAAATTATCTGTTAATGAAAGTGAAATTAAAGAAATAATAACAGAAATGTCAAAAGAGATGCTAAAAGAATACAAGGCAAAAAAACTCACCAAAACAAAAGTTGCAGAATTAGTAAAACAAAAAACAGAAAAACCAAAGGACATTCAATTATTAAAGAGTTCAACGATGACAATCAATTATGATGAAACAGGAGTTATAAGTTCATATCAGCAAAGAGTTGGAGGCAACACAAGAGTTTATTTGCCAGAAGACATAATTCATATTAGTTTAGTTAATGTTGGAGGAGAGCCATATGGATTTTCTCCACTTGAACCATTATTATCTGATATCGCAACACTCATCTATGCAAAAGAATATGCAGGAAAGTATTTTGAAAATGATGGAGCACCAGCGTTTATATTTAATATGCCTAACGAAAATCCAGAAAGCCCCAATTACAAAAACTTTTTAGCACAACTGCAAAAGTTAAAGAAGACAAGAGATAAATTCAAATCAATTGTAACGACAGGAGAAATAAATTCACAGCAAATAATAAAATTCAATAAAGACTTGGAATATGAAAAATTAATAAAGCATTTCACAAATATCGTATTAAGTGCTCTCGGTGTCCCAGCAAAGAGAATTAATATGATATTTGAAAAGGATACCGCATCTGGAAATGCAAGAGATTTTGAAGGATATTACAAAAGAATAAACTTCTTGCAAAGAATAATAGCAGACAAATTAAATAGCGAATTATGGTCTTATTTTGATGCGGAAATGAGATTCAATGAGGCATACAAATTAGATGAAATGAGAGAAGCACAAATTGCACAAATCGCCTCACAAGCAGGATTTATGACAATAGAAGAGATAAGAGATAGATTTGGTCTAAATCCAGAAATGAAAGGAAATCTACCAAAGAGGCTTGGCGATGATACAAAGATTAATTTTGAGCAAGATAAGAAAGCACAAAGAGGGCAAGTCCAAGAACCAGAGCCAAAAATAGACAATAAATTAAAAGAAATCAAGTATCTTTTTGAATTAAATAATGAGCATGTTTTTCTGTCTCCTAAAATAGTATTAAAAGAGGTTAAAAAATGAAAATCAAAGATGCAATAGAAGTATCCCTGAACGATTTTATAAAAATTGTAGAAAAGATGGTGGGAGTTGGCAGATTTGATACCGCATTGATTTTGTATGAAGAACAAGCGGATAAGTTAATCCTTTATTTCTCTGATGGACTATGGAAGTATTATGCGATAGTAACAGAAGACAAGGAAAAGTTCAAAGCAGAGAAATTAACTTATGCCATAAAGCTAATATAAGTTTTATTGAAAAAAAGAGCATATTTTAAAGGTTTTATTATTTATAATATCTTATGCCAATACCTAAACCAAACCCAAACGAAAAAGAAGAAGAATTTATTTCACGATGTATGGCGACTAAAGAGATGCAAGAATATGACCAAAAACAAAGAGCGGCAATTTGTTATTCTTCGTGGAGAGAAAGCAAAAAAGGGAGTAAAAAAGAATTTAATGATTTTAATGTATTTGCTCCAGTTACAAAAGTTTGGAAAGATGAAAATGCCAAAGACGCATTAGGTAAAGAATTAAGATTTTTTGAAGCAACGGTTTCTGGTTTAAAGGAAGACAGAGATAACGAGATGATATCAAAAGAAGCCATTGAGGATATGATTGCACAATTTAAGTCTGGTTCAATTCCATTTTTCCCTAACCACGGAAGAAATAAGATAAACGGAGAAAGAACATACGATTGGAAGGATATAATGGGTGTTTGGGTAGATGCAAGATTAGAAGGCGATAAATTAAAAGCAGTTTGCAGACTAAATAATGCAAATCCAGAAGCAGATGAATTTTATAATTATATGTTGGCAGGAATGCCATTAGGTTTTAGCATAGGCGGAAAGCCAATATCCGCTTCTTATGTTGAAATAGACGACGAAACAAAAGTAGAGATAGACAAAAATCAGGAGGAGAAAAAATGAAAAAGAAAATAAAAGTTTGGAATAAGATTAATTTATGTGAAACAAGCGTAGTTGGGATACCAGCCTATCCAGACGCCCATTTCTCATTAATCAAAGCATTACACTCATTAGATGAAAGGAGGGATACCTATATGGTCGGCGAGACAGAAGTTGCTCCTTTGACAGCTGAAACACCTGTTACTGAAACCAAAGCAGAGGAAAAAACCGAAAAAACCGAAGCCAAGGTAGAAGTAGCAAAGGCAGAATCAAAAGAAAAGGTTGAAACCAAATCGGAAAAAACCGAAGAGGTTGATAATACCGCACTTTTGGAAATGATTGAAAAGGCTGTTGAAAGAGCAATAGAAAAAGCCTCTGTTAAGCGTGGTCTCGTAGCCAAGCAAGACTACACAAATATAAAGAAAAGTGTAGGAGAATTGGCTATTGAGGCAGGATTGTTTGGTAAAAAATAATGCCAGAGATATTAAAAGCACTTAACGAAGGCACAGCAGGCGACGGAGGTTATATCGTCCCTGAACAATTTTCAGCAAAAGTCCTTGAATTAGTACAAGCCCAAACAGTAGTGGTCCCTGATTTGGAGCAGGTGCAGATGACTACAGATACTTTAAGAATTCCAAAAGTAACTGCTGGTTCAACTGCATACCTTGTATCTGAATTAGGAACAATTACTTCATCACAGCTCGGCTTTGGAGAGACAGTTCTNTATCCAAAGAAATTCGCTGCTNTGATTGAAGCATCTACTGAATTGGAAGAGGATAATATCGTAGGCGTTGCTGATGTTCTTGTCAATCAAATGGCAAGAGACCTTGCTATTAAAATTGACAAT
>JGI24721J26819_10007175_pt1 | contig 10640 bp, 5 predicted proteins | sample YelNatPaOPGAMG01_FD_26819 | JGI IMG/M metagenome (IMG submission 26819)
GCTTATGTTTTGTGGACAATCCGTAGGTAAATGCATAGAATGTTTACTATGTGCGGTCATCCAAAATGTTGGAATTCCTATACTCTGAAAAGAAGCCGCATCCGATGACTTGCTTTCACGGATTCTTATTTCAAAATTCTTAAACCACTTACGAACCCTCGGAAGAAGGCTACGAGTTGAAATATTAATGAAGGGAACACCAGCACCTTTTTCAAATCCGCCATCAATATTGATAACAAGAATTGCATTTCTAAGAAATTGATGATAATCTTTAATGAAATGCCTGCTACCACGTCGGTCAAGTTCTTCTCCAGAAAACCAACACAGAATGGCAGTCCTTTCTGGCGGATTAACTTTGAACCACTTTGCAATTTCCAGCAATACGGCACAACCACCTGCATTATCCGATGCGCCAACCGTTCCTGGAAACGAATCTGTATGAGCACACATCACCACAACTTCTTTATCAAATTTATAACCTTTTATAATTAGCACCAGGTTAAAAAATCTGCGGGTTGTTTGTTTTGCATTCCATCGCAATCGGCCAGTTTTACCCAAAAAGTCTGTTATGAATTTTTTGTATTCCTTTGAGACATATGCTGATGGGATGAATTTTTCAGAAGCCAGTAGATAGGGAATAAGCTCCGGATTTTTNTCAAAAAAAATTTGCCCGACCACATTAGATGTAACTTTTTGCTTTGGTCTAAATCTATCTATTAGAATTTTGCTGGCTAATTCGCTTGCCTCACCCCATGGTTTCAACAATTTGCCCGAAATATTAACATTTAAACCTTCTCTTCTCATCCATTTGAAACTGGCTAAAAATGAAAGCGGCACCACAGGTTCTACAGGAATTTTGTATTTCTCTAATATTAAATAGGAGTTAATAGGCTCAACCCATTTCTCTTTGTAAGAGTGAAGAATAGGATTTAAACCACACTTTTTTAACTGCTTATGAATAAAATGTAGTGCTTTTATTTCTCCTTCAGAACCACAAGTTCTGATATAATTGAGATTCTCTATGGTCTTTAATGCTTCTTGTTCGTTAAAATAGACTGAAAATATATTTCTCATATATAGTATCTCCAATACCTAAATAAATTATAGCAATTAATAACATATTGTCAACGCAGTCGAGAAAGGATAATGCAGATGGGAAATTTTGCAACATTTTTTAGGCAGGCGGAAAGGTGTTGCAAAATCACAAATTCTAAACCATCGCCTCTGGGAATAGTAGCGAGTAGAGAGAAAAAAATCTGGAGTAGAGACTTCAGTCTCAAAATCAAAACAGGAGATTGCTTCGTCGCTTCGCTCCTCGCAATGACGATAAGAAGTTCACGGGAATAAATTCCCTCATCCTTCCTTAATACAGGATACATGATACACGATACAGGATGATCCTTGATACAGGATTCAGGATGCACGATACAGGATGAACGATACAATATCGGCACTGGAAGTGAGTCCTTCAAGCAAGAGGTATAAAGGGTTATCAGGGGTGATAAGGGGTAATCAGGGGTTTCCTTACCTTTGCATTCATGGTTCACGTTTCACGTCTTCATCCCCCTCCCCCTTCTTGTTGCCCTTTAACCTTTTAGCCCTCTTTAGCCCTTTTCTTATGCCTCTGGTTTTCTTCAATTGCCCCAAAATTGCCTTCAATTGCCTTTCTCTCTACTCGCTACTCTATCTTAACAGTATCACCTTCTCCGTCTTTTTGAATCCCTCACCCTCCAATGTAATGAAATAGACACCAGAAGGAAGTGCGACAAAAATCATCATTATTGAATCAAGCAATGAAACACAGTCTGATGGCGGAGTTCCATCAACCAAAAGACCGAGTTCAAAAAGAGATTAGAAAAATCATGGCCATTCATCGTTGGGGCATAAATATTAGACATCACACCCTCCATATATAGATTCTGCACCCACAATTTGCAAAGCCAACAAGTTTTAACGCCTCAGGGCTATTTCTCAAAATCACATAATTATTAGGAAACACACCAAGATAGACAAATACTGCACAATAGGTTCTTAACTCGTCTGGGAGGTTTGGTCCAATATTTAATGTGCTGGTCCGGACGATCTGATGAAACAGCAAATGAATATCCATTATTTCCAGTCCAGAGAGAATTACCACCAGGAATATCACCAAAAAATTTTATTGAATCCTGAATTAAGACATACTGGTCATTGGCCCTTAATATACCAGTCACACTATGTGCAAGATTCTCTCCCCAGTTCTTCACCCATAAGGGCAGGTTGATAGTCTCGCCAGATTGATTGTTTGGTTATTATTGCCAAAAACAGAATCGTCAATTATTGATTTCAAATAAAGTATATAGGGAAATTCAGGAATCCGCACGTCATATAACCTTCATAGGGTTTCAAGTTCTTGTCTGTGATTGTTACATAAATTGTATCATTGAGAACGGATGGTGATATTTTTAAATCGGACATCGCCATTACTATCAGTTTGTATCAAGAATATAAATATTTGTATCTTGCTTTCCAACAATGCAGACAAATGCACTCTCAACAGGTGTATGATTCTATGCTTTTATTACATTTGCTGTAAAATTCACACTTCCCGGTGGAAAAAATTGGGTGAGTAATACTGTCGGCCTTCCTGAGAGTATCTCATTATACAAATCATTATCGATATTTGTGTAATAATTATCTGAGTTCCAGCCCAGAACAAGTAGGAATGGTATTAAATTTGGTGCCCCAACAAAAAGGTATATTCGGATTTTATCTGCCAGTTGTTATAGCAATTTACAACATAGTTTCAGACAACTTTGCAATCTTTACCTTCATTTCCTTCCTGTATTTCCACTGGGCAAGGGGTAATATATCATTTATTAAATACCTTGCTCCAAGTTCCCGAGAAAAACTGAAAAAAACTTCAGTTTAATTATAGACCAGCGCCAGCCGCCTATCAAGAGAAATATCCAATTTGATATAAATTCAAACTATATCAACTATTTTTCAAATACCATCAATGATTCAATATGATAGGTCTGGGGGAACATGTCAAAGAGGTAGAGCCCTTTAATATTATAACCATCTTTTATAATCAAATTTGCATCACGGGCAAGGGTCGCGGGATTGCAGGATAGATATATAATTTTTTTTGCTCCGATCTTTGTAATTTTTTTTATTAACTCTTCTCCAACACCTTTGCGTGGTGGGTCCAGTATCAATGTATCACACCTTTTTATTTTATTAAATTTCTTCTCAACCATTCCCTGTATAAATTCTATATTTTCAGTATCATTCAGGCATGCATTCTTAATTCCTTCTTTAACCGACAATGGATTTTCTTCAATTGCTACCACATTCTTAAATAATTGAGCAACACAAATACTGATGACACCTACACCCGCATAAAGGTCAACAAGATACGAACCCTGAACTTCCTGCTTTATCTTTTGAATAATATTTTCAAAGACCGGAATATTTATCTGGAAAAAGGATATGGGTCCAATTTGAAACCTCTTGCCATCAACAATCTCTTCATAAACTTCAGTGCCTACAAGTAAAATATTCTTCTCCCCTAAAATCCGATTGGTCTTTTTATCATTTATATTCAGACAAATCCCTACAAGTCCAGGAATTTCTTTGTCCAAACCATCATATACCCGCTTCGGCAAGAAATTCTCCTTTGTGACAAATGTCAAGAAGATTTGATTTGTCCTTACCCCTCTTTTTATTATGATATGCCTTAAATTACCCCTGTGCTTTATCTCATCATAAATCCTTACATCTGAATCCTTTATCCGGCTTTTCAGAATCATAATCACATCATTTATTTCTCTTTGATTGATATAGCATAGATCATGTTCAACAACATCATGCGTCCCCTTTTTAAAATATCCAATCTTTATTCCGTCTTTTTTTTGGACAGGTAATTGGGCACGATTTCTATAGTGCCATGGCTCACTATAATGAATTTTCACATCGGAAGAATTAATCCTCCCAATATGCCTCAGTGTATCAATTAAAACGTCTTTTTTTATTTGAACTTGGCTTTTATATTCAATATGCTGAAAATGGCAACCGCCACAGATTTTATATACCGGGCATAATGGTTCTATCCGTGCTGGTGACGATTCCAATATCTCCACGCACCTTCCTACATCGTAATCCTTTTTCTCAGTGACAATCTCTACCCTTACCTTCTCACCAGGTATTACAAAATCTACAAAGCATACCTTATTATTTATATAACCAATACCCTGGCCACCAAGGTTCATCTTTTCAATCTTCAAATCTATATATTCCATTAAATAGATTATATTCTATTCAATTCTCTTAGTCAATGAAAGAAGATATTGAGTTCTATCAATAAATCTTTATCAATTCTGGTAATTTTAATTCTGTTGACAACCCCGAGATTTAGAATAAAATATGGAATAGCAAATATCTTTTTAAAAGGAGGTCACCATGGCGTGGCAAGGCGAATTGATTAAAATTGATGATTTCAGATTTAAGGTTCCTAAATCATATAAACAAGGTATGAGAACCGACGGAATCATCTATGTAAGTGAGAAGATGCTGGAAAAAGTAAAAGAAGACCAGGCACCTGAACAGGTGGCCAATGTAGCAACCCTTCCAGGCATCGTGGGTTATTCCCTGGCAATGCCGGATATCCATTGGGGATATGGTTTTGCAATAGGCGGTGTTGCTGCATTTGATATAAAAGAGGGTATAATTTCTCCTGGTGGTGTTGGTTATGACATTAATTGCGGGGTAAGGCTTTTAAGGACGAATTTAAAATATGAGGAGATAAAGAATAAATTGAGAGAACTGGTCAGGGCAATCTTTGAAAATGTTCCTTCAGGGGTTGGTTCAACCGGTAAGATAAGGATTGATGACCGTGAGGTAAAAGAGGTGATGGTCTATGGTGCACAATGGGCATTGAAGAAAGGGTATGGGTGGAAACGTGACATTGAGAGGATTGAAGAACAGGGAATGCTCAAGGGTGCAAATCCAGATAAAGTTTCAAAGCGTGCAATTGAAAGAGGAAGGCCACAACTGGGAACACTCGGTGCAGGCAACCATTTTCTTGAAATTCAAATCGTTGAGGATATATATGACCCTGATGCTGCAAAGATAATGGGGATTGAAGAAGTCGGACAGATTACTGTTATGATTCACACTGGTTCAAGGGGTCTTGGTTACCAAATCTGTGATGATAATGTAAAAAATTTGGGCAATGCGGTGAGAAAGTATGGAATAAATATTCCGGACCGACAACTCGCTTGTGCACCAATTGAATCACCAGAAGGAAAATCTTATTTTGAGCAGATGGCCTGTGCAGCAAACTATGCCTGGGCAAACCGGCAGTGTATAATGCACTGGGTAAGGGAGGCGTTTGAAAAGGTCTTAGGGAAGAGTGCAGAACAACTCGGTATGGAATTGGTCTATGATGTCGCCCACAATATTGCGAAGTTTGAGGAACATAAGATTAACGGTGAAACTAAGAAGGTCTGTGTTCATCGTAAAGGTGCAACAAGGGCATTTCCTGTCGGGCATAAAGATATTCCAGAGATATACAAAAAAATAGGTCAGCCAGTATTGATTCCTGGAGATATGGGCTCTCATTCTTATTTATTATTAGGAACCGAACGGGCTATGAAAGAGACATTTGGTTCAACCTGTCATGGGGCGGGCAGGCTCCTCTCCCGAACCAAGGCACTTGATGTTACAAGGGGCAGGCGGATTGATAAGGAACTTGAAGCAAGGGGGATATATGTCCTCTGCGCATCCGATGAGGTTCTCCGTGAAGAGGTCCCTGAGGCATACAAGGATATTGATATGGTGGTTGAAGCAGTTGTTGGTGCCGGTATCTCTAAAAAAGTTGCCCGTATGAGGCCACTTGGTGTGGTGAAAGGATAGAAATGATACAGATTTTAAAATCAATGCTTGAAAAGATAAATGCACAATACGCTGATTTGAGATATGAATTAAAGACCGAGACAAAGATCATCTTTTCGGGCAAGGATATTACTGAAATAAGTTCCTGTCCTGCGGATGGTTTTGTCTTAAGAATCATCAAGGATCGTTCATTTGCCTCTATAACATTCACAAAAGAAAAGGATTTTGAGAAGGCTCTGAAAATCGCATTAATTAATGCAAAAGTATTAAGCGATAACCAGGGAATTCCTGTTGAGTTTGCTCCTGCACCTGTGGTCAAAAGTAATTTTACACCCTTGCTGGATGAGAATCCAGAAGATGTTTCAATTGACGAAAAAATTCAACTCACAAGATATTATAATGATCTACCGTATAAGATTCCCAATATAATTCATACGGATATTGGATATAATGAGGTCATCAGAGAAAAATTCTTCGTCAATACCGAAGGGACTGAGATATCCGAAAAGTTAATCACAACCCGAATCAGTGGGTCAATCATCAGCGGGGATGGAAATATAATACAGACCGTGCGCGTGGGTATTGGTGGCAGCAATGGATTGGGGATTCTGCGAAATCGGGATGAACACTTTATAAAAAAGGCTGAAATAGCAAACCAGCTATTAAAGGCAGAACCGGTGAAGGCCGGAACCTATAATGTAATCCTTAATCAAAACCTCGCCGGGGTCTTTACCCATGAAGCATTTGGACATTTTTCCGAGGCGGATTTAATTGAGAACAATCCCACAATGCGCGAGAAGATGAAAATTGGCGCCAAACTCGGCGTTGATCACTTGAATATCATTGATGACCCCACAATTCCTGGGCAGCTTGGATTCTACAAATATGATGATGAAGGAGTTCAGGCAATGCCCGTCCAGTTATTAAAAAACGGTGTGCTCGTCGGCAGATTACATTCACGACGCACAGCAAGGGTATTCAATGAACCGCCGAATGGACACTGTGTTGCTGAGGATTATAGATTCCCTCCGATAATAAGAATGGGCACGATTTTCATCCAGCCTGGGGATAAGACATTTGAAGAATTACTTATGATTCTTGGTGATGGTCTTTATCTCTGCGATGCAATGGGTGGACAGACAAGTGGTGAAAACTTCACATTTGCTGCCCAATATGGTTATATCGTAAAAAATGGCAAGATAACGAACATGATAAGGAACATCAACATCTCAGGGAATCTTTATGAAACCCTGAATAACATCCAGGCAATAGGCAATGATTTAAAACTTGGTGAAGTTGGTGGTTGTGGAAAAGGTCAGTTAAATATCCGCTCCTGCTATGGTGCCCCGCACATCATTATAAGGAACGCAGTGATTGGAGGTATATGATGGAAAAATTCCTTTCCTATGTTCAAAAAAGGGTTGACCAGGCTGAACTTTATTATTATGAATCAGAATTAAATCACATCACCTTTGAAGATGGAAAAGTGAAGGAACTTGAGGGCACAATCCAGAGTGGTTATTCGCTCCGTGTAATAAAAGATAACACCCTTGGTTTTGCTTATACAAAAAATTTAAACAATCCTGATCTGCTTTTAGAGGGCGCTTTAAATTCATTAAAGGCTAAAACGCACACGAATTTAAAGTTTCCTGAAAATAGAGTTGCAAAGAGATTGAATGTGTATGATGAGAGCATAGAGGGATTAGATACGGAAATGATTGTTAATGAGGGCAAAAGGGTCATAGAAATTATAAAGAGCCGACTGAATGCAAAGGTTGATATTCACATTGCCTATGGAATACAAAAAATTGCTATTGAAAATTCAAATGGCACTGAAATTTCAGAAAAATTTTCATTTTATAGGTTTATCTGTAACATCGTCTTCCCCAATACTGCAAGCGGCATAGATTATATTCTCAAAGATAAAAAATTTTCATCTGTGCCTGATACAGAACTGAATGAGTTGATAGAGATTTATCAAAGGGCAATACCAGAAAGAAAACTGAAGAGTGGAATGATGAAGGTATTATTTTTACCGGATACCTTATATGCATTGCTCTGGCGTCTGGCAAGTGGAACTGCTGGTAATAATATCTATTATAAAAAATCCCCATTGATAAACAAGATTGGAGAAAAGATCTTTAGCGAAGAGTTAACAATCTATGAGGACCCGCACAATGATTATTACCCATTCGCCCGGTCATTTGATGACGAAGGAACTCCTACCAGGAAATTGATGCTCATTGAGAATGGAATTCTAAAAAATTTCTATTATGACCTTTATTACGCGGATAAATTAGGTGTTGAACCAACCGGAAATGGATACAAAAGTGCAATGTGGGGTGGTGAGTATGCGGCCCTCAAACCTGTCCCCTCCCTTGAACATACTTTCATAGAGCCGGGTAAAAAGAGTTTTTTTGAACTTATTCAATCAATGGATTATGGTATCATCGTATTTGGTGTTCTTGGTGCACACAGTGGCAATATTCCAAATGGTGATTTTTCCATCGGAATTGAACCCTGCCTTTTGGTGGAGGGTGGAGAGATTACCGGAAGGGTTAAAAATACGATGATCGCCGGGAATATATACGATGCGATGAAAAATGTCATTGAGATAGAAAACAAACTCCATCCCGTAATTCTCTCGGGGACAGCATTACCTGCTATTCTTTTTGATGGAATAACGGTGGTAAGTTCATAGAAAATTTAAATTTATCATTCAATTTATAAATGGAAAAAGCCATAAAAAAGAAGATAGAGGAATCTCCATCATTACCGGGCGTTTATATCTTCAAGGACTCAAAGAATCGGCCATTATACATCGGGAAAGCCAGCAATCTGAAGAATCGCCTCAGTTCATACCTGAATAATCCTGACCCAAGAATAAAATCGATCATCTTACACGCTGTAGATATTGACATCATTATTACCGATTCAGATACCGAAGCACTCACCCTTGAGGAATCGCTTATCAAACTCCATAAGCCAAAATATAACATCCGTTTAAAGGATGACAAAAAATTTCCTTATCTGAAGATAACTATCCAGGAGGATTATCCACGCATCTTCTTTACAAGGAATTTAAAACCGGATGGCTCTCTCATATTCGGTCCCTATACGAGTGCCCGAGCCTTAAGACAGACAAGGGATGCATTATGCCGCATCTTTAAACTCGCCTCCTGTAATAAAGATTTCTCCAGACCTCTTAACCGGCCCTGTCTCTCTGCCTTTATTGGAAGATGTAGTGCACCGTGTGTCCGTAAGATTTCTAAAGAAGAATATCATGAACTTGTGAATAAGGCGATAAAATTTTTAAAGGGGGAATCGGATGAACTCGCAAAGAGAATTGAAGAAAAGATGTGGGAGTATGCCCGGGTAGAAAACTTTGAAGCCGCAAAGATTCTCCGTGATGAACTCTTTGCAATCCGCAGGATAACCCAGCGCCAGCAGATTGTCACCAATGATGGAGTAAATAGGGATGTTATAGGATTTTACCGGAGCGGAGTCCATTGTGTTGCCTGTTTATTTAGGATTAGAGAAAATCGCCTCATCTCAAAAGAGGTTTATCATCTCAAAATACCGCAGAATGAAGCCGATGAGAACATCGTTTCTGCATTCATCCGACTAATCTATACACATATCTCCTTCCTTCCTGAAGAAATTATTGTAGCAAAAGAACCATCTGACTGGGATATCCAAAATAGGTGGTTTAAAGAGAAGAATTATGATGTGAAGATTGTAATTCCTATAAAATCTGAACTTACAAACCTTCTTAACTGGGCAGAAAAAAATGCCGAGACCGAACTCGCGGGTCTGGTGATCTCAAAAAGAATTAAGACACCAATTCTGGAGTTGCAAAATATATTACAACTTGAAAAACCTCCAAGGAGAATAGAGGCTTTTGACATCTCTAACTTAAAAGAAAAATATGCAGTTGGGGCATCTGTGGCATTTCTTGATGGTAAGCCATATAAAAAGCTCTATCGTAGATACCGTATAAAAAGGGTTAGTGGGCAGAATGATATTGCGATGATACAGGAGATAGTCCAGAGAAGATTGGATGATATAAAATCAAATGATGAGATGCCTGATTTACTATTGATTGATGGAGGTAAGGGCCAGCAAAATGCTGCGATTGAGATTATAAGGCAGATCAATCTACCTATCCCGGTCTTTGCCATTGCCAAACGGAGCGACCAGTTGTTCTATCCTGATGGAAGGGTGGTCTCAATCCCATCCCTTTCAAGAAGCCTCATCCTCTTAAAAAGGATTCGTGATGAAGCACACAGATTTGCTATCGGGTATCACCGTAAGGTAAGGGGCAGAGAAATTACCCATTCTGAACTTGATGATATCCCCGGGATCGGCGAAAAAAGAAAGATCGCCCTCCTTAAACACTTTGGTAGTGTTGAGGCTGTAAAAAGGGCTGGGGAGGAAGATATTGCGAAAATACCAGGGATAGGTAAAAAGATTGCCAGAATTATATATGAAGCCCTCCATCAATAGATATAAGTGCGATTGCTTATACTTATGGAATATAGAAACCAAAAATTTAAATAACGAAAAATGCATTATAGAATTATTTTAAAAAAACTTTAACTCAACCTTTTGCGGATACGGAGTGAACTGAAGATGATAAATCCTATGCCAAAGATGACAAGGATAATTATTTCTTTATAGAGATCGAAAAATGTGCTACCCTTTAACAGAATTCCACGAACGATTATGAGAAAATAAGTCAATGGATTTATGTAGGCAATCCA
>JGI24721J26819_10007187_pt1 | contig 10626 bp, 9 predicted proteins | sample YelNatPaOPGAMG01_FD_26819 | JGI IMG/M metagenome (IMG submission 26819)
TCTCCTACTTGGCCCTAGCCCTCACGCTCCATGATAGGGGGCCGGAGATGCTGGAGAGCTACGCGACCAGATCCCTGAGAAAGACAATGCAGATGCTAAGAATGCTTTACGGCAACCTGAGGGTGATTAGGGAGATAGCGGAGTCGAACCGCTATGCTGGGAGGGCNGTCGAGGACCTGAAGAGGTCGATTGACGAACTTGCCCGCGGTGGCGATGATGTTTGGCGTAGGGTTGAGGAGGCGCTGAAGANCCTGCCGGTGAAGGCGGCTTAATCCCCGCGCCTGAGGACCGGTGGTATAAATCCGGCTCTGATCGCGTGATCGGCAAGCACTATTGCCATCATCGCCTCGACGACCGCCACCGCCCTCGGGACGATGCATGGATCATGTCTGCCGCGTATCCTCAGCCTCGCCTCACTGAGATTCCTAAGATCAACGGTCTTCTGCTCCAAGGGTATAGAGCTCGTTGGCTTGAAGGCAACCCTGACTATTATCGGCATGCCTGTCGAGATGCCCCCAATCACGCCTCCAGCATCATTCTTCTCCGAGACGATCCTGCCGCCCTTCACAATTAATGGATCGTTGTGCTGTGAGCCGGTCATCCTAGCAGCGGCGAATCCGGCCCCAAACTCAACCCCCTTTGCCCCGGGAATCGCCATCATAGCTTTCGCGATATCAGCGTCCAAGGCATCGAATACCGGCTCACCCAATCCTATGGGGACATTCACGGCTACACACTCCACNATCCCACCGACACTATCCCCCCTCTCCCTCGCTTCCAGAATCTTCTTCCTCATCCTCTCAGCAGCTTCCGGGGTCGGGGCCCTAANATCATTCTCATACCTGTTCCTCTCCGCATCCTCCAAAGTGAACTCGCCGGCCCTCACTCCACCGATCTCAAGCGAGTATCCAATGATCCTGATGCCAAGGACATCTCTCAGGAGCTTCTTCGCGACGGCNCCAGCCATCACGAATCCGGCGGTTATCCTTCCCGAGAACCTGCCGCCGCCACGATAATCATTGAAGCCCTCATACTTGACATGGGCATAATAATCGGCATGGCCCGGCCTAGGCTTATACCTGATCTCCGCGTAGTCCTCGCCCTTAACATCCCTATTCCAAGTAAGCATACATATTGGCGCTCCGGTTGTATACCCCTCGAAGACGCCTGAAAGTATCTCGACAACATCTTCCTCCCTTCTCTCGGTCGAGATAAGCGGGCTTGAGGGCCTCCTCAAATCCAGCTCACGCTGAACATCCTCCTCCCGGAGGGCTAGGCCGGCGGGGCAGCCATCAACAACAGCTCCAACACATCTTCCATGGCTCTCGCCGAAGCTCAGGACTATGAATCTCTCGCCGATAATATTGCCCCTCATTCTTCAAGCACCTCCGCATTTAATCCTAAACCGATCGCGTGTTCGAGGAACTGGGGATACGAGACCTCAGCGACCTCCGGGTCCTTCACGATGCATCCCCTCTCAGTAGAAGCCGCGAGCATTGCGAGAGCCATGAATACCCGATGATCACCATGGGGATCCAATATGCACCCTCCCTCAATACTATCTCTTCCACGGATTCTTAAGCCGTCTGGGAGGGGTTCGGCCTCAATGCCGAGCTTGGTGAGCTCATGCATCATGACCATGATCCTATCACTCTCTTTGAACCTTGCATGAGCGACGCCCCTCAAGACTACTTCCTCCGAGCACTTGGCAGCGATGCAGGCGAGTATCGGGAGGAGGTCCGGCGAGTCCCTTAGATTAAATTCTCCCCCACATGCTCTCCCAGCGCGATAGACCCTGACAGCATTCTCCATCACCTCCACGTGGCATCCAAGCATCCTCAGGAAATTGATTATCGCGGCGTCGGCCTGTGGAAGATCTAAGCTCAGGTTTCTTATGGTTATGTCTCCACTTGTCAGACATGCCCCTGCCATTAGAAAGGCGGCTGAGCCAAAGTCCCCCGGAACTATGAATTCGCATGCCGCCCCATGCTGCCCGCCCTCAACCTCGAAGAAGTAATATTCCTCGTGCTCCACGCGGAACCCGAATCTCGTGAGAACAGCTAGGCTCGCGTCAATATATGGTCGCGAGACCATCTCACCCTCGACAATTATCCTCGCACCTCTCCTAGACTTAGTCGACGCATAGATTAAGGCTGAGATGAACTGGGATGAGATCCCGCCCTCTATCCTAGCCTCGCCGCCCTCTATCCCACCACCCCTAACTATTATCGGTGCCGTCCCATTCAGCTTGCTCGACCAACACTCGACACCAAGCATCCTAAGAGCCTTTAAGAGAGGCTCCATAGGTCTCCTCCTAATCGAGTCATCCCCGGTCAAGATCACGTAGCCGACGGGAGCATGAGCCGAGATTGCCGTGAAGAACCTAAGAGTGGTCCCGGAATTCTCAACATCAATAACGTTATCGGGGGTCCTGAATTCTCCACTCCTAACCGAGACATGATTCTCTTCCTCCTCGATCTCCGCGCCCAAGTGAATGCAGGCTCTCTTAGTCGCATTAGTATCCCGGGATTTGAGGGGGTTGATGATCCTGCTGACGCCACTAGAGAGGAGGGCGGCTGCATAAGCCCGATGTGTATAGGACTTGCTCGGCGGAGCCTCAACCACGCCCCTAAGCACCGACGGTTTCACAAATATCATCCTGCTCATCCAAGCACCTCCCAACTCGCCTCGAGATTATTCACCCCGCATACGAGAAGATCCCCATAATCCCTCAAAGCTTTCCGAACATCATCAATCCTCTTAGGCGGGGTGATCGCTGCTATTGCGGGCCCGGTTCCGGAAACCCCAGCNGCTATGGCCCCAGCCCTAAGNGCGTCAAGGATGGGTGATGGATCGAGGTCTAAGGCGGANGCGATCGCCAGCCCATTCAAGATCATCGCGTCCCAGAATTTTTCCTGGAGCGCGAGCCTCGCCGCCTTAAGGCAAACTTCCCTAAAAGTACTAAGCCTCCCAACATCCACAGACCTCGTATAGATCTTCTCTTCAGGCACAGATATTACCACGACCACNTCCTCCGGCGCCATCCTCCTCAACAGAACCTTTCTCGACTTGTTATCCGTGATATTTATCCCACCATAATAACATGTGTAGGCGTCATCATATGCTCCGGTGATCGTGACGCCCGCTCTGATCGAGGCCTCGACAGCGAGTCTCACAATCTCCTCGCTATCGCACTCAAGACCAACAAGTCTCGCGACCGCTAGGGCTACGGCATCCGAGGCGGCGCTCGAGCTCTTAAGCCCCCTCCCTATTGGAATATTCGACCTAGTCCTCACTCGGAGGCCGAGATCGCTTCTCTCAGTCCGTTGGAGAATGAGTCTCACGGTCTCGATTACGAGGTTTGGATCCTCCCCACTTGGTATCTCCGTCTCGATCCTCCCGGGCTCATCGATAACCCAGGCTTCCGCCTTCGTCCAGAGATCAACCCCAAGAGCCCCTCCAATCCATGTTGGGATCGCGTTTAGGATGCTTACCGCACCATGGACCACGGCCCTAACGCCTATCATCCCTCTTGTATCCCTCCAGCGCCTTGACCGCAGCCCTTCTCATAACCTCGATAGGCGGATCCACATTGGTCCAGAGCCTGAAAGCCTCAGCCCCTTGATAAACTAGGACATCGAGGCCAGAGATAGGTACTGCTCCAGCCTTTTCTGCCTCTTCCAAGAGCCTAGTCCTAGGGGGATTATACACGAGATCAAGGATTATCATTCCTCTCCGCATCTCCTTGGCCACGAGCGGGGTGACGCCGGTGTCCGGGTACATGCCAATTGGAGTTGCATTAACCACAACCCCGCATTCGATAGCCCTCCGCCTACCCTCCTCGAGATCTAGAGCCTCTGCCGAGGCTCCGAGCGAACGCGCAAACTCAACCAATGCCAAGCCCCTCTCAAGAGTCCTATTAGCTATGAGAATTCTCCGGAAGCCGAGATCTATGAGGGCAGCCACCGCAGCCCTTGCAGTGCCACCAGCGCCGATCACGAGAGCTGGCATTGAGAGGGGGAGATCCCGGCCCTCCAGTACCCTTCGAATACCGTGAAGATCAGTATTATAACCTCTCAAGGCTCCATGATTATTCACGACGGTGTTGACAGCGCCCGTCCTCTCCGCTGAGGGATCAAGCTCATCGAGCAACTTCATTACAGCTACTTTATGAGGTATCGTCACGTTGAAACCGGCGGCGCAGAGAGCCCTTAACCCCCTCACGGCATCAACTAGCATCTCAGGCGGGATATCGAACGCGAGGTAGACATAGTTTAGCCCAAGAGCGTTGAAGGCGGCATTATGCATCTGGGGCGAGACCGAGTGGCCGACCGGATGCCCTATGAGACAGCAGAGCCTCGTCGAGGCATCTATCAACGCGGCATCACCATCTCCAGGATCCTCTTAAGATGGATTATACTCAGCTGGCCTGGGGCAACCTCCTCGCCCGGGAGACACGAGTATGCTATCGGCGACCCTAGGATAGGCGCGATGATTCTCGTCACTACTCCAGCCTCACCCATGGCGAATGCTATCAGTCTCTCAGCCGGTATGCCATCCAGCCGGTAAAGCCGCATGATCACGAGGTTATCATCCATCCCCCTCGAGAGTGTTACAATCTTCGCGAAGTCACCATATCTCAGGGCTTCTTGGGCTCGTGACACCAGTTCCCCCTCATGGGGTGTTCCCGAGAAATCATGAAAGGATACTATGAGCCGCGAATTTCTTCTAAGCTCTCTGGAGATCTCAGCGAGGTTCTTCGCCGCGAGCTCGAGATCCATATAGGCGGGCTTCAGGTCAGATAACATCATCAACAGCTCAATTCTTTTCTCCTCGCTTCCACTATAGTGACCTCCTTCCCAGCTCGGCCTAAGCGTTATTATGACCTTGTCAGCGAAGCTCAAGATTACATCTCCTAGGTGGCTAATATCGAACTTGTGGAGAAAGTCTAGCCTGAGCTCAACAAGGTCTCCGCCAAGGTTCAGCGCCCGCTCCATCTTACTCTCGAGTTCAGTTTCATTTCTACCTATGATGCTGACGCATATAAGCGGTTTCAAAGACAGGTCACCTCTCTATTATGAACTCGTCCACGGCTCTCCCGAAGTGCCTCGCCTTGGTCCTCGGCGTGTGTGCAAGGATCCTGTCACCTGGCTTGATCTTGGTCGCGGATATAAGCGCCTCGTCGGGTGCGAGGAGCATTATCGTCTCCGCGTTTTGGACTATTACCGAGCCCTCAACATCCCCCATCCTGACCCTTATGAGCCGCAGCGGTCTTCGTTCGATCTTCACCCTTCCAATAGACGCGACCCTAGCTCCCCTCTTAGAGACTACAAGAATCCTGTCACCAGCNCTCAGCTCCGAGAGATATCTGGTAGAGCCGTCGGGCGCTAGCGTATACGAGTGTATCGCCCCAGCATTAACCCTAAAGGGCCTCGGAGCCGTGAGCGCGGATCCCGGGCTCTCATTATGTATAAGGGCTAGCAGGCTCGAAGTGCTCCCGACCAGCATGCCCTCGCCGGCGACGAGGATTGACGTCGTATCTATGCACGCTCTCTCACCCAGCCCAACATCCCTGACTTCAACAACCTCCGCCTCGCCCAATTCTAGCTTACTGGGGGCCGAGACTTGATCCACCACGAGATCAACTTCATCCGGGCTGTTAACAGGAACTAGAATTCCGTCAACACCTTTCTCGAGAACTCCTGAGAGGGTCTCGATCTCGAGCGGCGATGCAATTGCGATAATTCTCGTCCCCAGCGGCGCCAAGTCGGCTATCAAGTTCTCAAGTGCTATTATCTTCAAGTCCTCAGCCCTTACTATGATGCTCTTGACACCCATCTTCGCCGCCATGATTATCTTCTCATAATCTTCGGGAGCCCTAAGCACTGTCTCGAGGACAACGTTCTCCGAGACTCTTGACAAATCCCTGACAATTCTCCAATCAGCCAACTCAGATTCGTGGTAGACCTCGATCTTGCTGCGAAATCTCTCAGGGATCTTTTCAGGATCAATGTAGGCTGCCTTAATGCCTCTCGCAACCGCTCTCTCGAGGATCCCCTCATCAGGCTTGGATGGTGCAATTATTATCTCCTTCCTCATCGCCGCTCCCTCAGAATCCTCATGGCATCCTCGACACTTTTGCCCTCGATCACAACAGCCCTAAGCGCTCTGGCGATAGCATCCGGTCTTTCATGCTGGAAGACGTTTCTCCCAAAGGTGACACCGGCTCCACCAGCATCCACAACAACTTTCGCAAGTTCTAAGACCTTCTTGTCATCATCCATCTTCGGGCCTCCAGCAGCGACAACCGGAACCGGGCAGCTCTCAGTTATCACTCGAATATCATCCGGATTGAAGGATGGCATTGGCACCTTGACTATGTCGGCGCCGAGCTCTGCGCCAACCCTTGCGACATGAGCTATCACTTGCGGGTCGTTTGGGTCCTTGATATTTTCGCCACGTGGATACATCATCGCTATCAATGGAACTCCCCATGCATCGCACTCGTCGGCGATTGCGCCGAGCTTTCTCAACATATCCTGCTCATCTCTGTTCCCAATGTTTATATGGACTGAGATGGCGTCGGCCCCAAGTCTGATGGCCTCCTCGACAGATGCAACCTTCACCTTCCAGTTCGGCGAGGTGGAGAGGTTCGTGCTAGCGGATGCATGCATTATTAAGCCCGTCCTCGGAGGCTCATTCAAGCTCTTGATAATCCCTTTGTGGACCAGTATGGCAGTAACGCCTGCAGATTCTAGCATCCTTATTGTCTCTTTTATCCTGTCGATGCCCTTCAATGGCCCGGAGCTGACTCCATGATCCATTGGCACGCAGACCATCCTGCCCGACTCCATTATCCTGCTTAACCTAACTTTCTTACCCCAAACCATACCCATCACCTCCCGAAAACCATAGGACATAAACTATAGGCGCGTCAGGCCCAAACCAATACTCCGGAGAATCTATAGAGTGGACCCCGGGCATGCAAAACACCTCCAAAAACCAAAAAGTTATGCGCGGGGCCCTGGCCTTACGCCAGGGCAAAATAATAGAATTCAAAATAACTCCAGAGGCCGTTGAAGCCGCTTAAGTAAACATGTCCAGCGTGATCCATTATTATTCGCCCCTGGAGCGCTTGGATAATCACCTTGCAGATGATATATAAGATTTGCTCGGGGAGGCTGGGCTGCTAAGCTTATCTCCGACTACTATACTCATGTTTAGAAGACCATGCGCTCTAGCATCTCCACGATTATCCTATGCCTCCTAACGTTATCCTCCTTCCTCTCCGCGCTCCAATTAGCTGTAACGCCATCAAACGCCCAGCCGACATGGAGATTCTCAATCGAGCTCTTACCAGCAGAGCTATACATGGGTGAATGGGGAAAGCTGAGAGCAAATATAACGAACATGGACTGCTCCTCGAGACAGCCNTTGGATAAGCCCTTTGAAAGGGAGTTCAAGGGCATCCCCGAGCAGGATCTTGAGCTNATCTTGAAGAGGGCTCAGGAGATGTTGGAGGATGATTGGATAAAGGGTTACAATTACGAGATAAAAGACGCACGTGGCATCGGTGGCCAGATATACTTAGATGTGAAGCTGACGATAGTGGGCGCCTGTTATGGAAAGCCCATAAAGCTCTATTATGCCTTACTCTGGTTCCCTTGGAAGAAGTATCCTGGGAGGGATTGGGCATTTAGAGCTGATGCCAATATCGAGCTCAAGGCCTTCAACGCAATAGACTATATCCTCAACGGGCTTAGCTCCGGGTCATCCACAGTGCTCGAGTTCAACATATTCATTCCACCCGATATATATCCGGAGGAGCGGNTCCTCAAGCCCGTAGTGGATTTGAGNGTCCATTANCCCGAATGGATAGATTACACACTCGAGGCTTATCCGACCCATGGGCCCTTCGAGATCCAGCCATATAGGAGTTTCAACCTCACAGTAACGGATTATGATGGCTTGAACCCCATCTCCGGTGCTAGGATCGTGATTAGGAGGCTCATGCACTATTATGATGTCAGGGAATATATCACCCCAGATAATGGGACGATAAGGATCTACAGACTTGAGGAGGATGATTATGAAGTGAGGGTATATTGGAATAGCAGCCTCTTCCTACAGGAGTCGTCACTTGTACACATAGGCCATCACACGGCATATGATCTCGCATCCGNNGGTATTAGAACCCTCCTCTTCAACGTCGANGTTAGGGCGCTTGATCTGAGGGAGAGGCCGCTGAATGGCGTGAGGATAGCTTTGGACGGGGTCGAGGCGGTCGCNGAGAATGGNTCAACGCTATATCAGTTGGTCCCGAATGGGAACCACTCCCTCCAAGCATACTGGATGGGGGTGAAGCTCCTAGATGAATGGGTCTGGGTCGGATATCACCCGACGATTTCGCCGGAAATCAAGGAACCCAAGCTCAAGCTGATCCTCCCGGTTGACGACCTGCTTGTCCAAGCTGTTGATAGTGGTGGATCACCGTTAGCTGTAAACTTCACGGTATTAGATCCCCGAGGGGNGCTGCCCGAGACGAGATTATACTCGAGCACGGGGCTCCTGAACATAACACAGATAATAGTAGGTGATTACCATGTACACGCGTTAAACTGTTCCCCGGTATTCAGGACATGCGCCGAGGCCTCTGGGATCTTCNATCCGGGGAAGCCCTCAAAACTCCAACTACCCCTTCACTCGATAACGCTTCACATATACTCGAGAAATAATGTGGGGCTTGGCAATGCCTCAGTGATGCTTGATGGAGTCAAGACTAGGGCTGATCGCTGGGGATACGTGAGTTTCCCAGGNATCCCGGAAGGANANTATNATGTCAANATAATGTGGAAGGGGGTTGAGGTTTATGATGGCCGGATAACGGTCTCAGGCCCGGGCTCTTGGAATATAACGGCNGACGTATATAATATCGGGATCGAGCTCAAGACCGCTGATGGACGGCCATTCCCCGCATTTTGGATCCTCATAGATCCATCCGGCCATAAGCATGAGTCTGGTCGTCAATCCGATACAATCGCCATAGAGCTTGTCCCACGAGGCTCATGTAGCCTCATAATCTTGGATGAGCGGAACCTGACGCTTCTTTCATGGAATACGAGTATCGAGAAGCTTGCGGGCATGCATGTGATCGAGCTCCCGGTGAAGGATATGGTGCTTAGGGTATTCTGGAGTGATGGTGCACCAGTCTTTAACGCTAGGGCAGTATTGATAGGCCCCGCCGGCTTGAAGAGTGAAGGTCTCACGGATAAGCAAGGCATGATAGTCTTCAGCTTAATGCCCTTCGTGAACTATAGCCTGAAAATCTACTATCCCGGGGCAACAATCCCAATATTCTCCGGAAATGTTACGTTTACCGGGAAGCCGATTGAGATTGAAGCCAGACTGACGGGAGTTGCTGTTAAGGTAGTTGACGTGTTTGGAAATCCGCTCCCCGGAGCATCCGCAAGGCTACAGGTCTCAGGCATTATTCTAGGTGAGAGGAGATCGGGCCATGATGGGGTTATAGTGTTCTCTGGGATACCATGTCTCGGCGCATATCAGCTGGAGGTCTGGTATGGATCGCTGAAGGCTAGTAGGGTTATCCATCCAGGAGAGACGGCAATTATAGAACTTGGAGTCATAAATCTCCTCGGCCTTGTGCTACCACTTCAGGACTTCATAATAATCGTTTCAGCGTTTGCAGCTGTGACAGCGATACCAGCAATCCTGAGAATAATCATCAAAAGAATTAGAGCCTCCGCAAGGACGGAAGTCCAGTAGCCTATGTTGCCTCCACGATCTCTATCCCGAGGCTTCTCGCGAACTCCCTTTCGGTTGTGGTCGGCCTATCGCTTGTCACGAGAATTATCCTACTTAGCTTGAGGTCGCTTCTAGCCACACCGAGCCTTACCAAGACCTGTGTCAAGGACTCGCCGAAGGATGATACAACCGCTATGATCTCATCGCCTCTTTTGGCGGCTGCATCAAACTTGTGGACGACACCGGATTCCCCGACTAAGCTTGCAGGCCTCTCAATATCATATCCCATCTGCTTTAATAGCTCAATCTGCTTATTGATGGCGCTACTCACCTTCTCATACTCGGCCAGCATCTCCCTTGATGACTCTATCCTCTTGAATGGCTTAATCTCCATCGTCTGCTCATCATAGAGTGAACCACATGACCCGCACCTGAACGCGATATTAGGCTCCTCAAACTCGGCACCGCAATCTGGGCACCGGTACTTCTTATGGTATGTTTCTATATTCTCTGTTCCTCCACAGTTGGGACAAATCAACCCGAACTTGGCCTTGAAGCTTGACTCGGGCCCGATGTAGCCGCATATATGCCTATAGTATCTCATTTCCTCGATCCTGAATGAGCCACAGTTCTTACATGAGATGAATGCCACCTGTATACATGAGCCGCATATTGGACAGGCGACCGCTGAGAACTCCCTCTCAGCCTCGATTACGAGGCCCTTCTCAATAAGCCCCCTAATTACGCGCTGTGCATCCTTCTCCGAGACTCCCGCGAGCTCCGGATAATGACCCCCCTCCTTACTGCCCGGAATCGGGAGGGGCCTAAGAGCACCCCTAATCATCAGGGATTCTATAACCCTCG
>JGI24721J26819_10007188_pt1 | contig 10626 bp, 10 predicted proteins | sample YelNatPaOPGAMG01_FD_26819 | JGI IMG/M metagenome (IMG submission 26819)
GCCAAACCGACCTCAAAAATTAAAGTCAAAGTTAAAGAATCAAAATAAAGAGAGAAACTTTAAAACCCTTCGGTAAGAAGGGTTTTAAAGTGGTCGGGCTGAGGGGATTCGAACCCCTGACCTCACCCACCCCAAAGGTGCGCGCTAGCCACTGCGCCACAGCCCGGCTAAATTTAAAGAACTATTCTTCCTCTATAATAATCGCTCCCATGGGACAATTTTCGGCTGCTTCTTTAATGCCATTTTTATTTTTTTCCAAATCTGCTCCCTTTTTTACAGCAGAACTGTCGCCTTGCAATTCAAAAACTTCCGGACAAAGAGTTTGACAAAGCCCGCAGGCCACGCATTTTTCCTTATCAATTTTTACCTCCATTTATTTTATTTTCTTTTTTAAATAAGACTTTAGGCAGGAAGTGCAAACTTTTATTCTTTTGCCATTATCTAAAGTTAGCCACTGAAGATTGGGTTTCTGTCGATGAGGGCGCGTGGGATTGTATTTGGAACGAATTTTAATCCTCCGGGTCGCCTTTTGATATCTTTTTCCGCACAAAGCGCAAACATTAGCCATATATCTGAATTTAGCAAAAATTAAAGAATTGGTCAAATTAAAAGAGGCCTACCAACCGCTCCAAGGTCGAATTTAGCTGTAAATCAAGGGGGTGCCCCCATCTCAACCCCACGGGGCTAAGAAATATCGGGCTCCCATGCAATTTATATGACCTAAATCGTATCCTGAGAGCGGATGCTCAGCCTCGGTTTTAATATAGAAAAAGTCCGTTTATTGTCAAGTTGTAAAAACAAAAAATTTATGTTTTATTTATCTTTCGGTTGCTCAATTTTTAAATGAAGCTCTTTTAATTGATCTTCGTCCAAGGCTGAAGGCGCATTCATCATTAAATCGCGGCCATCACCGGTTTTGGGAAAAGCAATCGTTTCGCGAATTGATGGCTCGCCTTCTAAAATCATCACCAAACGATCTAATCCTACGGCAATCCCGCCATGCGGCGGCGCTCCATAAGAAAAGGCTTCGAGCAAATGGCCAAATTTTTCTTCAATGGCTTGTCGCGGATGGCCCATAATTTCAAAAATGGCAGCCAATAATTCCGGCTCATGAATTCTCAACGAACCGCCGCCAATTTCATAGCCGTTTAGAACAAAATCATATTGCTGGGCCAACGGTTTTGAAGGGTCTTCTTTCAACCGTTTGATGGTATCTTCAATCCTTTCACCTTCCAATATTTTGGGCCGCGTAAAAGGATGATGAACAGCGTCCCATCTTTTTTCCGTCTCTTTCCATTCAAACAAAGGAAAATCAACCACAAAAGCAAAAGCTAATTCNTTTTCATCGGATGGATTGCGGCGCAAATCTGGCTTATCGGTTTTAAAACGAGCCATCGCNTCTTGATAGGAAAGGCGGGGAAACGGAAATTGGCTAATTTTTTTACTGGGATAAATTTTTTCTATTAAATTTTTAAATAAATCTTCGATTAATGACAAAATATCTTCTTGGCTNACAAAATCCATTTCTAAATCTAACTGGGTAAATTCCGGCTGCCTATCACCACGCGGATCTTCATCCCGGAAACAGCGTGCAATCTGAAAATAACGCTCCAAACCAGCAACCATCAACAATTGTTTATATTGCTGCGGACTTTGGGGCAAAGCATAAAATTTTCCGGGGTTCAACCGAGCTGGCACCACATAATCGCGCGCTCCTTCGGGCGTTGCTTTGGTAAGACAAGGCGTCTCTATTTCAACAAATTCCTTCTCCGTCAAATAATGGCGGATGAATTGAGTAATTTGATGGCGGTTCATTAAATTCTTTCTCAGGCGCGGCCGACGCAAATCGAGATAACGATATCTTAAACGAATCTCTTCTTTTAATTCTTTGCCGTCAGTAGCAATATCAAAAGGCAAAGTTTGGGCCTCGCTTAAAATTTTTAATTCTTTGACTGCGACTTCAATCTGGCCGGTTAAAATTTTCGGATTTTCCATTCCTTTTGGCCGCTGATTGATTATGCCTTTAGCCTCTATCACCCATTCTGACCTTAATTTCTGCGCCTCCTCATATAAAGATGCTTCCTGAGGGTCAAAAACCAGCTGAATTAGACCGCTTCTATCTCGCAAATCAATAAAAATAATTTTTCCATGATCGCGTCTCGAATCAACCCAGCCAGCCAATTTTACTTCCTGACCAATGCGATTAATTGTTTCTTTTATCCAAATCCTTTCCATTAATTAAAATATATCATAAAAAAATAAGGAGAGCAATCTTAATATCGGCTTAATTTCAAGCGGCCGTTTTGGTCTTCATTAAAACGAATCAGGCCGTCTAAATCAGTGCGCAGCAATTGACTGCCAATTTGTCCAATCAAAGACAAAACCTCAGGCGCTGGGTGGCCATAATTATTTTTCCCCACTTCAATAACGCTATAATAAGGATTAACCCTTTCCAGCAGTTCTTTAGTGGTATTGTATAAAGAACCATGATGGCTTACTTTTAGCACATCGTATTTTCCCAGAGAAGGCAAAATTTGGCCTAGCGCCGCTTTATCCGCATCGCTTAAAAATAAAAACCGCCGAAAACGGCTCGCAAAATCCAAAATCACGCTCAAATGATTTTTATTAAAAGAGGGGCTTAGGTCAGTGGCTTTTAAAGGATATAAAACCTTAATCTTTTGGCTGTCCCCTAAATCAATTTCAGCTCCTTGGGCAGCAATAAAAATAGGGATCTCACGTTTTTGAACTTCGGAAATAAAATCTTTTAGCCATTGGTCATTGCTTAAGCGGTTATAAATCATAACAACGCGCACCCGATAATATTTAATTAAATCAAAAAAGCCCGCATAATGGTCGCGGTCTTGGTTGGTTAAAATAAAAATATCAATCGTCTTGTCAAAATAAGGCAGGGATTTACCCAGATTATCCAAGATTAAACGGCCGGGACCGGCATCAATTAAAACATTGCCAGCCTGGCTACGAATTAATTCGCTGTCTCCTTGGCCCACATTTAAATAAAAAACCGAGGTGTTTTTTAATTCTTTATAACTAAAAAAATAATAGTAAAAATAAAAATTTAAAAACACAAGCGCTATAAAAATGAAAAACAATATTTTATTCATAGAAATATGGTCTTTTTTGCTCTCTGACAATAAGGCCAATGATTAAAAGATAGGCAATAACCATTAAAAGCCAACGAACCAGAGGGGGCCAGAAAACATTAAAATAGGCATAGGGCCAATCGGCCAATTTTTCAATCAATAATATTATAAACCGGGATAAAAGATTTGGCATTAAGCCAACGACTTGCGCCAAGGGCATAAACAAAAAAGATAAAAAACCGGTAATCAGCCCTCCTAAAATCACGAGAGGAATCAAGGGCAAAACCAAAAAATTAGCCAAAGGAGAAATTAAAGAGAAGCTGGATTGCTGGGCTAAAAGATAAGGCAAGACAAAAGACAAAACAGCCAAGGTTTGGGCCAAGGTTAAGCGCCAAGAGCAAAAACCGGGCTGTTCCCTACTCTTTANAATTCTTTCNAAAAACGGAGAAAAGTAAATTAATCCCAAGGTGGCCAAAAAAGACAATTGGAAACCCAAATCAAAACGAAAAATTTTAGGATTTAAAAAAAGCATCGAAGCGCCGGCTAACAGAACAGCGTTTCCCGGCTGGTAAAATCGGCTGCTCTGCTTGGCAATAATGGCGATAAGCGCCATAATCGCTGCCCGATTAACAGAAGCAGAAGAACCAACCATTAAGGAAAATAAAATAATAAAAAGAGAAACCAAAATAAAATTAAGAGACAAAGGCAGGGATAAAAATTTAAAGGCATTGGCAGTTAAATCTGCTACCAAGGTTAAATTATAGCCAGAAACAGCGGTTAAATGGCTTAGGCCAGTTTTGCGCAAATCTTCTTTAAATTCCGGTTCAAAAGTATTGTCCGTACCTAAAAACAAACCGCTAATAAAACTGGCTGACGGTTCGGTTATGGCCCGAACCATTCCCTTTAGATAATTTTCTTTAAAAGCATAAAGATAATTTTTAAAAGAAGTTCCCCTTTTTATCACTTCAATTGCCGGATAAAAAGATACCAGATAAATATTATCTTTGGCCAGATATTTGGGCCAATAATCATTTTCAGAAGAAGGCAAACTGATTTTTCCTTTTAAGATAATCTCATCTTGATAACGAAAATTTTCAAAACGCGGCACAGTCACATAAATTTTTTCTCCCTTATTGTTTTGCGGATTAAGGGTTTCAAAAATAAAACTTTGGCTTTGATTGTTTTCTTTTGGTTCGCTGATAATCCGGCCAAAAAGCGAAAGTTCTTTTTGACCGCCAGAAACGCGCACTGCTTTTAAAAGGGGCTGATCACTTGGCTGAAAAGAAAAATTAGCTTTGATAAAACCTATTAAAAAGGCACCGGCTAAAATAAAAAACAGGATAAATTTTTTTCTGTCTAGAAATAAAAAGGCCAAAAGGATGATAAAGGTCAAAATACCCAAGAGCAGGCCAAGGTCTAAAAATAAAAAAGAGCCGATAACTAGGCCCAGAATTAAACTAATTAATAAATAACGAAAATAAATGGCTTTGGGCAGCATCTTTGTTTTCTGCCACCCCCTACTTTCTCAAATATCTTAATGGCTCTTTTTAAAAAAATCAAGAAAAATTGGCTGCGGGGCTTGGATTCGAACCAAGATACCGAGGTTCAGAGCCTCGTGTCCTACCATTAGACGACCCCGCATTAAACTTTCTCTTTAAAAATCGATTCTACCACTGCTAATTCAAGCGGCAGGGTTAAAACAGGTGAATATTTTAAAGAATTCTGGCTATTTAAAAAGATGTCGAGCCAACGCTTAATATCTAAAAGCTCCAATCGGTTGGCCTGCTCCTTAATGATTTTGATTTCATCAAGGGTAATCTCCTTTTCCAGTAAATCGGATAGGTCGCTAGAAACTTTGATAATCAGAAGATAGCGCAAATAATTTAAAATCTCGCGGTTAAAAGCCAAAAGGTCTGCGCCATTATCATAAAGCTCGCTAATAAACTTTATCGCCTGACTCGCCTCTTTTTTAATCAAAAGCTCGATGAAACTGCGGATTTTATCAAAATTAACAGTGCCAACCAAATCTTCTACATCAGACAAATCAATTTTCCCTTCGTGCAAAATAGCCAATTGGCCCAAAAGCGATTCGGCGTCGCGCAAACCGCCAGCCGAGGAAGCGGCAATTAATTTTAAAGCCTCGGGCGACACTTTCAAATTTTCTTCTTTGGCAATATAGCTTAATCTTTTAACAATGTCATCAATATTTAAACGCTTAAAATCGTATCGTTGTGCCCGCGATAAAATCGTTAAAGGCAATTTATCCGGCTCGGTAGTGGCAAGGATAAAAATAATATAGGGCGGCGGTTCCTCTAAGGTTTTCAGCAAGGCATTAAAGGCTTCCTTGGTTAACTGATGCGCTTCGTCAATAATAAAAACCTTATATTTTAAATGCACGGGAGGAAATTTAATATTTTCTTTCCAATCCCTAATTTCGTCAATGCCCCGATTGGAGGCAGCGTCAATTTCAATCAAATCAAGAGCGCGATTTTCATTGATGGCCTGGCAAGCGGCGCACTGGTTGCAGGGTTCATAATCGCCTTTTTTCCTTTTTTCGCAATTAATGGCTTTGGCTAATAGCCGGGCAAAAGTAGTTTTGCCTGTACCGCGAGGACCAGCGAAGATATAAGCATGGCTTAACCGTTCCTGACTAATGGCCTGTGTTAAAATTTTGACAGTTAATTTCTGGTTAATAACCTCGCTAAAATTTTTGGGCCGATATTTACGATAAAAAACCAATTGGCTCATAATAGCAAGGATATTATAGCAAAAACTTAAGGAGGATGAAAGGGGTTAGAGCCGGGTTTGCTTTGGTGTCTTTTTAAGGTATAATAAGAGAAAGGTCTAAAAAATAAACTCATTATTAATAAAATGCTGGAGAAAAAATTTGAGCAAGATATCTTTAAACAAAAGGAGGTCGAGCCTGAAGTCCCAAAAAACCCTTTAAAACATTATCATCTCTCTATCCCCTTGACCCGAAACAATGAAAAATATTGGGAAAAATTTGATGTTTGGGCCAAATCTGAGGAAGAACTTTGGGAATTAGCCATCGACCAATTATCAAAAATCTATAATGATAAAAATGTTGATGTCTCTTTTAATAACGCTTTGATTCAGGTTTTAGATAATAACGCGCCGCCAGAAAAGCCAATGATTAAAAGNTTAAAGCCAGTCGAACGAGGTNTTGAAACATCAGAAANAGGAGAGGGACTTTACTCTATCNGCGTTNATTTCCGAGTTTTAGGCGAAGAAGAACAAAAATCTCTTACTTTTGATGTTTATGGAAAAAATAAAGCCGAGGCCCAAAAAAGAGCTTTAGAAGAACTTTACCGACGCTACCCTCCAGAGCAAATAGCAATTAAAACCGTCCATACCTTTATCACCCTCAATAAACAAGGAAAAATCAATGAATTTGCGGAAAGACCAACGCGCATTATGACACCCGAAGACTTTGAAAAAGAAAACAACAAAATAACCAAAAAAATATTCCAAAAAGAAGAAGCTATTAAAAGAGCCATGGAAAGAAAAAAGGAGGAAGCCCGAAACCAAAAAAATCTGCCTTTGGGGTCAAAGACCAAGAAAAGAAATCCAACTGAGTAACGGCTATTTGAGACGAGCCGAATTTAAAAGATAGCTTAATTCTGAAAGATTATCCAACCAATCTTTCTCTAAGGAAGCAGCCATAATAACATAAGCCGGTCTTTTATTGTCTTTAATCGTATCAAAAATAACTTTATAGTAAGCGCGATAACTAAGGTTATCTTTGCTGAAGGTTAAATCATCTAAAAGAACCGAACCGCTAAGCGTCGGCTTTTCGAATTTAATCTCAAAGCCATTGGCTTTAAGGGCTTCGTTAAATTTTTCGGAAAACTGGCTTAAGCTTAATTCACTGGGCAAGAGATAGCTATTAATACTGATATTAATTTTGGCTGACGCATCGGCTAATCTTAAAAGCGATTTAGGGCTATAATCATTTAAAGGATTCAAAATTTTAAGCCAAACGCCTTGGGGCTCATTTTGCCAAGCCAAAGGATAACTTAAGCTTAAACGATTGGCTAAAATTACATCTAAACGGGCTAATTGAGGTGTCTTCTTCTTTAGTGGTGGTAGCAGTAGAAGTTTGGGAAGGAGTGGTGGTAGTGTTTTGAGGGGTGGCGGTTGGGTTTGTTTTTCTACTGGTATAAAACAAAGTTAAATAAGAACCGCCGAGCAAGCTTACCAAGCCAGCGGCTAAAAGAATAATTAAAATCCATTGGCTTAANCGTTTTTGCCTCTCGCTTTTGGTTAGTTTTTTTATTTCTTTATTCATATATTTCGTATTGTGATTTGATTTCGTTTTCTACTTCTTCGATTGGCCGGCCATAAGNCANAGAAGAAAATTCTTTTAATTTAGGCACGAGCGAGCGGTCTGCGGGTTCGCCTTTAAAGGTGTAAAGGTCGAAGGCGCGGGAAATTTGACCTTTGATTGTCATTTTAAGATAAGCGCGGAAATTATCAAGGTTAATTAAATCATAATTGTTAAAAACAGGCGCGAAATACTTAGCCAAAATCTCGGCATCCTGCTCGCTAATTCTAAAAGACAAAATGGTGCCTACATTGCCAAAAATCGATTTAACCACTTCTTCCTTTAATTGGCCTAAAAATTGATTGGCCACTGTCAAATTGAGGCGATATTTTCGGGCTTCGGCAAAAATAGTGCTGATGGTATTGGTAGTGATATTTTGAAACTCATCAATATAAACATAAAAGTCGCGCCGCTCCTCTTCTAAAACATCAACGCGGCTAAAAGCAGCCATCATTAACTTGCCCATTATAATCATGCCCAAAAGATAACTGTTCATTTCGCCCAAAAGGCCTTTTGATAAATTAACAATTAAAACCTTGCTCTCATCTAAAATTTTTCTAAAATCTAAAGAACTATGGGCCTGGCTAATAATAGGTCGAACTAAATCATTGGCCAAGAAGGGATTAAGTTTTGAATTGATATACGGAGCCACATTAGCCAAAGCCAGCTCTCCGCCGGCTTTTTCTGCTTCTTTTTCCCAAAATTCTTTTACCATCGGATTCGGACTCCGATCCAAAAGCATTCGGCGATAATCCGCATTGACATAAACCCGGCTTAAATCATTTAAGGTGTGGGTATAATCATCATCCTCTAAAAGCAAAAGCAGGCCGTAACGAAAATATTGCTCAAAAACCGGCCCACCCACCATTCTTAAATCGTACAATTTATCAAAAATCTCCAATAATTCGTTCGCCACGAATGATTTCTGAAAAGGATACTTTTTATTCCATTCCAGCATATTAAGGCCAATGGCCCTCTTCGTGTCAGCAGGATTAAAATAAATAACATCTTCAAAACGCGAAGCCGGAATATAACCCAAAAGCTCTTCTGCTACATCGCCATGAGGATCGATAAAGCAAAGGCCTTTACCATCTTTAATATCCTGAATAGCCATATTTTTAAGCAAGGTTGTTTTACCGGTGCCTGTTTGACCAATCATATAGAAATGGCGCCGCCGGTCTTCGTCGTAAATGCGGACCAATTTTCGCTCGCCTCGAAAGATGTTTTCGCCCAAAATAACGCCTTCGGTCGGCAAATTAACCGGAGCAGGCGCAGAACGGCTTCGAAGCCAGCGAATCTTCGGCGTTTCAATTAAAGGATGGGGCGGATGATAAAAACTCGTAATCTCTGCGGTATTTAAAATCATCGCCTCGCGAGGCCTGAAAATGCGATAACAAAAATCAAAAATCAGCCGATTAATTTCGCGGCTAGATTTTGCCTCTTTTACCTTTAAACTATTTTGGTTAGGCGCTTCCAATTGCTTAAAAGGAGAAATGAGATGGGAAAGGACTTCTTTAGCTCGTTCTTTATCATTTGAAGCCGCTATTACCCGGACATTAACATAAAAAAGCGGCCGGGATATTTTCTCGCTTAAATTTCTAATGAGGTTTTCATCAACAGGCTTGGGCGCAACTTCTTCTGCTTTCTGTTTTGACTGGTCTTGGGTTTTAAAAGCTTCTTTTAGCAGTTTGGGTTGAAAAATTTTGTTTTCGCTTAAGGCTTCTTTCCATTTCTTGCCAGTCCTTAAGGCCTGTAAAATGTTTTCAATTTGTTTCTTTTTCTCTTTCTCCGCTGGCTTTAAAATAATCTGAATGGCCCCGCCCTCATCTTCGCGATTGAGCTGGCTCAAACTATTGGTAATGCCATTTAAAGGGTCGTGGTCAAAAGAAGAATAAAGCCGCAAAGGCAAAGCAAAATGATCGGCTAAAAAGAAACGGGCGCCGGCGATAAAACTTTTGGGTTTGAAAATGGTGTAATCATCGCAAATTTCAAACCGGGCTGAAGGATAATAGGCCGAAAGGTTTTTTTCCAGTAAATCCAAATGGCGGCGCGGCGCAGCCAAGTAGAAAAAGATTTCCTCGCTCTCAGTGGGCGTGGCTATTTCTAAAATAACCGGTTCTTTAAAATTGGCGAGCGAAGCCAAAAATTGCTCAAAACCGCTGATTAATTCAGTAAATTTTTTCAGCTCTTGTTTCTCACCCACATTCTCCCGCGGCACAGAAATTAAACAGAGTTTATAAGACAAAGATTGCCAGATAAGAAAACGCCGGGAATAACGCCATAAAATAAAAGCAGCCACTAAAATAAATAAAACAGAAATAATTGCCAATAAATTAATAAAAGACATATTTATTTTGATATCTTTATTTTGCCCTCTTTCACGAGCGCCTCATAAAAACGGTCGGTTAAAACATCGTGCAAGCGGTCAATTAAGTAGGCTTGGGAAGTTTTGCGCGCTAAATCAACGGCTTTTACCACGCCGCTCTCAAAAGCAACAGCCACTAATTCTTCCACCTTTTTCTCTGCTGCTTTTAGCTCATCAGTTTCAGATGTTACTTTAATGGCTGAAGTCGGAGGGGCGATATCTTTAGGACTCACAGGCGGCAGATTCTTTAAGCCTTTTTCTATTTCTTCTTCAATGATCGAACGAATCTCTTCGCGACCGAAAGATTCTCCCTGGCGCTCTAAAATTTTCTGGCGTTCCAGAATCTTTTCCTTTAATTCTTCAAAATGGGGAGAAGGCGTATGGTCCATTTTTATTATTATATCACCTTTCAATAATTATTGATAGATGACCCGACCCGGATAACGCAAATCAATGTATTTTAATGATTTAAAATCAGGGATCTTTTTTTGATTGATAAGCTCGGTAATAATTTTAGCCATCGCCGGCGCCTGAAAATTTTTATCTAAAATTAACTGCCAGCCGGGAGCGGTTAAAAAATAAAGGCTCTGGCTCGCCGGATTTTTAATCACAATTTCTTTTACCCCAATCCCCTTTTCTTTTAAAAAGGAGGCCATTTCTAAAATTTGGGCCAAAACAGATGCGCTCATTACTTTTTGTTTTAAAACCAAAGATTGATTGCTTAAATCGTTAAAAATAAGCAAGGACTCATCTCCATTATTAAACGGTTGATAAATAATACCTTCCTTGTCTAAGAGATAACATGTCTTTAATTG
>JGI24721J26819_10007192_pt1 | contig 10621 bp, 7 predicted proteins | sample YelNatPaOPGAMG01_FD_26819 | JGI IMG/M metagenome (IMG submission 26819)
AAAAAAACGACTAATAAATAATATAAACAAAAAAATAAAAGATTAAAGATTATTCAGTGATAAATTTAGTAATGAATTCAACGCTGGTGCGATGCAAATCGCTTGCTGGAATAGGATAATTGATACCGGTTGGATCGTTATCAGTATTAACGAGGGCAATAATTGGAATGTTTGTTTTTTGAGCTTCTTTAACGGCATAATGATGGATGCGGGCATCAATAACAAAAATAGCATTGGGTAGTTTATTAACATCCTTTACGCCGCCAAAAATTTCTTCTAATTCTTTCAGTTCTTCTTTAAATTTTAATTGCTCTTTTTTAGTGTATTTTTCTAATTCGCCAGTTTCGGCTTTTTTCTTTAAATCGTTAAAGTAAGCAATGCGTTTAGAAATTACTTCAAAATTAGTTAGAAAACCACCGATCCAGCGATTAGTAATATAAGGATTGTTAGTTTTTTTCGCTGCTTCTTCAGTAATGTCATTGGTTGCCGGATTGATATTAACAAACAACACAGTCCCTCCTTCTTCTTTTAACTTTTTAAAGAATTCTTTTGCTTTTAAAAGCAAATCGTATGTTTTTTCAAGATCAATAATTGTTTGGGTGTTTTTAACTGAGGAGATAAATGGCTTCATTCGCGGATGAAGACGCGAAACGCTATGACCAAAGCAAACTTTTGCCTTGGTCATTTCTCTTAAAATTTTTTCTTTGTTTGTATCTTCTCCAGCAGTAGTTTGTAATTGAGTATCATCTAAATCATTTAAAATCATAATAATAACATTCTATTGAAAATTTTGAAAAATGCAAGTTTTTTGAAATAATTTGATCAGATTGAGATTAGGTTTTAATTATTCTTCCTTCTCCGACGAGCATGAAAGGCTTGATAAATTTCTCTTAATTCTTTGTCAGTAAGATGCGTGTAAACTTGAGTGGTGCTGATATTGCTATGGCCTAAAAGCATTTGCACAGAACGCAAATCAGCGCCATTTTGCAAAAGGTCGGTGGCAAAAAGATGGCGCAGGGTATGAGGAGTAACGCGACGCACAATGCCGGCTTTTTTAACATAAAAATTAATGAGTCTCTGAATGCTACGCGGCGTCATTCGACCCAAAACCTCCATTTTTTTCGATTTTTTAAAACTAACAAAAAGCGGCTCTTCTAAATCGGTTCTTTTGGCTAAATAATTTTTCAAAGCTTCTTTAGCTGAATCAGACAAAAAAACTAATCTGATTTTTCCGCCTTTACCCTTCACCGAAAATTCCCCTCTTTCTAAATTAATGCTGTCTCGATTTAATTTGCAGAGTTCTGAAACACGCAAGCCAGTAGCAAACAAAACTTCTAAAATTGCTTTATCGCGTAAATCTTTTACTGTTTTTCCTTCTGGTGCATTTAATAGCCGCTCTAATTCATTAAAACTAATTAATTCGATTTCGTTGCGCGAAACCTTTGCCAACTCCACTTGTTCCGGCGGTAAACATTTAACACCAATTTTGGTTAAATATTTTAAAAATCCGCGTAAAGCAATGACATAATAATTTTGGGTCACTTTTTTAAGATTTTGTTTTCTGCCCTCCAGCCGATTAAGATAAATTCGGAATTGTCTTACCATTTCTTGATCAATATCGGAAACAACCAATTGTTCTAATTTTTTATCATTTTTTTCCGCCAAAAAATTAAAAAATCTGGTCAAATAACGATCATAATTTTCCAGAGTTTTTAAACTCCGATTTTTTTCGATTTCCAGATATTCAAGATATTGCTTTTTCAGCGGCAAAAGTTTTTTATCTTCCATATCCTTCTTTATTAATTATAGCCCTTATTCAACATCTTGCAAACTTTTTATCTTTATGTTATTATCTTATCAATATGCTGAAGAAAGAGGAAAAAACTAAATTAATCAGCAAATTCAAGAGACACGAGAAAGACACGGGCTCGGCGGAAGTTCAAATTGCGCTTCTAACAACCCAAATTAATAAATTAACTGCGCATTTGAAAAAACATCCGAAAGACAATCATTCGCGTCGAGGACTTTTGAAGATGGTAGCCAAAAGAAAAAAGCTTTTAAACTTTCTTCAAAAAGAATCTGTCCGCCGTTATAATAAACTCGTTAAATCTCTAGGTTTAAAGTAATTTTTTAAATTATGGCAATCAAATATAAAGACCAACGTGTAGCGATTTTTTTTGATATTCAAAATCTTTATCACTCGGCTAAAAATCTTTATCAAGCAAGAGTTGACTTTAATGAGGTTTTAAGAACGGCGGTGGCTAATCGAAAATTAATTCGGGCCATTGCTTATGTTGTGAAAAGCGACGCTGTTGAAGGCGAGGCCTCTTTTTTTGAAGCCTTGCAAAAAATGGGAATTGAATTAAGGATGAAGGAGTTGCAAGTTTACCCTGATGGATTAAAAAAAGCGGATTGGGATGTGGGATTGGCAGTTGATGCTATTCGTATTGCTCCCTCGGTTGATGTAGTAATTTTAGCGACTGGTGATGGCGATTTTCTTCCATTAGTTGAATATTTAAAAAATATGGGTAAAACTGTGGAAGTTATTGGTTTTGGACGCAGCGCTTCTTCTAAATTAAAAGAGGCAGCTGATGATTTTATGGATTTAGAAAACAATCCTCAAAAGTTTCTTATTAAAAGTCCTTTAATAAAAAAGTCGAAAACGAAATTCCTCAGATAATAGAGGTTTTTCGGAAATAAAAATCTCCGAGAAACAATTTAGAGCAGAGGAGAGAATGTTAGAAGCGTTTTCTCCTCTGCACTAAATTAAATTGTTTCTTGGAGAAAAAATTAAAATAATATGTTAGAAGAAAAAGTTTTTTCTTTAGATGTAGCTGGACGAAAATTAACAGCCAAATTTTCGCCCTTAGCTCAACAGGCCAATGGTTCGGTCATCATGCAATATGGTGATACAGTGGTTTTAGTCACGGCCACTATGGGAAAAGTCGATCGTTTAGAAAACGATTTTTTCCCATTGGTTGTTGATTATGAAGAACGATTTTATGCGGCTGGAAAAATTTTGGGCAGTCGATTTGTGAGAAGAGAAGGCAAACCCTCAGAAGGCGCTATTTTAACTGCACGTTTAATTGATCGCTCAATTCGTCCGCTTTTTAATCAAAACATGCGCCGCGAAGTACAAGTTGTGGCCACGGTTTTATCGATTGATGGTGAAAATGATCCGGACTTTCCTGCTTTAATTGGCGCTTCCTTGGCTTTAGCCACTTCAGATATTCCTTGGGAAGGACCAGTTTCTGGCATTCGCATTGGTTTAGTCAACAATGAATTAAAAGTTAATCCAACATATCAAGAACGTGATACTGGCGATTTGGATTTCTTTTTGAGTAGCGCTGAAAATAAAATTACAATGTTAGAAGTTGGCGCTAATGAAATTAGCGAAGATGTAATGAATAAAGCTGCTCAATTAGCACTCGGAGAAATTGAAAAAATTCAAAAATTCCAAGAGCAAATCATTAAAGAAATCGGAAAAGAAAAAGCTCAAGTTTTACTTAAAGAAATTAATCCAGAAGTCAAAACAAAAGTTCAAGAATTTTTGAAAAACAAATTAGAAGAGGCAATTTATACTGAAGATAAAATGAGTCGCGTTTCTAAAATTGCCACTTTAAAAAGTGATTTAGAAGAATACTTAAAAAATGAAGGGTATGATGAGTCAAAAATTAAAGAAGGCTTTATTGTTTTAGAAGAAGAAATTGATAATTTGGTCCACAAAAATATTTTAGAAAAGGACAAACGACCTGATGGCAGAAAACTAGATGAAATTCGACCAATTTATTGTGCTGTTGGATTTTTACCACGCGTTCATGGCTCAGGGCTCTTCATTCGCGGCACCACTCAAGCTCTTTCAATAGTAACTTTAGCTGCACCATCGCACGGATTAACAGTAGAAACAATGGAAGAAAGCGATGTAAAACGCTTTATTCATCACTATAATTTTCCGCCCTACTCTGTTGGCGAAATTTCTTCAATGCGCAGTCCTGGCCGCCGCGAAATCGGTCATGGCGCTTTAGCAGAAAAATCGCTTTTACCAATAATTCCGAAGAAAGAAGATTTTCCTTATGCCATTCGGGTTGTCTCTGAAATTTTATCATCCAATGGTTCTTCCTCAATGGCTTCGGTTTGCGGTTCTTCTTTGGCTTTAATGGATGCGGGTGTGCCAATTAAAACGCCGGCTGCTGGTATTGCCATGGGCTTGATGATGGAGGATGAAAATCATTACAAAATTTTAACTGATATCCAAGGACCAGAAGATCATTATGGTGATATGGACTTTAAAGTTGCCGGAACAAAAAATGGCATTACGGGTGTTCAAATGGATGTCAAAATCAAAGGAATTACCTTAAAAATTTTTGAAGAAACACTTTTGCAAGCAAAGAAAGCGCGGTTAGAAATACTTAAAAAGATTGAAGAAGTTATTGCGCAACCAAGAACCAGTCTTTCACCATTTGCTCCTAAAATCTTTACCATTCAAATTGACCCAGAAAAAATTCGCGATGTCATTGGTTCGGGCGGAAAGACCATCAACGATATTATCAAGAAAACTGGTGTTGAAATTGATATTGAAGAAGATGGNCAAATTTTTGTCACTGCTCCCAATGAAGAAGCAGGCAAAGAAGCTCTTCAAATTATTCAAAACATCACTCATGAATTCAAAGAAGGAGAAATTGTAACTGGTAAAGTGAGTCGCATTTTAGATTTTGGCGCTATTATTGATTTAGGATTTAATAAAGAAGGTTTATTGCATATTTCTGAAATTGCTAATCGCCGCATTAATAAAGTAGAAGATGAACTTAAAGTGGGACAAGTTTTGACCTTAAAAATTATTAAGATTGATGAAAATGGCCGCATTTCACTCTCGCTTAAAGCACTTCATCCCGAAGAAAATAATCGAAATAACGAAGAACGACCGCGCCGCAAAACATTTAAACAAAGACGCTAAATATTAAAAATTGTTCTTAATCAAAACTGCCCTTTTAGGGCAGTTTTGATATTAATTATTTTTTCTTTTCTTCTTTTTCTCTTTTATATTTTAATTTCTGAATTTCCTCAGTTCTATTTCTAAATCCTGTACCCACGGGCACAAGACGTCCAATAATAACATTCTCTTTCAAACCGCGTAAATAATCAACCTTGCCCTCAAGCGCTGCCTTAACTAAAACTCTTGTTGTTTCCTGGAACGAAGCCGCTGCTAAGAAACTGTCACTGGCTAAAGCTGAGCGAGTAATACCCAAAAATAGTTGCACTGCCTTAGCCGGCTTTTTACCCTTTGCTTTTAATCTATTATTTTCTTCAACAAAGCGCGATTTGGAAACAACTTCCCCAATAATAAAGTTGCTATCACCGGGATTTTTGATTTTAACCTTGTCAAACATTTGTCGAATAACAATTTCTAGATGTTTGTTATTAATTGAAACGCCTTCNGAAACATAAATTTTCTGAACTTCGGAAAGAATGTAGCGCTCCACTGTTTCCCGATCAGTAACCTTAAGTAATTCTTTTGGATCAATATCGCCACTGCAAAGTTTTTGACCAGCTTTAACTTCCTCGCCTTCTTTAACAAGAATCTTTTTAGTTTTAGGTATGGAATATTGATGGACTTCAGCCGTCTTTGTTCTNCTGCTTTTAACTTTTTTATCTTTGGCTTTTTTAGTTNGATGGGCTTTGATGCTGATAATAATTTCCTTCTCTTGTTCTTCAATTTTGGTTACAACGCCATCAACCTCAGAAATAGTCGCTTTATTTTTGGGTGTGCGCGCCTCAAACAATTCCTCAATTCTTGGTAAGCCATGAGTAATATCTTGACCAGCTACGCCTCCGGTATGGAATGTGCGCAAAGTCAATTGCGTACCCGGCTCACCAATAGATTGAGCAGCCACAATTCCAATAGGCAAACCAACACTTGCTGGTTTATTATAAGCTAAATCATGACCATAACACTTGGCGCAAACACCATAAAGTGTTTTACAAGTAATTGGCGAACGAATTTTAACGGCTTCGATATCGGATTTTTCAATAGCTTCAGCAGCTTCATTGGTAATAGTTTCATTAGCTTTAACAATAACTTTATTACCAATTTTAATATCTTCGAGAGCAGTGCGGCCAACCAATCTTACTGAAAAACGATGACCAAATTCAGCGCCATCTTTACGATAAACANTAATGCCGCGGGTTGTTTTACAATCNTCTTCAGTAATAATTACTTCTTGAGTAGCATCAATTAAACGACGAGTCAAATAACCAGCATTTGCTGTTTTAAGCGCGGTATCACTAGAACCTTTACGAGCGCCATGGCTAGCAATAAAGTATTCCAAAACTGATAAACCTTCTTTATAAGAGGACAAAATTGGCAATTCAATAATTTCACCTTTCGGGTTTTGAACCAAACCCTTCATTGCTGTCATCTGCATTAATTGACCCCAGGAACCACGGCTACCAGAATCAAAAATTTGAAAGATTGGATTATCTTCTGGTAAAACTTTATTAATATTCTTTTGAATCGCTGATAATCCTTTTTCCCAAGCCTTGATTGCATGAACTCTTTTTTCCTGACGAGAAAGCAATCCTTCATTATATTGTTTTTCAATAAGATCAATCTCTTTTCTTGCCTCATTAACAATTTGCTCTTTTTCTTTGGGAAGCATTAAATCAGACATTGACCAAGTAATGCCAGAAATCGTCGCATAATGAAAACCAATCTCTTTTATCTTATCCAACAAATTAATAGCTGTCTCTGGCTCATAATGACTAATAATATAATCGGTCAATTTACTTAAGAATTTTTTCTCAACTACATCAGCCACAAATGGGAAATCTTTGGGGAAAATATCGTTGAAAATAATTTGACCAGCAGATGTTTCAATTAAAGCGTTTGGATTTTGATACTTTTCCGCTACTAAAACATCGCCAGATTTTTTAAGATATGAATCTTTATAGGGCCTGATTTTAATTCTGGTTTTCAAATCAATTAATTTATAATGATAAGCTAAAATTACTTCTTCTGGATCAGCAAAAACCTTGCCCTCGCCTTTAAGATTATCAAATATTTTAGTGAGATAATAGCAACCCAAAATAATGTCTTTTGTTGGATTAACAATTGGTTCGCCATTGGCTGGCTTCAAGAAATTCAAAGAAGAAAGCATGATTTCTCGCGCTTCTTTTTGAGCTTCTTCAGTCAATGGCAAATGCACTGCCATCTGATCGCCATCAAAGTCAGCATTAAAGGCAGTACAAACCATTGGCGGAATCCGCAAAGCCAAGTCTTCAATTAAAACGGGTTTAAAAGCCTGAATGCCCAAACGATGAAGCGTTGGTGCGCGATTTAACAAAACATAACGATTTTGAATCACTTCTTCAAGAATTGCCCAGACCTCAGCTGGACCTTGATCAATTAAACGATTGGCGCTGCGAATATTAAAGACTATGCCTCTTTCTAATAATTTATTAACTACAAATGGTCTGAACAATTCCAAAGCCATTACCTTCGGCAGACCGCATTCAAAATGACGCAATTCCGGACCCACTACAATGACCGAACGACCAGAATAATCAACTCTTTTACCTAATAAATTCTGACGGAAGCGACCTTGTTTACCTTGCAAAATATCAGACAAAGATTTTAGTGGTCGCTTTTGGGCAGTAGATTGGATTTGGGTTTTTCTGGCATTGTTATCAATTAAAGCATCCACCGCTTCCTGAAGCATTCGTTTTTCATTTCTGATAATGACTTCTGGCGCATTTAATTCAATTAATTTTTTCAAACGATTGTTGCGATTAATTACGCGGCGGTATAAATCATTTAGATCAGAAGTAGCATAGCGACCACCATCCAAAGCCACCATTGGTCTTAAATCTGGCGGCAAAACTGGAATAACAGTCAAAAACATCCATTCGGGCCGCAAATTATTTTTGATAAATGATTTAACTAATTTTAATTGAAGAAGAATTTTCTTTTTATCGCTCTTTTTATTTTTAAATTCTTTAATTAATTCTTTTTCCTTCTTTTTTAAATCGATTGCCTTCAATAAATTTACTATAGGTTCGCTACCAATACCCGCCTCAAAAACATGACCAAATTTTTTACTCAAATTAAAGTATTCAACTTCGGAAATAATTTTTAGAGGATAAAGGCCTTGGATCTCATCAACATGATGTTTATACAAAGTTTCCAAAACATTGAGATTTTCTTTTGGCGTATTTTTCTTTTTACTTTCATATTCAGACTTCAACTCTTCCAAAACTTTCTTTCTCTCATCTTCATTAACTTTGGTAATAATATAAGCAGTATAATAAACTACTCTTTCTAATTGTTGCTGATTAACACCTAAAAACAAAGAGATTGGCGATGGAATATGCTTCAAATACCAAATATGAGCAACGGGACAAGCTAATTGGATATGACCCATTCTTTCGCGGCGCACGCTTGATCTTGTAACTTCAACACCACATTTATCGCAAACAATGCCTTTGTATCGAATGTTTTTATATTTACCACAATAACATTGATAATCTTTTGTTGGACCAAAAATTCTTTCAGAAAAGAGACCATCTTTTTCTGGTCTTTGGGTACGATAATTAATAGTTTCTGGCTTTGTCACTTCCATGACTCCAAGAAAGAATTTCTTCTGGAGAAGCAAGTTTTAATTTGATGGCTGAAAAATCTTCTGGTAGCATATTTTTATTCTTGATTATTAGATGTTTGATTTTGACCTTGGTTTTCTTCTAAATATTTTGTTTCTTCCATAGCTTCTTCAAATAATTTTCCTCCTTTTTCTTCTTCTTTCTCTGCCATTTCTTTAACGCCAATCAACTCCACATTCAAAGCCAAACTCTTTAACTCATTCATCAAAACATGGAATGANGCTGGAATATTAGGACTCTTGAATGGCTGACCGCGAACGATGGATTCATAAGTTGAGATTCTTCCTTTAACATCATCGGATTTAATCGTTAACATTTCCTGCAAAGTATAAGCAGCACCATATCCCTCCAAAGCCCAAACTTCCATCTCGCCAAAACGTTGACCACCTAATTGCGCCTTGCCACCCAATGGCTGTTGAGTAATCAAAGAATAAGGACCAATCGAGCGCATATGAACTTTATCTTCAACCATATGAATCAATTTCATCATGTAGATGTATCCNACCATCACACGATTTTCAAATGGCTCACCCGTTCGCCCATCATACAAAACCACTTTACCATCTTCTGGCAATCCAGCTTTTAGAAGTTCTNCTTTAATATCTTCCTCAGTTGTGCCACTAAAAACCGGAACAATAGCTTGATAACCTAATTCATGAGCTGCCCAACCCAAATGTGTTTCTAAAATCTGTCCCAAATTCATACGAGAAGCAACACCTAATGGATTTAAAATAATATCAACAGGCGTGCCGTCTTCTAAATAGGGCATATCTTCAACTGGAACAATCTTTGAAATAACACCTTTATTACCATGGCGACCAGCTAATTTATCACCAGCCCTAATTAATCTTCTTTGCGCCACTTCAATTTGAATTCTTTTAATAATCCCAGGCTCTAATTTATCGCCTCGATCNCGAGAAAATATACGAATACCTACCACTCTCCCTCTTTTACCATGTTTTAAAACCAAAGATGTGTCTTTTACATCGCGCGCTTTTTCACCAAAAATAGCTCGCAAAAGTCTTTCTTCAGCAGTTAAATCGCCCTCGCCCTTGGGTGAAATTTTACCAACCAAAATGTCGCCACTTCTTACTTCTGCCCCAATTCGAACAATACCTTCTTCATCTAAATCTTTTAATTTTTCCAAAGAAACATTGGGAATATCCAAAGTGGTAATTTCTGGTCCCAATTTTGTTTCACGAACATCGCAAACAAAATCTTCAATATGAATAGAAGTGAATAAATCATTTTCTACAACGCGTTCAGATAAAATAACTGCATCCTCATAATTAGCNCCACCCCAGGAAACAAAAGCCACTAACAAATTTTTACCCAAAGCCAGCATTCCATCTTTAGTTTGCAAACTATCCGCCAAAACATCTCCTTTTTTAACTTTTTGTCCTTTCAATACAATTGGTCTTTGAGAAATACAAGTATATTGGTTGGCTCTAACAAAAGTGCGCAAACGATAAGTTTTATAATCAGAAGAATTTTTAATTTTGATTTTAATATGTTTGCTATCAACTTCTACCACTTCCCCATCGACATCACTGACTAAAACATGGCCAGAATCACGCGCTGCTTTTGCTTCTAAACCAGTTGCCACAAGCGGTGCCTCACTATACATATAAGAAACCGCTTGTCTTTGCATGTTAGAGCCCATTTGCGCGCGGTTGGCATCATCATGNTCCAAAAATGGAATTAATGAAGTCGCCACACTCAAAATTTGGAATGGCGAAACATCAATAAAATCAATTTGTTCTCGCGGATAAAAACCCGGCTCACCTTTATAACGCGCCTCAACTACTTCGTCAACAATTTTTCCATTTTTATCTAAATCAATATTGGAGTGAGCAATATGATATTTTTGCTCCTCGTAAGCATCAAGGTAAACTATTTCATCAGTCACCTGACCTTTTTTAACTCTAAAATAAGGAGTTTCAATAAAGCCCAAACGATTTAAACGAGC
>JGI24721J26819_10007194_pt1 | contig 10619 bp, 9 predicted proteins | sample YelNatPaOPGAMG01_FD_26819 | JGI IMG/M metagenome (IMG submission 26819)
AACCAGCAACCGCCCGCAAGAAAAGTTTACTAAAATAGAATTTATTTATGCAAATAATGATTTCTTACAAGTTGGGGGTAGGCCTGCCAAGAAACAAACGGGGACACCTTCAGGTGTCTTCACTTTCTTAGGGTGTTCCTTTTTTCCCCTTCTGCTTGGCTTAAAAAAATAGCAGAAGAAAAGAAAAACAGGGGACATGACCAATGTCCCCTGTTTTTTTATGGAATCTTACATCCCGTACATCTCAATAATTTCTTGCTTGGTTTTGTGCAGGATGTTGAACTTTTTGCCGACTTTTACAAAAGCATCCAGGGCTTTGTCCAGGTGGTGGATTTCATGGGCGGCCGAAATCTGGGTTCTGATTCTGGCCTGCCCCTGAGGAACCACCGGGAAGAAGAAGCCGATGGCGTAAATTCCTTCTTCATAAAGAGCCTTGGAGAATTCCTGAGCCAGCCTGGCATTGAAGAGCATAATCGGAACGATCGGAGTGTCGCCTTCTTTAAGGATGAACCCGGCTTCCGTCAGGCCTTTTCTCCAGTACTCGGTGTTCTTTTCCAGCTTGTCGCGGCGCTCGGTGGTAGCCGAAAGAATTTCCAGCACCTTCAGGACAGCGCCAACGATTACCGGGGCAATGGTGTTGGAGAAAAGATAAGGTCTGGCTTTCTGCCGGCACATCTCCACGATTTCCGCCCGACCTGAAACGCAGCCGCCAGTAGCTCCACCCAGGGCTTTACCAAAAGTGGTGGTAATGATGTCAACCTTACCCATCACTCCGTACTTCTCATGAGTGCCGCGTCCGGTCTTGCCGATGAAGCCGGTAGCGTGGGAATCGTCCACCAGCAGCATGGCGTTGTACTTCTCGCACAGCTCAACCATCTTATCCAGCTTGGCCGTGTCGCCGTCCATGGAGAAGACTCCGTCAGTGACCACCAGCCGCAGCCGTTTGTCCTGGTACATCTGCAGTTTCTGCTCCAGATGCTCCATGTCCGAGTGCTTGTAGGTGTCGTGCATAGCACTGCAGAGTCTGATGCCGTCAATCAGGGAAGCATGCACCAGCCGGTCAGAGATGATAACATCATCCTTGGTCAGAATGGCCTCAAACACCCCGGCGTTAGCATCCATGCAGGAAGGAAAAAGAATGGTGTCTTCTGTTCCCAGGAATTCAGTTACTTTCTTTTCCAGCTCCTTGTGAATATCCTGGGTGCCGCAGATAAAACGGACCGAGGACATACCAAAACCGCGCGTTTCCAGAGTTTCATGGGCAGCTTTGATGACCTCGGGATGGCTGGACAGACCGAGGTAGTTGTTGGCGCACATGTTGATAACCTTCTTCAGCGAAGAACCGGCCGGGAATTCAACTTCAATGTCAGCTGCCTGAGGAGAATGGATAAACCTTTCTTCTTTAAAAAGCCCGGCTTCTTTCAGGGCCTTAAGCTGGTCCTGATACAATTGCCTGACATTATCAGGGAAAGCCATGGTTTCCTCCTTTCTTTTATTATCCTTCAGCCGCCGGGCCGGATGATTTTTTCCGGTCAAGCGGAAAACCTTCAGCTCAAACTTTGGTAAATTCGCGGACCAGCTCGGCTATCTTGTTCACCGAGTCAAAAGCTTCGGGAGTGGCTTTTTCATCCGGTATCTGGATGTTGTACTTATTCTCCAAGAACCTCTTCAGAGAAACCATGGAAAAGGAATCTACTATCCCGCCGGAAATCAAAGGTGTGTCGTAGGTAATCGGCTCAGAATCAGGTTCAAGATACTCGTTGATGATGTAATTCTTGATAACTTCTTTCAGTTCGTCCATCGCTAAACTCCTTTTTTNTTTTATTTAATTTTTATTCAAGCTCACTATTTTTTCAACTGCTTCATTCGTTTTCCAGGGTGGAGGTATCTCCTATTTCTTCACCCCACTCCTTGGCATGCAGAATCCGCCTCATAATTTTACCGCTTCTGGTCTTGGGCAGGGCATCAATAAACTCTATCTCCTGAGGCATGGCCAGCGGTGATAGCTTCTTGCGGATAAAATTCATGATATCAAGCTCCAGATCCTTAGAGGGCGTAAAACCTGGCTTCAGAGTGACGAAGGCTTTAACCACTTCCATGTTTATCGGGTCTGGCTTGCTGACCACGGCCGACTCTGCCACNGCCGGATGTTCCAACAGCGCCGATTCCACTTCAAACGGGCTGACCAGGTGCCCTCCGGTGTTGATGACATCATCGTCCCGGCCGACAAACCAGAAATAACCTTCTTTATCAATGCGGGCCCGGTCACCAGTCAGGTACCAGCCGTTGCGGAATTTATTTTTGTAAGCTTCCTCATTGTTCCAGTAAGTTCTCATCATAGAAGGCCAGCCTGGCTTGAGGCCGATGAGGCCAATCCGTCCGGGTTCTGGATAGGGCTCGTGATTATTGGGGTTAAGAACTGTGGCGGTAATGCCCGGGAAGGGACGTCCCATAGAGCCCGGTTTAACCGGCATCCCCGGGAAATTGGTGATGACAATGCANCCGGTCTCCGTCTGCCAGTAAGTGTCATGGAAGGGTTTGCCAAAAACCCGGATGGACCAGTTCACGGCTTCAGGGTTGAGTGGCTCACCAACGCTGGCCAGGTGTCTTAAAGATGACAGGTCAAATTTCTTAATTATTTCATCNCCTGCTTTCATCAAGGAGCGAATAGCGGTTGGCGCTGTGTACCAGACCGTTACCCGGTTTTTCTCGATAAATTTGTACCAGGTTTCGGCGGAAAAACCGCTGTCCAGCACACACTGAGTAACGCCGAGGCTGAAGGGCCCGATGATGCCGTAGGAAGTTCCGGTCACCCAGCCGGGGTCGGCCGTGCACCAGTAGATGTCATCGTCGCGCAGGTCCAGAACCCATTTAGCCGTCAGGTACTGAGAAATCAAAGAATAATGGACATGCTGCACACCTTTGGGCATGCCGGTGGTACCCGAAGTGTAATGCAGCACGGAAGGTGTTTCAGCGTAGGTAGGATAGACCTCGTAATTTTCTACCTTCTCCGCGCCTTCCATGGAAAAAGCCACTTCTCTTTCCTGAAGTGGTGTTTTGCCGTCATAATCCACGATAATGATGTGTTTGAGATGGGGTAATCTGTCCCTGATCTTCCTGACTTTGGCCACGTGCTTCTTCTGGGTAAGTATGGCTGAGGTCTGAGCATTTTCCAGACGGACGAAAAGGGACTCCTCACCAAAAGCGGAGAAAAGGGGCTGGACGATAGCCCCGGTTTTTAAAATGCCCACAAACCCGATGTAAAGTTCCGGGACTCTGTCCATAAACAAACAGACCCTCTCGCCAGCTTTTAGTCCCAGGTCGGTCAGAAAACGGGCAATGGTGTTGGAATAAAGGCGTACATCATTGTAGGTGAAAACTTTCCTTTCGCCGGTAAATCCTTCCCAGATGAGCGCCACTTTATCTGCTTTTCCTAACTGGCAGATACGGTCTGAACAATACCAGCCGATGTTGATAACCTGTCCCGGCTGGTAGCCAAGTTCCTGTTCGGAAATCGCCCAGGAAAAATTTTTCACTCTTTCTTCATAAGAACCGAAGTTAGACATAGCACCTCCCCGTTTTATTTTTCTAAAATTACAATGGCCACGGCATAAGTCTTTAGATGGGACAAAGAAACATGCACCCGGCTCAGGCCCCTGGCTTCAAAAAGTTCTCTGGCCCGGCCAGAAACTTCAATCACCGGCTGGCCAGACTCCAGGTTGTGTACTTCAATCTCAGAAAACTTAATTCCTTCGCTCCAGCCAGTGCCCAGGGCTTTCATGAAGGCTTCCTTGGCCGCAAAGCGGGCGGCATAGTGCAGAGCCGGAGAATGCTTGCCTTCACAATAAGAAATTTCCACACCGGTAAAAAGTTTTTCTTTCAGTCCAGGCGTTCTCTTCAGTTTTTCTTCAACCCTGTCTACTTCAATGATGTCAACGCCAATACCTGAAATCAAACAGCCTCCTGTGCTTGCCCAAAATAACCTTTAATCATTCAATCTCATCACACTGAGCTTCAGAGCAAAAGTTATTATAAAAAAAACCTGATAAATGTCAAAACACAGGCTGGGCCAAACCTTTTAACCGAGATGGTCAACCAGAATCTTGAGGCCGATTAAAATTAAAATCAAACCTCCGGCAATTTCTGCCCGCCGGCCAAAGACTTTGCCCAGAAGCGGCCCCAGACGGGTGGCCACCACCGTGAGGGAAAAGGCGGTCAGGCCAATGACCGTGCTGGCAACCAGATGTTTATCCCCAGAACTGAAAGGCTGAGACCAGTAGCCAGAGCATCCTGGCTGGTGGCCAGAGCCAGTACCACTAACGGCCACCCCCTGGTTGTCCTGGGCTTTAAACCTCTCCTCTTCCTCCTTAAAAGATTCTCTAATCATGCGCAACCCAATTACGAGAAGCAAGCCAAAGGCTACCCAGTGGTCATAGTCAGAAACCAGTTTCAGCAGATTTTCGCCGATAAACCAGCCAATAACCGGCATGCCAAACTGAAACATCCCGAAATGCAGAGCCAGCCGGACAGTCTGGCTTCTCTTGAGCCCGTTTAAATAGCAGGCCAGACCAATGGTCACGGCCATGGCATCTACGGCCAGTGCCACTGCTATGCCGAACAAAATTAAAGCTTTCATGACCACGCCAGTTTAAGTTTTCTGATTATACCAGAATCCCCGCCATTTTTCCTGTCGCTACTTANGGCTCAATTTAAGAGAAAACTTGGTTGATAAACTTCCCGCTCTGCCAAAATTTTTTTAATCGCTGGTTAATCTTTATTCAGCTCCACAATTTCTGTTTCTGACGGCTTTTATTCCCATCGTAATTACTAATGGCCAAAATTTCATTCCTTAATTAATAACCTCCTGTTTTCCCCCTTGTGTAGCATGATTTAACATCCAGAAAAACTTGCCAGATCTTCTCTGGTTTTTACTCCTGCTCCACAAGTCATCTTTCTCCTTTCATCCAGGTCTTCACCGCGAGTTTGTTGCCTTAAAGCCTGAAGAATTCTTACCTAAATTAACCTTTAAGAGTATAATTTTTTTACCATGGAAGAAAAGATTATCCTGCGCGGAGTCCGGACTCACAACCTCAAGAACATAGACCTGGACCTGCCCGTTGGGAAATTAATCGTCATTACCGGGTTGAGCGGCTCGGGCAAATCCTCTCTGGCTTTTGATACCCTCTATGCTGAGGGCCAGCGCCGGTACCTGGAGTCGCTATCTTCCTACGCCCGGCAGTTTCTGGAGAAAATGGATAAGCCAGATGCCGACCTGATGGAAGGTCTGCCGCCGGCGGTGGCCATCCAGCAGAAAGCACCAGCCAGAAACCCGCGTTCAACTGTAGCCACGGTAACCGAAATCTACGACTACCTGCGGGTGCTTTACGCCAGAATAGGGACCATCCACTGTCTTAAATGCGGGCAACCGGTCATCCGCGATACCATTGATTCCATGGCTGATACGCTTTTACGTTTGCCTTCTGGCACCAGGCTTTTCATTACCTTTTCCTGGCCCGATTCCAGAAAAATTAGCGAATTAAAGAAGGAAGGTTTTCTCCAGGTTTTTGCCGAGGGGAAAATATCAAACCTTGATGAAATAAAAGTCAGCCCTCAGAAAACAGGAAACCTGGAAATCCTCGTTGACCAGCTGCTGCTGGACCCTGAAGACCGCGAACGGCTGGTTGATTCCCTGGAAATTGCTTTGAAAAAAGGCGATGGCCGGGTTAGTGTCCATACCACTGAGGGAAAAGTTTTCCATTTCTCCGAACACCTGGAATGCAAGACCTGCCATATCACTTACGAAGAGCCAACCCCGAACCTGCTTTCTTTCAACAGCCCGCAGGGAGCCTGTCCGGTCTGCCATGGGTTTGGCGACCTGGCGGTGCTGGACGAAGACCGCATCATTCCGGATAAGAACAAGTCGCTGGAAGAAGGTGCGGTTGAACCCTGGACCAAGCCTGCTTCCCGCGGTCTTCTACGGGAGTTACTACGTGAAGCCCNGAAAAGGCACATCCCCACCGACGTCCCTTTCTCCCGTCTTACTCCTGAACAACAGCGTTTTGTGCTGGACGGCGGAGATGGCTACTACGGAGTAAAAGGCTTCTTTGAGTGGCTGGAAAGTAAAAAATACAAGGTCCAGGTTCGGGTGATGCTCAGCCGCTACCGCAAGTATGTCCCCTGCCCGGCCTGCGGTCATACCAGGCTGAACCCGCAGGCTCTGGCGGTAAAAATTGCCGGCAAATCCATCGGTGATTTTAACGCCATGACCGTCTCCCAGGCTCTGGAATTTGTGGAAAACTTAAGCTTAACTCCTTACCAGCAAAAAATTGCCGAAAAGCTACTGCAGGAAATCAGCAACCGGCTGCGCTTCCTGATGGAGGTCGGCCTGGATTACCTGACGCTTGACCGTTTGACCTTCACTCTGAGCGGCGGTGAAGCCCAGCGCATCAACCTGGCTGCGGCCCTGAGCGCCTCGCTGGTGGGCAGCATGTTTGTCCTGGACGAACCTTCCATCGGACTTCACCCCCGGGACAACCGTCGCCTGACCAATATTCTGCGCAGCCTGCAGGAGATTGGCAACACTGTGGTGGTAGTGGAACATGACCCGGAGATAATAAGAGAAGCGGACTTTCTGGTGGACCTGGGGCCAGGAGCCGGCGAGCATGGTGGCCAGGTGCTTTACGCTGGCCCCATGGACAATTTTCTTAAAAAAAGCACTTCTCTGACAGCCCGTTACCTGCGCCAAGAACTAACCGTCCCCTGTCCGGAAAAGCGAAGAAAGCCACAGGGCTTTATCATAATTAAAGGCGCCCGCAAGCATAACCTGAAAAACCTGGACCTTAAAATTCCTCTCGGGAACCTGGTCTGCATCACCGGGGTTTCGGGCTCCGGGAAAAGCACTCTGCTGGAAGAAGTCATCTACCGCGGACTTAACGGCCAGGCTTTTGAGGCCTTCAATTACATTGCCGCCACAGAAAAACTTGACCGCATCATCCTGGTGGACCAATCGCCGCTGAGCACTTCCCCGCGTTCNATACCCGCCACCTACACCAAAGCGCTTGATGGTATAAGAGAAGTTTTTGCCAGCACCCGGGAAGCCCGGGCTGCCGGTTACAAAGCCGGGCATTTCTCTTTTAACACCAGCCGCGGTCAGTGCCCGGACTGTCAGGGAGCCGGTTTTAAAGAAGTAGAAATGCAATTCCTGAGCGACGTGGTCCTGACCTGCGAGACCTGCGGCGGTAAGCGCTACAAGCCGGAAATCCTGGAAATTAAATACCGCGGCAAGAACATTCACGAAGTTTTACAGATGAGCATCAACGAAGCTCTGGAATTTTTCTCGGACCGCGAAGACATCGTGCGGCGGCTTAAACCCCTGGCGGAAGTGGGNCTCGNCTACCTCCGGCTGGGCCAGCCGACCACCACCCTTTCAGGCGGCGAACTGCAGCGCATCAAGCTCGGTTATTACCTGAGCCACGAAAAAAGCCGGAGAATACTCTATCTTTTTGATGAACCAACCGTCGGCCTGCATCTTGATGATGTGCGGGTCCTTTTAAACTGCTTTCACAACCTGGTGGAAAAAGGTCACAGCCTGATCGTCATTGAACACAACCTGGAAGTTATCAAGAACGCTGATTACGTGATTGACCTGGGACCGGAAGGTGGCGAAAAAGGTGGTTACGTGGTAGCTCAGGGGACACCAGAAGAAGTGGCCCACTCTCCAGTTTCTATCACCGGACAGTACCTGAAAAAGGTGCTGAAAACTCTCAGCTGAGTTTTATCTCACGCTGCCGATAATCTGAATAATCTGGCATCAGCCTGGGGTATTCTTCGTCCATCAATGGCGAGGAAATCATAAAATCCGCCGAGGAACGGTTACAGGCGACCGGAATGTTCCAGACCACGGCAATTCTCAGCAGAGCTTTGACGTCCGGGTCATGAGGCAGGGGTTCCAGGGGGTCCCAGAAAAAGATGAGAAAATCTATCTCGCCCTCAGCGATTTTGGCTCCCACCTGCTGGTCGCCACCCAGGGGCCCGCTTTTCAGGATGTTCACTTCAAGCCCCAGTTCATTTTTTAACAGGGTGCCAGTTGTCCCAGTGGCCCAGAGCTCGTGTCTGGCCAGAAGCTGCCGGTTAAACTTGACCCATTCCAGCAGGTCTGGCTTCTTGTTATCATGAGCCACCAGGGCAATCCTCTTTCTCTTGCCCATCTTATTCACCGTTGACTTCATTTGCCTCTCCTGTTCATATTTTCTCAGAAGTTAGCGACTAAATAAAGGGCGAAGAATCTCATCATCTAACCATTTTTTCTTGGCCCGCGCCGGTAAGCTTTCTGTCAGGGAGGTAAAAAATGATGGAAGAGGTAGGCAAAGCTTTTCAGAACAGAACCAAGTACCAGCGGGAGGCTTATTCTCAGGGCTATCTGGAGTGGCAGCAAAAAATCGAAAAACTAAAAGCCCAGATGGTTGATAAATCAGTAAGCCTGCCAGAACCTGACCTCACGGACGGAAAACCGGTTTTTCAGGTCATCAGCCGCCGGCGGAGTCGCCGCGAGTTTGCCCGGAAACCGGTCCCTCTGCCCTTTGTCTCCCAGGTCCTGTGGGCCGCTTCTGGCCTTTCTTTCCGGAAGGGTGATTTTTACCTGAAAACAGCCCCTTCGGCTGGAGCCCTTTACCCGGTTGAGACCTATCTTTCGGCCCACCTGGTAGACGGGCTGGAGGCCGGTCTTTATCATTACCAGGCTGAAAATCATTCCCTGCGGATGAAATACGCCGGAAATTTCGGGCCGGTTCTGGCCAGTTCCGCCCTTAATCAGGATTTCCTGTCGGAGGCTGGTTTTATCCTTCTTTTTACCGCAGTGTTCTCTAAAGGAAGCTGGAAGTACGGAGACCGTGCCTTCCGCTACATCTACCTGGATGCCGGGCATGCCGCTCAGAACGCCGCCCTGGCCGCTGTTTCCTGCGGCCTGGTCAGNTGCCCGGTAGCCGCCTTCTTTGACGATGAAATAAACTCCATCCTTGATTTAAACCCTGAACGGCAAGGGATCCTTTACCTTATGGCTTTTGGCTTTCCAGCCTGAAGGCCTGGTTAAAGCCCTGATAATCTTAATCTGTCCACCAACCCGGACTAATTTTCTCCTGCCTTACAGCACCACTTTTTTCTTGCCCCACTTGAGCTTCATGGTCAGCACGCGGTCCGTGGAGAAGATTTTGGTCGTCCAGTAGAGGAGCACCGCCACAAAAAGGAAGTTGTAAACAATGCCCAGATAAACCATGTTCAGATGGCCAAACATGATGTTGGTCATGGCGAAGAACGGATGCGAGAAAGGAATGGCTAAAACCAGTAATTTCGCCGGAAGAGACATGGAGTTTATATCAGCAAACAAACTTATGAAGTANGGAACCATAACCAGGAAAATCAAGGGGAAAGAAAGACTCTGGGCCGTCCGGTAATCTTCAGCCAGAACACCCAGGATAGTAGCTAAAGCCAGGGCACAGAGTATAGTCAAGAAAAGAGAAATCCCGAAGAGAACGTAGCCCTGAGTGTTTATGGTCAGGCCGAGCTGCTTCAGGAGAGGAGCCACGCCGCTCAGCGCCTGGCCGATGTCACCTTCAGAAAAGCTAAAAGCTTTACGGAAGCCAAGAATGTAAATGGCCGCAGAGATTAACCCCACCAGGGCCGCGGCCAGCATTTTGGCCATGACTATAGAAGTCCGGGAAATGGGCACGGTCAACAATGTTTCCAGGGTTTTGTTCTGCTTTTCCATGGCAATGGCCGTGATGACCATCTGGGCTGAATACATGATGATCATCATCAAAATGACCGGCAGGATAAAGTTCTGAGCTGTCATGGCTCCGATCACCATGGCAGAAGAGCCTTCAGCCTGTTTATCCTTAATTATCACGTACTCCCTGTTTTTAATCGGGGCCTTCAGAAGTTTGGGGTCCACCTCAGGGATTTTGGCTTTCAAAAATTCATTGGACAGGTATTCATTGGTGGAGTTTAAAAGCATCCTGACCACTTCACTTTTGCTGCGCCCGGCCAGGGAAACGCCGCGAAGAAAGGAATAAGTTTCCACTTCCACCGGTTGAAATTTGGTGGCTTTTTCTCCAAATCCCTCAGGTATGACGACCAGCAGGTCAAGCGAACTGTGGCGGATTTCATCCACTACTTTATTCTTGTCCCCTGATTTTTCTTCTATGATGAAATTAGCGGCATTAAGGGCTCCGATAAGGTTTCGGGAAACAGGCGAGCGGTCCAGGTCCAGCACAGCTACTTTCTGCTTGGCCATAGCTTTTTTCATCTCNGACTTGGTCACGTTGCCGATAAAATTAAAAATAATCAGGATAAAAGCCAGGGAAATAATCAGCTGTTTATTTAAAAGCTCTTTAATTTCTTTTACCAGAAGATGGGTGAAGTTTTTCATCTTACGGCACTCCTGAAAACAATTTCTAAGTTAGAAGCCTGATATTTTTCCTTCAGNCCCTGTGGGGTTCCGCTGTCAAGTATCAGACCACGGTCTATCAGAGCCACCCGGTCGGAGAGAAATTCTACTTCCAGCATGTTATGAGAAGAGAGGAGCACGGAGACCCCTTCCTTGGTAAAGCCCTTAATCATCTCCC
>JGI24721J26819_10007212_pt1 | contig 10595 bp, 8 predicted proteins | sample YelNatPaOPGAMG01_FD_26819 | JGI IMG/M metagenome (IMG submission 26819)
AGAGCTACTCAGGGGGCTCGAACAAAGTCCCCTGAGAATTTTTTTATTTTCAGCCTGATCGGTACCTGAGGTAAGTGGACTGGTCAGTGATGATGATATTGATTTAACCTGCCAGGGGATGATGAATTCTAAAAAGTGTAGGTAATTTTTGTGAAAATACTATTATAAGTCTCAGGATTACGAACACTATTAAAGACAAGATACCACCATGTGTTTTTTCTGAACTGCCATCCGTAAATTATGCTTATGTTATGNACATTGTCATTCCTATGCTGGATGGAGCTCTTTATCCACATATCCTTGGCCAGGTAAAGATCAAACACGATCCTGTTTAACCATGGAGTATCGGTTTGGTTGTCTGGTTTGTCTTCGAATCGAATATTAAATTCATACCTGATGGGGAGTCGTTCAAACGGTTTGAAATTCTTTTCCAGACCGATTTCGGTATACTTGATTTCCTCAAATTTGCCTTTTGCTCCGGTTAAAGATATAGATTTCCAGAAATCTGAAGTAAAAAAACTGATGCCCATTGAAGTTCTATTATTGTGCCATGGTGCATGGTAATCTTGTGAATGCATAGCGCTAAGCCCTATGTCATTTTGAAAAACAATGTTACCAAACACTCTGTGATCATTAATTGAAAGATCGCTTGAATCGTNCAAAAAATATTGAGTTTCATAAGACATCCAAATTCGCTTCCATCTGGCTTTTTCTGAATCAACATGGTACGCTGCATAGAAGTTTGGTCCGTAGATATTCCTGCGTGGAATGTACCCTAACAATGGATTAAAATCCGGCGAGATCGCTACCATNCTCAGCCAAACATCAAAAGGGTATTTACTGTAAATGATTCGCGAGCTTCCCAAATATGCATTCTTATTGTCACTCAAATCAGTATCCCAATTACGTTCCTCTATTGCTCCGGCTAACTGGAATTCATAACGCCAGACATCGGTAACAAAAAAGTAGCCATCGATCCCAACAACCCGTGAATGCCCGTCCTTAAGCTCGGAGTCGCTAACATAATATCCAATATTATCTTTTTCCCGAACATTCTGGATAACGCGCATGACTGTTGAATTCCCTTCTGACGTGCCATCGTGTGTAACCTTGCCCACAATATCCATTGCAGTGAAACTAAACCCATCCCACTGTCCACTCACCTTTCCGCCAGCATAAATATCTGTAAATCGCCTGCTATAATAAAGCCTGTTGGGCATACGAATCAGTTCTTCTCCTTCTCTGAAAAAAAGCCTCTTTTCCGGCAAAAACCGTTCTGTATCCCTCAATTCAATTGTATCGTCGTCTGCTTCAACCTGCCCAAAATCAGGGTATAGCGTCCATGATGAAATGATTGACGGTGTTAATCTGAACGTGGTATCCAAACCGGCTTTAAATTCGGACTTAGTTTGTCCGTTGAAATCAATTCGTGAACTAACATAAGGCGTTGTTTCCCAGTTTCTGTCAAACTTTGCATCTGCCAAATCCATGCCCTTNAGATAACCAAAGTTTCTCGGCTTATATGGATCTGTCGGGTTAAAACTCCAGAAACTGATGGTATCGGTGTGTCTTTGGCATCTAGTAAAATTTACACCCCAGACCTGGTTATTTCTGCGGATAAAATTTATAGCACTAAGAGGGATCTTCATTTCAACNGTCCATCTATCTTTTCCTATAGATGCTGCTGCATCCCATTGAGTTGTCCAACCATAATTGAACATTCCGGAAGGGCCTTCGTTGCCATCAGCTTTTGTACCCAGAGGATTCACATAAAAAGCATATTTATTACGGCGCGTGTGCAAAGGGTCAAAATGCACCTCTATCCAATCATCACTTACAAAAGCACGATCCTCACGTCTTTCTGTAGCCCGNATCTTATCCGGTTCATCCTCTAAACATTCAACCGCAACATAAAGATGAGTGCGAGTNTATGCAATCCTAACCAGAGTCTGGGATTTTGCCAGCTGATGCGACCGTTGGTCTATGAAGCCAGTAGTGACCGGCGCGCGTTTCCAGAATTCTTCATCGAGTTTGCCATCCAAAATGATTTCATCCTCAGTTTTAATAGCGTACATTTCACGAACAACCGGAGGTTCTTCTGTCTCAGTACCACTTAACAAACTTAATGGAAATAAAAGAAAAAAAAGACCAATTAAGATCAAATTTCCTGGCCATGTGTCCGGTTTTATCATCACTTGTCAACCAATCCTTTTAACCTTACAGGTGCCTCACAAAAACAGAAAAGGAAATATTTGAAACATACACTAACACCAAACTATGAAGATCCCACAAGCTAACATTATTCGTCCTGAACCTGCTGTTACTCACGATTATATGTTGCGTTTTCATAAAACACTCTTTTTTAACCATTCCCAATTAAGTTAAATTGGTTTTTGCTGGACGAATAAAGTCCATCATTTATTCAATATTCTTCAATGAGGCGATTATTGTACTAAAACAACTGTAATAATCAGTCTGCCTTATGTAGAACCGATAGATTGACTGTTAAAGGCTTAATGTATAGTTTGGTTATTCCATGCAAGTGCCGTTGGAATTATTTTTAGCACTCAGGTACCTGAAACCGAAGCGCACTTTTGTTTCGGCCATCACGCTCATCTCTGTCATCGGAGTTACATTGGGTGTGGCTGTGTTGATTATTGTAATTAGCGTCATGAGTGGTTTCGACAAACAACTGCGCGAACGTATTTTAAGATTTAACGCCCATATCAGGATCATGTCTGACACATACGCAATGAGTGATTATCAATATCTCATAACGAAACTTTCATCCAATGAATTTGTTAAAGGAGTTGCNCCGTTTATCATGGGGCCAGTCTGGCTAGAGACTCAACCTCAGTCTGGTAGCCCGGTTAGCGTATTCCCCTACTTGAGGGGTATCGACACAAATTACGAATACCGCGTGAGTGATTTAATGAACTCTATCATTGACGGAACAAACGACTTATCCGGTAATGGAATGATCATCGGCCAAGAACTAGCCAGGTCTTTAAAGCTAAAAGTTGGAGACTTTGTAGCCATAAACTCACCACGCCATTTTGAGGAAATGCGAAAATCATACAGAAAAGGCACCGAAGAAGCAGTGCTCGCAGATGACTTCGAAATTCGTGGTATTTTCGATGTTGGTTACTATGAATATAATGCCGGGATAATAGCTGTTTCATTGGAAAACGCACAGGAATTATTCGGTTTAGATGACTCGGTACACGGCCTCCTTTTGATGCTATCAGACCCTTATAAGGCCGATCAGGTAAAGCGCACANTGGCATTAGAGCTCGGACCTCAATTTGCCATAACAACATGGGCCGAAGAAAACTCAAATATCCTCAATGCCCTGATGGTAGAAAAGAACGTGATGTTCTACATTTTGTTCTTCATTATGATTGTAGCTGCTTTCGGAATCTGTAGCGCGCTGATCACCTTTGTAGTCCAAAAGACACGAGAGATCGGGACACTTAAGGCCCTTGGCGCTACAGATTTTCAGGTCTCAGCAATATTTCTAACTCAAAGCTTCTTAGTTGGCTTGTTAGGCGTTAGCTCTGGGTTTCTCTTGGGTATGCTAGCACTGAGTTACAGAAATGAATTCCTTAGATTAATGAATAGATTGACAGGATTTGAACTCTTCCCTGCTTCTATCTATAACTTTACAGAATTACCGGCATTAATATTACCATCGGATATTTTAATAATTTGCGGTGGCTCTATCATAATATGCCTTATCGCTGGGCTCATCCCGGCAATGAATGCGGGCCGATTGAATCCTGTTGAGGCACTCAGACATGAATGATTAATTAAAACGAAAACGAAATCACACCCCTTTTATGGAAAAATCCGACATAAATAACTCAGTAGCAGAACAAACGCGCCGCTTCTTGAGACTATATGATGTCCACAAATCTTATCAGATCAACCATAGAAAAATAGAAGTCCTCAGAGGTGTTAATCTTGAGGTTGATAAAGGCGAATTTTTGGCCATTCTTGGGGCCTCCGGAGCAGGCAAAAGCACTCTATTGCATATTGTTGGCGGATTAGATACGCCCGATTCAGGGATAATAGAATTCAACGGCATCAGTATTTCCACCCTTTCTAAAAAAAAACTAGCATCGTTCAGAAACAAAAAAATCGGATTCATTTTTCAGTCATATCACCTGTTTCCTGAGCTAGATGCAGTGGAAAATGTCAGCCTTCCAGCAATAATTGCCGGATCCAACCCAACAAAAACAAATCAATATGCAAAAGCTCTGCTGGAACGGGTCGGACTCGGCTCAAGGCTTGAGCATAAGCCATCAGAATTATCCGGAGGCGAACAGCAACGTGTGGCTATAGCAAGAGCGCTGATTAATAATCCAGAGCTTGTCCTGGCCGATGAGCCCACAGGAAACCTGGATTCACATTCCGGCCAGGAAATTCTAAACCTCTTAAAATCCATACAAACAGAATTTAATACCACCCTCATAATTGCCACACACGATTCTACTGTCGCTAACTATTCCAGTCGCATCGTACATTTATGCGACGGCATTATCGAAAGCAAATAGATTAAAATTTCCATGACATAACAAATTATAGGCTAAATAGACACTTATAACCTCATGATTTGCAGGGAATGCCCCGGTACCTGGTTAAATTTTACAGTCTTGAAAGAATTAACAAAGCACTGTAGTTTCCCATCCAGGGTGTTAAAACCACCAATAAAAGTGTTTTTTTAAAAAACACGATCATAAACAATAATTAAAAACTGACTATGGAAGAATCCTACATTCAAGAACTGTTTGCCGACCGGATAGGCGGTAGAAATTATGGTAAAAGTAATGAAATATATAAATTTGAAAAAATCAAGCGCGCCAAACGTGCTGCTTTAGCAAAAAATCCCAATGTAGAGCTCATCGATATGGGTGTGGGTGAGCCCGATGAAATGGCCTTTCCGGAAGTAGTTAAAGAATTATGCAAAGAAGCAAAAAAACCAGAAAATCGTGGTTATGCAGATAATGGCGATGCAGTTCTAAAACAAGCCGCTGCTAGATATATGGAAAAAGTTTGTGGTGTCCCCGGCATTAACCCTGAAACAGAAGTCTTACATTCCATTGGCAGCAAAGCAGCTCTATCTATCCTACCGGCAGCATTGATTAACCCGGGGGACTACGTTTTGATGACCACTCCGGGCTATCCAGTATTCGGGACACATGCCAGGTATTACGGCGGACTCGTCTATAATATGCCATTATTGGAACAAAACAATTTTTTACCTGACCTATCCGCGGTACCAAAAGACGTTCTGGCAAAAGCGAAAGTCATTGTGCTTAATTATCCTAATAACCCCACAGGCGCTAGTGCTACAAGCGAGTTCTTCTCTGAAGTTGTCGAGTTCGCCAAAAAACACAAACTTGTAGTCATTCATGATGCAGCATACGCAGCACTGGTATACGAAGGCAAACCATTAAGCTTCCTATCAGTCCCTGGAGCTAAAGAGGTCGGCGTTGAACTCCACTCAGCCAGTAAGAGCTTCAACATGACGGGCTGGAGGGTGGGTTTCGTCGTCGGAAACGAATTGCTCGTGAAAGCCTACGGCGACGTCAAGGATAATACTGACTCAGGTCAATTCCTTGCAATACAGCATGCCGCTGCCTATGCATTTGATCACCCGGAAATTACTCAAGAAATAGCCGCAAAATACTCAAGACGTATGGATTTACTTGTCCAAACATTGAACAACCTTGGATTTAAAGCAAAAAAACCTAAGGGTTCATTCTTCCTTTATGTGAAAGCCCCAAAAGCTGCTATCTTAGATTCAGGTAAAGTTGTCGAATTCCCTAACGCTGAAGCTGTATCACAATGGCTAATCACAGAAAAATTGATTTCTACCGTGCCATGGGATGATACAGGACACTACCTCAGATTCAGTGTTACATTCTCAGCAAAAAATAAAACCGATGAAAAACGTATAATGTCGGAACTGACAAATAGGTTGAGCTCAGTCAAGTTTGAATTCTAAAAGATAATTCAAGCCCTAAAAATAACAAAAGCCCTGATTTATTAAATCAGGGCTAATTTTTACTCGGGCCCTATTCTACACAAATCACACAATTCTCCCCACCGTAAGGATTCGGGTTTCGCATTGAACATTCAGGATCATTAACCCAATTTCCATCAACTATAAATTTGTACTCATAGGTACCGGGCTCCAAACGCACATTGACCTTCCAAACCCCGGATTTTTGTTTTTTTAGTGGCAATGGATTTTCACCCCAATTGGTAAAGCTCCCAGCCAGTAAAACCGACTCTGCCTCCGGCATGTTGAGCGAAAACACTACGCTTTTTTTAACAATTTTTGGACTTTTCATCTTTACCTCCTACCTGTTGATCAAACTTATTTACAAATATACCTATTTTAGCCCAAAATACAAATTTTTAATATCAAAATTTACCAATAATTAACTTGAGTCACATAAACAGGTTTTAGATTTTCACACACAATTAGCTGAAAAATCCTTTGCCACCCAGGACAGTCTTCACGAAAAAAAACGCACCCTGAATCAGCACATAAAAATCCGATCAAAACCACCTTGATCGCTTCGGCTAAAACCACATTAAACCCTAATTATTCATTGCAATAAGCATCAAGATATCTAAAAATAGCGACATCATGCCCTTCTAACAGGGGGCACAACGGAACATTAATTAAACTATGACACCAAAAAAAGAATTAGTCCGAACATTTTCGTTAGGTACTGGCAACCAGGGATCCTTAATTTCCTTGCNTGCATTTGAACGGGCCATATCCAAAGACCTGTCAAGGTTACCCGTTTGTTTGAGGATAATCCTCGAATCTCTTATTAGAAATTTTGATGAGACTATAATACCAGAAAAAGCAATATACTCATTGGCCTCATGGAAGCCAAATGCTCCAAGAACCGAAGAAATACCATTTGTAGTCTCTCGAGTGTTACTACAAGACTTTACAGGGGTACCGCTGCTGGTAGACCTGGCCGCCATGCGTTCGTGTCTGCAAAGACTTGGTAAGGACCCAGAACTCATTGAACCGCTCGTACCGGTAGATCTGATCATTGATCACTCTGTTCAAATGGACTATGTAGGATCCCCTGATGCATTATCGAAAAACATGGAACTGGAATTAACTCGTAACATCGAACGTTATCAGTTTTTAAAATGGGGCATGCAGGCATTTAAAACCTTCAAAGTAATTCCGCCAGGCGTGGGAATAATCCATCAAATAAACCTGGAATTTATTGCCACCGGAATCCGTAAATCCCCAGACAATATATGGTTTCCTGACACCTTAGTAGGGACCGACTCACACACTACCATGATAAATGGCCTGGGAATAGTCGCCTGGGGCGTCGGTGGCATTGAAGCCGAAGCAGCCATGTTAGGCCAGCCAATTTACTTCTTAACACCTGACGTCGTGGGTGTGTACCTCCACGGAAAACCAGCAGATACAGTTACCCCTACCGACATCGCCCTGTCGGTCACTCAGCTATTAAGACGTGAAAAGGTCGTCGGTAAATTTGTTGAGTTCTTCGGACCAGGCGCAAAAAGCATGCCTGTTGTNGATAGGGCCGTAATTGCCAACATGGCACCTGAGTATGGAGCTACAATGGGATTCTTCCCTATCGACGAAGAATCAGTTAAATTCCTCAGACAAACAGGTAGACCAGAAGAACTTTGTTTAGCATACGAAAGTTACTATCGCGCACAAAACCTGTTCGGGATCCCGGAAAAAGGGCAAGTCGATTACTCTAAAGTTATTGACTTAGATCTTTCTGCTGTTGAGCCGTCAGCTGCAGGTCCTAAAAGACCACAAGACCGAGTGTCTATCAATAAATTGAAAGATACTTTCACCACTACCCTGACCGCACCCCTCTCAGAAAATGGTTTTGCTAAAACGGATATAAATAAAAAAGTAACCATCAACCTCGGGCAAAATAAATCATGTGAGTTATCTCACGGGTCTGTCTTGATCGCATCCATCACCAGTTGCACTAATACATCTACCCCATCACTCATGATCGCCGCAGGATTACTCGCAAGAAACGCTATAGACAAAGGTCTTAGCATCAACCCAGCCGTTAAGGCTTCGCTTGCGCCTGGCTCACGCGCCGTTACTACATATCTCAAACAGGCAGGACTAATGGAACCATTGGAAAAGCTCGGATTTTATGTTTGTGGCTATGGCTGTGCTACTTGCATTGGCAATTCAGGACCCATTAACCCATCACTGGAAGAAGCCATTATAAATAATGATATAATCGCAGTAGCTGTACTCTCAGGAAACAGAAACTTCGAGGCACGCATCCATCCAAGCATCAAAGCAAACTACTTGATGTCCCCACCGCTCGTAGTAGCGTATGCCCTTGCAGGCAAAATCGACTTTAACCCGGAAACCGATCCTTTAAGTTATGACCGATCAAACAAACCTGTCTACCTGAAAGATATCTGGCCAGATAAACAAGAAATCTTGAAAATTGCAGAAAAAACCCTTAACCCTCAGACCTTTAAGGATATATACTCAAATATATCAGAAATCAACCCAAGCTGGAAGTCAATCAACTCCCCCACCGGTAATATCTATAAATGGAATCCCTCAAGTACCTATATCCAGGAACCACCATTCTTCGAAAACTTTGAANTGCGTCCGCAACCTCTAAAGGATATTATTGACGCCAGAATACTCGGTATCTTTGGCGACAGTGTTACCACTGACCACATCTCCCCAGCCGGTTCTATAAAAGAATCATCCCCGGCAGGTCAATACTTGATCTCCCTGGGTGTTAAACCGAGTGAGTTCAACAGCTTTGGCGCACGCCGCGGTAACGACCGTGTAATGACCCGTGGCACATTTTCAAATATACGACTTAAAAATTATATCGGCTCTGGCTATGAAGGAGGAAANACGCTTTTGCAACCAGACGGCTTAGAAATGAGCATTTTTGACGCTGCTCAGATCTATGCAAAAAGAAAGACACCATTGGTCGTTTTTGCTGGATACGAATACGGCACCGGAAGCTCCAGAGATTGGGCAGCCAAAGGCACTGCATTACTGGGTGTTAAAGCCGTTATAGCTAAAAGCTTCGAACGAATTCATAGATCAAATCTTATTGGCATGGGCGTGTTACCCATCCAACTGCCTGAATCTGTATCAGTAAAAAGCTTAGGGCTAACAGGTAACGAAACAATAAATATCCTGGGTATCAAAAATAACCTCACACCATTATGTAAATTATCACTCGTGATTAAAAAACCAAACACCGAACCAATAACCTGCGAGGCCATCTGCCGCATCGACACACCCATTGAAGTGGAATATTACAAGAACGGTGGTATTCTTCCATACGTGCTAAGAAAAATCCTTTCGACATAACAAAAGTCATGTTCGACCTACAACATTAAGTCCTGCGCCCAAAAACTAAAAAACCGCCGAAACCACTATCGGTCATTACTTACCAGGCTGCTTTTCTTTCAAACCTCCAGTCATTTTTATTGGCTGGATCGTTCCGTCATTGTTGTAATGAACTTCTTCAATACAGACCTTGCGGGTGCCTTGATACGGCCCTTCACCCTCAACACCATCCCAGCGATGATAAAATATTAACCAGCGCCCAGACTCATCATCATATAAAAATGAATGATGCCCGGGGCCTTTTCTCATTTCGTCGCTTCGGAGGATTACTCCTTTGTATACCCATGGTCCAATAGGGCTCTCAGAAATACAATAGTGCACCGAGTAACTACTATCTCGCCATCCACCAGAACTGTAAGAAAGGTAATACTTGCCTTTATAAACGTGAATAAAAACACCTTCAGTAAAATTCGGTGGCGTATCTACTTTTACCTCCTTAACTATGCTCATCATATCTTGTCCCAGAGCAAATACGCACATTTTATTTCCTGCGCTACCCCCAGCATACAAATATCGATCTTGAGTAACAGGATCTATAAAAACCATAGGATCTATTGCCTCAAAATCTTTATCACCCACAACTAAAGGTCTGCCTGAATCCACAAACGGACCATCAGGTGTCCCGGCAACTGCAACTCCTATACGCGAAGGTGTAGGATTTTGCGGACCAACAGAGTAATAAAAATAAAATTTGCCAGACCATTCTAAAACACACGGAGCCCATGCATAATGTGTCTTCTGACCATCAACATCTATCCATGTCACATCCTTGAAATCAAGTACAGGGCCTACTCTCTCCCAATTAAGTAAGTTCGTAGAATAATACGCATAAAATTGAGTAGACCTGCCGCCAGTAGGATATACCCAAAATGTATTCTTAAACTTAACCGCATGCGGATCCGCCCCAGAAAANATCGGATTCTCTGGCAAAAATTTTTTAGCTGGATTATTAAACATCTGATCAGCTCTTNCCGATAACTCGCCAGAACACCGCNTTTCATNCAAACNCAAAATTATAAGTAAAAGAAAACAAAATAAAAGCGATGAAAGAAATCTAATTAAACCAGGCAACTTCTCTCTCATACCAACTGATAAACTAAACAGAAGCCCTAAAAAAACCAATTAAAAACATCCCATTTTTATCTCAATTCGGTTCATT
>JGI24721J26819_10007215_pt1 | contig 10592 bp, 6 predicted proteins | sample YelNatPaOPGAMG01_FD_26819 | JGI IMG/M metagenome (IMG submission 26819)
GTAAAAGGAGAGTTTGAACCACTTCAAAAAGAGAGTAAATTTAATAAGTTTAGAGAAAAGCTTGTAAACAAATTATTAGCAAAAGAGGGAAGAAGTAAAGCTGCCTTTTTCAAAAATGTTCTTCCCTGTTACGTTCCGGTATATATGAGAATAGGATTTCCCGAGCAACTTTTAGGGAGAATATTTCCTAACCACTACAACAGGAAAAGAATACTCAAAATGGCCCTGGAGAAAAAGAAAAGAGGAAAGAAAACTGCCGAAGAGATAACATATAATGATATAATTCAGCTAATCCAAGTTATCTATAATCATATGAAAGAAGAGAAGCCTAAAATTAACAACGAAATTAAGGGAATCAACATTAATTTTGATCATAAAAACAATACAATTCTTATATCTACACAGACATTAGATAGAATTACCGCTCCCCAAATACTAAAGTGCGATAGGTATACAGGCTTCTCTGCATTTGAAGAGGACCTATTTACTAAGCAGTACACTCTGTATATCTCACCAGATTTGGCAATAATATACATGATTGGGCTGATGAAATCTCTCATCTTAAGACCTACAAGGGAATGCCATTACTTTCTTTTCTTCTCTCCGGATGAAGTCTCAAGATTATATCTAGAAAAAAGTCCAGACATAATAAGAAAATATCTTCTAGTTAAAGATAAGGCTATCGAAATTCTAAGGAAGGTGTACTTAAAAACTCAGCTAAGTGAAGTTGCTGTAATGGAGCTAGCACTGAACCTAGAACTCCAAAATGACATGAATAAGCATAATTTGGACAAAGTTTCTTTTATACTTTTTAAACTTGTTCATGAAGGTAATACTTACAAGATTTATGAACAAATTCCAATAACTCTTTATAGAAGAATGTACTTTGGAGACCTTATTAGGAGGTATTTCAGAAATCCTGATAAATTCATTAAAAGATTAGCCGACCTCTTTAATGAAAAGAATAAAAAACCTTATTATATATTATGGAAGGCTTTAGAATCTATAAATACAAAAAATAAAACTATTGATGCTGATAATGCCTTTAGAGCTATGATGTACCTATATAGATTTGTAATTTTAGGAGATCCGCAAGGTTACTACCAGTTCATAAGAGAACTGCATAACTGTTACCGAAAGACGGAGAACGAGGCATACAAAAAGATCTTAAGTGAACTTAGGGTGTCCTGATGAGCCTGAATGAGTGCTACAGGCAGGTTCTGATAAACTGGTTCTGTAAGGAGAAAAGCGAGAGAAAGTTCATAGATGAAGCGATAAACATCATGGAGCAGGAGTGGAGCAAAAGAAATATCTTCATAATAGAGGCTCCTACAGGCTATGGAAAATCAACTATATCAGCCGCTATCTCCCTTTTCTCTCTAAAAAGCGATGATTCATTGAAATGTATAGTGGCCTTTCCGCTCAGGACTTTGCTTGAGGATCAGTACCGCAAGTTCATCGGAGAGAAAAAGAGGGGCATTCTTGGAGATCTTAATAGAGAGCAGGTAACAAATATCATAGGCAAGAGATATATGCACAATCCGGATTCACGCTACCTAATCAAGCCAATCACACTTACGACTGTTGATACTCTCGCCATGACCCTCTTCGGGATTCCCCCAGAGTGTGTGGACAGTGTTATAAAAGCTTGGGATGGGACTTCAGGAGGGAGTTTGGGACATTATCTCTTCTCATGGGGATCCGTGATATTATCCAACATAGTGCTTGATGAGGTTCATCTCCTTGCTGACTCGACGAAATCTCTCAGCTTTTTAGTAGCTCTTATGAGAATAGCAGAAGATTTCAATCAGAAGCTCATATTAATGAGTGCCACAGTTCCAGAATCTCTAAAATCAGTTCTGAATAGATATCTTCCTGATAAAATCAGGTTTATTGAATTTGATTCGGACAAGGATCCATGCTTCTTGGAGGATAGAGCCAGCAAAGAATACCACATTATCTTCGAGGAGATTAAGGGCTCGGAAAAGTTCGAGAGAATAAAAGGATGGATAGATGAAAATAAGGATTTCTCAAGAGTTATCGTGGTCTTCAATACTGTGGAAGAAGCTACAGTATTTTTACAAGTATGTTAAAGACATTTATAAGGATAAATTTAATAAAATAGTACTTATACACGGAAGATTTAGTGAGAAGGATAGAGAGAAGAAAGTTGACGAGATCATGAGCCTGAAGAAACGACCATCCAGCTCAACAATTCAAGATGAGTGCAAGAAAGAGGTTTCTCCTTGTGACACTACAGGAGATACCGAAAAGGGAAGCTCCAGCTATTTGATAATTTCAACACAGGTGATCGAGGCAGGGATAGATATCTCCTCTAACCTCTTCATAACGGATATAGCTCCAGCAAATTCCCTGATTCAGCGACTTGGAAGGTTCCTGAGAGACACTACAGAGGAGGATAAAAGAGGTAAAGCGATAATATGGTATGAAAGTGAGGGGGATAAAGAGGAGAGTGAAGGGGATAAAGGGCTGTATAAGGTCTATGACCGCAAACTTGTTAAGAAAACTATTGAATGGCTTAAGAACAATTTGGATGGTGAGCATCGTGTAAAGATCAATGTCCACCTACCTAAAGTCAAGAACTCAGAAAGGAAGGGATACAAGGAACTATTAGATTATGTCTATGAAGATGGTTGTTTTAAGGTTGAGGACGATATAATCAGGGATTTTGAGGGAGTATTTCTCCACTTGGAGAATGCATCGCTAATAGCCGTGGAGAAGTTCCTCGATATGGAGGGAAGTTTTGTCAGGGATGAGCTTCAAATTCCTGTAGTTTCAAAATCTAAAATAGATAAAATAAAAGATGAGAATGATATATTGAGCGGGGGATCAGGTCTCAAACCAAGCGATTTTGTGAGAGAGCTTGTAGTTCCATTATCTTTCAAGAGCTTTAGAAGAAAAGCCTCTGATGTATATGGTGTGGTTGCAACAAGTATAGAGACTAAAAATGGTAAGAAGCATGTTAGGCTGGAATTTAGAGAAAAAGAAAATGATTCTTGGCTTTCCTCAATTTTAAGAAGAATAAGCAAGTTTGAAAAATCACCGAACAAGGAGAGGGAGATTATAATGGATGTTCTGAGATACATCTTCAGGAGAAAGGTTCTCGCTTTCGTTATTGATTCTAAATATGATGAGGATTTTGGTCTGGGGTTTGATGAACATGATTGAGGTATATGCATACTGGAAGGAGATAAGAGAAGGTGAGGAGGTTAAAGAGGTCGGAAAGCAGAGCTTAAGACAGCACGTCGATGAATCTGCCAGAGCTTTGGAAAATGATATTAAGAACACTAGGATCTGGAGATATTATGTTAATATTAATCGTGATAATAAAGAAAGTGCTGAGAAATGGATAAGAGCTGCAATAGTTCTTCATGATTTAGGCAAGATTTTTTATCAGAGAAACTTTAAATTTAGAAAAAATGAAAAATATCTAAACTTTGCTGGACATGAGTTTATATCCACATACCTTGCGGACAGATTTCTTGATGCTTGGCTTGAGGAGGATATAAAAGGCAGGCTTAATGAGTATAAAGACTTCAGATGGATCGTATGTGGGGCAATTCTGTATCATCATCATGCGATGGGTCTGAAGGGAAGGGAGCAATTGTATGAAATAAATGTTTGCAGAAATGAAAATGAATTTAATGAAATGGTGAATAGCATTTATGGCATAGTGCAGAACTATCTTGCAGAGTTTGGAACCAACGCTATTCAGGGGCTCATCAATGGAATTAGAGAGCTCAAACCGACAGAACTTAGCAAATGCTATGAGCTCTCTCTCGATAGAGGCATTCTCTCGGATATATACAGGTACGTAGATGATCTTAATGGGGAGATCTGGAGAAAATTTGTCGAAGACAGAAGGTTCGGAAAAAAGATGATTCTGTCAACAAACATTCTGATAATGGCTGATTATAGGGGATCGGAGGGAAGAGGGGAGGAAAAAACAAGGTTTGGGGAAATGGTGGATGAATCGATAAAGCTGTACAGAGAGATTATTAGTCTGTTATGAAGAAGCCTGTCCTATTACGGCAATTAACAGTAATTTCCAGCTTATGATAAAGATTAATAAAATAAAAACTGAGTTCCTTTTTTTCCTGCTTTAGATAATCCTGAGAAAAGTAAGGATCCTAAACTAGGTAGCATCACCTCTCCATTTGTCTTTTTTATCTTTATTATTGCTAGTTTTCTTCTGTTCCTTTCTACCATAGCAGGAAAACCGCGTACAGAAGTTTTAATAAGAGTTTGATTATGCGACTTTCCTCGAACATTTTGGTTTTTCTGAGCATGTGAGAAGGGAACCTGAATGAAAGTATATAAANTTTTCCTCGAACATTTCGAGGATGACTTTTAAGGTTTTCCCCTCACAGTTAATGTTCGAGATAGGGGTTAGAGGAAAGGGTTAAATAGGAGTCCCTTGGCACAGATAGATTGTTAGAGTATACGTCTCAATGCAAAGAGGATTGAAAGTAGTTTTGGTCTTGAGTCTGACAGGGCTAGTTAGCCCTGTGTCTCAATGCAAAGAGGATTGAAAGCCACTTCTTCTCCCATAACATCACCTACCCTTTCCTTATCGTCTCAATGCAAAGAGGATTGAAAGGTTGCTCTATGTTTTTGAGATTTTCAGAATATGTTAGTCTCAATGCAAAGAGGATTGAAAGAGATAGGTTTTCTTTACTTTCTCTCATATTTTCACGCTCCCGTCTCAATGCAAAGAGGATTGAAAGACCCAGTCGAATGACATTAGCGAATCAATAAAGTGCCAGTCTCAATGCAAAGAGGATTGAAAGCTATTGTACCTGCTCGCCACCACTGCTGCTAGGTAATCGTCTCAATGCAAAGAGGATTGAAAGTTGCAGACAAAGACCCGGTACTACTGGCAGGTAATTGCATGTCTCAATGCAAAGAGGATTGAAAGATGGGACTCCTCTTTTTATGTAAAACACAACTAGGACGTCTCAATGCAAAGAGGATTGAAAGACAAGCTTTCAGAACCCAGAGATAATAATCCCTCTTGTCTCAATGCAAAGAGGATTGAAAGTAGATCACCCTGATGGGATGAAGACCTCAGAACTGTACCGTCTCAATGCAAAGAGGATTGAAAGCTAATATCCTCGGGGGAGGCCTCCTCAGCCTTTTTCTGTCTCAATGCAAAGAGGATTGAAAGTGATGGAAACCAGAACCTTCGCCTCGGAGCCGCTGGGCAGTCTCAATGCAAAGAGGATTGAAAGGCAACATCTATGCTAATAACACCAGATGCTAGAGGCAATGTCTCAATGCAAAGAGGATTGAAAGTCGCCATGTAGGTCCTCTTGGGGTCCCTGAGAATTTTTTGTCTCAATGCAAAGAGGATTGAAAGTGTAGCTTTCCAAGGCCTCCTCCGATGGCAAAACATACTGTCTCAATGCAAAGAGGATTGAAAGCCGACCTTGGTCGGGGGAAGACCTTTGGGGGTGAAGAGGTCTCAATGCAAAGAGGATTGAAAGGCCTATATCACTGAGCCATATCGTGTCTATCTTGTACCTCGTCTCAATGCAAAGAGGATTGAAAGCTTATGTATGATGCCACCTGTTTGAACAGATTAAGCCAAGTCTCAATGCAAAGAGGATTGAAAGTATTCTTCTTGGTGGGGGTCTGGGTTGTGAGGGAGTCTCAAGTCTCAATGCAAAGAGGATTGAAAGAAACCCACAATTCTCGTGGATTAGACTACATCGACATTTAAGTCTCAATGCAAAGAGGATTGAAAGAGAAACACCACCTGAGCCCGCAGGGATGGGCTCAGCTTCCGTCTCAATGCAAAGAGGATTGAAAGCCTCCTTGTTCTTCTTTTTCTTTGCTTTCTCTTTGTTACGTCTCAATGCAAAGAGGATTGAAAGTGCAGTGAGTCGGCAAATGGTGTTTCTTCATTCACCAGCTCATACGTCTCAATGCAAAGAGGATTGAAAGTTTTATATCTTCGAGATACATAGATTTCGCTTTCCTTAGTCTCAATGCAAAGAGGATTGAAAGTTTCTTTATCTGAAGCCATAATTTGAAAAGCTCTCTTCGTCTCAATGCAAAGAGGATTGAAAGACGGGGTCATGCGGATACAACTACATAACACCCATATCAGTCTCAATGCAAAGAGGATTGAAAGATCTCCTGCAAACCTAGTAATTTAAGATAATACATAATGTCTCAATGCAAAGAGGATTGAAAGTAGCCTTTGTATTGGTCGTAAAGCCCTAAAATCTCAATGGTCTCAATGCAAAGAGGATTGAAAGCCCTCCCTCAGAATTCCAGGACCCCGAGTTTTACCCCGTGTCTCAATGCAAAGAGGATTGAAAGATGGAGTCCCTGTTGCATATCTCCATGGCGAGCTCCTTGTCTCAATGCAAAGAGGATTGAAAGTGGAATATAGAGCTTAGTTTGGACATAATGTATAGGTTGCGTCTCAATGCAAAGAGGATTGAAAGTTTATGCTGAAGTCGAGGTTCGTGGCGAGCTTCGGCAAGTCTCAATGCAAAGAGGATTGAAAGTTATGTAATCCCTGCTCATGTTTATCACCTTCTCGTAGTCGTCTCAATGCAAAGAGGATTGAAAGTATGCACCGGTAGGCATGAACTATTCGGCGAGGGGGGTGTGTCTCAATGCAAAGAGGATTGAAAGATGTAGTAGTCCACTATGCTGTCCATAACATCACCCCTCCGTCTCAATGCAAAGAGGATTGAAAGATCTTTTCGGGGAAGGAGTCTGTGAAGTTCAATATGGGCTCGTCTCAATGCAAAGAGGATTGAAAGGAGGATGTTGCTACAGCATTGGTTGAGGCTAAGGCTAGAGTCTCAATGCAAAGAGGATTGAAAGACTGGAGAAAGTTCAAGAATGTGGTCAATTCGTACTATCGTCTCAATGCAAAGAGGATTGAAAGTCAGGCTTGAGGAGGTACCTCTTTCCGTTTACCGTCAGGTCTCAATGCAAAGAGGATTGAAAGTGAGCTGTACAACAAGATAATGGCAATGATAGATGAGAAGTCTCAATGCAAAGAGGATTGAAAGTTATCAGCTCCTTGTTCTTCTTGTAGCTCAGTTGAAAGTCGTCTCAATGCAAAGAGGATTGAAAGCTAGGGACCCCGTTTCGCTCTTGAAAATCAAAAACTTGTAAGTCTCAATGCAAAGAGGATTGAAAGTTATCTCCTCTTTCTCCTCTGTCGCCGTCATCATCTACAGTCTCAATGCAAAGAGGATTGAAAGTCTTTGCGGCATCAGCAGAGCTTCTTGCAGTGTGCTTATGTCTCAATGCAAAGAGGATTGAAAGATAGAGACTCAGCTTTTCAACTCTCTCTTCAGCATTGGCGTCTCAATGCAAAGAGGATTGAAAGTTAGTGCCGACACGGCCCTCTCCTTCTCGTAGGAGGCGTCAGTCTCAATGCAAAGAGGATTGAAAGCCTTGTTTCCGTCCCTCTCCGAGCCTATGTAGCCGTAGGCTGTCTCAATGCAAAGAGGATTGAAAGTAGCCTTGCCCTCGGCCAGCTTGCCCTTCACCTTCTCCGTCTCAATGCAAAGAGGATTGAAAGACAGAAATAGATTTCCACGACTCGCCGACGTAGAAGCCGTCTCAATGCAAAGAGGATTGAAAGGCCAAGTAGGATATCGCACCTCTGTCATAATGGTTTAGCCCGTCTCAATGCAAAGAGGATTGAAAGTTCTCCTTGCGTCGTCCCTCTTCACCCCCGGCACGGCGTCTCAATGCAAAGAGGATTGAAAGAATCCCGACAGGCTGGCCCACGCCCTGTTTGCCGGCTTGTCTCAATGCAAAGAGGATTGAAAGAAGACAGCAATCAGTGAGATCCAGCTTCACGTCAGCAGTCTCAATGCAAAGAGGATTGAAAGAAATATGCTATTTCTGCATTTGCTGACCATATACTACCTGTCTCAATGCAAAGAGGATTGAAAGGGACGCTGTCGGCTTCAAACGGGACAACCGCCAAGGTCCAGTCTCAATGCAAAGAGGATTGAAAGTGAGTGCCTGTGCTAGTGCCGATGCTGCAGCGGTCTCAATGCAAAGAGGATTGAAAGGCAGCCTGTAGGCCTCCCTCTCGTTTCCCGAGTATATGTCTCAATGCAAAGAGGATTGAAAGACTTATGGATAAGCAGGTATCAGAAAGCAGTAACATCAGTCTCAATGCAAAGAGGATTGAAAGTTAGTAGAAATTGCAGAGCTTGGCGATGTGTCTTTGGCGTCTCAATGCAAAGAGGATTGAAAGAATAGATGATGACCCTATCGTATTCACAAGAGCTATAAGTCTCAATGCAAAGAGGATTGAAAGGTTTATCCTTGTGCTGGACGCAGTGCGTACCAAAAAGGTCGTCTCAATGCAAAGAGGATTGAAAGTGGAGTACGCAGATCAGCTGATGGAACTAATGCAGAGGGTCTCAATGCAAAGAGGATTGAAAGGATATGTCCATTTCTGCATAGCCCTTCCAGTTGCATACGTCTCAATGCAAAGAGGATTGAAAGCTGAAAGCTGATAATTCCCGTTTGGAACATTCTGGAAGTCTCAATGCAAAGAGGATTGAAAGTTGGGTTATAGCCGATGAGCCACTAGACTCGGAGGAGCGTCTCAATGCAAAGAGGATTGAAAGACAAAGCCCCCCAGGGTCTCCAAGTCGTTTACTATGTAGGTCTCAATGCAAAGAGGATTGAAAGGCCAGAACCCTCTCGGACACGGAGTCCAGCAGGTCTTGTCTCAATGCAAAGAGGATTGAAAGGCCAGAACCCTCTCGGACACGGAGTCCAGCAGGTCTTGTCTCAATGCAAAGAGGATTGAAAGTCTACGGGGGGATAGAGGGGTCCCTCATGATATTCATCCGTCTCAATGCAAAGAGGATTGAAAGTCTGGTGGGTCAAGTTCTACTTCCACGAAGAACCTCGTCTCAATGCAAAGAGGATTGAAAGGTATGTTATGCTGATTCTCACTCTGCCTTTCTCTATCTTGTCTCAATGCAAAGAGGATTGAAAGTGTATGCAATCTCGGCGTCCGGCTCCACGCACAGGTTCGTCTCAATGCAAAGAGGATTGAAAGACCACTTCGTGAGGAGGGGCTACTTCGCACACATCTCGTGTCTCAATGCAAAGAGGATTGAAAGTCGGGACCCCCGAGCTCATTGTCAGGTGTGCGGTGGAGTCTCAATGCAAAGAGGATTGAAAGGAAGTAGTGGCGGTGCTTTTTCTGCCAGCCATTTTCAAGTCTCAATGCAAAGAGGATTGAAAGATTTCCTGCTGTTTTTGCACTATGAGCTCTTCCAAGGTCGGTCTCAATGCAAAGAGGATTGAAAGTCGAAGCGGGCAAAATCCCTCATATTTCGGGTTTTCAGGGTCTCAATGCAAAGAGGATTGAAAGGCCATATCGCTCTGTTCAGTGAAGACCAGTCGGATGAGTCTCAATGCAAAGAGGATTGAAAGTGTTATCCATGATGGAACACCAAGCCCTTAAAACCCTGTCTCAATGCAAAGAGGATTGAAAGCCGTGGAGAAGGCTCCCATGGCCACGTATGCCCAGAATGTCTCAATGCAAAGAGGATTGAAAGTTGCCCACCACCGGCCCCAGCCCGTTGCTGAACTTGGCGTGTCTCAATGCAAAGAGGATTGAAAGAAGACAGGAAGACAGAACGATTCAGCCAAAGAGGGCTGAACGTCTCAATGCAAAGAGGATTGAAAGTTAGTATACTGTGTCATGTGTTCCCTATCCACCTTTATGTCTCAATGCAAAGAGGATTGAAAGCATCAACAGCAACAGGTGCCAGAACAACTGTTACCACTTGTCTCAATGCAAAGAGGATTGAAAGTTTTCTTCTGGAAATATATCCTTAAACAGGTTAAACAGTCTCAATGCAAAGAGGATTGAAAGAGATCGTATGGGCCGACAAAGGGCCCGTAAACCCTGAAGTCTCAATGCAAAGAGGATTGAAAGTGCTTTAGCTGGAAGAGCAATAACAATAACTTTCGCAAGTCTCAATGCAAAGAGGATTGAAAGATTTGATGTTGAGAAGAGAGGCAATTTCCCTCACCTTGGTCTCAATGCAAAGAGGATTGAAAGTGGTGGTGACGGACGGGATAGACAGGGTGGACGAGGAGTCTCAATGCAAAGAGAATTGAAAGCAGGTACTATTTTGCTTCGCAGCTCTAAAAACATCTCTTGAATCTCACAAAGATAATTGAAAGCGATTACATTGTCTAATTGGATGCCCNCGGCCCCTATTGAGACATAGANGTGTACAACTGGGTGAGGGAGAAGAACACGTATGAGCTAGTATTCTCCCTGAACAAGCTTCCGGAGCTCTCAATTGAATAAAAAAAGAAATATCTAAAGCTAAAGCGGTTTACTCACAGTTCAGGCTGATTGAAATAACATAAGTAGCGAAGATAGCTAATTCCACAGCTTGTGCAACTTTAACCTAAACACTTCCCTGTTATCTCAGGGAATTCGTGCCAGAGGAGAGTTAGGTTTATTAAAGCATTCTGTTGTGCCTTTTGATGGAGGGCATTTCCAGTTCCCTAGCTGATGCTGCCAGAAAGGCTGTTCTGGATGAGTA
>JGI24721J26819_10007227_pt1 | contig 10578 bp, 10 predicted proteins | sample YelNatPaOPGAMG01_FD_26819 | JGI IMG/M metagenome (IMG submission 26819)
GATCCCATAAACGCCCGCCACCCGTCCCGAATCTGCGCGCATACGGAGGGAGTCTCCCCGCGGGGTTTCCATCCCCAGCCACCACGCTAAGCGGTCACATTCTTCCGCGGACACGGGAATGGATCCCGGACCGATCCCATAAACGCCCGCCACCCGTCCCGAATCTGCGCGCATACGGAGGGAGTCTCCCCGCGGGGTTTCCATCCCCAGCCACCACGCTACGCGGTCACATTCTTCCGCGGACACGGGAATGGCTTCACGGTTGGTTTCGATCCTGGACTGAAACCGAAAAACCTTTATCCTTCGGGAGAAACGGTTGGCCTTACTTGAGGTCTTTCTTNAGCTTGCTCGCCTCGTCCATGAGAGCGTCGATCTCCTCGGTGAGCTCGTTTATCTTCTGCATCTCCTCGCTTTCCAGGATGGTGGTGAGATCGGGCTTGGCCCCGGAGGTCATCATCTGCATGAATTTGGCGATCAACACCTCCACTTGGTCCAAGAGCTCCTGGTTCTTCTCAATGACCTCGATCATCTTGCTTGCGTAGTCCTTGTATTTCTGCACTCCCTCCAGCTGGAGGACCTGTTCATAGCTGGCCTTGGCCGTGATCAGGTCGGCTCCGATCTTGGAGACGATTTCCTCTACTTCCTTCTTGGTCTGCTCCATCTGCCCCGGGGTCAAGGCCGAGGTGTCGCCTGTCATCAGGACCTTGGCTATCTCCGTCTGTTTCTGCTCCAAGTTGGCCTTCGCCGTTTCCACCTCGTCGTACTTTATGTCTCCCTCCTTCACCAGGCTCTTGGCCGACTCCAGGTCCTTCTCTCCCCCGCAGCCGATGAGGCTTAGGGCTAAGGTGAGCGCCAGTGATGCCGCCAGCAGGACCGTAAAGCATTTTTTCATTTCCCAACACCTCCGTGCTTCCTAGCTCGCGCGCCTTGGGCGCGACTTCCCGAACACCGGACTCGGCTTTCGGAGGTTCAACCTCCCGCACCGTCCTCCGCCGCCTGGCTCCCTTTCTCCGGGACCCCACTACCGTGTCCGTGCCCTTGGCGAGAGCGGGGAACCGCTCAACGCTCCCCGGGCGGGGGACAAGCGTTGACCTACGCTTCGTGGCTTTCAAGCCTTAATTATATTCCACCCCCGTGGGGGATCGTCCTTTATTCTCGGGTAGGGTGGCCACCTTTCTCCGCGCGCATGGCGATGTCTCCCGTTACCGCGGCAAGGGATCGTCTTCCCGACACCCCCCGTGCGCATGTCAGTGGGCACCGCCTTGCCTCCACCCATACCGCCTCGTGAGCCGGGGGAAAGGAATGGCGTAACGCATCGGCACCCGCGGGGAAAGGAATGAAAAGGAACCCCCGTCTCGCCCGGTCCCTCCAGTGGCGAGGAGGCCTTCCAAGGTGAGGCGGGGTTCGCGCCCTCTCTTATGCCCTTCCCTGGTCGGGATGGGTTAAGGGCTGGGGGCCCATGGGCTTCTCCGTCCCCGGGGATCCGCGATCCCCGTCGGGATCGCCTTCTCCTGCTCCTGGCTTCCGGATGCGGAATCCCCTTTCCTTGAGTTCCTTGAGGAAATCCCGGTTGAGGGATCGCCACCGGTTTACGGCGTGGTGGGCGTAAACGTAGATGGCCATGTCCTTCCAGCGGAAAAGGAGACCCAACTTCCAGCACTGCCAGGTGGAATAGAAACGCCGCATGGCACGTATGGACCCTTCCTTCTGCAATTGGTAAGGAGTCATGTTGCGTGGATTGAAGACCACGTGGTGGCCGCTGTATTTGGACCAGTCCTCGACGATGATCCTGCCCTGGAGGCGCAGCTCCTCGTAAGTCTCGGTGCCCGGGAGGGGGGTGAGGACCAGGAACTGCACGGTGTCTATTTTCAGGCCCCGGGCGAAGCGCACCGTTTGGCGGATGGTCTTCACGTCGTCCTCGTCGGAACCCAGGACGAACATGCCGTGCACCTTTATACCGTAAGAGTGGAGGACCTTCACCGCCTCGGCTATATCCTGGACCGTCTGCTCCTTGCGGTAACTCTCCAGGGTCTTCGGGTTGATAGACTCCAGCCCCAGGTAGAGGAAGAGGCAGCCGCTCTCCCGCATGAGTTCCAGGAGCTCCTGGTCACGGATTACGTCCACCCTGGCCTGGGCCGTCCAGCGCACCTTGATGCCCCGTTCTATCATCCCCCGCAGGAGTTCCTTGGTGCGCCGCACGTTGGCGGTGAAGTTGTCGTCGTAGAAGAAGATGGTGGCCTTGGGATTGCGTCGGTGCAGGGTCTCCAGCTCGGCGAGGACGTCTTCCGTGCTCCGGAACCTGTAGCGTCTCCCGAACATCTTGGTCACCGAGCAGAACTTGCAGTTGTAAGGGCATCCCCGGCTGGTCATCACCGGGAGTATGCGGATCTTTTCCCAGTTGCGGATGAGGGTGAGGTCCGGCCAGGGTAGGTCGTCCAGGTCGTCCACGCGGGGGATGACCGGGTTGTGGCGGAAACCTTCCCCGTCACGGTAGGAAATACCGGGTATGTCGTCGAGGTCGCGCCGCCCTTCCCGGAGACGCTTAACCAGCTCCAGGAAGGAGTACTCGCCCTCGCCGCGGATGACGAAGTCCGCCCCCTTGCGCAGCGCCTCCTCGGGGAGGAAGGTCACGTGGGGCCCGCCCATGACCACCGGGACGTTGCCCCGCTTCTTGATCCCTTCCAGGAGGGAATAGGCCTCCGGGGCGGTGGGGGTGATGGTGGAGATGCCCACCAGGTCCGAGGAGGCTACCACGTCCCAGTCTATTCCCCCCAGCTCCTGGAAATAAATGGTAGGTCGGATCCCGAGCTCCCTTTCCACGAGGGCTCCCAGGAGGGGGAGCCCGAGACGGGGTAGCTTGAACTTGGCGTACACGTGGACTCCCGGAGCCCGCGGTTCGATGAGGGTGATGCGCATGTGATTGCCTTTCTTCTCTTGGTCCTTTTCCGGCATTACGACGGCTGCCTCCTTCGGTTTATCCCTGCCTGTCCTTTGGGGCACTGCGCGGGTCGCCTGCTTCGATCCCCCCGTGCCGGTCCTTCAGGTTTTACATTGGCTTCTCCTGCCTCACTGGCATCGCTCCTTCCCGGCATGGCCCCGCTACCTTGTTTGCCCTCCCTTGCGCCTCCCGGGCGGGCTCGCCCCCGCGCCTTGCGCCCTCCGCCCGGCACGTCCGCCCCTATCCCTTCCCAAGCGCGGACGCGCCCCCGTGACGAGTGCCGGATTGCCCCCTCCCCCTGGCGGACGCCTTCGGCCTTTCCCATATAATAAACTTATACCCACCCGTCGGAGCGGTTAAAATCAGAAAATGATGGGGTGTATGGAAATCTGCCCGATAACCGTGATATAAAGCCCATCCGCTTATCCTTGTAATCGTTAAAAAGGCAGGAAGGCGCTCCACCCTTTAGTTCATCCTTTCCAAGTCTTCGGGTAGCGGTGATCTTGCCGGCTCCTGGCCGGCCGGGGCAGGACGAGGTGGGAGGCACCAGACTAGACGCGGCCTTGCGCCCGGCTGTGATTTCCTCTCCCCCTGGCCTATAATGGAGAAGGCGCGGATGGAAGAAGTTTCCCGGTCTCGAGGAGGGGTGCCAGCCATGCCGGGTGCCCGGATCATGATCATCGAGGACAACCAGGTCATCGTGGAGCTCCTGGAGCGCCGTCTCTCGAGGCAGGGTTACCAGGTGATCTCCTGCGTGGACAGCGCGGTCGCCCTCGAGCTGTGTCGCCGGGAGAGACCCGACCTCGTTATCCTGGACATCCTCATGCCGGGCAGGAGCGGATGGGAGATAATGGAAGAAATGAAGTCCGACCCGGAGATGGCTTCCATCCCCATCATCGTCTCCACGGTCAAGAACCGCCCCGAGGACGTGGAGAGGGCCAGGGAGCTACAGGCTGCCGATTACATAGCCAAACCCTACGTCTTCAGCGACCTCCTTGAGCGCATAAAGAGGGCGCTGGGAGGAGCCGCCTGAGATCAGGCTCCTACACCCGAAAAATACCCGCCACCTTCTATGCGCCGGATAACGGGGTGCTGGGCGCGGGGAGGGCGAAGGGCGACCTGGCCTAACGCCCGTAGGCGGCGAACCTCTCGTGGCACCACCAGCGCGGAAAGGCTTCCGTTCGCCTTTCTCCATCGGAAGTGGATATCATGTGCACGGTTATCTCCTCCCCCTCTATCTCTATGAGATTGAAGGAGGGAGGGGTGAAACCACGGGTCCTCCAGGTGGAGGCCGTGCCCGAGGTTATGAGGTACATGCGGTCCAGGGGCCACACGTAGGGTACATGCTTGTGGCCGCTGAGGACGATGTCCACCTTGGTTTCCCTTAGCACCTGGAGTACGTCCCCGGCGTCCCATACGATATTCCTCTCCCTGCCCGTCCCCGGGATGTGCACCAGGTGGTGGTGCAACACGAAGATCTTAAAGGTCACCTCGGCGGAGAATTGCTCCCTTATAAAGGTGTAATTGTGGCGGCCCACCTCTCCGTCGTCCAGGTCCGCCTTGTTGGAGTCCACGGCCACCACCTCGACCTGTTCGCTGAGGTGCTTTCCGCAGGCGCCGCGGTGGGTGAAGCGCATGCTGGAGCTGCGAGGTCCCAGGAGCTCCTCGAAATGCAGGTAACCAACGTTCCTGCAGTCGTGGTTCCCGGCGATGACCGCCTTGCGCTCGCAGCGGATGGAACGGATGTATTCCAGGGCTTCCTCGAATTCCTCGCGGTAGCCGTTGGCCGTGAGGTCACCGGCCACCACCACCAGGTCGGGTTCCGCCGCGTTGACGGCGCGGACGCAGTTATCCATGAGCCGGGGGTCGAATCTCAGGTCCCCGCAGTGGAGATCCGATATCTGGGCGACGGTGAACTTCCGTTCAGCCTTGGTCACCGGCCACCTCCTCATCCTCCTCCAGGACGGCGCGCTTGCCGCGCCTCCCTATACCCGGGATGGAACGCCTCTTTCGGCCCTCTCTCGTCCCTCCCCCGGAGGCTTTTCGGGAGCCCTTACTCTTCCCCGCTTGTCCCCCTTCATCTGGCGTTTCGCTGCCCCGCTCTTTCCTCACCCCTTCGCCGCTCCGGGCTTTCGGCGCCTTGCGGTGGAATGGCGGAGCGGACGAGCCGTACGGACTTTCCCCGCACAACTCCCGGGCCACGATCACCCCGCTCAGTACAGCCCCCTCCAGGCCTCCGCCGTAGCGGCTCCACCCTCCCACCAAGTAGAGGTTGGCCGGCGTGAGGCGTGGACCGGGGCGGCGGAAATACCACTGGTTCAGAAGGGGGGCGAATCCGAAGGCCGAACCCTGTCCGTGCGAGGCCAGGCGCGCCAGGTGGGTGGGTAGGGTGACGAACTCCTTCACCGCTTTCTTGACGGCGGGAAGTACGGTGGCCAATTCCTCCTTGACCAGCGAGGTTAGCTCCGCTCCCAACTCCTCGGAGTCCCGCTGGTCCTCGAAGGCGGGGAAGCATGCGGCTGGGATGTTGGCCCGGGCCATGAGCACGCAACCACCCCGGGAACTCCCCGTGTGCGCTTCTCGGGAGAGGACGAGAGAATCTATCTCCACGAAGGCGTCGCCGGTGCGCACCCTCCGAGGCCGGGAGGGGAAGAGGAAAACGCGTTCGGGAATGCGAAGGTCTTCCTCGAAGATGAGGTGCAGAAGGAAGGCCGAGGCCGAAGGCTTGAGTTTTTCTATCTCCTTGAGAAAATCGCTCCCCAGGGCCGAACGGGGAACAAGCCCTCCCGCCGCCTTACGGGGGTCCACGTCCAGGATGACCACGTTGCTCCTTACCTGGGTGCCGTCCGCCAGCCTGACCCCGATGGGCACGGCCCCCGTACCTTCTCCCCTGAAGAGGACCTCCTCGGCTCCGCAGGAAGTGTGTATCCTCCCGCCTCCCCGGCGGATCTCTTCCGCCAGTGCCCCCACCAGGCCGGACATGTGCGAGGCGGGGTAGTGGATGCCGTCTAAAAACAGGGAGACCATCAGCTTCGCGCCCTCGTAGGCGGGAAAAGTGGAAGGCTCGCCACCCAGCACGGAGGAAAGCCTTCCCAGCAATTCCACCAGCCGGTCGTCGTCCAGGTATTCCTCGAGCATTTCCCGGAAGGAGAGGTTCTGCCAGTGCGAGGACAGGGGGTGGCGGATGAACTGCTCGTGGTATTCCTCGATGCTGGAGGGCAGGGGAGAGGACAGGTAGTCCACGCGGTCTCTCCACTCGCCCCGAAAGCGGCGAAGGTCGGAAAGGAGGCGCTGCAGCCCTTCTCTGCAGGCCGGGAACTTTTTAGCAATTTTTTCCATATCCGCTTCTGCTCCCTGGCCCAGGCGCAGGGCGATCTTGCCGTCGGCGATCCCCCAGGATAAGTTCCTCATGGGAACTTTTTCCTCCAGGTCGAGCCTCCTGAGCAGGGCGTTGAGCACCCCACCCTCTCCACCTCCCAGGAGCACGGTGGGACCGGAATTGAGCGGAAAGCCCTCCCACTCGTAGGTCTGGGAATATCCCCCCACCATCCTTCCCTTCTCCGCCACCAGGACCTTCATCCCCGCTTGGGACAGGAGGGCGGCGCAGGCCAAGCCCCCGATGCCGGAGCCTACGACCACGGCGTCGAACTCGTTGGCCGGATGAGGGGCTCCTGGAGCGAGCAGGGGGGGCTTCCATCTGGACGCCGATGGNCCCTTTTCCACCAGCCTGGCCTCCATCCGCCTGGGCAAGAGGATGAGTATAAGCGGAGTGGCCACGATGCCCAGGCCGAAAAGGGCGATGGCGGAGGTCGAGGACAGGAGGAGGGCCGGAGATTCCCGCAGGGCCAGCATGCTCGTGAGGCCGGTGGCCAATCCGGCGAGGAAGAGGACGTTCCAGGCCAGGGTCACGAAGTAGAAGGCCCGTCGGAGGATGGGGCTGCGGCGCATGCTCTCCGGGTAATCCAGCTCCAGGAACGGGGAGGGGAAGAGCACGCCCTCCAGCGCCCCGTACCCGGCCATGATGCACAGGGTGGCGAACCCACCCGACAGGAGGTTTGGAAGGCGGTTCACGAGGGTCTCTCCCAACACCGGTGCGGCGGACGTCGCCACAGCAAAGAAGAGGAGGGAAAAGGCGGAGAGGATGTTGAACTTGTGTCCGCGGGGCAGGAGTAAGGGCACTGGGAGCGAGAGGGCCAGACCGGCCACCGCTCCCCAAAGGGGCATTTTCAGGCGGCACAGCGCGGCGAATACCAGCCATGCCGCCATGGCCAAAAGGAAGAGCAAGAGCCCCCTTTTCCTCACCCCTGACCTCCCTCTGCGATCATATTGTTTTTTCCTTCGTCTCCATGGCTTCCCCCCTGCGGTTCGCCGGATGGAGGCAGCTATGGCTGTACCGGCCATGCATCACCGACCCTCCGTGACGGAACCGGCCCGCCTTCGGCTCACCCCGGGGGTGGCGATGGCCATGGATAATATACCTCACGGTAGCGACGCTTTCCTCCCGTAGTACTCCCCGTGTCACCCCGTTATGCTCCGAGCCATGCGGTACCCTATGCTCGGGATTGGTTGCCATGCTCCCGATGGAAGCGACCCCCGCCATTTCCGCCTCGTCGAACCCGGCCGACTCCCGGGTTGCCTCTTATTTATCCGCTCCGGTCCCGCTCCACTTTTAAAAGGGTTCGGGGAAGCTCCCGCAGAAGCCGTAGGGAAAGGGTGGAAGAGAGCAGGAAGACGGCTGGGCCACAGAGGGCAAGAGCCGGCCCGGGATGGACGATGAAAAAAGTCAGGAACAGGGAAACCCCGAGGACCAAGGCGAGGAGGATGGTGGAGAACAAAGCGGCCCGGCCGAACCTGGCATCCAGCTCACGGGCCGCCTCCTCCAGTTCCTCCGGGGTCCTCACGTCCTCGCCTTCCAGGGTTCGCGAAAGTGCGGACCTCAGCCTCTCGGGACCGAGGATCAAGGCGCGTCGCCTGAAGTGAAGGGCGTAGAGGAAGAGGAGGACGCCCAGCGTGGCGAAGATCACCAGAATGGCAAGGGAGACGCCCAATGCCCATCCTTTCCGTGTGTTTACCGTGAGCCCACGCTCACGCCCCGANCGACGCCATCCGATCGCGGNGGTTCCTCCAGGTCATTACCCCCGCGCGTGGTTCTAGCACACGGCGTATTCGATCACACGGATATCATATCCCCGGGCTATCCGACCGCCAACCCACCTTCCGCCCGGTTCCCCTCCAGAACAACTGTTCACTGATGATCGGATCTCCCCGGGACTCAACCGTCCGAACCCCCTCCGATCACCCCGCCCCTCCAGGGGCGATGCTTTTCCGTATCCCGAACGCTTGAACCCATGGATATAGTTCACGGGCGGACCATGAGACTCTCACCTCCTGTGATTTTCCGCGTCCCGGGAATTTGAAATGCCGCCGGCCGTCTGGTAAGAAAAGGGATATGCGGCTTCGAGTGGGCGGGGTCAACGCTTCCGCGTGAGGGTGGGCCGAGAAAGGAAGTGCCGCCGTCGATGGTGAGGATGGGAGGAGGAGGCCATGCCCGACGGTATACTATCCAAGAGCCAGGCCGAGGTGGCCCTGGACCTGGTGCGCAGTTACCTGGAATTCGCGGGGGATGAGGAGCGCGAGAAGTACCGGAACGCGGATTCATATTTCCAGCTCTTCGAGAGAGCTTACCGCCTGATAATCGATGTAGCGGAAAAGGGAAAACCACCTACTGGCTTCATCAAGTCTTGACCGATAGCTGAAGAGACCAGCCTGCTTCCGGGTGGAGGAGGACGAGCGGAGTCACCGTTGATCCTTCATCTCCACCTCTATCGTTTCCCGCCGAGGGCANGCGGATCCTTGGGGCAGGAAGGCCTGTGATTAGAAAATCAGGCCTGTTCCGTCGCCTCTACCAGCTTCTTCCCCAGCCTCCCTTTGCCCAGTTCCACCTCCATCTGCTTTATCTGCTCGGAGATGATCTTCTTGAGGAACTGGAAAACGGCGAAGCGCACCAGCTGCTGGACCATGGAGCGCTCCTTTTTCTTTCCCCGCCTGGCGGCCCGGCCTTTCTTCTTCTCCTCGCGCTCCTTCTCCTGCCACGCCTTTAGCCTGGCCCGGGCCTTCAAGATCTTCTTCACCTTACGCTTCTGTCTCCATCGGTTCAGGAAAAAGAGAACCGCCAGGCCCCCTGCGACCAACCCCCATTTTTGCAGCTGTTCCTGGATATCCTTTTCCTCGGCCAATTTCTACCTCCTTCCCCTAACCGTTCCGCCTGCACGTATTATAGACCCTTGGGGCGACTATCCTGCATCCTTTGCCTCGAGAGACATGGACGATACGCGGTCAAAAGGGGATCTCCCCGGCAGGGGACAGGTTCACGGAACTTTCCAAGATCTTGTGGAAGGGGCTGTTCGCCTCGAGGTTGACGGGCAATCAGGCCCCGTTTATCTTTAGATAACGATTTATCCGACGGCGGTAGGCGGCCGGATGCGGCAATGGTAGGGAAGGGAGCGGCGTGGCGGAGAAAGAGAGAACCTGGCTCAGGGAGATAGCCAGGCCGGCATGGGGAGACCTGGTTTCCTTCCCGGGCATGTGGCTACTCCTCTCGGTCTCCGTGCTGCCCCTGGTTTTTCTTTACCAGTTCCTGGTAACTTATGCCGCCACCTCCCTCTCCCTCCTTCTCCTCCTCGTGGGATACGCGGTGTGCTTCTGCCTCCACTTCATATTCTGGTGCGTGGCGGTGGAGCTCTACTCCGGGAAGATTCCCGGGGACGTGATGCTTGGAAGGGCAAAGGGGGAAGAAGGCGGCGAGGTCAAGGCGTCCCTTGGCCGCGCTTACCGCAGCGTCCTCGAGTCAACCCGGGCGGTCTTCTTTAACGGCCTCATGTGGGGGGTCTTGGCCGTGATGGCCAACATGGCCGCCCAGATGGCGGTGGGTTTGGTGCTCAGCCTCTTCCTGGCCGGAGGAGCCAGTGCAGGGAGCCTGGTGGTTCTCTCCACCCTCCAGTTCTTCTACCTCGGTTACTTCGCGGCGGACTTGGCGTTGGTACTGGTGATCACCGTTCCGCAGGTCTTGGTTTTCGGTGGTGGCCGCAAGGTGGAAGAAACCCTGCGTGCCGCTTACCAGCTGGTGAGGCCCCGGTACGGCGAGGCGTTAAAACTCCTCCTTCTCCCGGAGTTCGCGGTACGCACCTTGATGCTGGGCCTCTATTTCCTGCTCCCCCTTCTCAAAGCGCCGCTTCCAGCGTCTTTCATCTTCCTGGCGTGCATGTCCCTCCTCGAGGGCGGCAAGACCGGTTTCTTAGCCGCGGCCTTCAACCGCTTCTTCTTCCGGGTGGTGGAGGAGGAGAGGAAGCGCAAGGCGGCGGGAAAAAAGAAAAAGGCAAAGAAGTAGCCCGAGTATTTTTCGGTATCGCCTCTATAAAACTTCCCCGTGCCCCGGCAAGGCGAAAGGTTTCCGTGGGGGGGCAGGCTGCCTCCCTTTCGCCCCCACGCTTTATCGCGGCGCAACCAAGGCTTCGACCTGGCGGCCGGGGAGCGAGCCGATTCGCCCCTGTCCACCCGGGCCCGTGGACCTTCCCCGTGCCCCGGCAAGGCGAAAGGTTTCCGTGGGGGGGCAGGCTGCCTCCCTTTCGCACCCACGCTTT
>JGI24721J26819_10007230_pt1 | contig 10574 bp, 17 predicted proteins | sample YelNatPaOPGAMG01_FD_26819 | JGI IMG/M metagenome (IMG submission 26819)
CATCTTTATATAAATTCTTTTTTTGTATTCCCATTATAATAGACACTCCTTTATGAACCTTTCTAATTCAGTCATTCTTTTTATTCCTTTATCTGTTATTACACATGTAAAATCTTCATTAATTCTTATATAATTTTTAAGTACTAAATGTTTTATTAATTGATAAAACTGGGATATAGATGTAGATATTCCCTTTTTTCTTAATTCTAACCGTACTTTATACCTTGTTAAATGTTTATTGTCTACCAGTTTTAAAAGTAAATATTCTTCAAGTAATCCATGTTTTCTATATTGCATAACTTATAACCTCTCTAGAATGTAAATGTTAACTTGTCTATTTCTCTGTTTAATCTTTTAATTTGTTCTTTTATCCATTCTATTTCTAATTGCATCTTTTCCAGTTTTGCTTCTAACTCATTTATTCTAAAGTTTATTTCATCCATTTTAATCACCTACATAATTCCATAATTCACCATAATATTTCTGTGCCTCATCATATTCTTCCTTAGTACATAATTTATAATGTAATGCCATGCTCCAAAATGTTTGTGCTGAATTGTAAATCAATGCTTCATATAGCCTATCTCGTTGTTCATTATTAGCTCTTTCAAGTATTCTATTTTCAATTTTCAATATTCTACTTTCCTTTTTTGTTCTACCTTCGTTCATATTTCCATCACCCTACTTTAAATGTTTATGGCTAAAACTACATTGACAATATCCAGAGATAGCACATACACATGGAGTACGGTCTAATATACATATTCCGTCTTTGGTTATAGACACACATTCAATATTTTTATACTTCATATTTTCACCTACCATATTAAAGCGTCTTTAGGCATTAAATCTTTTCTCTGTCTAATTAATGTTTCCATAAAGTTTAGCTGTTCCTTAATTTCCTTAAATTGTTCTTTAATTTCTCTAATTTCCCTAGCTAAAGCTCTATTCATTCTATTTTGTCTTTCTATTAAATATTGGTATTCTGATGATTCTATAAGATAATAATCGAATTCTTCAGCATCTAGTTTTTCTGGTATTTTTGCAGCTAACTCTTTTAGTTTTTCACTTACTTCATAGAAATCATGTACTTCCCAACGATAACGTTCTTTTCTTTTCCAATCATTATAATATGTCACTTTTTCACCTCCTTATTCCAATAATAGTTTTTCATGTGTTCACAATATTCTGTTGTTTGCATTAATGTAGCATAACATTCTGCACATTTTTGTTGTTTATCTTCATCTGTAATGCCTAATGCTCCATATCTCCATATACAAGTGTTAAATATTGGGTGTGTATCTTTATTGTTTTGCTTTTTCATTTTTTGTTTCACCTTACCTAAATATTACTTTCACATGGCAATATTTAAACCTTTCTATATTATGTATTGTTTCCATTTTGGTTCTTCCCTTTTCGTTTCATTTTGTCGTAATCCATGAATAATTATTGTTTCTCCTTGTTCTGTCTGAATAATCATTGTTCCTAACCATAACTCAACTACTAGCATTTTACTTAAGTTTCTTTCTAGCATAAAGTATGGAATGTTGTTAATGAATAGAATGGCTTCTTTTTCTTTTTGTTTTGTCATTTTTTCACCTTTTTTCATTTAATATTTTGTCACCATTATATTTAAATGTTTCGTTTAATTCCCAATAACCTACATTTGAGTCTTTAACATATTTTACTTTTCCCTGTTTTTTTAATGTTTGTAAAAGAGACGTTATTCTAGCTTTATATATTGGATATTTAAAATTTTTAGGATTCATTATATATTGCATTATAAATAATATTTCTTTTACTGATAATTTACCATATTGTAATAAACATAACATTATTTGTTTATAATACCATTTTTTTGTTGATTCTTTTATTTTTGTCATAACATTCTCACCTTATTATTTTCCATAAGTTTTCCTATTGCTTGTTTAATTTTCCTATTGCTTGTTTAATTTCTCTTATTCTTCCACTATATGAATTTTTAAGTATCCATTCCCAATATTCTGTATTATAGTTTTCCATTAAATAAGTTATTTCTTGCTTAATATCTTGTAATGATTGTTTTTGTGTATTAAGTTTTACCAAATAATAATCTTTAGACATCACACCAAATAAACTTTTAGAAACCATTTGTGCAAATTCTTCATATTTCATATTTTCTATTTTTTTAGCTAAGTTTTCTATTTGGTTAATTTTTTGTTTAATAATGTTGTCTATATTGTTAATGTTGTAATTTGCTTCTTTCAATATATATAATATTTCGTCTGCCTTTTTTCTATTCCAGTATTGTTTTCCGCTATATCTATTCATTTAATTTTTCCTCTTTTCTGTTTTTATTATGTGGATAAATTAAACTTTTATATCCATAAGGACTAAGTAAATGCGATATAGGTACTGGTTTAACGTAATGTTTGTTTACTATTCTTTTATTTTCATATCCTAATTTTTCTAATGTTTGAATTATTTGTATTTCGTTTAACTCATGTATTAATGTTTCTAATGTTAATGCGTCTTTCCCTATTACTATAAGGTTTAATATAGGGTCAGCTAATGCATCATCTTTATCTACGACACTATATAAAAATATTGTTTCACTTGTTATTCTGTCTTTTTCTTTTTTCATAATGTTTCACCTTTTAATTGTTCTTCTATGTTTATTAATTGTTGTATTAAATTTATAAAGTTTTCCCAGTTTATGTTTTTGTCTATTGTTACGTCTAAAACTTTACCTATGTTATCTATTTCTATTATTATTCTCATTGTATCTTCACCTTTACCTTATCACCTTTCTTTAAGCCTCTTTCTTCCACTAGTCTTTTAGGAATACTTATTTTATATTGTATGTAATCTTTAACTTTACATTGTAATAGTGTTGTTTCAAAATCATATTCTGTTTGTGTTTGTGTTAAAAGCTTCATTATCGGTATTGCTGCTAAATCAGCTATTCTATGTATTTGTTCTACTGTCATGTCGTCTACTTTATAGTATAAATGTGCTAATTCATGTATTATAGTGCTTATTACTTGTTGCTTGTCTTCCATTATTTTTCTATTTAATCTTATTGGATTATATGCTTTACCTAAAACTTCATCTTTATTCATAATGTAAACTTTAACATCATATTCTGGATTAACCATTTTAGCTATTTTTCTAGCTATTTTTAGATTTTCTTTTTCTTTTAATGTTAATGTTTCTTCATTAACTTCTATATCTTCACCTTTAGAAAATTCTTCTAAAAATTGTTTATCTGTAGGTAATAATTCTACTAAGTCTTTATGTGTATTAGTGTCTAACCATTCAATAACTTCTTTATTTCTCCATATACATTCTCTAGCTAGTATATCATTAGTTTTTATTACATGGTTAGGATATAATTCTCTAAATGTTTCTTTCACTACCTTTTTAACGCTGTCTAGAAAAACAACAAATTCAAATTCTGCTTGTCTTTCGTATTTGTTATGTTCCATAGCTTTAAACATTCTAATCCATAAAGTTTTATTGTTACATGATGACCAAATCAGAGCCATATTTCTTTTAACTGTGTACTCGTTAGGTACATTTCTACTTTCTTCTAATTCTACTCTGTTTAAGTTATAGCTAAATTCACTATTTTTAAGTTTACATACATAAATGTCTTTAACATATAATTCTCCATCTTTTTCTCCATAAGGTTTTTCTATTATGTCTCCCCAGAAATCATTATGGAATAATATTGTTTTGTTTCCATTCATTATAAATCTGTCTTCATAAGTGCTTCCTTTATAGTTGTGTATTATTATTTTTGTTCCGTTAAATGTTAATCCGTTATGTTCATATATTATTTTTAAACATTTTTCGCCTTCTATTTCTGCCACATCAACTTTACAATGTAAATCATTACTTATTATTTCCACATTATAACCTAAACGTTTTAGTACTATTAACGCTATTTTTAACCCTTCACCAAATTGACCCCTCGCATTTTCTTCTTTATCTTGTTTCTCACTTATTCCTAACAATAAATGTTTTACTTGTAAACCTTTACCTTTATCTTCTATTATTAGGTTTCCATCTTGTTTATAAATCCTAGTTGTTTCTTTATCTGAATCTAAAGCGTTTTGTACTAATTCTCTTATAGCTTCCCATTCAGACCAATGTTTACGGTATTCTAATGTTATAGGATATATTATCTGTTTTTGCTCATTCATTTTTACGCACCGACACACCAAAATAAATGGTGTGTTTCGCTGGAATTTCACCAGCTCGTCAGGGTGCTCTATATTTCTGTTGCTTCTCTAAACCTTACTATGTCAAACTTAGGATTATCGGATTCAAATAGTGTTTCTAGTTTTTTCTGAATGATTTGTACTGCTATTTCTGGTGTACAATTTGGTATATTGGTTATTTCTGCTTTAGTGTCTCTTAATATTTTAGCTATTTCCTTATAGTATTTTTTACTTAACATTTTTTCACCTCCCTATTAGGTTTAACTACACATTCATAGTATAAATCTTTTACTGTTCTGTTAGGCTTTATTATTCCCACCTTAATAGCTAAGTTTTGTAATTCCATCTTTTTAGCTTCTTTTAATTGTTGCCTAAATTGGCACATGTTCATTTTTCTTTTCACCTCTTTATTAATATTTTTTCTCCGTGTACCATAGTTTTTATTTTTGGTAAATATTGCTCTATTATATCTAAATCTAAACCTATATTCCGCAAATAGTCTATTAATGGTGGAGCACCATTAAACATGTTTTCCTCAACGATATAATAGCCATTTATGTATTTTATTTCTATTTGTTTTTCTCTTTTTGTTGTTGTCATTTTTTTCACCTTTTCTGTATAATTACTTAGTACTAAAAGTATTTAAACCTTTCGTTTACTCGTGATATGCTGGTGATGTTTCCTATTTCACCATAAAGTAATACCAACATAACCAGTAATACCATTTTAAACTAACCTTTTTATATCTATACCACCACTCTATAAGGGAACCCTTTACTGCTTCGCAAACAATACCCTTAACATAACCAAACATAACAAAAAAACAAGTAGTATAAGGTTAAACTGTAAGTGGTATTAAAGGTTTAACAAGTGTTTATAATACAACCTGTCCTTATATAGGACATAACTAGCTTTTAAAATAAATTATTCCACTTCTAGTTTAACGCAGTTAAACCATATCTTATAAAAAACCAGTACAACCAAACCTTAAAAGCTACCAGCACAACCTACAGTACAATAGACCCGTCAACAAAAAACCCAACCAAAACTTCAACCCACAATTCCACTCTATAATATTATATATTAGAAATAAGCATATTGGTTATGTGTTATTTGTTGTATTGTTTCCATAGTATGTTTATTCCAGTTATAAATGTTCCTTCATGTTTTAAACTAGCAAAAGTTTTAGTTTGAGTATCAGGGTTAACAGCTCTAAGCAGTACAGTAAATGGGTCAGTAGTGTTTATCGGTAAACTGTTTCTAACATCATCTGTAATCTCCAATATTGTTTTAGCACCTTCACTACTAAACTGATGTGTAACCTTAGTTATTCTAAACTCTCTATCAATAACATAACTACCATCCTCCAACTGGTTATATTTAATATGCACTATTTGACCTGCCTTAATACTTGGATATAAAGGTACCTGTATAGTTGCAGTAGTACGTGGAACTCTATGACGTAACAGTTCATACAACGCTACTTGAGCTAAAGTATTATTGTCATCATTAGGGTCTAAACTGTCTGTTTGTGCTAAACTATCTTTAATAGTATATGTTCTAATACCATAATGTTTTATACATCCAATCTTACAATCATCTATACTGCTAAATCCACAATCACTAGTATATGCTCCTCTAACAACATTACCTACAACACATATATCATCAAACAACCATTCATCTGTAGTTCCTAACGGGTAAATACAATAATTAGTTTTAATATAAATTACAAACCATTTAACTTTACTCCAACTTGGAGGTTCATAACCAGCATCATTATGTGCAGTCCACACACCTTCTTTAGTTACATCAGTTAAATCATTATATGTTACTGGAATCTCTATTTTATGCCATTTATCTATACCACTACTAGGCAAATGTTGACTTAAATCATATTCAAAATAACTACCTAAAATAGCATAACCTCCCACAACACCTACTACTTTAGGACTATCATTATTACAGTAAAGCCTCAATTTAATTTCTTCCCCTTTCATTTTACCATAAATTTGTAAGTTAACATAAGCATTAATATTTTTACTCACTAATTTAGAAAAGTCAACAATTAAAGGTCTATATAGTATAGCCCATACTCGATTATCCCAAGTTAAGTTTATCCTAAAACATAAACTACAGCTACCTTTAATAACAACAGTATTATTAAGCATTAAATTAACAGTTGGATTTGTAAAACCTCCCATGTGTTTCCAATCATAACTCCATCCATTTAATCTTTCAGTCCACACATCATCTTTAGGATGTACAAATTTACCAGCAACCAACACTACATTAGCTAAAGGTATTTCAGTTTTAAATTGTGCTTGTATCATATCTTCTTTAACTATTATAGGGTTAAGTGGACAATAAGTTTCCCATACATCCTCTATATAACAACTATTATTAGCTCCATACACACCATGGTCTCCTACTGGAGCAATAACCAACTGATTATTTGGAGTTACAATCCAATGTAACCCTCTATAATTTACTCCATCTTTTACATAACGCATACTACAACCTATTTTAACCAATTCATTAAGACAATATAACCCATCTGTAAATGGAAAATTCATGTAAGGATAATCTTTATCCCAATTATACACATAATCAACATTTATTTTGTAATCTTCAGGTTGTGTAACTTGTTCACCTAACAATCTATCTAAACAGTCATTTTTAATGTCTTGTATAATATTACGTAAAGTATTATGATAATACCTTCTACCTACACCTTTAATCCAAAACCACACAGCACTAATATCTATACTAGCGTTAGTATCATTGTTGCTTGAATCAGCAAGCACTACAGCAATTTTAATATTATTAAAATTAGCTATGTTAATTTTATCTATAACATTTACAGTTTTATTAGTCCAATGTATACTACCAAATTTAAAATCTCCAAAAGTACTCCAATTAGTTCCATCATACACTTTAACTTGTACTGTAGCTGATACACCACTAACACTCATTCTACCTCTAACATTTAAAGTTAACTCATTAATAACATACTCATCACAATCCACTATTTGATTAACAGTATAATCACCATCCTCTGGAAACTTATTATCCCAAGTATGACCATGCAAATATATATACGCTTCACTAATTATTATTCCTCCCTTAGTTGGTCCTCCATCTTCCACATGTACCAACTTTAATCTTATTTTAACCTCGTTAAACTTTCCCACAAAAAGTATAGAAATAAGGTCTAATTCTTTAGTAGACCAACTTGTACTATCAAAAGTTACATAATAATCAGTCCAAACATACCCATTCCAAAATGAAACTTCAATTCTAGCTGAACTTGCATGTCCATTTACACCATCATATAATCTACCTCTAATTTTCAATTTAGCATTATATAAATAAGTTTGCTGTTTAAGACAAGGCAAATCAGCAAACTTAAAATCACCTATTGCACGACCAATATCATTATTAGATACTCCAACACATATTTTATCCCCATCACCTGCTTGTAACCAAGGTGCATTATTTATTGCAGTCCACTCAAAAACAACATATTCATAATCGTTAACATAATAGTTACCAGTTAAATCCACTTTATCCTCAACATCTGCTAATACACTAATATAATCATTATCTCCAATATGTAACCAAGGTTGACTGTTAACATGTGTCCAATCATTCTTTCTATATACCCATCCATTAACATCATAATTACCACTAATACTAATTTCTTCTTTTAAACCTGCTAAATATTCCTTGTTAACTCTAGCTTGTTTAAGCAGTTCACCACATACTGCTGTAGCAACTAAAGTTTCTCCTCTACTACTCATTTCAGGACCAATTTCAACTATTTTACCCCTAAATACTGGTTCAACATTATCCCAGTTAATAGTTCCATTATCCTCATAAGCAAACTTAACCGTTACAGTACTGAACAGTTTAAGTGTCTGTAAATAAAGTTTTCCTTTATAATTGTTAGCTATAAGATGACAAATAGGTAAACCATTCTCATGAAGTGTTACAACTGTACTTATTATGTCTTGTTCTATCGGAGGGTCATTATTAACTTGTGTGTAAACTTGCATTTCAACTGTTCACCTCTACACGTTGTTTAGGATGTTGAAAACGTCTCCATTTAAAATATTTAAAGAAACTAGGCAACTTATAATACCTTTCTTTTACACCTAAATATTCAACTATAATTTTATGTAACGCTTTACTGATTATTCTAGTTTCTGCTACAGTTACATATTCAATAAATACTCTCATTAAATGTTTACGTTTACTAACAGCATCCTTTAATTCTATAAATTCAGCAATAATTCTTCTAGTAATGTTTTTCCAATGTTCACTTAAATCATACAAACCAACATATTCAATAAACGTTTTACTTAAAGACTTAACTTTACTTTCCAGAACACCTAACTGTTCAATAAAAATTCTATGTAGATTTACAGTTCTAATTTTAGAATCCAATAAACCAATATATTCTGTTACTATTCTATATATGTATCCAACTATACCATGTATACTAGAGTCCAATAATCCAACATACTCAATAAACGTTTTATGTAAAGTAGATATCCTAGATTTAATGTCTAATAATCCAATATACTCCTTTAAAACTTTAGATAGTTTTTTAATTTTAGTATCTAACAAGCCTAAATATTCAATAAGGGTTCTATGTAGACTACTTATTCTAGATTTAATATCTAACAAACCAATGTATTCTATTACTGTTCTATATATATACCCACTTACGCCATGAATTATAGAATCTAATAATCCAATATTTTCACTAAATATTCTATGTAAAGTAGATATTTTAGATGTTAAATCCAACAGTCCAACATAATCACTAAATATTTTTGATAATTTCTTAAATTTACTTTCAAACAACCCAATATATTCTTTAATATTTCTTCCCAATTTTTTAAATCCACTATCTAGCAAACCTACATAATCAGTTTTAACTCTATACAAACTAGCCATTCTACTCTTAACATCATAACCAGCTAAATATTCAACTACAACTCTAGTAATAGTAACTTGACTTGTTTCTTCGCTTCCCCAACTTCCATGACTAGGCTCAGGGTCAACGTATTTTCGCACTAAAACCCAGTCTACCGACAATTGCGAACCAAAACTTGAAAGAAGCTCTATCTGTGAGTTTCCAGCAGCCCAATTTGCAGTTTGGGTGCTTACAAGATTTCTATTAACGAAATATTTTGCCGAACCGCTCAATCTAACAGACGAATAAATATACCAAGCGTTGTAACCACCTGCATTCAGCGTACCATGAGTAGTTGCAGAAATATCCGTTTTTTCCCATTGAAGCGTAGTGCCCCAGCCAGCTCGACTCCACTCGCCGATACGGGCGCATACGTATGTCCCATACAATAATATTACAGTGTAAGAAGAACCGTCTGAGCTTACAAAGTTAGCCTTCATTTCACACATGCAGTTCAATCCAAAAGTTGGAATTGAAANGTATAATTCATTCTGCGNCTCTCCGCCGGTCAACGTTAAAATGCTGTTTGAAACAGTCCTAGTTCCAGTATGCGAGCTCACGCTCCATTTTGTAGTATCTATATCAGTTCCTAAAAAGTCGTCAAAAAACAAGAATGTGTTAGCCCCGTTGCTTGTCGTCGTAGCAGTTGCATTCCCATAGTAAATGTAAATTGTAACAGGGTTTGTGCTTAGGTCATCTGCAACTTCAACCCAGAAAACCGCATTATCACTATCAACTTTGCTTTCCATCCAATAATCAAGTAATGTTGCACCATCAGACCTTGTAAATCTTATATCTCCAAAATCAGTTTTACATTTACCATTTAAATACACGTTTTCTCCACTATCTGTACCAGTTCCATAATAAACTTTAATTTTAACTTGATAATTTGTACCAGCACCACTTGCACTATTTATTACATGTGACTTGCGATATTGCCAACCACTAAGCCATGCCATTATTTAGAATCCTCCTAAAACTTTTCCACTATAAGCTAACATACCACTTAATAATCCTCCAGCTACAAACCAACCGTAAGGACCAGTTACTACACCAGTCATTATTAAATTAATCATGTTTATAAGTTGCATTAAACGTAGTAACGTCATAACCATGTTTTCTATTTGATGTATTGCTTGTCTTAAATTTTTAGGTAAACCTAACTCGTTAAGTAACTGTCCATACCCACGTAAAGCAATATTAACCATACGTATTTGCATAACATACTCTCTTAAACTAACACGGTCTAATTCCTCAACTTCTTCTCCTCCTTCTGTAGGAGCAACTTCAGGAGTTACTCTTTCTATAGGAGTACCTTCTCTCAACACTATACTTTCTAACCTATCTAACCTTTCATAAATAGGAGCTAATGCTTGGTTAAGTTC
>JGI24721J26819_10007231_pt1 | contig 10573 bp, 13 predicted proteins | sample YelNatPaOPGAMG01_FD_26819 | JGI IMG/M metagenome (IMG submission 26819)
TGCTCCGGCCGGGATTTGAACCCGGGTCCGCGGCTCGAGAGGCCGCTATACTTGACCGGACTATACTACCGGAGCCTTGGACTATACTACTGGAATAATTATTTTCTTTTGCGGTATATAGCTACCTCGCCTTTTTCGCTGTAGCAACGAATTCTAATCCTGCCGCGATTAATTTCTTTTCCTAAGTTTTTGGCTGTTGCGACATGTCATTCGTCGCTTTCAAGGTTTATCAGTTGTGTGTAGAGACTGTTTTCAAGCTTTTTGTGTCCTGAGCTTTTGGATCTACTTAATGTCCTCGGTGTGGTGATATTCCATTGCACGTGCAAAATAAACCTTAATCTATAAGCTTCACAAAATAGTTTTGGCAGCAGAAAGGACTTAAACATTACGAACAGAAGGAATTAGCAAAGCATTTGTGAATGTATATCGTGTTTTGTTTACTTGTGAATTATCAGGATTGCTGTTGCCATTAGTGCGAGTATTGCTCCGAATGTGAAAGATGCATTAGCGGAGATTAATGTCCATAAAATTCCGGCGGTGATGCTTGATGTGAAGTCGCCTATGCCGTTTATTGTGCTGAGGATTCCGAAACCTGTTCCTTTTCTGTTTTCTTTTAGCAGTTCAGCAGCATATGACCTTTCAGTTGCATCTATGGCTCCAGTTTCTACACCTGCTAAAAGGAAAAGGAAGACAAAGATACACATGTTCGGCGGTGAGAAAATGAAGCCGATGCAGTATATGCTGAAAATTAGGTATCCTAGCGCTAACAGATTCTTCTTGCTGACTTTGTCTCCTAATGCTCCAAAAATGTAGGCAAAGACTGCAGCACCTACATTAAGCAACACGTAAAAGAAAGCGCTGATGCTGCTGGCAACTACAACTCCAAGACTTGGCGTTAGAGCTTCTGTAGCTTTCAACACCAGAAAAGTGTTGGCAAAATTTCCAACACCAAATACGCCTACTGCTAACAAGTAATGTTTGAATTTGGTTGGCAGCCCCCTTATATCGCCTAACAGTTTTCTCTTTTCTTCAACTTTTTGCTTACAAACTTTTTCCCTTGTGAAAAGCGCGAACACTAATATCGCTAAGATGCCTGGCAAAAGTGCAACTAGAAAAACGTTTCTGAACCCTATAAAGGGAAGTAGAATAAAAGCTATGCTTGGACCGATTATAGCGCCTAAAGTGTCCATCATACGATGGAAACCGAACGCGTGGCCATAGCTTTCAAGTTCAACAGATTCAGCTAAAAGGGCATCTCTTGGCGGTTCTCTTATACCTCTTCCAATCCATCCAACTGTCCTATAAAATAATACTTGAAGGGAGTTATATGCGAAGGCAAAGAAGGATATGAATATGCCTGTAAGCGTGTAACCTAAAGTTGCGAATGGTTTTCTTCGGCCTATTTTATCGCTGAGCCAACCCGAATAAGTCTTAAAAAAGCTGGAGGAAAAATCAGCCAACCCTTCTATTAGACCTAAGATTTCGGCTGAACCATGCAACTCTATTGTTAAGAACTGAGCAAGAATGGAGGTGGCCATCTCATGGCTTGCATCGCTGAACAGGCTTGTGAAGCCCATGGCCGCCACATTTCTGTTCAGCCACCTTCCACTCTTCTGAATATTTGATTTGCTTTTCATTTTTGACAATCCTCTAGGGTCTCAATTATTTGATACATTTACCGGCTCTCTTTAGCTGTATTCGATGACTTCTGTTTTTGCTAAGCGTTCAATTTCCATACGACAGTTTTTGGCCAATTGGTTAAGTTCTTTCTCNGTCTTCTCAAGCCTTTTAAGGCATTNATTGTCAACAGATATTGTTTCCAACTCTTTTTCAATACCGCGTAATTCTTTGGCTATTATGAGAAATTCGCGTTTTCCTCTCTGCTGATAGAGGCTGAAGGCTCTCCCCTCAGGATATCCCAAGTATCTGGACAGGATGGTAACCATGCGTTGCACAAGCTGTTTTGAATTCTCATCTTTCAGCTTATCCTTCCATATTTCTAGAAGCTCCACGGCTGCCGCACAAAGTTCCAACGCAGCAACCAAATTCGCAAACAAATCAGCATAATCATGGCTGAGTGGCGTATAAGTGCGGACCTCGGTAACTTTGATGTTTTCCTTTGATTTTGATGGTTTCACTATTTCTTTCGATTCTGAGTGGAAACGCTTCATCAAAACCCTTCGATATATGCTTATTTAGAACCACAAGCATTTTGAATATTCAACATATTTTTGTATGAGATTCGTGGTGTTTTCTTTATCACTTGAATCAGGTGATTGGCGTGCACATAGATAGAACACTTGTATGCGGTTATCATTGAAAATTTTTGAAATTTGCATTCGCAATCCCACATACTTGCTTTCAAGGGGCGTGAACTGCACTGCAATTTTCTTAAGTTCCGATTCAAGAGTATTCTTCCGTTCCTCTAACTCTTTTATCTTTTGCATTAGCTGTTCCTTTGAACANGGAGACTTAATCCCAAATTGTATAATTTTCTGGACGAATTCAGCGTCGCTTACGGAAATTTTTAGCTTTTCAGCGATTTCTAAAATCCCACAATTTTGGTTCACGTAGACTGTTTTCTGATTTTTCTTTAGTCTAATTTTAACCATGGCTGGTCACCTTTTTTGCATATAGGAGGGTTTCAAGTTTCTTTTGATCTTCAATTAACTCGTTCAGCATTTCTTCTTCCCTTTTTATGTCGCCTGGCAACTCTTTTACTCGCCTCTTTAAATATTCTATTCTCTTTTCAAGGGATAGTGTTTCCTCTTCAAGACATTGGATTTTGAGTGTGAGTAAACCTCGGTGGATTATGTTTTCTGCGTTGTCTTTGATGCTTTCATATAATTGTGTGGGGATAACTATTTTGACATGTTTCCATTTATTTTTGCTCATCTGCTAAATGCGCCTCCAACAACTTTGATTCCCTTTCTACCCACTATTTTCTGGACGCTTCTCAATGGCGCATCTTCCAGAGCTTTCCGATCAGCGTTTGAAAATTCGTAGCTTTGCTTTTTGACATATTCGGAGAGCTCTAATTTTAGGCGCTGAAGGTTACTCTCTTCAACCTCAAAAACGATTTTAACGATATCTTCGTCAAACTTCGTGTTCTCAAGCGTGGTGAGTAATGACAAAAAATGTGGAATGCACAAACCCTTCGAATTCTTAAAAAGCCTGAGAAACTCTTCACTACGCGAACAAAGTAGTTCCACGATTTTTCTGTTGTAGATTTCCATTAGATTTGTTAGGTGAGTGCACGCTGGGCACTCCATTGTTTGGCGGAAAACCTCCTTGCCACGCTTTCTTTGTTTTTGTAAATCTTGAACAATTTTTTCTATGATGCTTTGGTCGATTAAGGCTATTCCGTGGCCGTCGGAGCTTTCTGGTTTTGTGGCAATTGTCAGCATTCTATAAAAGTGGTGGTTGCAAAATCCACCACTTTCAACAAGTCTTTCTCTTGATTTAGCATCCATAACAAGCTCTGAAAGATATGCGTCAATATATTTTCTTTCGATCTCATCCTCTAACGCACATAAAAAGCACTCCACACCGCTTTTAATCATCCTCTCAATGCGGAAGTATGTCACATCCACGCTCATGTGAAATCACCATTGCCTCTTGATTGTTTTTAATATGCTCACGGCGTAGAATGTGTCCTCAAAAGTGGATATTCCAAGATCCGACCTCGCAAATCCACCGTTTGCATTTTGGCATCTGAGCACAAACTCAGCTGTCTGCCTTGGATACCGCAAGCTTTCGCCAAGAAGACTAAGCGTTGACGTCCCATAGTATACATGCTCCATGAAAGGTATGGAGCTGCCCGGCACGACCGTGAAGCCTCCATAAGGCTTTTCGCAAGCCCTAACATATCCAAGCGTATCCCTAAGCAGCTTAACCTGATAGCCCAAATTGAAAAGCGAAGCCACAGCATGATAAGTTGAATTCAAATTTGAATGTCCATGTGCTCCAAAGCCGCCATTATCGTTTTTGAAGCTCGACAGCCAACGCACAACCTTCTCGCTGTCAATTTCTATGCTAATTATGCTAACAAGCTCGGTCACCATGAAAACTGAGAGAAATTCTGAGGCAACCTCAGCATAAACGTCAACTGTTCCAAACTCGCCCCTAACAATTGGTAGTGAAAGAATAAACCTTTTCAGCACTTTTTCATCGGGCTCTTCGCCACAGAGTTTCAAGGCTTTAGATACATAATAGTGCGAGTAAAGGTTGTCTGGAATGAAGCTGCGCAGCCATTCAACAGTCTTTTCAACATTTGGAAGAGGAACGCCAAGCAAATCCAAGATTGCCAGTCCATAATACGTGTCCTGCGCGTTTGATTCGGTATCTTGGCAGAAAGTGTAACCGCCATCCTCATTCTGCCTACACACAACATAATCAACAACCCGCCTAACCCACAAGTCCGCAGACTGCCTATCCGCCAAAATCGTTAACCGCCCCGCTTCGCGCAACCCAACACCCACCTAACCGCCTTTCAAACACTGGGTAGAAGCTATCAGCCCCCGCCTCCCTTTGCGCGAGGGCGGTTAAAGGCGAGCCTCATCGCCTAGAAAATACGAAAAACGATAAAAGGAAATATAAACATTTCTTGATAAACCTTTTGAACTTTCACATTCTATATTTCATACGCAAACATTAACTATTAAGGTTANCATGACGTAATTTTTAGAGGTGTGATGACAATTCTTTTTCCGCGTTTTCCAGCAACGCGTATTTCTTTTCTGCTGGCACTACGACGTTTGCTGCGTATTGGTGTCCATCCGCCATTCCAAAGCCTTCAGAAGCCTTTTCCAGCAGGTTTACTGCTCCTGGGAGTTTGCCATTATCAATTAGTGGCTGCATGGTTTTTGGTGTGCGTACGGAAGCTTTAACAAATGTTTCTTTTAGTTTTCCCCATTTCGGGATTTCCTTTGACACGTTTACAAATCCTAAAATGTACTTGTCTGGTTTTATGAGGCTTTTTTGGTAGGCAAGAAACGAGCAGAATTGTCCTATCACTTTTGTTCCCATGCCGCGGTACATTTCTTCAGCATCAAACCATTGGATATGTGTTGTTTCCATAAGCCTTTCACGATAGAGCCTGGNCAAAATTTGGCGGTTAACCTCCTTACGCCTAGCCTCCAAAACGTTAATTTTGTTTTCCACCTCGCTGCTTAAGCCTTCAAGGCAAGCGTTTATTCCATCGTCTGGACCGCCTTCATAGTAGCCTACTGCGCCCAAAATTTGAAGTTTCGAGAACAAAGTGTCTGCGCGTGTCTTCAGTTTTGGTATCTCGAAGTTTTTGCCCTTTTGTTGCACAATTCCTGTTTTTAGGGCTTCTTCCAAAACAGCCTTATTTATCTCCAAAAAGCCCTCTGGAATCTCGCAACTTCCAACCAAAGCCAAGTAGCTTAAGTCAACATTTTCCACGTTTAGCGTCTTTGCAAATAGGTAGCAGCATGTAGCTCCAGAAAAGTCTGTTTCGCCCTTAAATCCGTAGTTTTCAAGGTTTAAGTCCAAAACTTTCTGGTCTCTTGAAGGTTTTGGGTCATGGTGGTCCAGTATTATCGTCAAATTTTTGCTCTTGTTGAATTCTGAAATTAAATCTGCATGTGAAGAACCAATNTCAACATAAAAAATCGTCTGTCCACTTTTCGAGTGTAAATCCTCTATGACTTCCGTGTAAACCTTCTCCAAACAGAATGTTTTAGCATTTATTCCCTCCCTCTCCAAAGTCCTTAAAGTTATCGCCGCTGAGCATAACCCATCAGCGTCATCGTGATGAACTATGATAGCTTCTTTCGGCTTGACTCTTCTAAGCTCTTCTATAGCTTTTTGGGCTTTTAACTTGAAATCATCTAACTTCAAGTTTGTGTCCCTCCATTTAACCTATTGTTTTCAGCAGGTCTGAGCGGGTTATTATTCCGACGATTTCTTTGCCGCGTGTAACTAAAACTCCTGGATGTCTCTCAAGCAGTGAACGTATAAAGTCTATCGGCGTTTCTTCCGAAGCCATTGGTAGCGGCGGACCCATTATTTCCTTAACCTTTTCCTCCGCTATGTCTGCGTTCAAGTTTCTTATTATATCCTCTTCCGTTATTGTTCCAATGACTCTGCCTTTGTCTAGGACTGGCATTTGGGATATAGCATTTCGCACCATAACTTCGCTTACCTTGAAAACACTGCTGTTCGGCTTTGCGAAAATTACACCTCTGGTCATCAAATCCCTACACTTTACCTTTTTCCCGCTAGTTAGAACCTCCAAAATCTTGTTTATTGTTGAAAGCCGCGGATCAACTTTTTCCCCCTCTATTTTAGCTATGTGCGCTTGGGAGACTCCCACAAGCTCGGCTAATCTTTTCTGTGTTAGCCCAGCTTCGGTTCTTAACCTTTTTATGGCGTTCCCGGTTATCGTCAAAAATAACCACCAGTTATTTATCATTTATAAATCGATACAGTAAAATATATATGTTGTTGCACATACACGTTAAGCTTTGCAGATGGAAGGTCAAAATGCGAAACATAATCGTTGAGGATTTGAAACAAACCCCACTGGAAAAGCAAAGAATAGAAATAGTTGAAAGGAAAGGTTTGGGACATCCGGATTACATATGCGACGCGGTTATGGATCAAATCTCAATACGCCTAAGCAAAGAATATCTTGAAAAGGCTGGCNCGATTCTACACCATAACGTTGACAAGTCTTTGCTCGTGGCTGGAGAGGCTGAACCAAAATTTGGAGGCGGGACAGTTAAACAACCCATGCTCTTNGTTTTCGGAGACCGTGCAACATCAGAATTCAATGGCACACAGATAGATGTTGCCAGAATAGCCATAAATGTTGCGAAAGAATGGTTTAAACAAAACATGCGCTTTGTAGATCCAGAAAAGCATGTGAAATATCAGGTTGAATTAAAACCAGGCTCCGCTGGGCTTGTCGACATCTTCAAGCGAAAAGGAAAAGTTTTGGGTGCTAATGACACNTCTGCGGCTGTTGGCTACGCACCCATGACCCGAACCGAAAAGATAGTTCTGAAAACTGAGCGGTTCCTTAACTCTAAGGAGTTTAAACAGCGTTTTCCAGAGTCTGGTGAAGACATAAAGGTTATGGGTTTCAGAACAAACAACAGCCTAAACTTAACGGTTTCAATGGCTTTTGTTGACCGCTTCGTTTACAGCGAAGAGGACTACTTTGAAAAGAAGGAGAAAATCCTTGAAGAAATAAAGCGGTTTGTTGAGGCAAACACGGACTTTGACAAAGTTAACGTTCAACTAAACACTTTAGACATGCATGGGCGAGGATTAGGCGGTATATACTTAACAGTTTTAGGCACAAGCGCTGACAGCGGAGACTCTGGGCAGGTTGGAAGGGGAAACCGCGTAAACGGCTTAATATCCCTAAACAGACCGTTCTGTTCAGAAGCAGCGGCTGGCAAAAACCCCGTGAGTCACGTTGGAAAAATCTANAACGTCTTAACTTACAAGATAGCTGAGCACGTTTATGAGGAAGTTCCAGAAGTTGAAGAAGTTTACATTTGGTTGCTAAGCAAGATAGGCAGTTCAATCGGCCAGCCTGCAGTGGCAGCTGCGCAGGTCATAATGAAAGGTGACAACTCGCTTGATAAGGTTAGGCATGAAATAGGCGAAGTTTTGGATTATGAGCTTGAGAATATAGATAAATTCTGCATGGAGCTTGCTCAAGGGAAAATGCAAATCTACTAACACGCATAGCGCATAACTATAAAACTGCACNTCACATAGATTTTATCGGCAGATTCTGTTAAGCCCGAATGGGTTGAANGGAGGATTTNACTTGCAAAAGAGCGTATTTAAGACTCTAGCAATTGCTGTAAGCATATTCTTTTTCACCAGCAATCTAACTGGAATGTTCCTTCCAGTATACTACGTAGAATCTGGCTTAAAAATAAGCGACATAACCATACTCTTACTAATCGCATTTCTAATAATAGGGGTTTTACCAACAATCCTCCTCAAGTTAACTAAAAACTTTGAACGAATAATATGCGTTGGGATACTCCTCACAATGCTTTTCTATGCGGTTTTAATCTTCGTCAAAGACCCGATAATAATTGGGCTGGCTTACGGCTTAAGCGTAGCAACATTCTGGCCAAGCTTTAACCTTCTACAGTTTAGGTTAAGCGAGTCAAGCATTAGGGCTAGAACCGTAAGCTTATTCTCATCAATAATTCCATCCATCGCCAGCATAGTCGGCCCAGTAGTTGGGGGCATCATCATAGAAAACTTTAGTTTCCAATTTCTTTTTATGCTGTCCATCATTCTATACCTTGTTGCCCTAATCTTTTTCATGCGCATACATTTTAAAACCGAAACCTACGGCTTGTCAATACCGTTGGATAGGAAATTCGCGCTCTTTTTTGTAACTTTCATTATTTTTGGCATGTCTGAAGCCTATTGGCTTGCCTATCCCCTTTTTGTTGATAAGATTTCAGCGACAACCTCCATAATGGGTGTTGTTCTCGCTTTAACAGGCATTGTCATGTCTGCCATAACCTTTNTTGTCAATTGGCTTTCAGACGTCAAAATGAGGCGTGTCGAATTTGCCACGATAGGTGCGCTGTTAAACGCTGTGTGGTTTTTCCTAATAGGCTTCGCTTCAGCGCCTCATGAAATAGTCCTATTGTCCGCATTATCTGGTTTGGCAAGCGCCTTCACAATCTCATGGTTTNCCCATTACGGAGACTCATTTGGTAGGGAATACTATGCGAGCATTCTTGTTTTGATGGAGACGGGCCTAATGATTGGGAGAATCATAAATCTCTTACCTACATGTCTTTTCATTTCGGAAGGAAACTTTTTGGGATATTTCACGCTTCTGGGCTTTTTCTCGCTCTCCGTAACTCCATTTCTCGTAGTAAGCAANAGCAAGCTTGTTGGGTGTTAAAGGCTTAAATCGTTAGAAAATATAACTTATAAGAATGGTGTGCTGGCATGGCAGAATCCTCTGAGAAATTGCCTATATCCGAATTTTACAAGGTTGTTGATCATGTTACAATTTTTAAGAGTGAAAAATGGTGGGAAGCCATTGTGGTTTTTGAATCATATGGAAGGCGCTCTATAGGATTGTATCTTTGGCAAAAAAGAGACGGTGCGTGGAAAAGGAAACATAAATTCAACATAAGAAACGTTGAAGAGTGGAACAAGCTTAAAAATGCGATAGATCAGCTTACGTCAAAGCTTGTTTCAAAATGATTGTTTTTTATTAAACTCTGAATTTTTAATTCGTATTCAAAAATAGAATCCAAAATTGGATAATTTTATTAATTATCCCCGCACAACAAAAACAGAAGGCGAAAGCCATGGAAGCTGAAGAAACACAAAGTGACGTAATCTCCGAGGGTGAGTTTCAGCAGGAAGAAAATGTTAAGCAAGAAGGACAAGTGGCAGCAGTGGAAGAACTTGAAGAAGAGGAAGAAAAGCAGCAGCAAGACAAAAGGGAGCAAAATGCAAAAGCAAACAACCGGGTTGAAGGTAGAAGCAGCTTTATCCACGGGCTTTCAGTTGGTCTCGGTTTGGGNTGCATAGCCACGTTCATCATAGTTTGGGTTTCAATATTCTTCACGCCGCAACTGCCACAAGCGATTACATACGAAAACTTACTCTCAATATTCGTCTATCCACTCATCTACCTATTAGCAGTGGGACTAGTCGCACTTACCGCAGGCATGGTAAGAGAATACTATTCTGCCAGAGGCAAAATGTAAAAGCCGTGCACACCCAATTTTTCGAAATACTAAATTATAATAGGCTATGCTCCAAATCGTAAATTGTGAAATCACATGTCCGTCGAGCTAAAGAAAACTCTGGAAAAAATTATAAGCGGGAAAGCTCCAGGGCCGTCGCCGACATTTTCNATTTTCCATATGCTGCANGCAATAGAACTAATCGCCGAGAAAAAACTTGGGAGAGGAAAATTGGCTGATAGTCTAAATGTGGGCGAGGGGGCTGCGCGCACAATGGTGGATAGGCTGAAGAGCGCTGGATTAATTGAAACGTCGAAGGCTGGATGTGCGCTTACTGCTAGGGGTGTTAAGTTCTGGAGGGAGTACAAGTTAATTTTTGAAAAGAAAGTTGAAATTGGAGAAAACGAGTTGACTCTTTCAGACTGTAATTTCGCAATTCATGTGAAGAATCGTGGAAGTAAGATACAGTCTGGGGTTGAGCAGCGCGACGCGGCGGTGAGGGCTGGCGCAAAGGGGGCAACAACCATTGTTTTCGCAGATGGCAAACTTAAAATTCCATCAGTAAGCCACAATGCAGAAAGTGACTTTCCAAAAGCAACAGCTCAAATATTCACGCTTTTCAAGCTAGAAGAAAACGACGTAATAATTATCGTAAGCGCCGAAGATTTAAGAAAAGCCAATTACGGCGCACTTGCAGCAGCATGGACGCTCATCGAAGACTGCTAACAAATAAACTGCTCCTTTTTCTGGTTAAAACTTATCAAGACTCTGGAAGTAACTAATAAGGCTGGAGAGCGCACCAGAATGATGAAATTCGAGGAACTTGAAGACTTCATTTTTGAGAAGATGTCTGC
>JGI24721J26819_10007233_pt1 | contig 10572 bp, 10 predicted proteins | sample YelNatPaOPGAMG01_FD_26819 | JGI IMG/M metagenome (IMG submission 26819)
TAGAGACCAGGTCATCTCCTTCAGTGATGTCACTTCTTGCGGAACCCTTACCGACATATCGGTTCCCTGCATGATCACAGCTGCCACCGGGGACGATCCCCGAGAATCTTTCAGGAAGCCTTCCCTCATGGGGATTTTCAAGGCAGCTGGTTTTCCCACGGCCTGGATCTCCAATCAGAGGCTTCTGGGAACACACGATACAGGGGTCTCTGCTCTGGCAAAGGAGGCCGACTTTGTCCGCTACAACACCCCCGAATCTCACAACATCTTTTCAAAGTTGCTCGACGAGGACCTCCTCCCCTTCATGGACGAGTTTCTCCTCCACAATCCCAAAAAGGCCTTCCTCGTCCTCCACTCCATAGGGAGCCACTGGAGGTACGATAATCATTACCCGGACCAGTTCCGCTTTTTCACCCCGACCTGCAGCAGGAGGTCCCCCAAGGCATGTACGCTGGAGGAGGTCATAAACTCCTACGACAACAGCATAGCCTACACTGACTACTTCATTCACCAGGTGATAGAGAGATTGCGAGAAAAGAAGGCCATGGTCTGGTACGTGTCAGACCATGGGGAATCTCTGGGAGAGGGGGGGAGATGGGGGCACGGCCAGAGAGAGGATGTAGAGGAGCAGAGAAAGGTCCCAATGATCGTCTGGGCTTCTGAGTCCTTCAAACAGGCCCTCGGAGAAAAGTGGGAGAATCTCCTGTCCAAGCAGGCTCAGGCCTTGAGTCACGACCATTTGTTCCATAGCGTGATCCATTGTGCGGGGATCGAAACCCGAGAAGTGGCAAAGGAGATGAGCCTCTGCTTTTCGGGAAGCAGAAGGGAAAAAGTAGAGGACCAATAGTAGGGACCGCTCATTTTCAATGGGCGAGGAGAAAGGGGAACATGGAGGGAGGTCTTATGGCGGAGGAGATGGAAATTTACCTGAGACCCACTGAGATATTGGATTTCCAAAACCCCAAGGTTTGGGAGACAGCCCAGGAGATCACGAGGGGGTGCCGAGACCAGTTGGAAAAGGCGGTGAGTCTCTATTATTGGGTCAGGGATTCCATCTGGTACGACCCGTATGTGCCCTTTTACAAGGCCGAGCATTACAAGGCGAGCCGCACTCTGGAGGTGCGAAGGGGTTACTGTGTGGGAAAGGCAGCGCTCCTCTGTGCCATGGGGAGGGCCTGCAACATACCAGCCAGGCTCGGTTTCGCCGATGTGAAAAATCATCTGGCCACGCGCCAGCTCATAGAGTGGATGGGTAGCGACCTCTTTGTGTACCACGGATTCACGGAGTTCTATCTCATGGGGAAATGGGTCAAGGCGACCCCAGCCTTCAACAAGGAGCTCTGCGAGAAACACAGGGTTCCGCCTTTGGAGTTCAATGGCCTGGAGGACTCCATCTTCCAGCCTTACAACCTGGAAAACAGGAGATTCATGGAGTATGTCGCCTTCCACGGGAGTTTCGAGGACGTACCAGTCCCCCAGATAGTCGATGCTTGGGAGAGGGCTTACGGGAAGGAGAGGGTGAGGGGATGGATAGAGCTCATGGAACGCTCCCAAGAAGCGCTCAGGAGGGATTTTTATGGGGAAGAGGTGGTCAAGCTGTGATCTCTTCCCAATTCAAGGAGAGGAGATCCTCAGGACCTTGGCCCCTCGTATTCTCCTCTCCTTGAGCTCCCTGAGGGCTGTGTTGGCCTCCTCCAGGGGAAACTCTTGGACCTGTGGCCTTATGGGAATCTGGGATGCCAGATCGAGAAACTCCCTTATATCCCTCCTGGAGACATTGGCCACGGTCTTGATCTCTTTCTCCAGCCAGAGATGCCTCGCGTAGTCGAGCTCCAGGAGCACCTCCTTGTCCACCTCTTCCTTGCGGATAGCGTTCACCACTAATCTCCCACCACGATCCAGATGAGCGAGGGACTCAATTACAGGCCTCCAGGCTGGGGTTGTGTCTATTATCCTCTCTGGAGGCCTCGGAGGGGGGTCGGAGATGTCCCCTGCCCAGCTAGCTCCGAGTTCCATGGCAAACTCCCTCTCCCTTTGGCTCCTCGCGAACACATAAATCTTGCTTCTCGGATAGAGCTTTTTCGCCATCTGGAGGACAAGGTGGGCCGAAGCTCCAAACCCTGTGAGCCCGAGGGACATCCCGTCCTCCATATTTGCCAGCCTGAGGGACCGATACCCTATGGCGCCAGCACAGAGAAGAGGGGCCGCCTCGGCATCCGAGAAGATGTGAGGTATCTTGAAGGCCGAGGACTCTTCCACGACCATGTATTGGGCATATCCACCATTGACATCCCTCCCAGTTGCTCGAAACTCGGGACACAGGTTCTCGTCTCCAATCCGACAATGGGGACACTTGCCGCAAGAGCTGTAGATCCATCCCACCCCAACCCTCTCTCCCACTTTCAGGCCTCTCACTCCCTCGCCACAGTCGACCACCTTCCCCACTACCTGGTGGCCTGGCACAACGGGGAGAAAGGGTGGAGGGGTCCGTCCCTCTATCTCGTCGAGCTCCGTATGACAGACCCCGCAGGCCAACACTTCTAGGAGGACCTGCTTCCTCCCTGGCTTGGGGATGTCCATCTCCACAAGCTCGAGAGGCCTGGGATTTTCCGAAAGGCTCGCGATCTTCTTTATCACCATCGCTTTCACGGAATGGATCTCCCAGCAGAGGTTTTTCCCAGGGCACCATTGGCGAACCTGGAACGATTGTCCTGCGAAATTTTATCCTGTCCACCTGTTCCTTTGGAACCCACAATTGACACCCAGAAGGAGCACTTTACAATGGGACATGGAGTTGACTAGGAAGGTGAGAGATGGATCCGAGGGAGACAGACGAGCCACGAGAGAGAGAAAAGGCATCAGGCCCCCATAGCCTCCATCGCAGAAGGAAGCGTTTGTCCATATCCATAAGGCCCATGGAAATAGACGATCTGGCCCAGGTGTTCCATCTCGGAGAGAGGCTCTTCACGGCCGAGGATGTCCCCAATCTCTACCGTACCTGGGATGAGCATGAGGTCGTGGATCTATTCCACAGCGACCCTGAACTTTGTCTCGTGGCAGAGGAGGGAGAGAGGATAGTTGGTTTTGCAATGGGGACAACTGTCACCAAGAGCCGCTCCGCTTGGAAATACGGGCACCTCGTATGGCTCGGTGTGGACCCAGAATACCAGGGAACAGGGGTCGCGGAGAAACTCTTCCATGCCTTGCTGGAACTCATGCTTGAGGATGGGGTTAGGATCCTGATAGTGGATACTGAGGCGGACAACTATGCTGCCATCAAGTTCTTCAGGAAGATGGGATTCTCCCACCCCCAGGAGCACATCTATCTGGCCATGAACCTGGACAACCTGAGGCAGCGACTGGGAGCCAGAAAGACCCTCTCCAAGGAGATGGCCAAGAGGCACTCATGACCCCCCTAGGCCCCTCCCCCACCGTACAGGCCTCCAGGCTCAAGAGGCTCATCAAGTCCTTGATGGACATCTATAGCCCCTCGGGCAAGGAGGAGGAATTGGTGGATTTTCTCTTTGGCTATTGCCGAAAAAGAGGGCTTCCAGCCGTCCGACAGGAGGTGGACGATGGAAGACACAACCTTCTCCTCCTCCCACCAGATGGCCCCATGGAATGGGCCCTCATTGGACATTTGGACACGGTCTCCGCCTACGACTTGGAGGATTACGGCTTTCGGGAAGAGGATGAGCGGATACTGGGCCTGGGGGCTGCTGATATGAAGGCCGGTTGTGCCGCAATGGTGGAGGCATTCTCCACCGCGTGGGAGAAATTGGGATCCCGAGTCAATTGCGGCGTATTCNTGGTAGTGGGGGAAGAAGAGGAGGGAGACGGAGCCGAGGCTCTTGTCGAGGAATACCATGTGCCATGGGCCATAATCGGAGAGCCCACTTGTCTCAAACCATGTCTGGGGCAGTATGGATACATAGAGGTCCAGATTCTCTGCACCGGAAGAAGGGTCCATGCGTCCTTGGCGAGCCAGGTGAGGAGCCCCGTTGAGACGATGATGGTAGCTGTGTCGGAGTTGACCAAATACCTTAGGGTCTCGAGGCCAGAGGTGGTGTTCAATATCAGGGATCTCTTCAGCGGGCCTGGGGGATTCGCCGTCCCTGAGAGGTGCGAGGCCTGGATCGATCTCCACATGCCGCCATGGGTCTCAGCAGGAGAGCTACTGCCCGACATAGAGGAGATAGTGAGTCGCGTGGGGGAAGGGGAGAAACCCAAGGTCCGTTTCTCCACAGTGCATGGCGGATACCAGTTGCTGGAGAAGGGCCCATTTGTGGGAGCCTTGAAGGAGACTTACCGCAAGCTGGGATTGCCTTGGGAGCCCGAGCCCTTCCCTAGCCATTCGGACGCGAGTGTCCTCTGGGGGGCTGGCATTCAGAGTGTTGTGTTGGGACCGGGAAGCCTGGAGCAGGCTCATGCCCCAGAGGAATGGGTGGAATTTTCACAGGTGAAGAAAGCAGCCGAGATCTATCTCCATCTCATCCTCGCATTGGCAAAGGGAGAAGAGAAGAGTGAGACCTCTGAGGCCTCAAATGGGGACTAGCCCCACTCACCATTGCGAAGACTCCTCGATGCTCGCGCCATTTGGTCCATCATGCCCGGGTTCGAGGGAGGGTGAGGAGATCTTCTCGTGGGGATTCTGCCGCGAGGATTCTCTAGGACCCAACACTCACTATCAATTGACAATGGGGGCTTTCTCCGCGACATCTCTGGACAAGAGGCTTCATAGGGGAGAGGAGTTGGATTCTCCATCTGGGATTTGGTCCGGGCTCGAGTGGGGAACTGGCCGGGGATATTCCCTCGGCCGAAAGGGTCCAAGTGAGGGGGCGAAGATGACCCCCCTATAGAGAGGGAAAACAGGGAGGTGATATCGGATGTCGGGAAAGAATGGATCTTGGGGAAGATTGAAACTGCAAGCTATGGTTTTGGGGATCTCCCTTCTTGTGGGAGGTTGTGCTGGGTTGAGCCACACGGAACAGAGGATCTTGAGCGGTGGAGCAATCGGTGCTGGTCTGGGCACAGCGGGAGCTTTGGTATTGGGAGGCCCCTTGATCGTGGGAGCTACAGTGGGAGCGGGTGCAGGGGCTTTAGGGGGATATGTGGTGGATGAACTGAGGCTATTCTGAAGGGAGCTCCCTTTTCAGGAGAGAGGCCAACCCTTTTTGGCAAGGGCCCGCCCTGAATCCATGGGAGGGGAAGGGTTGACCTGGAGGGGCAACGGTATTACCCTTGCTCCCTCCAGAGAGGCCGGGCCTGGGGCCTTCTCCGTGAGGAGATGATGGCGAAACATACGGGAGTTCCCATGACTCCCAAAGGGGGATGAGGATGGGATCGGACCCTTGGTCCATTTTTGAGGATTTGGCCTCGGATTTTTCGGGATGGGCAAGGGCTTGGAAGGAGAGGACTGGCAAGAAGGTAATAGGGCATCTCCTCCCCGATGTCCCGGAAGAATTGATCCATGCATCAGGGGCCATGCCCTTGGCCCTGGAGGGGGCCAGCGTTTCCGTGGGAAGGGCCCAGGAGGCCATGCCAGGCTACACTTGCTCTCATGCCCTTGGGATCCTGGAGCTCGGCCTTTCCGGCGAGCTCGATTTCCTCGACGGTCTCATCATACCCTATGTGTGCGATACCACGAGAAACCTCTACCACACCTGGTCCAATAGGTTCCCATCGAAGGCTCACTATTTCCTGAGGCTTCCCAAGAGAATCGATCATCCCGGGGCGAGAGAATATCTGAGGGAGGAACTCAAGAGGCTTGCAGGATTCCTCGGGGGGGTCACGGGCAAGACCCCCACAGAAGAGGATCTTGAGAAGAGCCTCGCCCTCTACTCCGAAAGCAGAAAGATCTTGAGGAGGGCATATTCCCTCCACAGGGAGAGACCCACCACATGGACCCTGAGGCGCCTCTCCTCACTTCTCGCATCTGCGATGAGAAGTCCCAGAGAAGAGCATCTCCTATGGATGCGATCTCTGCCCTGGGAAGAACCAGGGAGCCCTTGTTCCCATGGGGAAAGGGTTCCCATTTATCTGAGGGGAAAGGTGTGGAATCCCCCACAAGTAGTGGATGCATTGGATGAGTTGGGGTTCACAGTAGTGGGCGAGGAGCTCGTCGTGGGACTTCGCTCCATTTTGGATGGGGGCGAGGAAGGGGAAGACCCCTGGGGCCGTTTGGTCTCTAGGTTTTTCTCCCTTCCCCTCTACCCCGGATACCACAAGGAGCCCAAGGCTGCTATGGATGAATTTTTGAGCAGGGTCAAAAGGACTGGAGCATCAGGGGTCATCTTCCTGAATCCCAAGTTCTGCGAGGCTGCCTGGTTCGATACACCGGATTTCCAAAAGGCATTGGAAAAGGAAGGAATCCCATCTCTGGTCCTGGAAGGCTCGGCCAGGGGTCTTTCCATGGGTCAGATCCGGGTGAGGCTGGAAGCCTTCAGGGAGACTTTCGGAGGTGAGCTTCCATGAACCCCCTCCTAAGCCTCAAGGACCTAAAACAGATAAACATCGATTACTACACAGCGGCCCATATGGCCAGGCAAAATGGCAAGTTCGTGGCTTACGTCAACGCATTCACCCCAGTGGAGCTCCTCTATGCCATGGATTTCATCCCCATATACCCGGAAAACCATGCCGTGATCCTGGGAGCGAGGAGAATCTCCCTGGAAGTAGCGCCCGAAGCGGAGAAACTGGGCTATTCGGTGGATCTGTGCTCTTACGCTAGGTGCGATATAGGGTCCATAATCACTGGAAAGAGCCCGACCTTTGGCCTTCCCAAACCGGATCTGCTTCTTGTTTCCAACAGTCAATGTGGAACCCTAACGAAGTGGTTCGAGGTTCTCTCGAGGATGTACGGGGCTCCCATGGTCCTCATAGATGTGCCCCACTCTGGAAACGGTGAGAGGGACCAGGAGGCGGAAAAGTACATCAAGGGTCAGCTCATGGAGCTCGTGGATGTGCTCGAGGGGATCTCGGGAAAGACTATGGATCCCGAGAGGCTGAAGGAGACCATAAGGTTGTCGAGGGAGGCATCTGACCTCTGGACCAAGGTGCTTCTCTCTGCGACCCACAAGCCTTCTCCCATAACTGTCTTCGATGAGTTCATTGCCATGGCCCCCATTGTTGCCCAGAGAGGGACCAAGGTGGCCGTGGACTTTTACGCCAAGCTGCTCGACGAACTAGAGGATAGGATCGCCAAGGGCATAGGAGCGGTGAGTCGGGAACGTTTTCGCCTTTTCTGGGACAATCTTCCCATATGGCCAGAGTTGAGGCGCCTATCAGAGTTCCTGGACTCGAGGGGTGCAGCGCTCGTCACCTCCCTCTACACATGGGCCTGGGCAACCTTGGCAGTTGGAGAGGAGGATCCTTTTCAGGATTGGGCGGAGCAGTATCTCTACACTGCCAATCTCCACCTCCAAAGAAGGATAGAGACCTATGTGGAGTATGCCAAAGAGTATTGCCTCGACGGCTTTCTCTACCACTCCAATCGAAGCTGCAAGATGGTCTCCCAGGACATACCGGAGCTCAGGCGAGCTGTGACGGAAAGGACGGGGATCCCAGGGGTCATAATAGAGGGAGACCACAACGATCCGAGGCTCTACTCCATAGAGAGCATAGAATCGAAAATAGAGACATTCCTGGAGTGCTAGAAGGGAGAAAACACAGAGAGGGATGATGGTGATTCGATTCCTCATGGCCCAAACCAAACTCCACAATGGAAGGATACCTTTCCGGGGAGATGGCCTGGAGGATGCCGCATCCCTACTGGCTCGGCTCGTGGGACAAAAAAAACCAAGGGGGCCCGGCCTCTGGAGGATTGACAAGACCTGGATTCTCGACTCCTTGGCTTCGACGGGATACCTAGCCCTGGAGGAGCTTCTCAAGACATGTTTCCCCGAAGGGTTCTCCTCTCCTATGGGTTGGGAATTGGAGGATGCCCTTTTGAGGCTCCACGATGCTTACGTTGTATCCCGAAATGGAGATAGCCCACTTCCCGAAGAACCCAGGTCCGTGGCTTTGGGAAGGGTGCGAGCTTGTATCCAGTGCGGCGAGTGCTGCGTGGGGGAAGCTACTGGCCCTTTAAGTACGAGCCCTTCCGATATCTCCCTTTGGGAGAGACTTGGCAGGGAGGATCTCCTCTATCACACGGAAAAGGGGGCCTGGGGAGGATCCCCCAGAATGGAGGGTCACTACATCTGTTGTCCTTTTCTCAGGTTCACAATCTCTCGTAAGGGAATCTGCCTCGTTCATCCGGTCAAGCCCTTGATATGTAGGGAGTTCTTCTGTGGGGTAGCCNTCAGACGAGGGGAAGACCTCACCGCCCTCCCCCAGGTGACCAGTGGCCATCCNTGANCTTGAGGCTGAATTCCTCTAAGTCCCTCACCACATGGTCCCCCCTGGCAAGCCCTGATCTGTCAAGGAAATATGCTTCCATACCCGCCTCCTTGGGGGCGAGGAAGTCGAATTCCTCGTGATCTCCCACGTGGACCACTCTTGTGGGATCGATCCCCAATGCCTCGCAAAGCCCTCTGTAAAATCCGCCTGTCTTCTTCACCTGACCCCAATCCGAGGTGGCTGATACTATGCGAAAAAACTGTAGGCCTTGGAAGTCCTTGTGGGAGAGCTCTTCCTCGATGAATGCGCGGCTAGCATTGGAGACGATCATGAGGGGATACCTTTGGGCCAAGGACTCGAGAACTCCTCTCACCTCCGGGAAAGGCCTGATGAGATCTCGGTGCCGGGCCAGGACCTCTCTCCAGTCCTCCCTTAAGCCGAACCTCTTGAACCAGTACTCCAGATCGTACCATTCCAGGGAGGCCTCTCCCACCTCCTGGTATTGGGAGAAGACCCAACTTTTGGCCTCTTCGAGGGTCATCCCCGTCTTTTGTGCCACAAGCTCAGGGACAACATGGTGCCAGATGGCGTTGCTGAAAGAGTGATCCACAAGGGTTCCATCTAGGTCGAAGGATATCATCTTGAGATGGGACATGTCCTTCCTCTAAAATATTGCGTCTGTTTTCTTATTCTGCCACATGGAGTCATCTGAGGCCAGCCCTTCGGAAATGTGGCATGGATATTGCTTAAAAAGCTTGCAGCCCGTGTATCAAACTCGTTGGAGGAGGAGAAGATGAGAGGAAAAGGTCTTTTCGCCGGAGCTTTGGTATTGTCTTTTGTGATCTTGGGCCCATGGAAAGCTGTTGCTAAGCCGCCTGATCGCTCGGCCAAATGTCAATCCAAGAAGGTGAGTGCTGCTTCCATCTTCGTGAAAAAGCTCTTCTACGAAGAGGCTGCCTTTCTGCAGAACGAAAATTACAATCGGGACCAGGCTGTGGAAGAGGCGAAAGAGGAGTTCATCCACAGGTGGAATGAAGCTGAAGCAACGGACCAGTGCGAGTTTCGTTGGGGGGCGGAGATAGATCTCGGAGGGGGAAATGGTGTGAGTTTTGCCAATATTGATGAGCTCTTGCACTGGATGGAGACGAGGACCTCCGCNATAGCCCNTCTGATACTTGNCCAGGTGAATCGCGAGCAGATTGCCTCCGTAAATCTAGGGGCTGAGATTCTAAGGGCAGCTGGGAGAATGGCATTTGATCTTCTCAAAGCCGAAAGTCAGTTTCTGAACAAGCCCAACCAAGGAAAACTGATCCGGGCTCGCGAAAGGGCCACGAGGGCCTTCGAGGATCAGTACAGGAAGCGCATCCAGCATGCCCTGGGAGCTAATGTAGATGTGAGAGGCCTGGACGATGATGGAAATGGGGATGGAAAGTATGACCTCTTGGTGGAGGTGGAAAGTGACACGGAGAAGCTAGTCGAGGATATAGTCAAGATATTCAAAGCCCCAAGCCAGTAAGGGCCGAGGGTATTCCTATTTCTTTTCGGGGCTTCGATGCTCGGTCCTCTTTCCATCGGGGCCCCAGAAAAGGGACCTAATTGGGGATTACCAAATCGTATCCCAAAGGTACATTTCCGGACACTTTCCCCCGGAAGACCCATTGCCACAAATAGGCCCTGGGAGCCTTTGCCTTCCCCGAGCCTGCGGCCTCGCAATTCCTATCTCCACACCTCCCGACTGACCTCAAAGGGAAAAGCCGCGCATTGGTCTCGATATTGATTTCCGCCACTTGGCGTGGAGCCAAAGTAAAATGCTGGGGGCGGAGGTCCTCTATCCAACCGAAAGAAGCAAGGCTATTCCATTGGCCTGGGAACCCTCGGAGGGATGGTCTCTGGGCGTCCGCATGGCAAGGCACCAAGCAGGGAAAAAGGTCCATCAACGGGCAACGATAGGCCAGAAACCAATTGTTTGATGAGGATTGCCCTGTTCAACCGGGTGGATTCTTCGCGGGCGTGCGGAGCCCGCCCCTCCAGGGTGGGCTATGCAAGCTAGGATGGCCTTGCGGGGAGGAGCTGGGGACGGCGCGAAGGCCGATTTTCTCGGAGGGACGCGGTCTCCGCGTCCGCAAAGCCTGGCCTGACGCAAACCGATGCACAACACGCTCACGCAGGGGCAAACGGAGGCCTAGTGGCCTACCGGGGGCATGTCTCGGCCAAGCCCAAGGGTTCTTTAAC